>Ga0080006_1150641_pt1 | contig 31123 bp, 32 predicted proteins | sample RS3BMetagenome_FD_69209 | JGI IMG/M metagenome (GOLD analysis project Ga0080006, IMG submission 69209) | Ferric oxide microbial mat and aquatic microbial communities from Rainbow Spring, Yellowstone National Park, USA - RS3B (SPADES... ...
CTAGGCTTTAAAAGATGGGGATTTGGTCCTGGGTTTGTAAAACGTGGCAAATTATATATGGATACAGAACTATTTTATCTGAAATTAAAAAATGACCTGCATAAATGACTTAATTGAACCTGCTAAAATCAAATTAGAAAATCTAACTTATCAAAATCGAAAAATTCTTTTGCATTTTTGCTAAAAACAAATATTTAAATATCAGATATGGTGTAAAATATTGTGTGATTGAATGACTGAAAATGTAAAGAAATTAGAGGAACCAAATGAAGGAAAAAGTACAGAAGGTGTAACTAAAGATAAAAAAGATATAGAGAAATCCACAGATATAATTTTAATTTTTCACGAAGAAGACGGTCTTCTCTTTCCCTCTTTCCTTCCCTCTAAAGCTATAAGCGTTTTAATTCCAACAGATCAAGTTAAAGACCTTGAAAAGATAATCGAAAAGATAAACATAGAGGGTACGTTTCTTGCCGGAAAAACTTATTCGGATTATTATTCAACAGAATACTTGTTAATTATGAAGGAACATTATGATCTTAAAAAAGATGCAGATTATGTAAAAAAATTAAAAAAAATTACTTCAGAAATAACGGAAGGGGAAGTCTCACAGTTCTTTAAAAAATATCACGTTGATTATGGCAGCTTAGCAATTAAAGTAAAAGATGGAAAAATCCTTGAAACTTATAGGGTTAATAAGGATGAAACCGTAACAGATTTAGAAGGGAATCCTGTCGGAACTTTATCAACCTTAAAAAATACCCTTAGAGCTTAAAACATATACGGCACAATTGCTACAAAGCTATTTTGAATCATGTACTATTTCTTATATTTTATAATTTCTAGAATACATTTAGAATATCTAATATATTATAAGAATTTTTATGTACCAGGAATTAATAGATTATATGCTTTCATAAACATGAAAAACAACTTTATGCAAAGCACAAAATATAACTTTCCATAAAAACGAAACAAAAATATGTTTTTCAAAAAGCATCTCTTCCGAATTTATGGAAAAACAGGCTTATGGGTTAAGCAAGCGGTATTATGCGCCAAAATTATATTGTAAAATTATTTTTTCCTCGAGAGGCCTTTTTTGGCTCAAAACTATGAAAATCATTGAAACAATTTTTATATTTTTGGAACTTTTAAATTGGATTTTAAAAGACTTTAATTTTTAATAAATAAATAGTAAATTAAACAAAAATTATAGCTTCGTCGATAAAATCTTGTGTTTATTTGCTTTTTAAAAGGTTTTCTTAATTTGATCGATAATTTATATACCTATATTTATACATTGCTTAAAACTCAAAAGAATTAAAATTTATAAAAATCTAAAATAATATTAAAATTTCTAATAAATATATAGAAAATTATAGGTTAAATCTTTTTGCATGTATTTAAGATTCTAATCTTGTTTAAATAGGAAGGTTTTTGCATCCTCCTTTACATTATTAAAATTATATGTCTCAATAATAAAGCATCATAAAATTACTAAAGCATTAAAAGCAAATACATTCTTATTTTCTTATCTTTGATATATTTTTGATCCGCTATTATAAAAATTTATTTAAAAAGGTAAATTTCTAATATTATTTTATATTTTCTAAAATATTACTATAAATTCTAATAATATATTATATTTTCTAATATAATCTTATTTTTCTAATATAATCTTATAAATTCTAATAATATTTTATAATTATTATAATTTAGACTATTTTTAAATTTACTTTTTATTTTTACTTTTATAACCCTCTTTGGTTAATAATTTTTGCTTTTTAACTTTACCACCAAAACTATAATTACCAATTTCGCCGCTTGATTTTATTACTCTATGACATGGGATAATAATAGGAAATGGATTTTTTGAAAGAGCGTGGCCAACAGCTCTATAAGCATTAGGATTACCAATTTTTCTTGCTAGCCCTTTATAAGAAATAGTTTCTCCTTTTGGAATTTCAGCAACCGCTTTTAAAACCTTTATCTGAAACTCTGTAAGATTTTTATTCTCTAATAATCTTAATATTTCTTTCTTAGAAAACCTCTCTTTTGATTTCATTATATCATATAAAATTAATATAAAACTATAAATTATATAAATTTTATAATATTGTTGCTTATTATAATACTTATATTTTTATAATATTTTTTAATATTAATTTTCTTAATATTAATAATTATATCTTATAAGAAGAAATAAAATAATAAATGTAAAGAATAAAATATAAAGATTAGAATAAAATATAAAGATTAGACAGCCTAACTGCTTTAAATAGATATAAAGATAAACAAAAATAAAATAAAAAAATAAATTTATTAAACTAATAACCAAGCTATGATAATAATAGCAATTATTACTATTATTATTGCACCCCACTTTGCTTTATTGCTCAATTTTATTCCAGTTTTTTTTGCGTCTGCCATAATACTCACTTCAATATTTTTAAACATAAAAATATTTTTAATTTCTTTTTTGTAAGTAAAATACAACATTATAATTTAAATACTTTTTGTTATTTATAATATTAACGTTTTATTTTAAAGAGAAAAAAATAAAGATAAAAAATTCAATAAATTTAATTATTTTAATTATATGTCTGATATATTTTATATATGATTATTTTATATTTTATATGCGATCGTAGTCTAGCCTGGTAGGACATTGCCTTGCCAAGGCAGTAACCCGGGTTCAAATCCCGGCGATCGCATGCTATAATTTAATATATTATTTAATGAAATGCTAAATAAAATAAATTAAAAAATATGTAGCGCCCAGAAGCGCATGAATTTTTTGATAAATATAGTCAATGCAGAAGTATTTCTTTTAATATCTTTAACCATCTTTTTATATATTACCTTTTCTTCTGCATCCAGTTTTCCTTCTCTTACAATTTCCTGCTTCTTACCATCGACAATTTGTGTTTCCACTTTACTAATTACATCTTTCTTAACCATATTATACCATTCATCAAGAGAACTTCCACCAAAATCTTTATCTTTTAAAACGGCAAGAAGATCACCAGTAGTAAGTTTTCTTTCTTTATGTGAAAAATATTCGTGAAGCAATGGTCTCATTACTGCTTTATCCGCAATCCTTTTGATATCAGCAGGAGAATAACCAATTGTAGCACGTGCTAATCTACCAAAATTAATATGACCTCTTGGTTTATCTTTTGTATAAAAATCAAATAATTTTTTTCGATCACGATAGCCTGGTGGTGGTAGATAGATGTGATCACCAAATCTTCCGCTTCTTTTTAATGCGGGATCTATGTCCCACGGTGTGTTTGTTGCACCAATAACATATACACCATCATTTTTTGATTTATCTGCACCACTCATTTCCATAAGGAATTGATTAACAGCCAACCTCATCGCAGAACCTTCACCATCATTACCGCCACCCCCTCCTCTTTTCATTCCTAAAGCATCAAGTTCATCAAAGAAAATTATACAAGGTTTATGTTTTCTTGCAGTTTCAAAAATCATATGTAGGTTCTTTTCCGTATTGCCAGTATACATATCTACAATCTGATTTGGGACTGCTAAAATAACATTAGCACCTGCTTCTCCAGCAATACCATTAACAGTATATGTTTTACCAACTCCAGGTGGTCCATATAATATTGTACCCAAACCTATATCTTTACCATATTTTTTGAATAGAGCAGGTTCTTTTATAGATAACACAATATTTTGCCTTAAATATTCTTTAAGTTTTTCCAAACCAATAACATCATCTAACGTCTGTTTTGATTTATAAAATGCTACCTGCTTTATTTGCCCTTCTTCAATCTTTGTTTCTGTGTAATCATATTTTTCAATTTCTAATTGATTTGTTTTTTTGTCTTTAGAATAGGTTGAATCTATGTGCATCATCATATCTATTCTCTCTAATCTATTCTTTGCTTCAGTATAATCTGGATTATTAGCGAGTGCTTTTTCATACCAAAACCTTGCACCAACTAGATCGTTATTTGTTTCTGCAATATCTCCTACTAGCAATGGCGCATCAGCACTTTTTGGTTCAAGCTCCATTACTTTATCCAAATCTTTTTTTGCTGAGCTAAAGTCCTCTTTCATTCTATAAGCAAGTGCTCTATTAAAATAAGCATCCGCATACTCATTATCAATATTTATTGCTTCAGTAAATTCTGCTATTGCACCATCATAATTTTTTGTTTCAAAAAGTGAATTACCTTTTCTCCAATGTTCTTTTGCAACTGGATCAACAGGTTTCTTGGGTGGATTATTTTTATTATCTGCCATTTTAATCACTACTCAATAAATATAGTAATTAATATTTAATAATTTAATATTTTAATTATATTTTTTAATTTAATATTTAAATTAATATTAATTCTAATATAAATAAACATATTTAAAAAACATTTGTATTATATTATAATTTGTATTATGTATTATGGGTTTTATAGTTTATAGTTATTTATTATAGTTTATAGTTATCTTTTTATATTATTATTTATCTCTTTTCAATATTGCTCTCAATATTATCTAAAAATAAATTTAATTTTTTGTCTACATATGCTATTTTTGGATTTGATCTAGGGGTATTTTGAAATTTTATATATTTAAATAACTGCATAACCTCTATCACTTTTTTGTATAAAGGTTTTAATGTTATCTCTTTAACTTTATAAACACCATTAATTTGTCTTATAACAAGCTCGCTATCAGATGTTAATTCAATTTCAAGATCTGTTCCTAGATTATTTTTACACCACTCTAAAGCTAATATGATTGCGTTGTATTCTGCATAATTGTTTGTTTTAATACCATTATAAACTACTTCTTCTTTTATTATATTTCCTTTTGAATCATATATTGCAAAACCTGAAGCACTAATTCCAGGGTTTCCTCTCGACGCACCATCGGTATAAATATAAATTTTATTAGTTAAATCCATTTAAACACATCTTAATATAATTAAATAAGATTTTTAAATATACGCATAGAAAAGGATAAATATGGATGAGTTAGAAGATAGGGATGTTGCTAATTTATTAGAGCTTGCAAAAAACACCATCGAGCTTAAAGTGAAGGCTCCTGCTTTTAATAAAGAAATAGTATTAGAAAATAATAAAGTCAATAAAAGGGCAAAGGCATTAATACAATTTTTCTACAAACCCACAAATGTTTTAATAGATGAAATATATATTAAAGGTGAAAATATTATAAGTGATGAAATAATGGGTGCTGCACTCTCATTCTTAAAAAAAATCAATGAAAATATCTTTATCAAAGAGGATTTATTAAATGATTTAGATATTCAAATCCATATTATATCTAAGTTAGAGCCTCTTGGAAAAAATTCTATAGAGCGTTTGAAAAATCTAGATCTCAGCAAACATGGAGTCTTTATCAAATATGGAATGAAAGAAGGATTTCTTTTTCCATATTATAAAAATTTGAATAAAACTAAATTTCTTGAAGAAGCGTGCACAAGAATTGGATTACCTCCTTATTATTGGAAGCAAACAAAAGTAAATATTTATAGATTTGAAGCAAGAAAATACAAGAAAAATGAGTCAGGAAAAATTACCTCTTTTTAAGGTGTTGATTTGATTAATGATTTAAGAGATTTTATTAATTATCTAGATACAAAAAAGAGATTATTAAAGATTAATAGTACTGTTGATGTTGAATTAGAGATTACGGCGTTTAGCGATCGTGCGGCAAAAGATGAAAATAAAAAAACACTTTTATTTCAAAATGTTAAAGGCTATGATACCCCTGTTGTAACAAATCTTTTTGTATCTAAAGAAACATTAGGTGAATTGGTTGGAAAAAATTATTTTTTTGAGCTTATAAATTTATTTAATAATCCCAATAGCAAGCCTTCATTAATTAAAAGTGCAAAATTAATGTCTAATTTTAAACCTAAAATAATAGAATCTAGGTTTAATAAATATGAGAAAATCGAAAGCTTAGATCAGCTTCCAATTTTAAAAGTTTGGCCGAAAGATGCAGCTAAATTTATAACTCAACCTTTGGTTATAACAGAAAATCCAAATGATAAATCATTAAATGTCGGTATATACAGAATGCAGGTTTATGATAAATTTACAACAGGAATGCATTGGCAGGTTATGAAAGGTGGTGCTATAAACGCAAGCATAAATAAGGAAAACAATAAGATAATGCTCGTAAGTGTTGTAATCGGAAGTGACCCTTATAATATAATCTCTGCAGTAGCACCACTACCTTATGGATTTGATGAATTTTCTTTTGCGGGAATATTAAGAGATTCAAAAACAGTGCTGATGAAAAATGGAAAATATCCTTTAGTTCCTGCTAATTCTGAAATAGTAATTAACGGCTACATAGATTTAAATGAATCGAGAGAGGAAGGTCCTTTTGGAGACCATACTGGTTATTATTCAATACCTGAAAAATATCCAGTATTTCATATAGAAAATATCTTCGCAAAGAAGGATAAAATTTATTCTGCAAGTATTGTAGGTTTTCCATATCATGAAGATGCAACTTTGGGTTCATTTTTTGTGGATATGTTTAAGCCCATGTTAAAAATCCTTAATGAAGATATTATAGATGTCTATATGCCGCCAGAGGGTAATTTTACAAATACTTGTTTTGTTTCGATTAAAAAGAGATTTCCAGGAGAAGCAAAAAAAATTATGTTTTCTATATTAGGGACAAGCCAATTAGAATTTGCTAAAATAATAATTGTATTTGATGATGATATTAATATTAGAAATTATAATGAGGTTATTTGGGCTCTTTCTACAAGAATAGATCCTCAAAGAGATATAACAATAATACCAAATACCGTTGCAGATTCACTTGACCATGCAACAAATATTCCTTCTTTTGGATCAAAAATCCTTATAGATGCAACAAGAAAATTAAAAACTGAAGGGTATACAAGGGAGTGGCCGGAAACAATTTCATTGCCTAAAGAAATAATCGAAAAGGTTGAAAAGAAGTGGAAGGAATTAAAATAAAGAGGAGAAATAAAAAGTGTGTTGTTTTAGGTATTTCAGATGCGCTTAAGTTAAAATATACTATATTTTCTTTATTTTTTATATATATCGGAATGCTACTAGCAGCTATACCTACATTAATGCAATTTATTATTTTGAATATCGCGGCTGTTTCTGCCAGAGCTTCAGGAATGTCCGCTAATCGATATATAGGATATGATTATGATAAAAAAAATCTAAAAAAGAGAACATGGAGCAGTGTAAGACTTTTTAAAAAAAATGAATTATTAATAATATTTTTAATCTCTTCAACTTTTCTTGTATTAGCTGCTTACTTTCTGAACATGCTCGCATTTATACTTTCCCCTTTTGTAATTTTATTATTTATAATAGAGCCAAAAATAAAAAAATATACTCAGCATAGGCATATAATTATGGGTTTAATAAATGGTTTAGGTATATTTGGCGGATATATAGCTATAGTAGGTCATATTCCAGTGTTTCTGTCTATTTTTGTCTTATGGTTGGGCTACGGTTTTATGTTGGGTGGATCCGATATTATATATTCTATGAATTATATAAACTTCGATAAGAAAAATAAATTAAAAACTTATCCTGTTGTATATGGTAGAAAAAAAGCAGATTTGTATTCAATCTATTTTCATATAATTTCATTTATACTATTTTTAGCATTTAGTATATTGATAAACTCAAGAGCTATGATAGTTGCAACACTGATTTCAGGAGTTATCTTAGCAGCATGGCACATTAAAATAAAGAAGCTTCCAAATATTTCATTTTCTTATTATAATGGTTTAATATCAACAATTCTATTAGTGGGTATGCTTATTACTGTTTTTATATAATAAGTATACATAAGGTAAATTATTAGTTTTTACAAATTAGAACATTTAAAATTTATTTATAAGATTAGTTGTGTATTTTGAAGAAAAAATATTTAATAAAAAATTAAAAAATAAAATCAAAGATAAAAACATTTTATTTATGAACTATATAACTTGATTTTTATTGTTTTTTATTACTTTCGTATGAGAGCCATTTTTCATAGAGTTCTTTATTAATTTTTTCTAATCTCTGTAATATTTCTTTTCTAATCTCCTCAACAGTTACAAGTGATTTTCCTTTAAATGATTTCTCTACTTCTCTTGCAATTTTTCTAGCATCTGTTAACTTATTTCCGTTTTTAAGTAACGCTACTACTATTTTTTCTCTTGCAAATCGCTCTGTTGTTCCATTTTTCTTTTGTACCTTCATCATATTATCACCATCTTCAAATAATTAAAAGAAATAGATTATAAAAATCTTTGCATTGTAAAATTTAGGGGTTTAAAGATAGATTTAAATAATAAAAGCTATCATTATAAGAATTTATTATAATAGTTATAATAATCATTATAGCATCTATAATTCTAATAAAAAGCATTAGTCGTATAATCATAATAAATAAACGAAAATAAAAAATTATTTAAAACATACTAAATAATAAATATTATTTTAGGTATTTTGGGCTTGTAGCTTAGCCTGGTTGGAGCGCCCGACTGATAAATTAATATAGAAATCGGGAGGTCGAGAGTTCAAATCTCTCCAGGCCCATTTTATAAAAACTAATATTATATATCTTAATTATATATCTTAAATATCAAATAATCTATAATTTAATAAAATTTAGATTGATATTTTTGATACTGCTTTTTAACATAGCTAAATTCATTTCTTTATTCATTTCCCTATAATCTGAAGCTTTAGTTGCAAGAAAATTAATATCTTTAATTCCTAGATAATCAATAGCAATATCTAAATCGTGCTTTATCTCATCAAAATGATTAGCGTGTATAAAATAAACTTCATTTTCATTTATGCCCAATTTTTTTGATAATTCTTCATAGTTATAAGCGTCTGGAAAAGAATATACTAGTTTGTGCTCTTCATTAGAATTTGATTTATAATTGCTTAAATCTATTGTTTTAACCTCTATTTTAATTCCTTTTGCGATTTTCTCTAATTCATTTAATTGAATTTCTGTATTAATCTTTTCTAACTCCTCAATTGTATTAAAACTTCTTTTCTCAAACTGCTTAACAAGTTTATTATAAATATCATCATTTGGATTCTTTTTATTTTTTATGCTATTGAAAACCACTTTCATTGCACCGCAATCATTATGGGTTGAAAGAATAATTTTTGATATTTCATTGTTATCGATTAGAAATTTTATACTCTCTTTTATTGAGAAAATATTAGCGCCCGCATTTCTAACTAATATAGTCTGTGCACTACTGAGTTGGTCAATAAAACCATTCAATCTATGATCCATACAGCTTATTAACAATTCTTTCATTTTATCACAAAATTAATTTATTATAAATAATCTTAATAACATATTTAGATATAATTTTATTAGTTTTTTATTATTTAAGTTTATGAAATAAATCTATAAATTTATATTTTAGAATTTAACGCTATTCTTTCATTAAATGGCGATACATTATATTTATACTTTAATAAATATTTTGCAAAAATATCTTTATTATTTCCATAGGTTATTATTTTTTTAGGATTTACTGAATCTATATATTTTAAAGCCTGCCAAAAATCTGCATGATCACTTAATGCAAACTGTGCATCAACATTAAATTTCATTGTTTTTGCAAATCCAGTCGCAACCGCAGTAAGAATTGGTTTAGTATAAAATTTTTTCAACATTTGTTTTAAATCAAACAATGAATGATTATTAACAATTCCTACAAAGGTATCGTTCTGCTTATTAATACTGAATTCATCACTATAAAATGATAAGTAATCTAACTTAAAATTATAATTTTCATATATTTTATTTATTTTACATATCTTTTTACTGACTATTGGTCTAATTCCCTCTTCATTAATTATTTTAATTAGTTCCTGCGCTTTACCTAATGCATATGCACTAAGGATAATTATATTATCTTTAATATTATGTCTCAACCATTTTTTAATCTCTTCAATTACTAATTCTCTATCGTCAAATTTTACTGATGGATCATAATATGTAGAATCAATAATTAAAGTATCTGCTTGCATAATTTCTATAGGCTTGCACATTAAAGATTTTTGTAGATTATAATCTCCAGTATACATAATTTTATTACCAGATTCTTCATCATAAGCAACCAATTGTTTAGAACCTAAGATATGTCCAGAATTGATCAACTTTATCCATTTTGGTATTTCAATCCCGCTAACACTTTTATTTCTAATTGTATTGATAAGGTCTATAGTTTCATTGCTAGCTAATATCTGCCCTGATTTTGTTAATGCTGATAGATGGTCTGAATGAGCATGAGATATAAAATTTATATCTGAATTTTCCACTTTTGTGTCTAAAGAAATTAACTTATTATTAACATAAAACACTGGCTCGCCATTTAATTTAAATTAAAACAAAATAAATATAAAAATTAATAAAAAATATTAAAAAATATATTTAAAATTATTTTTAAACTACAATCCCACTCGCAATTATTCTGGGTGTTTTATTTTGTACCAATAAAAATTCATCATTTTTTTCAAACGTACATTCTCTACTTAAATTAAAAACTATTTTATCACTTTCTTCTTTAATTATACTTGCATCAACATGCATAAAATTTGAAACAATTTGATAAGGAGCTTCTTTTTTTAATATATTTTTTGTTAAAAAGCTAAATTTTAATTTAGCATTTAATTCTTTTATCTTTGGAATCTTTAACTTTGTTAATAAATCCCCAGATTCAATTTGCTCGTGTGTTATACCTTTCAAAGCTACTCCAACTCTCATTTTTGGAGATACCTGCTCCATATCAACATCATGGACCTGTAAGGATCTAACTGATACAATATTTCCAGTGCTATAATAAAGATTATCATGTACTTTTATAATGCCTTTAGTAACAATCCCTAACGCAACAGTACCTACACCTTTAACAGGAAACGCTCTGTCAATATCTATTCTTGCATTTTCCTCAACATTCACTTTGTTAATAGTGGCGCTATAGTTTATAATCGCATCGAGAAGTTTATCTTTTGAGGTAATTTCAAAATTAGTAATATTTAATTCATTTATAAATTTTTTTATATCGTTATCATCGGTAAAAATGATATGTTTATTTAGCAAACTTGCTCCGATAATTATTTCACCGAATAATTTATCTAAATTTGCAGTGCTAATTACAATAATATCAGAAACAAGCATGGATTTGGCAAGAGGTATAATATTAGCATCAGTATTTTGAGGGTATAATGCAACTAAAACATTATCGTTTACTACCCTATTATAAAAAGTTATACTACCTTCAGTACCCTTCTTACCTAAAAACTCTGCTATATTTATATCATTAGGTGTGGAAACAACAATATGCATAATAAACACTTAAATTTAATTAATGTAATTTTGTATATAAGATTTGTAGATTAAATATAAAAATTAGTATAGTAAATTTATTATAAGTTCTATTATATAGTTAATTTATTTTATATTTTGATAATTAAATTTATTGATAAAAATTTATTGATAATTATCTATAATTGAATTGTATAAATTTTATAATAAATGATAATATGTTTGGATTATTTAAAAATAAGAATATAGAGATTAAATCAGTAAATATAAAATTTAAAGGTTCTATTCATACACTTAATTGGTCTGCTAAAAGATTCAACCATAAAAATATAATTATCAATGTACCTTTTAAAAATAATTTTAATATCAACAAATTTCGTATTGAAAAAATAAGTGTAGAACCGCCTTTTTCCATCAAGGAAATAAATCCAAAAACACCTATAGATATAAACTCTGGAGAGTCAATTACAATAAAACTTAATATAAATGGGCCTGATTATTCATATTCCGGACCTATAAATTTAGAAATTTCTTAAGGAGTTTTTTTATTTAGCTCGCTTGAAAGTGCAATTTGCGCCAACAGCGTCTCTAGCTGTATATGCTCATTAGCGCCCTCTACAACTTTAAAATTGCAGTCTCCAATATAGGTGACAATCTTTAGCTTCATCTTTTCGTTTATATTAAGAGCCTGAACCTCTCTGAAACACTGTGTCAATATATCCTCTGCGCTCATACCATTTTTAATCATTAATGTATCAAGCTCGTTTTTAGCCTCCTCAAAATTACCATTTATGGCGGCATTTAGCATATTTATTATTTCTTTAGGTCTGGCCCTAGCTGCTATTTCATAAACAGCAGTTTCTGTTATCTTCTTGCTCTGCATAGCCGAACTCTGAAGAACATTTGTAAGCTTTCTAAGATCGCCGTTTCCAACATAAATCAATGCATTTATAGCCTTCTCATCAATCTCTAAGCCCTCATTTTCAACAATCCTTTTTATATATGCACGCATCTCGTTTTCATTTAATGGCTTGAATCTAAATACAACGCATCTGCTTTGTATGGGCTCTATTATCTTGCTTGCATAATTAGCGCTCAATATGAACCTTGTTTCCTTTGAGAACTTTTCCATTGTTCTCCTTAAAGCATGCTGAGCATCGCTTGTTAGGGAATCAGCTTCGTCAAGAAAGATTATTTTGATTGGAACTTTAGCCATCGAGCGCGTCTTTGCGAACTCTTTTACTTCACCTCTTATAACATCAATACCTCTAGCATCGCTTGCATTAAGCTCCTTAAATGCCGCATTTATTTCATCTCCATATAAATCATTAGCCAATGCAATAGCACATGTTGTTTTTCCGATTCCGGCGCTCCCGGCAAAAATCATATTAGGAAAGTTTCCTTTCTCTACAAAAGATTTTAACCTATCAACAATTGCATCTTGTCCAATAACTTCGTTTAAATGTTTCGGTCTATATTTCTCTATCCAAGGTAGATCTGGCATCTGCATAAACAACCATCTTCATATCTTTTATACTCTGAAATAGTCTTTCTTAGAGATATAATAAAATTCTTTTTATATTTTATATATTTTTTATATATTTAAAACTAATGTATTATTGCTATAAAAGTTATATAATATATATATATTCTTAAATAATGTTATAATATTTAGATAATATTCTTAAATAATATTTACAACATAAAATTATATTATATTAAAATTATATTATATTATTATATAAAAAAATATTTAATATGTTGTTTGTTTATTTTGTTTATTTTACATAATGCTAAATAAAGTTTATAAAAATTATATCTTCCATAATATAAGATATTTAGTATATAAAAGTATCATAGGTATAATAAAAATATTAAATATAATTAATAAATTAAAATATAAAATATTAATAATATTAAAACATAAAATTAAAACCAATATTAAATTAAAAATAATATTAAAACAATGTGAGATTAATGCAAGATATGATATCCTCAAATGATATAATTAAAACAATTAAAGAAAATATAGGGAAAAATATGGATAAACTAGTAAAACAGGCAAGTGGTTTAATTGATATAAAACACCCTGCGGAACGCTTATTATCAATATTAGACCATATTAATAATTATGACCAACTTAAAAGGATTAATAATGGAATAGCAGTAATAATAAATCTTAATAGCGAAATGGTATCACAACTCTTTGGTATTACATTATTTATGATAGATAAAAAATCTGAAAAAGATTCCGATTTCTACAAGACAATTATTAAATTATTTGAAAAAAATTCTATAGATAATATTAAAAACAACTTTACAGATCGAATAAAGTTAGAGAAAATTTTTGAAGGTATTAAAAGCGAATTGTTTAACAACCAACAAAACCAATAAATATATTAAATTTGTTTTTTAAAACAACTAATACCTTTGGGGCTGTACGCTAACCTGGTAGACTACTAGCTTTGGGAGCTAGTCGTCCGAGTTCAAATCTCGGCAGCCCCATATTATTTTATATTTTAAAGTTTTATTTTAAAGCTAATAAGAAAATAATTTTTCTTTTATTTTTTCTTCTTCTTTGCCTATTTCCTTTTCTATTTCATTAGAAACGTTTTCTATGGCTGTTCTAAGGTTTTTATCCGCATTAATCAGATCTTTCAATTGGTTTCCTATTTCAATCAATCTATCTTTTTTCCATTCATTTTTATTTTTGATTAATTTCTTATCTGTTTTATATAGTTTTAAAAAATTCTTTTTGTATTTAAATAGCTGGTCAAAGGTCTCATCTTTTGCTCTCTTAAATCGATTTTTCCAATCCGCAAATTCGTATAATGCAGCTCTAGCTTCTTCGCTTGTCATTGCATTCCTTAATTTATTATTAATATTAATAACATCCATTTCCCTTAGGTTGTAATAATTATTTATTAAATTTTTTGATATACTGTGAACTGTTGTATTCTCTAATTTTACCTTAGCACCTTTTTTATAAAGAGCATCATAATTGCTTTTCGTTGTCTGCTCTTTTAATATAGAATAAGCTTCATTAATTTCTTTTGATTTTTCTTCTGATTCTTCTGCTTTATTTATGTCTGGATGGTATTGTTTCATCATATTCAAGTAAGCATTTCTTATTTCTTTAGAATTATCAGTATAAGATATATTAAGTATTTTGTAATAGTCTTTAAAATTTGCTGTTATTATATCAGATAAATTAATTCCAAACTCCTGTAATGTTTTTTCATATTTCTTTTTAATATCATTATATTTTGTTATAAATTTATTGACTTTTTTAATATGATAGTTTTTAAAAAAGTTTTTTAAAACATTAAGAATATTTATCATTTAGTTTACACCATTTACGTAAATAAATAATAAAATAAAAATAAATAAATAGTATTATATTTATTACATACACTTAAAATAAGTGCAATAAGTACAAATAATTATTAGAAAATTATTTAATGTTTATTTTATAATTATTAATTTAATATTAAACATATTTTATATATTACTAAATATCTTTTGATTTATATATTCCGATTCAGCATAAATTAATTAATCTTCATATTTTATTTTTTATATTTTTATGCATTCATATTTACATTCATATTTATAGTGATTGATATGGTAGAAAATGTGATAATAATAGGTTCTGGACCTGGAGGATTAAGTGCAGCAGTATATACCGCAAGAGAAGAATTTAAGCCACTTATTTTAGGTGGTTCAATTTCAGGTGGGCAATTAATGTTAACAACTATTGTTGAAAATATCCCTGGATTCCCAGAAGGTATAGATGGACCAGAGTTTATTAATAGATTACAAAAACAAGCATTAAAATTTGGTGCTAGAATTTTGAATGAAGATGTAATTGATGTTGATTTTAATAGCAGACCGTTTAAAGTTAAGACAAATGAAAATACTTATGAAGCACATACTTTAATTATTGCAACCGGTGCAAAATCGAGAGAATTAGGCATACCGAGCGAAAAAAAGTTTTATGGAAGAGGTGTTAGCGAATGTGCAACCTGTGATGCACCTCTTTTCAAAGGAAAAGATAATGTTGTAGTAATAGGTGGTGGCGATACCGCAATGGAGGATGCTGATTTCTTAACTAGATATGTAAAAAATGTAACAATAATACACAGACGTGACGCGTTTAGAGCAAGCAAAGTTATGCAAGAAAGGGTATTATCAAATCCAAAAATAAAGATTATATGGAATAGTGGAGTAGAGGAAATTCTTGGAGATAAAACAGTAAGCGGTGTAAGAATAATAAATTATAAAACCAATGAAACTTCTGAGATTAGCGCACAAGGTGTATTTTTAGCAATAGGTAGAATACCTAATACTAAATTTTTAGAAGGAAAATTAAAACTAGATGATCAAGGCTATATAGTTACAAAAGATGGAATATTTACAGATATAGAAGGTGTATTCGCTTTAGGCGACTGTGCAGATAGATTTTATAAACAAGCTGGGACCGCAACCGGAGATGGAATAAAAGCAGCATTAAGAGTTAGAGAATTTTTATCAAACATGAAAAGGTAGATATAAATTTTACTGCTGATTTTTTTATTTATTTTTTGAAATCTGAATCTTAAATCTTAATTCCTATTTTCCTTATTTTGTTGAAATGCCAACAAACTTTTTTAACAAATGTTTGTACAATATTTCTTGTTATTTTAGAAAGTGTAAAAGAGAATTATATCTATAAATAAAATTGAACCAAACAGACCACGGCGTATTAGCCCTTTTTTGCGCTTAGGATAAAAGCGGCACCTAACGTTAGATTCTTGATTTTTATATCTTTGAAATTTAGGTCTTTTAATAAATCAATAATTTTATCTTTTTCAAATGCCCAAAGACTATTGACTAGATAAAGATAAGCATTTTTATTATATTTTGCGCCGATCATTGGTATGATTTTAAAATAATAAAATTTGAATAATTTATTTAATATTGCACCTGGTTTTGCAACATCTAAAAAAACAATCTGACCTTCTGGTTTTAATATCCTGTATGTTTCATCCATGAATCTTTTTAGATTATCTAAATTTCTCAATGCAAAAGCAGAAGTAATAACATCAAATTCCTCATTTGGAAAATCTGTATATAAAACATCCCCTTCTATCAACTTAATATTCTTAATATTATTTTTTGTTATCTTTTCATTTGCAATTGCAAGCATATCTTTATTAAAATCTACACCGATTACATCAACTTTTTTATTTTGTTTTTCCGCAAGCTTTACGATATTTATAGCGAGCTCGCCAGTGCCGGTAGCAGCATCTAAAATTTTTAATTCATTTTTATCCTTTAAGCATTCTTTTGCAACAAGCTTTCTCCATACTTGATCAAAGCCAAGACTTATGATACTATTAAGCCTATCATAACTAGCAGAAATTGAGGAAAACATTTGATTAATATTATTGCTCATAGTTTAATTTAATCTAAATATATTTTTAAATCTAACGGATTTTTATTTTGCAGATTTTAAAAAATAGATAATTTATTTTCAAAATAAAAATAAAAAATAATATAGTGAAGTATATAAAATGTAAATAAAATGTAAATATATTGAAGCTAGGAAGTATGAACAAAGAATTGCCCTAAAACCATCTGATTTGGTGCGTTGGCGCAATTTTTTGTAGCAAGATAATTTGCAATGAGACCACAATTGCTAAAGTTTAAATATAATTTTCCAGAGAGTATTGTACCTGGAGTAACATTCAAACCTGTGTTGATGTTGCAATATAGATAAGAGCCTGTTTTAACAAAACTTGGTGAACATATTGCCTTTGTTGTATTTTGATTATTAATATTTGCAATAATAATTGCATTTTCAATGGGGTATGGCTGTTGGTTGGTTAAATTAAAATATAGAAATATAGTATTTGTTGAAGAATTGATACTTGCAAAAACTTTATTGCATAAAAATATATTTTGAATATTGCAGGTGTTATTCGCAGAATTTGAAATTTTAAAGAAAGTAAAAAGCAAACTAATAATAATCGCAATTAAAAGAATAACCCATCCATAAGTAATCAAAAATTCAAATGCAGACTGCAACTTTATTTTATTTTTATTAAACATTTAAACACATAATTTTTTACTAAATTTCTATTAAATTTCTATTACTATCTCTATTATTTATTGATTTTTTATTATTTTTTATTATATTTAATTTATTTATATTATTTTTTTATTATATTTATTTATATTTATTATATTTCTATATAGTTTTATATTTTTATTATTTTATTTTAAAAAGTATTTAATTAAATTTTATATTTTTATTTTTTAATTTTAAGATAATATAAGATAACCCTATTTTAGAAATAACGAAAGATATATATTACTTTCTATTATAAAATTAAAGTAATGCATGCAATCCAGCGTAGTAGCTGTGCTCTTTCATGGTGAGCTTTTTGTCTGAACCGCTTGAACTGATACCCGAACATCGTTTGTTAAATGAAGATGAAACCGCAAAGGTCTTAAAGAAATTTAATACTTCACTTGAAAAATTTCCTAAAATTTATGAGAGCGATCCACAAGCTAAAAGACTGAATGCTAAAGCCGGACAAATGATAGAGATAAAGAGAAAAGATCCAACTGGAGAATATTTGTATTATAGGGTTGTAGTAAAGGGCTAATCCCTACTTGTCGCTGATTGCATACTTATGGTGTTATGATGGAAGAAAAGCCCCACGATATTTTTGAATCCTATCTAAAATCTACTTCTTTGGTGCAGCAACAAATAGACAGCTATAATAAATTCATAAAGATTGGTGCACAGAAGATTGTGGACAGCCAGAATGTAGTTGAACCAGATATAAACGGATTTGCAATTAAATTCGGCAAGCTAAGAATTGAGCCACCTGTTATAATAGAAGCTGATAGTTCAACAAGGCGCATATTGCCTTTAGAAGCATTTACTAGAAATTTAACATATGCAGCACCTCTTTATTTAACATATACTCCTGTTATAAGCGGAATAGAAAAAGTAGATTCTACATCAGAGGTATTTATTGGTGAGCTGCCAGTAATGGTTAAAAGCGATCTCTGCTATACTAAAAATATGACGAGACAACAGCTGATTGAAGAGGGTGAAGATCCAGATGACCCTGGCGGTTACTTTATAATAAAAGGAACTGAGAGGGCATTAATAGGCATTGAGGATCTTGCACCAAACAGAATAATGTGCAATAGAGAGAAGAGTAAAAAGGTTGTAACAAGCAAGGTATTTTCAACAACATTAAACTTTAGAGCTAGATGTGCGGTTTCAAGGGACAATCTGGGAATTTTTAAGGTTACATTTCCAACAATAGTCAAAGGAATAGATTTAATACTCTTATTAAGGGCTTTAGGTTTGCAGAATAATGAGATTATAGAAAGCGCATACAATGATGAGATAAAAAATGATCTTCTGCTTAACATTGATGTAAGCCAGGCAAAGGATATGAGCCAAAAAGAGGCTATGCTTAACATAGGTATGATTACCGCGCCAAGCCAGACTAAAGCATATCAAGAGAAGAGGGCTGAAACACAACTTGATACTTATGTACTGCCTCATTTAGGTACAACTCCAGATGCTAGAAAGGAAAAAGGCTTCTATATTCTCAGAATGGCTGCAAGAGCATCGCTTGTCGCATTGGGCTATGTTAAATCAGATGATAAGGACCATTATGCAAACAAAAGGATAAAGCTTGCGGGGGACTTGATGGAAGAAATATTTAGTACTGCATTCAAGGCTCTTGTTAAAGATATCAAGCACCATGTTGAAAAGACAACCGCAAGAGGAAGAAGGGTTACTGTAAGAAGCAATATTAATGCAGAAACATTGACAAATAAAATATTATATCCAATGAGCACTGGAACATGGCCTGGAGGCCAAACAGGCGTTTCACAGGTTTTAGATAGGGTAAACTATATTTCAACGATATCAAACCTAAGAAGAGTTAAGTCGCCACTCGCAAAGAAGCACCCGCATTTTCTAGCAAGAGATGTACATGGTACCTACATAGGAAAGATATGCCCAGCTGAAACACCAGAAGGTGTTGAAGTTGGTTTGACAAAGTATCTTGCAATAATGAGCAAGGTAACAATAGGTGCGGATAATACTTATCTAATAAATAAATTAAAGGAACTTAATTTGATATAAATTATAGGTGGTATTTTGGATAAGCGTAACATTAACAATAAAGAATGTATAATAATTTTAGATGGAAGGATTATAGGTTCTACAAAAGATGGAAAAGCATTTGCCGAAGAAGTTAGAAAAAATAGAAGAGCAGGCATCTTACCATCAGAGATAAATGTTGCATACATAAAGAAGATAAATGAAGTGCACGTAAATGCAGATAGAGGTAGGGCGAGAAAACCTTTTATAGTTGTAGAAAATGGAAAAAGCACGCTTACTCCAGAATTACTGCAGAAACTAAAAAACAAAGAAATAGATTTCAACTATCTAGTTAGGAGGGGAATAATCGAATATTTGGATGCAGAAGAAGAAGAAAATATACTAGCAGCAATAGATGAATCGCATATAACTGATAAAACAACACATCTCGAAATAGATCCTGTAACAATGTTTGGATTTACTTTCAACTCCATAATATTTCAAGAATTTAACCAAGCGGGAAGATATGCCCTTTCAGCAAACTTTACAAAACAGGCTCAGGGGCTTTACACAATGAATTTCAATAAAAGATATGATACAAGAGCTTATATACTCTATTATCCTCAAAGACCAATTATTGATTCTGTAATGTATAGAACATTAAATATGGAGAAGCACGCTTCAGGCCAGAACTTTGTTGTTGCTATATCAACATATTACGGATTTAACATGAAAGATGCATTAGTACTTAACAAAGCTGCAGTTGACAGAGGTTTAGGGAGGAGTGTGTTTCTTAGATCTTATACTGATGAAGAGAGAAGATATGCAGGTGGCCAGCAGGATAAATTTATGATACCACCAGCTACTGCGGAAAATTATCTTGGAGAACATATGTATACAAAGTTGGGTGAAGATGGTATAATAGAACCAGAGGTTGATGTTAAAGAGGGTGAAGTCATAATTGGAAAGGTATCACCACCAAGGTTCTTGGAAGAGCAGACAACTTTTGGAGTTGGTGAAGAAAAGGTTAGAGATCATTCAGTTACACTTAAAAATGGTGAAGAGGGTGTTGTTGACAGTGTTATGCTAAGTGAAGTTACAGGTGCAACAAAGATTGTAAAAGTGCGTGTAAGAAATATAAAGATACCTGAAGTTGGTGACAAATTTGGTAGCAGAAACTTCCAGAAGGGAGTTGTTGCATTGATAGTACCACCTGAAGAAATGCCATTTACAAAGGATGGTATAGTACCTGATATGATACTAAACCCACTCAGCCTTCCAAGCAGAATGACATTTGGTTATATGCTTGAAATGATTGCGGCTAAAACAGCAGTATTAGAGGGCAAAACTTATGATGGCACAATGTTTTCTGCAAGGGGAAGGGATAGAATTGAAGAGTATGAAAAAGTTTTGGAAAAACATGGTTTTGATAAATTTGGGGATGAAGTTTTGTATGATGGAAGGACTGGCAAAGCATATGATTCAAAAATATTTTTTGGAATTGCATATTTTAATAGACTTCACCATATGGTCAGCAACAAAATACAGGTAAGAAGCAGAGGTCCCGTTCAAATATTAACAAGGCAGCCGACAGAGGGCAAGCCAAGAAAAGGAGGCTTGAGGTTCGGAGAGATGGAAAGAGATGCATTGACAGGCTATGGAGCAAGCTTGCTGGTAAAGGACAGGCTTCTTGATCAGAGCGATAAAGCAGACAATATATGGGTTTGCAAAGATTGCGGAGACATAGGGTATTTTGACTATGTTAAAAATGTTCCAGTATGTCCTGCATGTGGTGGAAACAATCTTGAGAAGCTTGAGATAAGCTATGCATTCAAATTACTGCTAGATGAAATAAAATCTCTGCATATATTCCCAAGAATAAAATTAAAGAGCGAGTGAATGAATATAATATAATAACAAAATAACAATATTGAATTTTAATTTAATTTATTAATTTATTATTAAAATTTATTATTAATTAATTTAAATAGATAATTAATATTTAGGTGTTAATGATGCAAGCGGAAGCAATAGATTATATAAGATTTACCCTTATTTCACCAGAGGAAATTAAAAAATTAAGTGTTGCAAAAATCACTGTTCCCGATACTTATAATGAAGATGGCTATCCTATTGACGGAGGTTTAGTTGATCAAAGACTTGGTGTAATCGACCCGGGTTTGAAATGCAAAACCTGCGGAGGCAGAGCAAAGACATGTCCTGGACACTTTGGACATATCGAACTTGTTAGGCCTGTTATACACCCAGAATTTGCTAAAATAATTTATATGCTTTTGCGTTCAACATGTTCCACATGCCATCGTCTGCTTTTAACACCTGAAAAAGTAAATGAAATCAGTGCGGATATTAGAAGTTTTATAAGTACTGAAGATACTGAAGATACAACACTTATATTAAAAGAAGATGATAGAAACGCACTTATAAAACAATTAAGGACAATTAAAAAATGCCCGCACTGTGGTGCGCAGCAACCTAAAATAAAATTTGAAAGACCAACATATTTTTATGTTAATAACAATAAGATCAACGCTGATGAAATTCGTGAATGGCTGTCTAAAATACCCGATGAAGATATCAAATTAATAGGTATAGATCCAACCGCAACAAGACCTGAATGGTTTGTATTAACAACACTTCTAGTCCCTCCTGTTAATGTAAGGCCTTCAATAACACTTGAATCTGGAGAAAGAAGCGAAGATGATTTAACACATAAACTTGTTGATATAATAAGAAGTAATCAAAGGCTTGAACAGGATATAGATGCTGGCGCTCCCCAAATAATAATCGATGATCTTTGGGAGCTACTTCAATACCAGGTAACTACTTACTTTAACAATGAAACTCCAGGTGTTCCGGTTGCAAGACATAGAACAACAAAGCCACTTAAAACCTTAGTCCAGAGGTTAAAAGGTAAAGAGGGTAGATTAAGATATAACCTAAGTGGAAAGCGTGTTAACTTCTCAGCAAGAAGTGTAATTTCAGTAGATCCTTCATTATCAATAAATCAGATTGGTATTCCAAGAAAAATTGCTGATGCACTCACTTTACCTGTTTATGTAACAAATTGGAATATAGAAGAATGCAAAAAAATGCTTAGCGATAAAGAAGAAAAGCCAATAGTAAACTTTATTGCACCTAATGGGATAAGGAAAAGAGTAACAGATGCAAATATAGAGGAATTACTCAACGAACTCAAACCCGGTGTAGTACTAGAAAGAAAATTAGCAGATGGTGATTTTGTATTATTTAATAGGCAACCAACTCTACACAGATTATCAATAATGGCGCATGAGGTAAAAATTGTACCTGGCAAAACACTTAGATTGAATGTTGAAATTACAGACCCTTACAACGCTGATTTTGATGGAGATGAAATGAATATTCATCTACCACAGTCTCTTGAAGCACAGGCAGAAGCGCGCTATTTAATGCAACCAAAGAACCAATTATTATCCCCAAGAGATGGCAGATCTATAGTCTTTCTGCAAGAGGATGAACTTATAGGTTTATACTGGCTTACAAAAGATGATACATCATTCAGTAAGGAAGATGCTGCAAGAATGCTCGCAAACGTTGGTGTTTATGAACTTCCTAAAGCGGATAGGAATGGAAGGTACAGCGGGAAATCGATTGTATCTTTAATATTTCCAAAAGATTTCAGTATAGAATTGCAAGGTATAATGGGTAAAATAAAGATAGTAGACGGCAAATTGATAGAAGGTATTTTGGATGTAAAAGCAACAGGAAGCAGTGGTGCAAAAATTATACAGGAAATTTATATTAGATATGGTTCAAAAACCACTGAGGAATTTATGTCAAAGCTTTCTAAGCTAGCATTATATACATCTGCAAGCGGTGGAATGACATTAAGCGTAAAGGATTACTATCCATCAAATGCAATGCTAAAAGAGCGTGAAGAAGTATTGAAGGAGGTATTTAAGAAAAACGACGAGCTACATACCGCTTATAAAGAAAAGAAGCTCGAGCCTTTAGCAGGATATACAAGAAAGGAGACATATGAAATGCTTACACTCGCACAGCTCGATGAGGCAAGAAGCCTGGTAGAAAAGAGTATAAAGAAGTATTTAACATTAGAGGATAAGGCATTTCTGCTTCCACAGGTGAAAGCAAGAGGCAATATTACAAACCTTATACAAATAACAATGTTCTTAGGGCAGCAGTCAATAAGAGGTGAAAGACCATCTAGAGGTTATAAAGGAAGAGTATTACCTTATTTCAAGAGAGGCGATGTATCTCCAAGAGCAAAAGGATTTATTACCTCAAGCTTCCTTGATGGTATGGACCCTGTTGAACTATATATGCACACAATAGGAGCAAGAGATGCCGCTATGGGTAAATCACTGCTTACCGCTGTCAGCGGTTATCTGCAAAGGAGATTAATAAATGCATTGCAGGATCTTTATGTTAAAGAGGATTTAAGTGTTAGAGATGCAAGCGGTGCCATAATACAAACAATTTACGGTGGTGACGGCATCGATCCGATAAAAGTTAAATTTGCCGAGGAAAAGGTGAAGAAATGAGTAGTATAGATGATGAATTTGTTAAAGTTGTACCTGGCGAGCCTGTAGGTGTGGTTGCGGCACAATCAATAGGAGAGCCTGGAACACAGATGATGTTAAGAGTCTTCCACGCTGCAGGTATTGGATCTATTGTAACAACAAAAGGACTACCAAGAGTTATGGAGATTGTTGATGGTAGAAAGGTACCGACAAGCCCTATGATGATAATAAGATTCAAAAAAGAGGTTGAAAAAGATTATGATGTGGTAAGAAAGATATGGAAGCATTTAGAAGAGGTGCGATTATCAAGTATAATAAAAAATCTAAAGGAGAATTTTAGAGAAGGTACTGTAACATTCAATTTTGATAAAGAGAAGTTGGAATACTATGAGTTGACTCCAAAAACAATCTTGAATAAAATATCAAAAATGGAAAGCTTAGAAGTTGTTTCGAGTGATGAGGAAATAAAGATAAAATATAGAGGTAAGGGTAAAACCGTATACAACATGCGAGTAGCATTTAATAGACTGCTCTCAAATGTTATATTTGGTGTTGAGGGTATAATAAAAGCTTCAATTGAGCAGGATGAAAAAACAAAAGCATTCCGCATTATAACAAGTGGAAGTAATTTAGAGGAAATAATGAAGATAGATGGCGTAGACTCTATGAATATTTATTGTAATAATCCATTTGAGGTATTAGAGTTTTATGGTATAGAAGCTGCTAGAAATATTATAGCAAGTGAATTAATTAGTATAATAGAAGAAGAGGGATTAACTGTAAATTTCAGACATATCGGGCTCATCGCAGATATAATGACTTATACAGGCAATATCAGAAGTGTTGGAAGACATGGAATAGCTGGTGAAAAGGAATCTGTTTTTGCAAGGGCTGCATATGAAGAGACTGTAAAGCATTTCACCAATGCGTGTGTTTTTGGTGAAAAGGATTATTTCAAAGGTGTTGCAGAAAACATATTAATAGGAAAGCAAATTAATGTTGGCACAGGAACTGTAAAAATAGTAGTAAAGAAAGAGGATCTTAAGAATTTGAAACCTGAGAATATAAAAGAGAGTGAAAAAGATAAAAAAGAAAAATAATAATTTACAAGATATAATTTTTTATTTTAATTTTAGGTGAATAGAATGGTACAACCAGAAAGACCTTTTGACTTATTGAATAAGGAAATTGGGCAAGCAGTTCTTATAAGATTAAAGGGCGGAACGCAAATAAGAGGAAAACTTAGTTCATTCGACATACATATGAATCTAGTAATACAAGATGCTGAGGAATTAGAAGATGGTGTAACAAGAGCTAAAATAGGGACTATACTTTTAAGAGGAGGAAATATTATTTATATTTCACCTGTATAACAGCATAATAATTATTGGGCTCTTGGCGCAACGGTAGCGCGCCTGCATGGCATGCAGGAGGTTGCGGGTTCAAATTTGCTAAATGCAATGAAAATCCCGCAGAGTCCATTTTTTATTTTTAATTTTAATTTAATATATTAATTTTTAATTAAATATTTCAATTTAAATTAAATTTAAAATTAAATTTAAATTAGTATTTTATATTTTATAATATTTATTATATTTATTATAAAGCAAAACTTTACTTAAAATAAAAAAAATTTAAACTAGGTTTTAAATTCTTTTCCTTTTAGATGATGATTGGTGAGAAAATGGATTCATTATTTAAAAAATATGAGCTTCCAGCATTACCTTACAAGCTGGACGCATTAGAACCATATATAAGTAAGGAGATTTTAGATGTACATTATAATGGACACCACAAAGGATATGTCAATACAACAAATACACTTGTAGATAGAATGGAGAAAATAATCAAAAAAGAAGTTCCAGCAGGCAGCTATGACCTTCAAGGTGTAATAAGAAATATTGTCTTCAATGTTAATGGGCATAAACTGCATACCTTGTATTGGAAAAATATGAAGCCAGTGAGCAACGATAAAACAAATACACCTGGCGGAAAAATAGCAGATCTTATAATAAAACAGTATAAAAGTTTGGATCGTTTTAAAGAATTATTCATAGAGGCCGCAAACTCATTACCAGGTGGTGGCTGGACAACATTGAATTATGATACCGAGAACGGGAACCTACATATAATGACTTATGAAAACCACTTTATGAACCAAATTGCAGAGCTGCCTATTCTGCTTGTTTTAGATGAATTTGAGCATGCATATTATCTGCAATATAAAAATAAAAGAGCAGATTATATTAATGCGTGGTGGCTTTTGGTTAACTGGGATGACGCCGAACAAAGGCTAAACAAAGCGATCAATAAAGCCTGATTTATTAGTTTTTCTTTTTTCTTTTTATTTGCATCTTCATTGTTTTATTCTCTTTTTAAAATTAAATAAAACTAAAAATTAAAGAAATATTTAAATATATTTTGATAAATAATTTATTGAAAATTCATAATCTTATTTTAGAGTGGGTTGATGGATGAGAAGGAAGAAAATAGCATAGAAAATACAAAGAAGGTTAAAGCAATTTTAGAGGTGCAAGAAATAGAAAATAATGCAGAATCAATAATAAATAGAGCAAAAGAGGAGGCAGATAAAAAAATTAAAAATGCACTTGATGAATCTGCAAAGAAAATATTAACTGCAAAAACAACCACAGAAAATGAGAAAAAAGCATATATTGATAGATTAGTTGATGAACTCAATACCAAAGCCAATAAGGCGCTAACAGAGGCAAAAGAAAAAGCTGCTAAAATCAGAAAAATGCAATTAAGCAAAAAAGATAGAGAAAAAATTGCAAAAGAACTAGTAGATAGTATCCTTTAAATTTTGTTATATCTTATATTTGAGTGGGAATGTGAATATTGATATTGGTAAACCTTTTCGTACTGAACCTATGCAGAAGGTTAGGATAATTGCACTTCAACCATATAAATATAACTTAATATCTGCATTACATAAATTAGGAGTCATAGATATAAGAAAGAGCAAACTAAACCTTGAAGATGATAAAACAATAGAAAAAATAAATTTAATATCAGAAAGAATAATTAAAATAACTGCTGCACTCTCTATTTTGAAGAAACCTGTTAAAGAAGATAATAAAAAAATAAAGCACGGTTCATTAGATGAAGTTTTAGAATTGAGCGAAAGTACAAACATAAATAAGATTCTGCAAGATATATTTGAACTTAATGAGCAAAAAAAGAATCTTGATGAAAAATTGATGGAAATAAATGATATTAGAGAAAGCGCTACTTTATTTGCAGGGACTAAAATTAATTTTAATATATTTAAGAGTAAGAAATTGGATTTTGAAGCTATAAAGATCAATGAAGACAAGCGTGAGAAATTATTAGAAGCACTTAAGAAAAGTAGATTAAATTATGAAACGATTATTAAAAAAATAAATAAAAAAGAGTATTTAGTTTTCATGGCTTTTGATAAGGATTCAAACTCAAAGATCGAGAGTATAATAGATGCTTATACACAAAACAGAATAGAAATAGATAAAGAGCACTTTTTTGATGGAACTGCTGAGCAGATATTGAAAAAAATAGAGTTAGAGGAAAAAGATATTAGAAGCAAGATTGAAAATATAAAAAAGGAGATTGATTTAATAAGCAATAAACACTATTATTATTTAACATCACTTTTGGAAATGCTTGAAATAGAATATGAGAGGGTTAAGATACCTGAAATGTTTAAAAAGACAAATAAAACATTCATAATTGAAGGGTGGGTGCCAAAAAAAGAACTCAAGAATTTGAAGAGTGCAGTAGAAAATGCAACAAAGAATAATTATTATTTAGAAGAAGTAAAAACAGATGAGCTTGCACCTACGATGCTGAATAGGAAGGGTATATTTAAGGCTTTTGATTATTTGATTGAATTCTATTCGCTGCCTAGAAGCGATGAGGTGGATCCAACATGGATATTTATTATTTCATTTGCAATCTTCTACGGATTAATGATAAGCGATGCTGGTTACGGCATTCTATCGTTGCTTATTTCATTGCTTATACTTAAAAAGGTCAGCAAAGATGGTTTAGTTTATAATGTTGCGATTGTTTGGGCATTGTCGTCTATACCTGTTATAATATTTGGCTTGCTATCAAATCAAATATTTGGCTATTCTTTAGAAATATTAAATCCAATACAGATTTTAAACTGGAATAAGAATATACCTTCAATTATAGTTTTATCTGTTCTTTTAGGAGTCTTTTATGTTATTTTAGGGCAGTTCATAAGCTTTATTAACAAATATAGACATCATGAAAAAAAGCTTGCAATTAGCAAACTCGTATCGATTATAACGGTTATAACAGGTACAATTGCAATTGCGGGATTTTTATTTAACGCTTTTAGCTTCCAGATTTCAGAGATTTCAGCAGTAACCGCAGTAGTTACATTATTAATAACCGCGGCAATGAGTGGAAAGGAAGCTAGCGAGCTTTCTAACCTTATATCACATCCATTAAGCTTTTCTAGAATTTTAGGTTTTGGACTTGCCAGCATTATTATTGCTTCATTAATAGATAAAGCATTTACACCCTCTTTAGGAAATGGTGGTATATTAAATATAATTCTTTTTGTAGTATTCTTAATATTTTTATTAATACTGCATGTTCTTAACACAATACTTGGAATGTTTGAAGGAATAGTTCAAGGTGCAAGGCTTAATTTTGTTGAATTTTTCTCGAAGTTCTATTTGGGAAATGGTATAAAATTTAAACCATATAAATTTAAAAGAAAGTTTACAAAAGAGGGTAAGGGTAATGAGTGAAATAAAATTTAAAATATATTAAAATTATATTGATTATATAATAAATTTGTATGTTATATTAATGTTAAAGGTGATAAAATTGACAATAGATATGGGAGCTGCAGTAGCAGCAATAGGAGCAGGAATAGCTATATTAGGAGGAGCATATGGAACCGGAATAGCACAAGCGGCTATAGGTAGTGCGGGAATGGGGCTTGTTGCAGAAAAGCCAGAGCAATTTGGTACAGCATTGCTTTTACTGGTAATTCCAGAAACATTGGTGATTTTTGGTTTCGTAATTGCAATATTGATACTGCTTGGTGCTGGATTAGTATAAAGGTAGTATAATGTCATTAGATAACTTGAAAAAAAATATAGAAGAGAATGCTGAAGAAGAGGTAAAAAAGATCAGAGATGAAACAAACGCAAAAATAGCAGAAATAAATAAAAATAGAGATAATGAAATCAGAGCAATAAAAAATGAAATAGAAAAATTCATAGATGAAGAAACAAAAAGATTAACAGCAGAATATTTATCAAGTACAGATTTAGCAGTAAGAAATATAATTGATGAGGCAAAACAAAAAGTAATAGATGTGGAGTATAATTCAGTTAAATCAAAATTAGCTGATGAAATTTCAAAAAATGAGAAATACTCAAAAATAATAAAGAGTGCGATAACAGAAGCAGAGAGTAAATTTGGAAAAGACAATTTTACAATAATTGCTGACAATCAATATAAAAAGAAGATTGAGAAAATTTTTCCAAATATAAAAATAAAGCTTGGTGAGAAAGGATTTTTCATTAAATCTAATGACGGCAAAATAAAAATAGATGCCTCTATCGATACACTAATTGAAGCGCACTCTGCAGAGATAAAGAAGAAAATCTACAGTACTGTTTTTAAAAGCACATTGAAAGAGAATGAGCAGAAAAGCAGAGATAATAAAAAGATAAAAACCAACAAAAACAAAAAGAATAATAAAAGGTAAAAAGTAAATAAAGAAAAGGGATTATGAAATGAAAAGAATAAACCGTCCGTTGCATTATGGCTATTCAAACACGCGAGTTCAAGCAATGAAGGCAAGCATCTTAAGCGCAGAAACTATAAAGGAACTGATGCAAGCTAAAGAAATACCCCTAGCGATATCACTGCTTCTTAAGACTGATTATAAAGAGGATATCGAAAAATTTGGCGGTGCAAACATAAAGATGGATTTGATTGACTTTGTACTAAACAGAAATATAGCCAGAACTATAGAGAAACTTATAAAAATAACACCAAAGGAAGAGCAAAATATAATAGAGAGGTTTGCAATGAGGTGGGATCTTTATAATTTAAAGCTTGCGCTCTATTCAAAAGCAGAAGGAAAAAGCTATGATTCAATAAAAAAGTATATTGTTGAATCTAAAAGAATTTCTAATCTAACTATAAAAGAGGCGCTTGAACAGCCTAACTTTAATGAAGCAATAAATATGCTTATAGCAAAGACCCCTTATAGGAAGATACTGGAAAATGTAAAGGAGATTTATAAAAGATCTGGTAATATAGTTGAAGTGCAGGATGCAATGGACAGATATTTCTTTGCTGATTTTGGTAAAAACGCAGAGGATATTAAAAAATATAATCTAAATTCTGCTAAAGTAATAAAGATGGATATCGAAATAAGGAATATCCTTATGATGATAAGGTTAAAAAAATATAATTTGCCAAAGGAGAATCTTAAACCTCTTCTTATACCATATGGAGTTACAGATGTTAAAAGTCTATTATCGATATATGAAAACTCTAGAGATATAAAAGAGCTTATAAACAACATTAAAAGCTTTGATTTAAAAGATGCTTTAAATAAATATGAAGAAAATGGTAGGCTACTTGTATTTGAAATATATATGAGAAATAAATTTTATAAAAAGGTAAACAGCTTACTTTCACATTTAGTGCTTTCATTAGGTGTAATAATTAATTTCTTTTATCTAAAAGAGAGTGAGGTTCTTACCCTCCGTACAATAATAAACAGCAAGCGATACGAGATAAACGAAAAGGATATGGGAGAGATTGTAGGATGGTAGAATGATAGATAAAGAGGATAATAAAAATAAGGATTTATACAAAATTGCGGTTGTTGGCAATAGCTTGCTGATAAAAAGCATGCGTCTTGTAGGAATCAAGCATGCTTATGATGTAACTGATGAAAGCGCCGATAATATAGAAAAAATTATTCAAGAGGTTGTTTTAAATAATGAAATAGGTATTGTTGTAGTCAACGAAGGAATAGTAGAAAAAATAGCAAATAAAAGGCTCATTTATTTGATAGACAGCAGCTTAAAGCCTATCTTTATAGAAATTCCTG
>Ga0080006_1173483_pt1 | contig 31122 bp, 33 predicted proteins | sample RS3BMetagenome_FD_69209 | JGI IMG/M metagenome (GOLD analysis project Ga0080006, IMG submission 69209) | Ferric oxide microbial mat and aquatic microbial communities from Rainbow Spring, Yellowstone National Park, USA - RS3B (SPADES... ...
TTTTCACCGCGGAAGAACTGTTGCCTCCTCTCATAGTTGATCTCGTTGAAGAGTTTGGCCGAGATGTCAGCTAACCTCCTTAGTTTTCTTTCTTGAAACCCATTTGGTAGGAGGCGAACCAAGTTAGTCCTTCTGTTCTTGAATTCGATTTCTTTGATGCCCCCTCCCGGTATTGCGGGGGGAATCGGCCTCCGCTCCTCATTCCCAAGAAATTGACCGGAAGAGGACATCCTAAAGAGGAATAGTAAGAGGCTTTTAAACCTTACCCAGCCCTAAAGGGCGAGGTTTGCCGTTAGTTTTATCGTAACGAGCGGTGCGCAGCACGCGGTTAAATTATTGTCTCAATTATTGGTGCATCGCGGAACTAGGGTTTACGTGGAGAACCCGACATTCTATGAAACCATTGCTCCACTGAGGTTCCAGGGAGGCAAACTCATTGGGGCGCCAATCACTAATGGCGGCATTGATCCGAGCAGTCTCGAGAAAATAGCGAGGGAACCAGGCGTATTATACATTATACCGAGTTGCCATAATCCCACTGGAACATGCATGGGCATTGAGGATAGGAAGCGCCTCATTGACTTATCGCGGGAAAGGGGGCTCCTCATTGTGGAGGACGACCCATACACTATTCTCTCCAGGGAGGCGCCTCTCCCCATTCGCTCCATGTCTAGCGATGTGATTTACGTGGGGACTCTCAGTAAATTGCTTGGCCCCGGCTTCAGGATAGGTTTCGTGGTGGCGCCGGACTGGTTGAGAGGCGGGCTTGAGAGGCTTGAGCAACACGATTTCTCAACATCTACCTTAACCCAATTAATCGCATATAAATTATTGAGGCATGGAGCAGCGGAGGAGGTTATTGGGAAAGCCAGGCCCCTCTATAGGCGTAAGTTAAGCATTCTACTGGATTCACTGGAGAGATACATGCCGGGCTCCCTAATGTATGAACCTAAGTGCGGCTTCTACGCCTTAATTAGCCTAGGCATGCCCGCCGCGGAGGTATTGCGTAAGGCAATTAGGCTGGGGGCAGTGTTTGTGCCTGCCTCTAAATTCTTCATTGGAGAGGAGAAGAGGGATGCGGCGAGGCTCAGCGCCAGCGCGATTAGGGAGGAAAATATCGAGGATGGGATTCAAGCCATTGCTAAGGCAAGAAGCGGGTAAGGGGATGCTCTGGATCCATGTCCGGATTAGGGTGATGCGGCCGGTGGGATTTGAACCCACGATCTACGGCGTGGAAGGCCGTCGTCCTGATCCAAACTAGACTACGGCCGCTTGAATATGCTTGACATGCTCCTCTTTTAAATATTATCGGTGGTCATGAGAAGGAGTTGAATTCTAGGTTAAAAACCCATCCCCGCCCTAAGGCGCGAGATTTGTCATTCATCTTGTAACACGGCGCGAACCGGATTCCGTGGCTCCTCATCAATTCACCAACCATAAATTGCGTAAAGTCCATGCATTGAGGAAGCATCTAGGGGATTGGGAGCCTTTAGGGGGTGTCGTAATTGGTTTGGGAAAGTATTTAATGCCAGCCTTATTGCCGCGTATCATGAATGCCTCCTTTAGGTTCCCGGTCACTAGGCCTAGGAGATTACGGTTAAACCCACTTATTCGGGACTCCGTGGCGGAGACATCATTATCCCCCAGCAATTTCATTATGCCCCTATTCATAACTGATGCCGACTCCCCCCAACGAATAGAGGCAATGCCGGGGCAATTTAGGTGGCCTATTGGCGATGCATTGATTAGAACCGTGCAGGGATTAATCGATTTAGGCATACATAACCTGATACTGTTCGGGGTTACTAATAGGAAGGACCCCATGGCTAGCGAGGCAACCAATAGGAACGGCGTGGTTCCGCGGGGCATTAGGTTGCTTAGGCAGGCATTCGGCAGGAGGATCACCATATTCGCCGATCTCTGCATGTGTGATTACACGGATCATGGGCATTGCGGCGTAGTGTCTGGCTCGGGAGCTGATTATTATATTGATAATGATACGACGCTTAAGATTTATGGAGAGATAGCAGTTAATTACGCTGAGGCTGGGGCCGACGTCATTGCGCCATCAGGCATGATGGATGGGCAGGTCCAAGCAATTCGCGGCGCACTGGATGATGGTGGTTACGAGAATGTCCCCATAATGTCCTATAGCGCTAAGTACGCCAGCGTATTTTATGGTCCCTTCCGCGAGGCCGCGAATAGCGCCCCCAAGTTTGGGGATAGGAGGAGCTACCAAATGGATCCACGTAATGCGTTTGAGGCGCTTAAGGAGGTTGCCATGGATATCGAGGAGGGGGCAGACATAGTCATGGTGAAGCCGGCCATGCCTTACCTGGATGTGGTGCGGCTCGTTAAGCAGAGCTTCCCAGAGGTCCCGCTCGCGGCGTATCAAGTGTCCGGGGAGTACTCAATGATAAAGGCCGCCGCGGCTGCCGGCTGGATCGATGAGGGGAGGGCCGTAATGGAGAGCTTGATTTCGATAAGGAGGGCGGGGGCCGACTTGATTTTAACCTATTTTGCGCCGGATGCGGCTCGAATGCTTAGGGATGGGGCTTCATTCTTCTAAATATTATAGATAGATAAAAATATGAAAAGGTTTAAATACAGAGCATAAATTGACGAATTGATTAATGATGGACATTAAGTCCCTCCTATCAGAGAGGACTCAATTCATGAAGGCAAGCGATATACGTGAATTATTGAAGTGGGTGACGGAGGACGTCATATCGCTCGGCGGCGGAATGCCGGATCCAAGCACATTCCCAAGGGAATTAGCCGACATAGCTAGGGACGTAATAATAACCAAGGGAAGCAGCGCATTACAATATGGAAAGACAGAGGGAGTGGATGACCTAAAGGATGAATTAATTAGATTCATGGCCAAGGATGGAATAAAGGCCAGCCGCGAAGAAATAATAATAACAACGGGAAGCCAGGAAGCACTGGATCTAATTGGTAGAATAACTATTAATGCGGGAGACGCCGTGATAACGGAGAGACCGACCTACTTGGCTGCACTCCAGGCATTTAAGGCGTATCGCCCACGCATAATTGGCGTAGACATGGATTCGGACGGCATGATAATGACTAAGCTCGAGGATGCCATAAGGAAGAGCATTAATGATGGGAACAAGATAAAATTCATTTACGTGATACCAACATGCCAAAACCCGACAGGCATAAGCATGAGCATCGATAGGCGCAAGCACCTAATGGAGCTGGCGAGCAAGTACGACCTACTAATAGTGGAGGATAATCCTTACAGTTACTTCCTGTTCGACGGCATCTATGTACCTCCCCTTAAATCGATGGATACGGAGAATAGGGTTATCTATATGTCCACTTTCAGCAAAATAATCGCGCCGGGGATACGCGTTGGTTGGGTGGTTGGGGATAAGGACCTAATACGGTGGATAGCAATGGCGAAGCAAGCCGTTGATCTACACACATCAACGCTAAGCCAATACATTGCGCTGGAGGCATTGAGGAGAGGCATAATAGAACGCAATATCCCCAAGATACGTGAAGCCTATAAGGTTAAGAGGGACGCCATGCTGGACGCATTAGCTAAATACATGCCGGAGCAAGTCACGTGGACGAGGCCCATCGGCGGCATGTTCGTATGGGCATCAGCCCAAGGCATACGGACCGAGGATATGCTGCCAATGGCCGTAAGCAAGTATAAGGTTGCATACGTGCCGGGCAAATCATTCTACCCAGATGAAGACGTCCACACATCAATGAGGCTTAACTTCACGTATCCCTCTGTCGACATGATATATGAAGGCATTAGAAGGCTAAGCAATGCAATTAAGGAGGAGCTGAGCAAGAATCAACATTAATCTGGCCGCCCCACCAATAAGTGGCGAGGCTTGCCATTTCCCTTTATCTTTTTGGGGGTTAAGGGGGCGGAAGCCCCGTTAGGGCGGGGTAGTTCACCACTAGATGAGGCCCATTTCCCTCATTGTCTCCAGGGTTAGGATGGTCACGCCGGCAGCTCCCCTAACTATATTATCCCCCAGAATCACCATTCTGAGGTAACCCGCCTTAATGCTTAATCTACCGATGGAGACCGCCATTGGGTCAAGATCCCGCAGCGGCTGTGGTCCATCGCTTCTCTTAACCAGAATTAGGGGCCTAGGGGGCGCCGTGGGCAAGCCGCGTTGCTGCGGAAATGATGAGTACTCCTCTATTGCCTTAACCGCATCGTTGATCCCCATGGATACGCCGAGCTCGGCCTCTATGATAGCCATGTGGCCATACTTAACGGGAACCCTAGTGCTCGTGGCGTGTACGTCTATTCCCCACTCCATTATTTTGCCTAGCTCAGCCTCTATTTTCTCCTCTTCGCCCTTTATGTATGGAATCACGTTGCCCTCTATTGATAGAAATGATACCCCCATGTAGCCGGCTCCCGAAACTGACTGCATTGTCGTCACGAAGAGCCTCCTCAACTTATCCCTGAATGGGGCGAGAGCGAGGGAGATTATTGCAGTGGTGCAATTGGGATTCTTAACAAGCCAAGCGCCTCTCCCCCTAATCATTTCCAGGGCCCTCCAATTAACCTCTGGATTAATTAATGGAGTGCCATTATCCATGCGACCCGGAGACGCGTTGGAGATGACGTTTATTCCGCTCCTAACTAATCCCGGCTCCACCTTGGCCGCAACATCATTAGGCAAGGCCGAAAGCACCACATCGACATCCCTGTGATCACTTGGATCCGTGGAGACCAACTCCATATCACACACGTATTCCGGAACCTCCCCATTAATGACCCACTTAACTGCCTCACAGTACTTCTGCCCAATCTTGGCCGGCGATGCCGAGACCTTAGTTAACTCTATGTATGGGTGGCCCTCCAGTAATTTAACCATGGTTTGCCCAACTATTCCTGTGGAGCCGAGCAGGGAAACCCTTATCTTGCCCATGAAATCACCCACTCATGAAGGCTTCGCGCAGCCGCCGCCGCATTTTCCTCATCGCCTAGAACCAAGCCGAAGGCATTGCCGCCCCTATCCCTGAAGTCCAGCCTAATCGGCACCTCACGGGGATCCATGTGACCAATGACGGCGACCGCGTATCCTCTGCCCCCTATCCTGGCGGCATCAAACACGGCAACGGCCTTGGGTCCCCTCCTGGTTTTCCTGGAAATAATCGTTCCCATGCCGCTGCCAGGCATGGTTATCACGGCAACGATGTCTGTATCTATTAATGGCTCGAACGTCTTGGGGTGGAACTTCTTTCCTCCCATTATAGAGAAGACGTATGCCTCCTCAATACTCATGGAGTCCACGAGCCTTGGATTATTCACTATTCTAGGGTCTCCACTATATATGCCCGGCACATCAGTGTAGAAAGTGATTTGGGAGGCGCCTAGGTAATAGGCTAGGAGGGAGGCAGTGTAATCGCTGCCGCCTCTCCCCAACGTGCCTGGAGTACCGTTCCTGAACCAACCAATGAAGCCGGGAATCACTGGAATTATTCCTCTATTAATTAATGAAGTGAGCCTCTGTCTAACGTAGAATCCGCTTAATCCGCTGATCCTTGATCCACTGCGTGACTCTTCTATTAGTATTCCCGGGTCATATACTGGCCTGGCATTTGCTCCAATAGTCTCCAGGGCCGCTGCCATGATGATTATCGAGAATAATTCGCCGTGGGCTATAACTGCGTCCTGGTTATTCATGAGGAGGTGCCGCATGGCTGATGATGCGACATCCCGCAGCAAACCCATGTAGAGAGCCCTATTTGGGGGCGATACTTCATTTAAGGCATCAATGTATAGGTCGTGGATCTCATTTAGGGCATTAATGTCTTGACGCTGCGCGGCCAGAACTAACTTATCGGTTACTCCCCTCATTGCTGAAATAACTGGTATGCAATCATTAATTATGGGTGCCAAGTTCGCATAATCTTTACCGCTTCTCAATAATGAACCGCCTATTTTACATATATTATAGCTTTCTAGTCGTAATTTCCTGTTTCCATTGAGGTCACTAAATAGCCTCGATATTTCGCTTAATAAATATTACAACGCAGAGAGACGGAAATAACCATGCACCGCATAGCGGCGGATCAAGGAAATACATGACCGCAACGCGTAGAGGGGAGGGGAGCAATGCCATTATTCGGCAAGTAGACCGTGGATGCCCAAAATATTAAAAAGCGTTATGGGTAGCGGCGCTGACGTGACTACGACCTTTAAATGCGAACCCAACTGCGCATCGTGCTGCAAGTTAAGCCCAATAACCGTGCTTCCCCATGAAGTTTACCTGCTGCAGCGGGAAGCCGAGGAGCTGGGGATTGAGGCTGCTTTCTCTCCGTCCTATATAGTTGTCGATGAATTAAATAAAGTTAGAATAGTTCTCTCATACTTGTTAATGCTTAATGGGAGGGGGGAGTGTCCCTTCCTGAGGGGAACGAAGTGCCTTGTGCATGATTCATATAAACCATTGACTTGCAGATCATTCCCATACTTGCCCAGGATAATTAGGTACTCCATGGATACGGCCACCAAAACCATAGACTTCGATGTATCATTCGTTGCATCATATGCGTGCCCAGTCGTGAAGCGAGATGATCCTGGATACGGCAACGGCGATATGCGGGTATATTTCAAGAACGAGGTACCGCATGCGCGGGAAGCCATAGCCCTCAGGAAATTCTATGCAGCGACGCTGACTCAAATGTGGAGAAGCGGCGCAATTGAGTTAACGGATGAAGATGGGAGAACAGTTCCTTATCCCCTCGTCAATGGCTATTTCTTCATTAGGCAGCGAATGCCCATGATAACCCTCAACGTCATTAATGATATAGCGATGAAGGCAAGGAGGGAGGCCGAGCAGTAACTCGCATTTTCTATGAATGGCATCCTCCAACTAGCTGACTCCTCCCCGCCCTGAAGGGGCGAGGGTTCTACGCCCACTAGGGTGAAGGACGACTTAACTTTAAATGATCGCGTCTTCTCGTGCCCCAGGTGCGGTTGGACCGTGGATAGGGACTATAATTAGGCGCTCAACCACTTGAGGAGGGCAGGGTGGGAGCCGCCCGCAGCGCCCGTGGAGCTCTGCCCACTACCCGTAACGATGCAGGCGGGGCGGGGAAACCCCGTTAGGGCGGGGTAGCTCATAGCGACGACAATGTTAAAAACACCTAAGGTCACTATACGTAATGCGGCTCCTCTTAATTCACGCGGAGGACTTCAGCTACACAGTTAAGGAGAAGGCAATAAATGAACCAGAGCCTCTCGATAAGAAGGAATATTCTGCGAAGAATGCTTTAGTGGTATTCACAACGGTGGAGAGCGTCGATAATGATGCCTCCGAGTTCCTGGAATCCGTTTCAAATGATATAATAGATGTGGCTAGGAAGGTGAAGGCAAGCGTCATAGTTATTTATCCATATGCGCACCTCAGCCCTGACTTGGCGCCGCCAACTAAGGCAATAGATATACTAAGTAAGTTATTCAACTCAGTTAAGGAGAAGGCTGGCACTGAAGTGGAGAAGGCACCATTCGGTTGGTACAAGGCATTCAGCATCAAATGCCTAGGCCATCCCCTATCCGAGTTAAGCAGAACAATAACCCCATCATCGATAAAGAAGCAGGAGCAGAAGGTAATTAATGATTTCTATGTTGTATTAACCCCCAATGGAGAGGAGTTCCCGGCCGATAAGTATCAATTCAAACCTAGCGAGGAGGATCTAAGGATCCTCGTGGAGAAGGAGGTGTTTAAGCATGAGTTAGGGGGAGGAAAGGCGCCGAGGTACTTGGATTACTGTAGGAAGTTCGGATTTGAGTGGGAACCATTATCCGACGTGGGCCACATGAGGTATGGACCCATGGCAACCCTCATGATGGAGCTCGTGGAGGATTACGCTTGGAAGGCAGCTAATGATTTGGGATTCCCCGCCTTCAAGATAAGGGGAACCAATATGTTTAGGACAGATCAACGCGCAATATCCGAGCACGCTAAACTATTTGGGGAGAGGATGTATATGACTGAGGCCGATGAAGAGTTGCTGATGAGGTATGCGGCGTGTTTTCAGCAATTCGCCATGATAAAGGACTGGGTTCTAAGTTATAGGGACGTGCCTCTAGGCATGCTTGAGATAGCGGATAGCTATAGGTATGAGCAGCCTGGCGAGACAGTGCTCTGCTTTAGGCTGAGGAGATTCTATATGCCTGACCTACACATATTCGTGAAGGACTTGGAGCAGGCAATGGAGGTTGGGTTGAGACTTCATGGGAAGATATTCAGCGAGATAAGGAATATTGGAAGAGACTACGTGAGTCTCTATAACGTGACGAGGGGATTCTTCGATGAGCATAAGGACTATCTATTCACTCTAGCCAAGAGGGAGGGGAAGCCAATACTTGTCCGCGTATTAAATGAGTCAAAGTATTACTGGGTGCTTAACGTTGAGTATCACATAATAGATCAATTAAAGAGACCCAGGGAGATAGCTACATTCCAGTTCGATATAGGCAATGCGCAGAGGTTCGGCATAAAGTACGTGGATGAGAGTAATCAGTTAAGGTACCCCGTCATAATACATACAGCGATACTTGGATCCGTTGAAAGATTCATTTTCGCGCTTCTGGATAAGGCCGCCATAGATGAGGAGGCCGGCAAAGTGCCGAGGCTACCCACATGGATCACGCCAATACAGGCCAGGGTTATACCTGTCTCCAGGGATTACATTAATGGCGCAATGGATATAGCAAAGAAACTGATTGAGAGCGGGATCAGGGCTGATGTGGATGATAGGGATGAGACCCTCAACAAGAAGATAAGGGACGCGGAGACCCAATGGGTGCCCTATATAGTAATAATTGGGGATAGAGAATTAAAGACAGGAATCCTCAGCGTGAGGATCAGGGGCTCCGGCCAAGCATCGCTTAGCATTGATGAATTGATCGGCTCCATATCGAAGGAAGTAGAGGGTTACCCAAGGAGACCGCTGACGATGCCTATTTTGGTCAGCAAGAAGACCTTCATTAGTTAAGTTCCCGGCTTAGTCCAAGTATATTCCAGCCATTTCTATCCTGTGCCTCAATGATGCCCTCTCGTCCTCCGGGTATGATGCTATGAATCTCAGTATCTTCTTTTTATCTAATTGAATCGATGAATCCATTAATCTCTCGTTTAGTTCCTCCAGGAACTCCTCTGCATCATCGGTTGCCTCCTTCGCCTTCAGCACGACTAGGCCCTCCACCTTCATTGACTTGATCTCGACTCCATTTATCTTGGCCATAATGTGATCGCCCAATAGTTCGTTCGGTATATACACATCTAGGGCGTTTTCCATTAAATCAACCCTAATCATTGCGTCCCCCGCCAGAACCTCTACGTACATGTTGCCGAATGCGGATGAACCGACGTCCCAATCATTTTCAGCGGCTATCCTCTCGAACTTATCTGGATTCATGAATGGACTCTCGCCCATTATGAATAGATCAATATCGTGAACATCCCAATAAATATTATACCCAATGGGGAGAACCATGCTTCCAATTAATTCGAAATCAATGCCATTGCTCCTCAAGGCATTGGCGACCCTGATTAGCGCATCAAAATACTTGCTTAATTCCCCTCTCATGCATGGCGGATTACGGACCAGTATAAAAATTATGGCCTACAATTCAATTTAATGATGAATAAGACAGGCGCAAACTTGCTCCACCCTCACGGACGGGGTCTCTGGGGTTAAAAGATGAAAGACAAGGAAAGTGGTTGAAGCATCTCCATTAAGTTCCCGCAATATGGCTACTATTATCGCAATTACTTTATCGTTTTTATTTCATCCAGTGCCTGGCTAAACGTTGATGCTAGATTCACATTCTTATAGATTATTACTCCACGGTCGCTTATAAGGTAATAAATATCTGGGTAACCACCTGGGTTATATTTCTCCGTTGCTGCGAGATCAGCATAGCCAGCCATGAACCAGCGGGGCTGGCCTCCGAATCTCTGCATGAATTGGGGCAGCGGCATTCCCTGGTATCCTAAGTCATCATATGACTCCACCACCATCACCAATATCTTCTTCGCGGCAATAAGCGGGGCATAGTAATTAATGGTCTCTACTCCAGCCGCGCAACCGCTGCACCAAGTAGTTATGAAGTAGAGCAGGATATAGTGACCCCTTAACTGGGATAGATTCAGCGTAGTCCCATTAATCAATGTAAAGGAGACAGGGGGAGCCTCATCCCCCACGCTTATTCCAATTGATTTATGCGGCAGGGAAACAATTATGATCATTGCCATTACCGCTATGATTGCAATTGCTGCAATTATTATGGCTTGCCTCATCTTTTGCATGATTCACACCTTCCCTGAACGGATCTAGCAGAAAGGTATAGGGAGACCAACGAGAGGATCACTGCAATGCCAATCAGGATGGGGTCATATAACCCTATTAATCCCTGGATTTTGCCTGTCATCGTTATGGCTAGGTATGAGCCGCCAACCAAGGCCACCAGTGATGGAAGCAATGGGGAACAGCAAGCGGCTGGAAGCGTTGTCGCGACAACTGTGGCAGCTAGGCTCCCCAAGTTTCCTCTGGTTCTCCTTCTAATTATCGCAGCGTATATATCCATTACTAGGGAGGCGGAGAGCAATACAGAGAATATCAGCGATGCCGTGACTGAGTAAATAATGTAGAGGCGGCCCAGGTATAGATAGCCGAGGGCTGTTGATGTGAATAAGTAATAATAGAGAAGAAAGATGAGGGGAATAGAGAATAGGAATAGTGCAATTAATCGCCGATCTGTTAGCGCTAGTTTCATGGCATTTATTATCTCGTTGAAGCTACTATATGGATTAAGACCCATGGCTAGTTACGTATCGCGTTTTCGTTATAAAGAATTGCTCGTAATTCAAAATATATGAACAACTGTTCAAGTAAATCATAATAAAAATATAATGCCGCCAACACCCTCACTGCAAGGAGCAATGCCTATTGTTCTCCATATTAATGATGCAATACATCCCGGTCTTAATTTGTGAAAAACACAATAATTCAATAGGCTAAAGTATAAATTGATGCGATACTTGATTTTGAGCAATGGAGCAATTATTGGGTTCTGTTGTGGATAAGTCGTTGGAGGCTGTCCTCAGGAAACTGGAGAGCGGGAAGAAACTGGGTTCAGAGGATTTGGTGATATTAATGATCGGAATGTTCAGGGAATCCAATAAGAGAATAGATGAGACCAATAAGAGGATTGATTCAGTGTTTGAGTCATTAAGTAAAAGCATAGAGGCAGTGAATGCCCGAATGGATGTGCTTTTTGAGACGGTGAATAATAGGGTGAATGAAGTTAAAAAGGACATGGATGCTAGGTTTGAGGCCGTTAATAATAGAATGAATGTCATGAATGATGCCCTAAACAACAGAATAAACGAGTTGGGCAACACGCTAAACAACAGAATAAACGAAACAAACAAGAGAATAGATGACCTAAGCAAAAGAATAGAAACAATGAACGACACGCTAAACAACAGAATAAACGAAACAAACAAGAGAATAGATGACCTAAGCAAAAGAATAGAAACAATGAACGACACGCTAAACAACAGAATAAACGAAACAAACAAGAGAATAGATGACCTAAGCAAAAGAATAGAAACAATGAACGACACGCTAAACAACAGAATAAACGAAACAAACAAGAGAATAGATCAATTATATGATCTACTTGGGAAGATATATGAGACCTTAATAGAACGGGCTCCGCGGCAACGCGATAAGTGATTCATGCAGTGAAACTTCAATGGAATAGCATTGTTTTTAAACCCTAAGTTGCGAGTTTCTTCTAGATGTCGAGTAGCGTTAGGGAGATTATACGTATAGGCAATACGGATCTCAACGGCAAGAAGTCTACACTATACGCCATAGCCCGAATAAAGGGGATAGGGATCTCAACGGGAGTAGCCATTTGTCGATATCTTGGCATAGATCCTAGCCAAAAACTTGGTTCCTTGAATGATGAGCAATTAAAGAAGCTTGAGTGGGCCGTCAATAACGTATCATCAATAGTCCCACGATGGTTCGTTAACCGAGCCAAGGATGTTGAGTCCGGCAAGGATATGCACCTAATAGGAGCCGATCTATTGTTATACGTGAGGAGGGATATAGATCTAGAGAGGAAGCTCAGAACATGGAAGGGCATTCGCCATAATTTGGGCCTTAAGGTGAGAGGTCAAAGAACTAGATCAACTGGTAGGCTGGGCGGCACTGTTGGAGTCGCGAAGAAGAAGGCAGTGCCAGGAGCAGGAGGAAGCAGCGGTGGTAAGTGATGGGCGATCCAAAGAAGTCCAGGAAAAAGTACATATACGGCAAGCCCAGGCGTACATGGAATGAGGAGCTATTAAGGGAGGAACTACAGTTAATGGGTGAGTATGGACTTCGAAACAAGAAGGAGCTTTGGCTCGCCAGATCACTGCTCAGGCGAACCAAGGAACGAGCGAGGGCATTGCTATCAATACCCTTCGAGGAAAGAGAGGAATTAGAGAATCAATTCAAGGAGAGACTATACAGGCAGGGATTAATCAACGATGTATCTGCACCGCTGGATAACGTGTTATCCCTAGATATAAGAGCAGTGCTGGATAGGAGGCTCCAGACCCTCGTAGTTAGGAGGGGATTAGCTAAGTCAATGTATCAAGCAAGACAATTAATAACGCACGGCCATATAGCCGTTGCTGGGCGGCGAATGACGTCCCCCGGCTACTTGGTTCCAAGGTCGCTTGAGGACCAGATCGGTTATGCGCCAACATCCCCATTCATTAACGCCCCGCCCACGCAAGGCGAGGCAAAGGGTGAGGAGGCGAGGTAATCATGGCGGAGCAAGAAGAAGTACAGAAACAAGAGGAGCAGCAAGAAACAAGGAGGATTAGGGCCATACCGAACACTATTGCCCAAACAGTTAAGGGCATAAAGGTAGTCATAGCTGTAGGCAAGAAGAAGACCGCCATAGCGAAGGCCATTGTGAAGCAGGGAATTGGGAGGGTTAGGATTAATGGTGTTCCAGTGGAGATTTGGCCCATTGAGATGGCTAGGCTAAAAATGATGGAGCCCCTTACTCTAGCCGGGAAATTATCTAGCCAAGTTGATATCGACGTATCGGTGTCTGGCGGCGGCTTCATGGGGCAAGCATCGGCGGTAAGGATGGCTATTGCGAGGGGTTTACTGGAGTACTTCCAGGACCAGAATCTATATAGGTTGTTCAGCGTCTACGATGAATCCATGATAAAGGGAGACCATAGAAGGACTGAGCCCAAGAAGCCTGGGCTAAAGCATGCACGCAGCAAGAGGCAAAAAGCATACAGGTAAGCACAAATCAAATCAATCCTGAATCCTAAATTCATTCTCTAGGCTCCTAATGTCGTCATAGCTAATCATCCATCCAGAGGCGCCTAGATTCTCAATTACGTGGCTCCTCCGGGAGGCCCTTGGTATTGGGAATGCATTTTTCTGAATCAACCAATTCAATGCCACTTGAGCCGGTGTCTTGCCCATCTTCTCCCCGATCCTCCTAAGCGAAGCATTATTAGCTAGTTTCCCGTGCCCAAGGGGGTAATAGGCTAGGACCGCTATTCCTTCCTTGATGCAGTAGGGAAGTATATCCTTCTCTATTGATCTATTGGCTAGGCTATAGTTTAGTTGAACCGCCGCTAATTCATGCTTCTTTAGGGACGTGACTGCCTCCATTAATTGATCCATATTGAAATTGCTCACCCCTATATACAATGTTTTTCCAGCATCGACAAGTTTCTCCATGTTTTGCATTGCCTCCCGTATGGGGGTCCTCCCGGGGAAGTGTATCTGATATAGATCCACATAGTTAGTGCCAAGTCTTCTTAGGCTTCTATCTATTGCCTTACTCATCTTGCTCCAGGATAAATGCGTGGGCCAAACCTTGGTCGCTATGAATAATTCATCTCGTCGGCGATCCCTTATTGCCTCAGCCACGAGGGGCTCAGAGCCATATATCTCCGCCGTATCTATTAGATTAATTCCTCCATCCAGTCCAGCCCTTATGGCATCTATTTTCTCATTTCTATTCCTATATATTCCAATCCTCGAGAGCAATATCCATGCCGGGTCGTAATACGTACCCATCCCAATTACGGATACCTTTACCCCGGTCTTACCGAATTCCCTATACTCCATATAACGAGTTGAATTAATACGGGTAAAAGTCTTTCTCGCGAAATACCTAGCTATAGACATAGCTTTCTCCTTCCTTACCCATAACTATTGGTGCTCAGCGAAGCATCAATCACTAAGGCCTTGTCCACACTCCTAGGATTGTTTAATCATGTATTGAAGCATAATTAAGCCATACACTGCCTTGGTGAGCTACCCCGCCCTTAAGGGGCTTCCCGATTCCCCGCCTTGCCCATCATCACGAGTAGTGGGCGGATCACGGGCGCCACGGGCGGCTTCCGCCCTGCATGCCTTGCCCAACGAAGGGCATTGCACGCCTCTCACGCAACCTCAACTGGGCCTTTAACGCCCTCAACGTTTGTCGGTGTATGCTCTAAACCTAAACCCCACGATGGGCATCAGAAAAACAAAAACATCACTAATATAAAGTTATTTCCCCCATCCCCGCCATAAATGGCGAGGCTTCCCCCATGTATATAAAACGAATGATAAACCTCGCCCTTCAGGGCGGGGAGGAGGTCAGTTGATGAACTCTCGCGATGCTGATAACGGAAACATCGCTTGAAGATGATGTGTCCCTGGGGATTGGGCCTTCACCATTTGGCGGAAATCAAATTAGTTAATTAACTCCAAATAATATTGGTTTTCAATGTTTAGAACCTTAAGTCTACCTACTTTCTGGTGCAGCATTCCTCCTCACTTAACTTTTATAATCCGGATAATTATGGGTTTGCCTTGATGTATAGGCTTTATGGCGTGATGAGCGGCATGCGCGGCTTAGAGGTCATGCTGTTGGTGATAATAGAGGAACTCTACGGTATTTACCCCTTCTCTGGAATATATGTGTTCTCATCATTATCGCTAGTGACCTTAACTCTATTCTTCGCAATATTATCGCTCTTCGATTACCTTGTGGGCCCCATTAATGTAAAGATAGGAGTATTAATATTTATAATTGATATGGCGATCAATGCTTGGCTACTATACACTGAACTTGCTCAATTATACTCTGTCTACCTGGTCACGTTATTAGTGGTGCCGCTCTCTAACCTATTGGTGGATGCTCTTGCCTCCCTCGTCATAATGGAGGCTGGAAAACCCTAGATCCTTAAGGGGTGGACCTCGAGAACCGTGGAGCACCGTGCTAGTTTAATGAATGCTAATCTATTATGATATACCATGAACTGCGATTTTGCTCCTCAATTACTGAACTGGCTTCCTTCCCGCCTTGAGGGGCGAGGATTGTTGGCCATTTTATAATCCATAGCCTTCCTCAAGGCATTTTAGTCGCAATTCAGATACCATGAATGACGAGTATTGCGTTCTTCTTATAATTAAGGGCGGTTAGGTGAATGTCTTGGTGTTCCTATTTTTAACTATTTTGCATGTGTTTTTCGCTTGTAGTTTATCCATCTAATGTGTGAATTGCCTAAACTAATGCATTGATGCATGCTTGATTAATCGTCATTATAATAAGAGAAAGGTTTATAAATGGCTTGATATTTTCAAGCAAAAAGTTTAAAATGAGTGGAATGATGATGAACTCAAACTCCCAAGATTCGGGTTCGGGAAACGAGGGATCCGGGAAAACCCTTGATAAGTTCAAGATGCTACGCAACGGCAACGAGATGGAATTCGTCAAGGAGAGCGGAGAGAAGTTAGTATGCCCCAGCTGTGGCTCCACTACATTCATATATGACTTTGAGAATGGCCAAATAGTCTGCGCCAAGTGCGGTTATGTGCTGGAGGAGCATATTCTAGATCTTGGACCAGAGTGGAGGGCATTCACGCCTGAGGAGAGGGACTCAAGGGCTAGAACAGGTGGTCCAGTCAGTAGATTAACTAGCGAGGCATTAACCACAACCATAAATTGGACCACGAAGGACTATAGTGGTCGGGAGCTTGATATAAAGAGGAAACTAGAGGTTCTCAGGTTCAGGAAGTGGCAGCAAAGGGTCAGAATACAGACAAGCTATGAGAGGAACCTAGTGCAGGCAGAGAATGAGTTGAAGAGGGTCTCGTTCCAGTTAGGCATACCGAAGGCCTGCGAGGAGGAGGTAATGACTATATATAAGGACGTGCTAGAGAAGGGACTAGTTAGGGGGCGAAGCGTTGAGGCAATAATCTCGGCGTGCCTATACATGGCATGCAGGAAAATAGGGACCCCGAGAAGTCTTGACGAGATATCCCAATTCACGAGGGCATCAAGAAAGGAGGTGGCCAGGTGCTTCAGATTAATAGCTAGGGAGCTTGGAGTGAGGCTTCCCCTCAGCGACCCGAAGCAATACGTGCCTAAGATAGTGGAGCAATTACGGCTCGGCGGCGAAATACAGAGAGAGGCCCTCAAGATACTTGATGAGGCCAAGAAGAAGGGATTAACGGCTGGGAAAGACCCCGCTGGATTGGCTGCTGCAGCCGTATACATAGCATCGCTACTCAAGGGCGAGGTCAGGACGCAGAAGGAGGTTGCCCAGGCGGCTCAAGTAACCGAGGTTACGGTTAGGAATAGGTATAAGGAATTAGCTAAGGAGTTAAGCATAAAGATACCCATTAAGTAATTTATTCATGCATATTCCCGGGATCAAATACAAACATTCCTGTTTTTTATGCAGTATAGATAGGGAGCACCTCGTTAAGTCGGCTTCAATGTATAGCGTTAAGGTTAATCCAAAGCCATTCAATAATGGCCACATAATCATCATTAGTAACGAACATAAGCCCCTCATGGCTTTATCCCAGGAGGAGCTCTACGCCATGCTGAAGGAGACCGCAACAATGATGAGGGCACTGCGACACATATATAACCCGCAGGGATTCAATGTGGGGATAATGAATAAGCCGCATGCAGCGATTCACGTGATTCCAAGGTGGAGCGGAGACGTTAGTTTCGTCACTGTGGTGTTCGGCGCCAAGCCTATACCCGAGCTCCCCAGTAGGACCCGGGATGCCTTGATTCATGAATTGGGTGGGAATCAATGATTGTGTCCTTAATAATCGATATGTTATTCTCAGTAATCATACTAATAATGGCATTTGGCGTCTTCAATGGATTAATATATGATTATAAGCTTCTCTCATCGCTTTCCCACTTACTTAACAAGAATATAAAGGCAAAACTGATGGGGGGTTCACTTGATTTGTCATTCATTTCATCATTAATACACGGCTCAAAAATACTGAGCGTTTACCTTGATGAGCCGGAGTATGGAAGCACATTCACGGAGGGAGAGAAGGCTACAGTGAAGCTAAGCATGAGCGTCATGGGAAAAAAGGAAATAATGCTTAACATGCGGGTACAGGTAAACGGCAAGCTAGATTCATATATAACTAATAAGCGAATGAAGATAATAATCGAGTGAATAGAGGGCATGCCTCAATAACCGTGAGTCAATGATATTTACTTCGTTATGGCAAACATGGAGGACCATCGTGATCCGGCACGAGTCCACCTATGAACTCAATTAGTCTTCACCTTACTTTTCCTATCCTCCCACCATAAAGGAACCCACTATTTTTATCAATTTTTCCTAGAACCCAATGATTCTCCATATGTTGATCTCTAGGAAATGGAGGATGGGGGCCGACCACCCACAATGCCAGGGGAGGGGAAGGAACGAGCAGCACCCATAAAAGGGGCGCTAATCCTCTAGGCCTCGGGTAACCCTCGCCAAATGATGGGAAGAAGGTCAGTAGGGGTTTTCTTGTTCATATATAAAGATTTATATAGCTCGGCTTCTTCACATATAATTATGCCCAATGATAAGGTTCACGTGAATGTACAGAATCAGCAGGGCAAGTCAGCGGCGCCCAGCGCGATAAAGTTAAGTAAGACTGATTCATTGAAGAAGGTTAAGTTAAAGATAGCCGTGATGAGCGGTAAGGGAGGCGTTGGCAAAAGCTTTGTGACCATGTCGCTAGCAGTCGGGTTCGCGCTTAGGGGGCTTAAGGTTGGCATACTTGATGCTGATATATATGGACCAACTATACCGAAATTACTTGGATTAACCAATACATCGCTTTACTTAGATGATAAGAGGCAAGTAATAATACCGGCGGTGGGTCCCCTCGGCATTAAGGTTGTCTCCATGGATTTCCTGCTTCCCTCAGAAGAGACGGCGGTAGTGTGGAGAGGCGCATTGGTGGCGAAGGCGGTGGATGATTTCCTCAGCAATGTAGATTGGGGCGAGTTAGATGTTCTACTCATAGATCTCCCGCCGGGAACCGGGGATGCGCCCCTAACTATGGCCCAAATGCTGAGCGATCAAATGACGGGCAGCATAATAGTAACTATACCAAGCGATGTCTCACTCAGGATAGTGAAGAAATCCATAGACTTCTCAAAGAAACTCAAGATACCCATAATAGGGATAGTGGAGAATATGTGCTGCTTCACATGCCCGGAGAGCGGAAAGTCATATAACATATTTGGGAAGAATATAGGGGAGGATATGGCTAAACAAGAGGGATTGAAATTCTTGGGCCGCATACCCATGGATCCCAGGATAAGTGAATCCAACGATGCTGGCGTCCCCTTCCTACTGAAGTACCCGGACATAGAGGCTACCCAGAGCGTTATGAACATAGTTAATGAAGTGCTTGAGATGAATAAAGACAAGTTGAGCGGGCAGCAGAAAAAGACGCTGAGCTTAATGAAGCTGCCCGGGGAAGAAGAGGAGCAGTAATTCCTTCCTAAACCATAAAGCCCCAAATCAACTTATTCACTTGCCGAGGAATGTCTTTAGAAGCGTTATTGCGTAACTTGGCTCCATATCCAAATGCTTCAGAAGAATCAGCAAAAGATTTGAATAGAGGCTGCCACCCATGAAGCCCCTCATTAAGAAATAGGCCGCAGCATCCTCGCCGCACATGGCTACCGCCTCCATTGCTTGAAGCGCGCTCAGCGTTGCATAGACGCCGGCATCAACCCCTACCTGCACCCACTCGGTTAGGGGCCATCTATATACTTACTGGCCTTCTCCGCTGGGCTGACCTCCTCCCCGCCTTGAGGGCGAGGGTTCCCCTAGGGCGGTTCATTGGTTCGTGGTTCATCGCCTTCATCCTCACCACTTCACAGCTAGTGGGGTTCACCCCGCTCCATTCGTCCAGCGGTGGACCACGGGCTGAGCCTTCAACCCATTACCCCTATCCCTCACCACGGAGAACCCTCCATCCATGGATCCCAGGGACTCGGGGATATGTGTTAGTGTGGGGACACGTTACGCGTTGCTTGTGCCCTATTCAAGGCTTCCCCACACAATTATTTCCTCGTATTCAGAGCCTAAAAACCTTACCCCACCCTAAAGGGCGAGGCTTGTCGCTCGTTTTGTCAGCTTTGGATCGCCAACTATGGCGGCTACCTCTGGCTGTATCTTCCTAATGAATGCCAGCAATTCATCGAGCCGCCCAGCCGCATCTGGAAACAATTTCTTGAATCTAGTGACTGCGCGCTCGGTTATGGTTGCGTAATTAGCGGCGGCGCACTGAGTTGCTTTAGTGTTAACCACGTTCTCTATTAGTTTTGATAAAACGAACGGCAAACCTCGCCCTTTAGGGCTGGGTAAAGCTTAAAAATCTCTGGGAATGGGGGCTCTTGGCCGGTCAATTTCTTGGGAATGGGGAGTGGGGGCCGACGTACCCCCACAATACCGGCTCGGGAGGGGAACGAGTAGCGCCCATAAAGGGGCGTAACCCCCAAGACCTCGGGGAACCCTCGCCAAATGGCGGGGAGGAGGTCAGAGGAACATTCCCTCCTTAGTATCCATGAATATATGCTATAATTTTAACATTTTAAAGCATTATCCTGTATTGATATTATTAATAATTATTATCATGATATGTTTTATTTATTAATTATTAATAATTTAATTAAATATTGGTACCGCACATAAATGAGGGGGCAAGCCTTTAATCGCCTAATTAATTGGCTTTTACCCGTGAATCCATACATAGAGCTAGCCAGGCCGGAGCACGGCATAATAGCTGGAATAGCCTCGGTCTCCGCCTACATATTTAGCGGGGGCCACAATCCAATCGTATCGCTGTCGCTGTTTATTTCAGCATTCGCCGCCGAGGCGTTCCTATTCATAACAAATGACTTGCTTAACATAGCTGAGGACTCCATCAATAGGCCAAATGCGCCCCTAGTGAGTGGAAAAGCAAGAAGAAGAATCGCGGCGGCATCATCGCTGGCATTCTTAATTGCGTCGATAATTCCCATGCTGATCCTCATTATGCTGCGATTAATTAGCGGGTTACCGCTGATTGTATTGTCTATTGCGTTATTGCTGGGTTTTTACTATAATTGGAGGGGGAAGAGGATTCTGGTGATTAATAACTTGATAATAGCCATAGTGACTCCATTAACCTATATATATGGCTTGACTTGCGCTAATCCGTCCCCCAACGACACCAACATAATGCTGCTGCTCTTCATGACATCCATGGTAGCCACCATGGGGCGGGAAATAATTAAGGGAGCCATTGATGCCGTAGGCGACTCTAGGGTAGGCATAAAAACAGTGGCCACTGAACTGGGGATGCGGGCCGCGAATGAAGCTGGGTTATTGATGACCGTGGCCGCAGTCGTGATATCGATTCCCCTAATGCTTGCATCATTGGACGCATCGGCATACATATTCATTGTCTCCATAATTATCACGGATATCATAATGATTTACTGCATGATTCTCTTGATTAAGGGCAACCTAGAGGGCTATAGGAGAAACACACTGCTTGGAATGAGCATAACTCTGCTCGGCCTACTTATCAATGCATTGATAAAGTGAGCATTGATCCCTACTAAGGTCCGTCGCACTCCTTAATGACGTCACGTATAATGGATAAACCAATTCCCGCGATCTCCCTATTAATTGATCCTAGTCCAATCCTAATTCCTTGCCTTAAGCCGAAGTATTCTCCGGGCACCACCATGACGCCGCGACTAAGGAGTTTATTAGCTAGTTCCATCCCGCTCAGCCCACAACTTGGCTTAGCGAATGCTATCGGCATATCCGGCACATAACTCAGCTCCACCGATTTCAATTCCTTTATCGAGCCCATTAATTCCTCCCTATTGCCCCTAATGATGCTCAGATTCCTGTTCCTAACCCACTCCCTATTACTAACCAATATCGCGGCATACTTGGCCTCCAAGTCAAGGGGACCAGGACTAATTAGGTCACTTATGCCGCTCATTTCCCTTAAAATAGCGGGATCCCCAATCACCCACCCAACCTTTACTCCATTCATCGTGTAGAACTTTGAGGTGCTGAGGGTGAATATCATGTTGCGGAACCAGAGACGCGGCGATTTATTCACGAAGTCCAGGAATATTGAGTCCAGCACAGCATATGATCCACGCCTCTCAAGTGCCTCCTCCAACTCAAATAACGCCTTTTCCCCAATGAAGCTGCCCGTTGGATTATTTGGATTCGACAAGAAGAGGAGGCCATGAGGAGGAACTTGAAATACATCGCTGATCTCCACGGTTTTAATGCCGAGGAAGCCCGGCAAGACTCGAATCGGTTCATACTCGGGCACCTGAATCGCCACTGAATCAATTTTTCCGCGCATTGCCGCTAAGGCGAGGAAATTACCTTCCTGAGTGCCGTGAACCAACATGACTCCATTATCCTCAGCACCATACGCATTACGTATTATATCAATTACATCCCCGGGCCTCCCCATTTCCTCAATGCTGCTTGGTTCCAGGAGAATCATGCCGCTGCTAGATAAGTTATATGGAGCAGAGTGGGTTCTTAACCACTTGAAGTGCTGAATCTCCATGGGTGCTTCGGGGGCGGTTTATTTTAATGTTTTTGGATTCTCCATGCACAATATTTATAAGTAGGATAATTATCCTATACTTCCATGAATGAAGCCGATAAATACGATTATGATGCCATCTATAAGGCAGCGGAGGGATTCCTCTGCATGAGGCGATTCAAAGAAGCCCTCTCACTATACGAGCTAGTGGTGAAGGCTTGGCCTAACCACGCCGGTGCATGGCATGGATTAGCCATTTGCCTGGAGAGAACAGGCAAAGAAAGCGAAAGCAAGGCGGCCTACGAAAGGGCACTACTCCTCCACTTAAAGGATGGAAGCGCCAGGGCACTGCTCTGGGGCGGCTGGGCCGCCATGAAGCTGGGTCGCTTTGATGAAGCTTACCGATTAATTAAGCAATCCATAGAACTGGATCCAGCCTATCCATATGCTTGGCACAGCATTGCCGTGGCTGCACGCAAGATCGGTAAAATAAGCGAAGCTGAGCAAGCCATGGATAAGTATAGGGAAATGGTTAGGGAAAAACCATATGATAAGAGGGAATGCGAGGGAGCAAGAATGATTAGGGAAGCCCTGGAATCAACCAATGAGGAAACGATGCGGGCAATAATGATTGCTGCGAAAGACGCGAGTTGCTAGCCGCTCAATGAATTAACAACATCTATTATTGTTGGCCTACGCATTGGGTCTGGATCCAGGCACCTCATTATGAGAATCTCCATGTTGGGGGGCACGCCGAGATCCCTTAAATTAATGATTGGCGGAGACGCATTGCTTAACCTATATGCCTGCGGATTAATCCCGGTCAGCATCTCATACATTATGAGCCCCAATGAATAAATATCAGACCTATCAGTTGCCTGCCTACCCCTTAAAACCTCCGGCGCCGCATATGTAGCGGAGAATTGAGACACCAATAAGTAACCCCCCGTGGCTATCTTGGATGCGCCGAGATCCCCTATCTTGACAATGCCATGATCCTCGCCGAACAATATGTTCTCCGGCTTCAAATCCAGGTGTAGGCGACCCATCGAGTGAAGCTCCTGCAGCGCCAACGCTATCTCCCTAGCAATGTAAATCGCCTCCTCCACACTCAGTCGGCCGCGCTCCCTCAAGTAATGCCTAAGGGATCCGCCCTTCATGTACTCCATAACTATATAAGGAGGATCCCTTAAGTACTGCTCTAGATCCTTATAAGGCAACTCCTCATCGGGAGGTATGTGAACCTCGTATACCTTAACTATCCTAGGCGAATCAATTAGTAGGTAATTACTCATTTCCCTCTTGAATGATTGAATTATATTGGGATTAGATGCGAGGGGATTACCCCTTGAATCCTTCTCCTTAAGTACCTTTATGGCATACACGGACCCCCTCTCATCCAATCCCCGCAAGACATAGCTAAACCCACCCGCAGCCACGATACCATCTATATAATACCTACCGTTTAACCATGCATGAAGCCAGGAGCGGGGAGGCTCAAGCCCCTTATTATAGGTTGTCTTCCGAAAGCCTAGGGCAACCATTAACTGAGTTAAAGCCACGTACTGCGCAATGCCCAGCGGGATTGAAGCAGCGAAGACCAGGAGCGGGGCCCCTATCTTAAGCAGTGACTGCCTGGATCCAATCATCGCCAATGCAGCTGGTATTGCTGCATCTATCACAACAGCGGGGGTTATCAGGTGCATGAAGGCGGCAAGCAGGGCAATGATCTCTATCGCGAGCGAGGCGGCAAGCAAGTAATTATTGCTGACCGTCTCATGCTTACCCCGGCGCCATGCATTTAAGGCAGCGGTGTATATTGCTATGGCCATTGCCACTATGAAAATAATATATGGCAACCCAGTTATTAATCGCGTAAATATCACCGCAGCGACTGTTAGTACGGTGGCCAACATCATCTTAATCGCCCTATTAAAGATGAGGAGCTCAATCAGCAATATGGCTACTCCGCCCGTCACAGCTGCCAACTTGTAGTCGCTTGCCATTATTATGTTAATCATGAGAAAGCTAATCGATATCCCAACCAGTAGGCTATCCATGCTTGACCCAGTAACCATAATAGCCACTAGGGCTATTGATGCTGCCGCCACGGCTAAGTCAAGAAGCGGTGCCCCACTAACTAATCCAACTCCAATCCCCAGTACCAGCGATGATGCGGTGGAGACTATTTTATCCTCTAGATTCACGGATTCGATGTAATTAATGGTTTTATAAAAATAGAGGTTCAACGCGCCTCGCCCTTACATGCATGTCCATCTATTGTTGGAGAATACGGCTTAGGGGCGTAAGATTTATATATATATTACTTGATCAATTATCTATGGCTGTTTCAGCTAAGCTGGATGCAGTGCTTGACGGGTTGCTGCGGGATCTTGGAGGGGATGGGGTTGGAGCCATCCTAGTGAGGAGGGATGGACTCCCCGTGGCACAAAGATTCCCGCCAAACATAGATACAAAGACCGTGGCAGCATTAAGCATGCTGGCCGCCGGCGCATTAAGGAGGCTAGGCGCCGATAGCAAGTTAGGGGATCTAGAGTACGCCTTAATACACTACACGGGGTACATGGCTTACCTGGATTACGTAACGCCGGACATTGCTCTAGTTGCCGTAGTGAATAGGAACGCCAACCTAGGTCTGCTACTGCTGTTGGCTGATCAATACATAAATCAAATAAAGCAAGCCATGAGCATTCAGTGAACTGCCCCGGGCCCTAATGGGGCTTCCCGCTTCCCCGCCCCGCCTTGCCCGTAGCTGAGGGCCACGGGTAGTGGGCGGAGCTCCACGGGCACTAAGGGTGGTTCCCACCCCGCACGCCTCAAATGATTGAGCGTAGCGTTATAGTCCCTATCCACGGTCCAGCCGCACTTGGGGCACGAGAATATACGATCGGATAGAGTTAAGTCGTGTTTTACGTAACCGCACCTGGCGCACGTCTTCGAGGTATAGGCGGGATCCACAAAAACCACCTTCTTTCCATATTTTTCCATCTGATACTCTATGACGTTTCTGAGCTCATGAAAAGCGACGTCGTGAAGCCTTTGCCTCATCTTTCTCCCGGATTTACCAATAAGTTGCTTAACTTGAATATCCTCCATGACCACGACGTCGTAATGCTCCGCAAAATACCTCCCGAGTTTCATATACATGTCCATCCTAAGGCTCTCCATGTGTTCATATGCCCTTGCCAAGCGCATCTTAGCCTTGAACCAGTTATGAGAAAGAAAGGCCTTCCGTGAGAGCTCTCTATGTAGTTTCTTTATCTTCTTTAATGCTTTTTCGTAGGGCCTCAAGTTCGGCACGTACTCCCCATCAGAGGTAGTGAGAAGCTTCTCTATCCCGACATCGATCGCTACTGCTTTTCCGGTCTCTGGCAGCTTCGGAAACTCATGGTTTTCAACTATGAATGAGATATATACCCTTTCACTCCTCGTTAATTTCACCACAACCCTCTCCACTTTCTCTAGTGGAAAGTCCCTATGAACGATTAGTGCGAACGCACCTAGATTTGATAACCTCAACACTAGTTTTTTCTTGTTCTTGCCCTTAGTCCTTTCCCTAGCTAATATCCTCCAACCGCTCTGCGGATAAACCAAGCTGTAGTATTTATGGGTTTTCTTCTCCTTGGGGAAACGCGCTAACCCGTCCAAGAACCTCCGTCTAGCCTCGTAGAAGCGATCTGCGATCTGTTGCACCACTTGCGAGTATAGCTGTTGGTACTCTTCGTCCTGTTTCCTCAAGTCGAGGGCTAGTTGCCTCAACTCGGTCTTGTTTAATCCCCTACCATCCTCATGGTAGAAGTATGTGTCTGCCCATCGTAGGGTATTGTAAATCTCGCACGCCACTTCCAACTGGGCCTTTAACGCCCTCAGCGTCTGTCGATCGGTGTATGCTCTAAACCTAAACCCCACAATGGGCATTGATGGAATGTACAATAGAAGCATTTAAACGTTTCTATAGAGGAGCTACCTCCTTCCTGGCAGGTCTTTCGCCCCCTTAACCCCCGTTAAGATAAATGTGGCGTTGCAAATCAGAGGTCACTCTTCGCACGTGTTAAAAAGACTTGCTTAGTTCCACGATTTAATTTGTGGCAAGCATAATGCCTTCCAGCTTCTTCATTACGTCCTCAATATAGTGATCGACCTCGTATGGCTCCACGCCGGCTCGCCTCGCATTCTCCTTAACTATCTCCATCACCACATCATACTTCTTATACTTATCATTTAATTCCTTCCACCGTATACCCTTAAGCGCATTAGCAAGCCTCGCGTTATAGGGCAAAACACCCTTCAGCATTAGAACCGCTATAATGGGGTACCCCATGTAGCCCTTATAAGTAGTCCCATTATCCGTGCTATCGGCAATCCCCCTCTCCAGATCCACGTAAACCTTATACTTACGCACGCCATCACTTGATGTAGCGATGTAGTTATGATCATCCAACTGCTTTATCCTGCCATCAGCAATTGAACCAAGGGCCTCCAGCACCTTTATCCTCGGCGGCAACCTAAGCCTCATCAACAACAACAAAACAAGCCCCAATTAATACTTTATTCCTCCTCCCCTCGCTCGACCATAGGGAGACCCCACCAATGAGGAGACCCCTCATTTCTGCAATATTACCAGGGAAGCACTTAAAGCCTCGCGCTATAGGGCGGGAAGGAGACCAGAAGGCTTTACGAAAATCTTTAAAACACGGCATTCAACAACCGCGAGGAAGCGGGGGTACCCGAGCATGGTCAAAGGGGGCGGGTTCAGGTCCCGTTGGCGTAGGCCTGCGTGGGTTCAAATCCCACCCCCCGCACCATAAAGGATGTTAGTCTCGGTGGCGTGGTATACTACCGTGTTAGTGATGTTGAGAAATTAGTTAAGCCCCCTCAATACGTTGACCTAAACCCCACCGAATACTTTATACTCAAAATCGTAGCCAGTGGCCGTATCACGGCCAGGGATATTCATGAGACCTATAAGCAGAGTTACGGCTCAATAAGCAGGCAAATGGTAACGCAGTCCTGGCTAGGCTTAGTCAGCGTGGGCTCATTGAAATGGAGGGGTTGGGAAGCACATACATCTATAGGTTAACCGACAGAGGGCGCATGCTCGTTGGGTGATGGCATGGTTAAGGTAATTAACCTAAAGGATGGGAAGGTAATTAAAAACGGGCACATAGGGGTTTACACGGGTGATGGGTGAACGTTCCGGGAAAACAGCACATGAGGCACTAGCTAAAGCATATGAGGTTGACGCAAATGATGTTGAGGCCAAAATCCTCAAGTTCAGGGATGGAACAATCAAGGCGCTTATATGCATTGAGGGTTGGTGCGAACTGTACGACGTTAAGTATGAGGAAACCAGGTGGGGAGGGGGTGGTTAACGTGGCTAAGCTCTGCATTGAAATCCCTGACTCACTCTTAAAGTGACTTAAGGAAATCTCAAAGGAAATGGCTACCGAGCCTGAGTCCCTTATTCTTCAGTACCTCTGGTTACTCAACGGCATCGGCAGGGACTCAGTTAGGGGGTTCAGTGTAAGGGAGAGCATGTGAAAAGCGGTGAACTAACTAAATTAGTTACTACTGCACAGTGCACCTGTCTACACCTGTATACATGCAACAGGTGGGTTAGAAACTTTTGAACACAAATGAACACAAAAACACAAAAACCCTCGATAACCTGTGACGACCATTCTGGATTCCATAGTTTTGAGGCTTCGATGGGACATTTTAGAGTTGGCTGTATTTGAGCTTGAAAACGTGCTCAATTTCTATTAATCAAAATATCTGCTTATGTGATTTATCTCTAACATCTTTCTGAGTATCTTTTTTTCAAGGATCTTGACTTTTTCTTCTCCAAGCTTTGAACCTAACAGCTCGTAAAATTCTTTGCTATGAAGTTTCGTGCCCAGCTTATAGTGAGCTAATTCGTGGTATATCAAATAATTGATGAATTCTGGGTCGCAGTCAAGTTCCTTGTTTATTCTTATCACCCTCGTTTTAAATGAAATAGAGGCCGCCTTCACCTTCATCTTTTTCATTATTATTTTGAAATCGTCGTTTATCCCGAAATCTTTTCTGGCCTCTTCCAGAATCGCTTTATACTTGTTCAATGTTTTTCAGCTCTTATTTTATTTATAGCAAATTCGGCCATTTCTTCGGCCAACTCATTTAATTTCGTTCTATCGGCGTTTTTTATCTCCTTAAACAGGTCCTTCAGCAGCTCTGTTCTGATCCTTTTCCTTTCGCCCTCCCCAATTATCCTTTTTCCAGCGATCGCCTGGAGCACTGCCTTAAAATTCTTGAGCTCCAGGTTCTGGCCTTCCAGCTTTAGGCTAGCTGTAACGGTCTTCGCGACCGTCTTCGCTATGTACTCCTGGAGCGCGAGCCCTTCGGTTTCCTTTCGGTACTCCACGGCCTTTCCGAAAAGGTCCTTCAGCTCTTCATCCAGCTCCTTATCGTTGTGCCTGCTGACCCACTCCTTTCTTACTTCCTCAAGCCTTTCATAAATGGCCCTGTATACTGGGTTTGCAAGCTCATCTAAAAGGAATGACCTTAGAACCCCAAAGGCGTCTGCGATCTCCTCCGAATCCAATGATTTTGATTTAATTTTTTCATACACCTGCTCTAAGGTTTGTTTACCAATTATGTAATCAGAAATGGTGCGAAAATCTTTAACCCCCGTCTTGTCATGGACCATCTCAATAAGCTCATCCCAGAACTCCTTTGGCGGGCTCCCTTTCTTTATTATCTTAAGCATTACATCATAGATGTACTGTATTAAAACCACGTCGTCTTCATATTTTATCCTGTCTTTATGGGGCCCAAGGGCCTTAAATTCTTCAATGACTTCGTGCATTTTCCTCATTATGTCTACCTGATCCCAGTAAAGCACCATTTTCTTTACCTTGCTGATTATCTCGTCTTTAGCTAATGTTTCGAATATATCCTTCCTCGTTTTGTAGATCGATTTAAAGCGATCGATATCCAGCGAGAGGTCTTGTCCATCTATCTTAAGCTCCTTCAGCTCCTTCTTTAGCTTATCAAGGTTTTCGGCGAAGTCCTTCGCCATCGAGTCCAGATCGTAAAATACGTTCTTGAGCAGATCCTTGCTAGTCCTTTCGTCGCTGAGAATCTCATAATTTTCTATGCTCTTCTTTAGATGGGCGAGCAGCCCCACGGAGTCTACTATGAGCCCGTTCTTCTTCTCCCCAAGCTCGTCTCTATACGGCCTGTTAACCCTAGCTATTGCCTGCAAAAGCCTGTGGTCGTAGAGCGGCTTGTCGAGGTACATGACCCTCAGTTTCGGGGCATCAAAGCCTGTTATCAGCATGTCCGTAACTATCAATATCCTCGGGTCGACCTTTTTCTTGAATGCGTCCTGGATGGCCCTGTTTATCTCGTCATAATCCCTGTTCCATTTCTCCCTCAGTTTTCCCTTGCATTCCAGTATTTTCCCCGTGTCGTTCTGCATGTACGTCATGACTATTTCGCTCCACTCGCTAGCATTGGCGCCAAATCTTTTGGAAAGCTCGTCGTCGAGGTATTTCTTCATCATCACGCATGATTCCCTGTTGGCCATCACCACCATCGCCTTGTACCTGAATCCCTCGGTGTCCTGGGATATCCTGTCCGCGATAAAGCCAGCGAGCTTCTCGATTCTCCTCTCGTTCGTCAGAATGACCTTGATCGGATTAAGGTGCGTCGCTATATCCCTCCTCGTTATGGCGGGCTTCGCTTCCTCCATGAATTCATCGTACTCCTCGTCCGAAAGCTTCTTCCAGTTTTGAATGAAGTTTTCTATATCCCTGTCGCTCAGGAGGATCTTTATGCCCTCGGCCTCCTTCTTCCCCTCGTTTATCACGTCGTAAACTATCGGCAGGGTGAACCCATCATCTATTGATTGCTGAATGAAGTACACGTCCATGTAAGGTTCATCTTCGTACCCGAATTCTCTGAACGTGTTCTTCTCTTCATATTTGAACACGGGGGTGCCTGTAAAGGCAAACCTTACAGCGTCCGGGAACAGGTTCTTCGTGACCGAGGCTAAAGTCCCGTACTGGCTCCTGTGAGCTTCATCTATAAGGAACACTACCTCCCTCTTCGGTATTCCACGGCCGATAGGGTCCTCGAAATCCTCCTTCCTGAACTTTTGAATCAAAACTACGTACATCTTTCTGACTTTTATATTTTGATTTTCGGTACTCTTCCTGATGTTTTCCAGCTCATCCTTCAGCTCGCTTATGCTATCTATCTTCTTCAAATATTCGCTGAAATAGTCAACGTCGAGCTTGCTGGCGAAGTCCTCCAGGAGCTGCTTCTGAAGGTCTTCCCTGTCCAGGAGGAAAAACACTACGGGGTTTCTGTCGAAGTAGGTCTCGAAAAACTTGTTCGCAATGAAAAGCATAGTATAAGTCTTGCCGCTGCCCTGCCAATGCCAGATCAGCCCCCTGTTCTTTCCCTTTCCTTTAAGATGCTCTGAAATCCTTTCCAAAGCCTTTTCTGATGCATAAAACTGGTTGTACCTTGCGATGATTTTCGAGCTTTTGTCCTTGGTGAAGAACGTGTAGAATTTAATTATCTTAAGCAAAGTTTCAGGCTTTAAAAGCTCAAATATGTTTTCCTTCAGCTCACCATTTTCCTGAGACTTCCATACAAAATGCCTAGTGTGCCTTTTTTCATGGTTTCTGTTGGGCCATGTAGGTATGTATACCTTTTCATCTCCATAAGCGATGCCGAGCTGTACGAACCTGAACAGTTCAGGGCTTTCTTCTTCGTACCTGTGTATTTGTTCCAGGGCTTCCTCATAAGAATCTATCCTGGTAGAGGACTTCACTTCTATTATCGCGACCGGTAACCCGTTTATGAAGAGGGTGTAATCCGGCTTTATGTTCTCCGGCGTCCCCTCGAACTTCGCCTGGGGGGCCAGCAGATAATCGTTGTTTTCTGGGTTATTGTAATCTATGAATTTAAAGGTGAGCGTTTTGGCCTTTCTTGGCAGAGTGTACTTCATCCCGTCCTTCAGGTAACGGAGTATCCGCCTTTCATCCTCGTTTTTGAGCCTCTCATTGACTTCTTCTAGTGTTTCCTCCCTTTCCCTCATCTCCAAACCATTGAGTTCAGGGTTCAGCTTTTCGAACTGCCTCGCGAATATGTCTTTCAGGATGAACC
>Ga0080006_1145806_pt1 | contig 31120 bp, 30 predicted proteins | sample RS3BMetagenome_FD_69209 | JGI IMG/M metagenome (GOLD analysis project Ga0080006, IMG submission 69209) | Ferric oxide microbial mat and aquatic microbial communities from Rainbow Spring, Yellowstone National Park, USA - RS3B (SPADES... ...
GAGATAAAACTTCACACTCCGAAAAAGCAAGTCCTCAAGGTGCTGATAAAAAGGCATCTTGAGAGGCTAAAAGGGTGTAATAGTGCTCCTTTGGAAGTTCTGAAGGATAACCCTATTTCAGTGGTTATATACGAAACTCCCTAAAACCCATGGAGTGTGGATATTTGTATATAAAGGGGGACTATCGCTAAGCCTATTTAGTTTATCTTTTAAGCATTTTGCCTATAGAGCTGCTTATTAGTATGAGAAAATGCAGCTTCTAAAATTTTACTTCCATGCGATTATCCTGATCAGGTTTATGGCTAATCAGCTAAGCTATTTACCGCAACTTTCCAAAAACTCTTTTATCTTTTTACTAGGTTTATCTGTATTTTCGTCCTTGAGTCACTTTTATTCCAATCGTGCGATCTACTACAGTTTGTTTGGCAATTAACAGTACTTCAAAACTTCAAAATACAATCATCAACAAAACACTTTTTTGAATTAGCATAAGATTATGACTTCGAGTCAGTTTTTACTGGTTTTTCATGAACAATTGATTAACTAACCATGGCTCAAACAGTAAATGCAGACAAAATACCGCCTGCTGAGCCTTGTCTGCACTATAATGGCGGAGAAAAATAGCTCAGCACCAAAGCAATGCCTATATGCTTTGGTTATTGAGGAGAAAACATGAAAGCAGTAGTTTGGAAGGGACCCGAGCAGGTTAGTGTAGAAGAAGTACCGGTGCCAGAAATCGTAGAGCCGTATGATGCACTCGTACGAGTCACCCTGAGTGCCATTTGCGGATCAGATCTTCACGTATATCACCAGATGATCCCAGGCATTGAAGAGGGTGTAATACTTGGTCATGAATTTGTGGGAATTGTCGAGGAAGTAGGGTCCAGAACAAATGTGATACGGCCTGGCGATCGTGTTGTTAGTAGCTTCTTTAGCTGTTGCGCAACTTGCTGGTACTGCAAGAAAGGATGGTACTCGCAGTGTGAAAACAGAATGATATTTGGAATGGGTGAATTCTATGGAGATCTACCGGGAGCCCAGGCGGAAAAAGTACGAGTGCCAAACGCTGATGCAACACTTGTAAAAGTGCCCGAAAACTTAAGCGATGAACAAGCTATCTTTGTTGGCGACATTATGGCTACTGGTATGTTCGCTGCTGAAAGAGGCGAAATAAATGTAGGCGATACTGTTGCAGTGGTTGGATGTGGTCCTGTCGGAATAATGGCTACAATGTGTGCAAGTTTGTTTGGGCCCGCAAGGATAATTGCAGTTGACATGGTAGAAGAAAGGCTCGAGCTTGCAAAAAGGCTAGGAGCAATACCCGTTGATAGTAATAAACAGCACCCCGCACAGACTGTGCTTGAATTGACAGGTGGCAGGGGTGCAGATGTAGTTCTAGAATGTGTTGGCAATCACAAAGCCGTAGAACTGGCTATAGATTGCGTTAGACCAGCAGGAACTATTTCTGCAGTTGGTGTTAATGATGTAATCGAGTATCCCTTTCCAATTGCTGCTGCATGGCTAAAAGATCTTTCTTTTCGTACCGGAATTTGTAACGTACCAAAGTACATGACCCAGTTGCTTACGTTAATTAAAGCTGGAAAACTAGATCCGACGATAATAATCTCGCACCGAATGCAACTCGAACAAGCAGAAGAGGCATATAGAATGTTCGCAAATAGGCAAGCAACAAAAATTGTACTATACCCATAATCAGCTATCAGTATCGAATCTAATTCATTGGTCATTAGATATGTAGATGTCTCTAAACAACTAGAGCTTTTTCACCTATGTACAGGCTCAATGGAAAGTTAGCTATTTGGAAAAACCCAGAGCATAGCAAATGTTTAAGGATGGGAAACTATCAAGCACCAACCAATTATCCCAAGGCACTGTTTAGTTATGAAAAACCAAGCAAAAAGGTTAGCCGAGTCGCCATAAACCCAATAGGATAATCACATACAGTTATATTTTTGAAGTTGTAATTTGTTAAAACAACTCAAAATGCTAATATGCGGAATTAGCCACAACATATTTAAAAATAAATTAGGTTTACCAAAGGTTTTGCGATAAATGTTTATAAAGACATTTTTTGGCGATATTCAAACCCTTAAACTCCAAAAGCCAGTTCTCAAAAGTTTGATTTAAAGAGTAAAAAAGGCAATAGTACCTTGTGGGGAAGTTCTGGAGAATAATCCTTGCTTTAAGGATTCTTATTTTGTTATATTTACAAAACGCCTTAAGCGCGGATGAATGACTAGAAAAATAAGGACTATGTTATAGAAAAGACAAAGCGGATATGCCTGAGGCATATCCGCTTTGTCTAGCTTTTGAGAGGTTAGCGGCTGGATTCTGCAGGCTTGCTCTGGGGCACTGGTATAACTTGGCGCACGTAACTTATTATTAGGTCTACCAACACACCAACCAACGACGCAATCAAGGTAACAAGCGGATACGTGTGCTTAAATGACGGCCCAAAGTGGAAGTATGCTAGGCCAAGCGCCGTTGCTGCAAAAGGTAGCGCCACAGTGCGCCATATCGAGGCAGGTAGATGACCTGTCAAAAGGATATACCAGAATGCCCCAAAGCCATAAGCCATTAGCGCTATAAAGATTACAGTGCCTAGAGTCATCCTGCTCATCACCCCCTTTGCCTAGATATCTAGCCTGCGCAGGCTATCTTCCATGTTTATTAAATACCCATTACATCAAAAAGTTACACATTTGTTCGCTTTTGCATAAACAGAAAATGTTTGTTTGGGACGGCAATGGGTATATAGAACACATGATATAGTTAGCCAAGTTGCTGAAGGGAGGCGAACAAAAATGAAGTTTGCAAAATTGATGTCGACAGTGCCGGGAAGGACCATTAGGATCGTTGCAGGACTTGTGCTTATCGCTCTTGGCCTTTACTATCAGTCTTCGCTAGGCGTTTGGGGAATCATTATAGCAATAATAGGTCTTGTACCACTGATAGCTGGTGCAGCTAATTTTTGCTTGCTAGCACCACTGTTCGGTGGTTCATTCAGAGCTCCTAAGGCCGGCTAAGTAATATAAAATCCCTCTACTCGAGCCTATACCGGTACCGAGCGGAGGGATTTATATTTATGTAACATATGAGCAATAAGTCTCTTTGCAATAACTGTCGATTCTTCTAAAGCCAAGCTGTTATTAGATGACTGGATATATCCGAGTAGCCTAGAAAACAATAGGGCATGATATTGTTCTTCACTCTCACGGCTTAAAGGTTTACAGGCCTCAATTTTCCTTGGGCCTTCCATGCCTCCTTCAGCTATGTACCAGTTCCGAAAAGAGCAAGAGAAGCCAGATCTAAAAAGTAACCAGCCAAGTGGAGTTGCTTCAGGTAATGCACCAAGTTCAAGAAGCTTGGCAGTACTTGCATGCAAGGGCGACTCGTACTCTACCATGATTTTCGCTTCAGGCGGTAGCAACTTCGAACATGCGCTAAAAAACATAAGTTCTAGCATTGAAATCTCATTATTTTGTGCAAATGGACTTCCTAGCAAACAAGAGTCATAGACCTCAATATATGGGCGATAGATAGTAGTGCCCGGATTTACAACACCCATTAGGAGTAAGTCCTTAGTTGCGGTTTCACGAAATACGCACTTGAAATGCCATCCCGGAACGTATCGCGCTGGTCTAAGAATGTCGATATCCACCTTAATATTGTCAGGAATACTGTTTGAGAGCAGAGTTTTTAAGTTGTCTAAAAACTCAAGCGCGTTTACTTGCAAGTTGCTCTGCACCTGTTGCACTTTCACGTGCTACAAGAACGCAATGGCCTGGCGAAACCTCTCTTAACCTTAGCCCCTCCATCTCTCCAGTAAGATAGCGACCACGATATTTTAATGACTTTCTTGGGTCATTAACCGCATCTTCGAAGGGAAACAAGTAGAACTTGGAGGAGTCAACAGCTATGCACAACCTCAACTCCTCAGGACCATCTTTTACAACTCGCACATACTTGTAGCAAAGTAGCGTGCGCCTATTTACCTCCTGCTTCCAAGCTTTTCGTTTGTTAAAAAACATTGGCCTAATTTAGCGATGCAATTCTTCTTAACTCTGCTAGCTTAAGCTGTTCTTCAAGCCACTTCTTACTAATCTTAATGTCTTTGCGCTCAATGCAAACAAAACACCACACTGCCTCACAGTTCGAACACACAAGATGCTGGTGGTCCTTATCAACATCAAGTTCCATTGTAAACATTCCACATTCAAGACACGCTACAGGACACCTCATAATAACTTATACTAACCCATGTGAGCATTTTCTCAGTTAGTTAAAAATAACCATCTACCATGCATATAAAACTTCTAAAAGCAATCGTGCTTACCTTCACAATACTATCTGTTAGCTCATGCATTCCCGACCACTTTGTAGCTAGTCATAACCTCTCCAGTAGAGTTAGCGCAGTACATATATCGTTCACGAAAATAAATCAGAGTGCGATACGGTTTGACGCAGCATCTATTGTAAAGATTTCAGCTTCCTTGCCAAATGCCATTCAGCTAGGTACTGGTTTCATAGCAGCTAGCTTCATGCGCGACAGGCATCGTATTTCATTTGTTGTTACTAACTACCACGTAATTCAGGGATCAGCCCACATAACAGTAATATCTGAGCATGGCACAAGGTATTTCGCACGTGTAGTTAGAACCGACCAAAGGCAAGACCTGGTGCTACTTGCCGTAAGGGGATTGAAAGGTGCACCTCTGTGTCTTGCCAGCCACCCACCAATGCCTGGAGAGTATTTAGCCACTCTAGGCCATCCCCAAGGCGGCCCTCTGCGGGAAAGCACCGGAAGATTCAGAGGACTTGCAACGGTTATAACACCGGAAGGAAGTAGTCGTGCCTACGCTGTTTTGCTTAAACTGCAACCTGGAAACTCAGGTGGGCCCTTGCTTGGGCCTACGGGACGTGTGCTGGGAGTTGTGTTTGCCAGAGGCAGCGGGCGAAATTCCAATGTTGGATTCGCAATTTCCTGGTACTCACTGCGAACTTTTTTGCCAAGGCTGCATCAGTGCCAACATTCACTAAAGACACCTAAAGTGCATCCATTAGCAGCCAAAAAGAAAAAGAACTAAACGTTTTTAAATGACTAGTTAACCTTCAGCCCGTTTCCAGAACCAAGGGGATTTCACTATTCCAGCGAGCCTTAATGATATTAGCTGCACTGCAGCTAATGCCCACCACTCTACCGCAAGATCATTCTTAAAGTAAGGCACATCAACAAGACCGTGTACGAAAATAGCAACCGCAGCAGCAAATAGCCCAATTTGCATTGCTCGCTGTGGCCCATTTTTAATCGCGTTGACAAATGACTTGTATCCCCACATTATAAGCGACCACATGCCAGCAATCAAACCGAGCAGGCCTGTATGAGCCCAAAAGTTAAGAAATATATCGTGAGGATCAATCAAGTTTTGCTTATATTGAGGAACCTTGTATTTAGCTATCCAGTACTGAAACCCCGCGAGACCTGAGCCAGTAAAAGGCCTTGCTCTTAGCATTCTTAGGGTTGATTCCCAAAGATAAATACGTGTCACCACGCTATTCAACTTGCTGTGGAAATTTAATTCAATCTCCACACGATGCCGAACGGGAGGCAATGCAAGTGCTAAAATTGCTAACACTACCAAGCCCGCATAAATCCTTAAACGCCTTGGATGGAAAAAGGCTATTACGACCAAAGCTACAGCAACAGCTACCCAGCCGCCGCGCGAAAAGGTCAAGAAGTCTCCCAATGCAAAAACTATTGCAAGTACGGTTGCGATGCGTCTGCGCCATACATTGCCGTTATCATACATCGCTAAAGCAACCGCAATCGCCAAAAGAGGATCCACTAACAAAGACACAGCATTTGGAGTCGTATATATGACAACAGGGGCACCAGCTACCACATGCTTATGATGGACAAGGGCATTTATAACCACTGCCATGTTCGGCAGCACCGCAACTAACCCTGAGATTGCTAGCGCAATCAGCAATATGTTGAGCCAAAATTCTGACGAGTATATGTCAAGTATTATAAAAAACATTATTAGCGGCTCAACTATCACAGCCCGCCACTGACCAAGCGCTTCACGTAAATTTGGCGCGTCAGCTACGCTTATACATCCTGCAATGAAGAGAAGTATAGCGGGAATAGTCAAGTAATTGGCTCCACTAATACCTTCTGCTGTAAAGAACAGCTTTACTATAAGCCATGAGGCAATCGTCGCCAATATGAAACTCTCAAGCATCGTAGTTGGTATAAAGTGGTGACCAAGGAATTTTATGGGGATTGGAATATCATACCTTACAACATAGCTTGGCAGTGCACTAAGCGCAACAAAGGCAAAAAATCTAGGAACAAGAAGAGCCCGATCTTCTTTCGTTCGTGTTATGTTCTGTGCTACGGCTTCTACCATGTCTGAAACTACAAAATCCTCAACTAAACTACAACACTATGTTGCCATACTATCAACACTACTCGGTCACCTAGCATTGCGCAACTAGCGCCTGCTTTATAAAACTTTTTAGCACGTTTTACGGTTACTAGCGCCTAGACAACGCTTCTAAACTAGCACAAGAGAATATAATCGGATATGCACATTTTAAGAAAAAGGCGATGCTTGTACAGCTTGCTCAGCAGTCGAAGTACACAATAGCAGTAATTTTACTGTCGGCGTTTATAATTTCTTCATGTTCAAGCGGACCAACATACAATCAAGACGATCTTGGCACTTCGCTGCGCCCTAATGGGGTAAGCGTCATAAAAGTTGGAAACAGGCGTTTTTTTAATTCAAATGCTTGTATAGAATTTATTCCTCGTAGCCCAAACGGGCACATAGTATTTATTGATCCAGGGCATGGAGGCCTTGATCCTGGTACTGTTGGTACCACAACTTCGGGCACCACGGTAAAGGAAGAAAATATAGCACTTGATGTAGCGAAAAAATTGCTGAAGTACCTGCTAGAAAATCGCTTTACGGTAGTTATGTCTAGAATTTCAAACACTTCGGTTGCGCGAATACCCAGTAGCGAAATCCAAGACGAAAGTCTTACCCCCCAAGGAGTGATTACTTATCTAAACGCAAGGCCTCTTTGCGCCGATCAAGCACATGCCCAAATTCTGGTAGGAATATATTTTGACGCTTATTATGATCCTTCTGCCTCAGGATGCGAAACTCTTTACGATCCAACTAGGCCCTTTTCAAAGCAAAGCTACCGACTCGCTAGCGACATCCAGCAAGCACTAATGCAAGAATTTAGCAAGCTCGGATACAGTGTACCTAATAGAGGTCTAATAAACGATACTCAGTACACAGCACCAACAATAACCCAGAAAGGTAGCGAATACGATCATCTGGTAGAGCTTGGCCCTAAGGATCCTGGACTTGTAAACACTCCTAGCGAAATGCCAGGTGCAATAACAGAACCCTTGTTCTTGACAAATCCGCAAGAAGCAAGTATAGCCGCCAGCTCAAGAGGACAACATGCAATGGCGACTGCTTTGCTAAATGCGATCAAGAAATACTTCGGAGTTTAAAAGAAATTTTACGTAAAATAGCAAAACTATCTTGGCAGAATAAGCGTAGTAAAATAATGAGAACTCAGGAGTAAAAGCTAAGACAATGGGCAAAAAGGACAGCATAAAAAGCGGACACGTATTTGCTGTGACCGCCGTGATACTTTCTGTAATCGTCGTGTTAGGTGGTGCAACTGGTGTATCCGTAGCTCTTGGCAAAATACCGCTTACTCTAAAGTTACTCAGTCCAAAGCCAATGGTGCCTGCAGTTAGATTCAGCATAACACCATGCGATTCATGTACCAACGTCCAGCTTGACAGTCCCGTAAGCGTACACGTTTACAACGGTAGACTACTTCAAGTGCATATCAAAAATAATACAGATCCCAACAACATAGTACCTGGCATGTTCTTTTCCAACGATGCTTGGGAAACGACTCAGAACCTGCAGCCAAACAGCACTTATACGCTTACCGCAGTTGCGCAGAACAAGCTTGGACACAATGTTACTAAGACAATATCATTCAGCACTATCCACAAAATTCCTCTTGATTTAGGGCTGACGGTAGCTCCTGAAAACGGCGCACAAGTTGGTATGGGCGCCATAATAATGGTTACCTTTGATCAACCTATTGCATCTCAATACCAACAGGACGTAGAATCAGCCTTCAAGTTTACCATGAGCTCACCGATGCCAATAAAAGGACATTGGTTTACTCCAACGGTACTGCACTTTAGACCAGAAACATTTTGGCCTCTATACGAAAAGGTAACCATTCATGTGGATCTTAATGGGCTTATAATGGGCCCATATGTTGTTACTACGCCGGACTTTAGCCAATCCTTTGAAGTTATCACTCAGCATATATCGTACGTAAATGCTCAAACCGATACGATGAAAGTCTACAATGACGGAAAACTCGTAAGAGTTGAACCCGTGAGTCTGGGTAGACCTGGCTTCTGGACTATAAGTGGAACATTAATCGTACTATACAAAGAACCCGTCCAACTCATGGACTCAGCAACAATAGGAATCCCGGTGCATTCGCCCCTCGGTTACTACTTAAATGTGTATTATGATGTCGCAATTTCTTCGGATGGATACTACATACATGACGCACCGTGGGACGTAGCTGATCATGGGCATTATAACGTCTCATTCGGCTGCATAGAGGAAAATCCATCAGATGCCGTCTGGTTTTACAACTTTAGCGTACCAGGTGACGTAGTAGTGGTAACCGGCACACCTTTAAAGGCTAGTTTCGCGGACGGGGAAGCAGACTGGAACATCCCGTGGTCACAATACTAAACTACTAAGAAAATAAGCATTTTATACAATGAAACTTTTTGTAACTTTACTGCGTTGTACTACACGTGATTGGACGTACACGACCTTACAATGTCTTAGCATTTGATCAAATACTAACTACAGTAGCGTTTGGCGTAATAGCCTTCATTACGCTAATGGTGGCACAAGGGGCAAGGGGATATTTCTATTATCTTGCGCTTGGTGCGTCAACAGCAGGCGCTATATGCGTTACCACGCTCCTTGATAGCAAGAGTCGTTTACTTAGTTCAACCAGGATTTTAGGAAACCTGGGGAAAGCTTTTGTTATATATTCTGCTCTATTGCTTACTGGATACTTCTTGCTTGCCTTAGTATACATAGCAGTCGGACACAGCATAGGGCCCACCATAAGCGTCAATGGTGCAAAATTCCATCTAATATCGGTCTTGCCAATAGGACTTGCTACATTGCTTGGAGCATTTCTAACGCATTAACCATACCGGAAACTAGGTAAAAATAAGTTTGCGCCAAAACCTTACCGGTATTGATAACAACAGTTAAAATTGCCGCGTATCAAGAGTTTAGCTGCCCACTCTCACAAAACTTCGGATTATGTTGTAGTAGGTGTCTCTTTGGGCTGGGACTCTGTCTATCGAGGTAATCAAATTATGCATTTGGTCAACAGAAAATTCTTGCCCGTGGCTTGCCCCAGCAGCTCTTGATATACTTTCACTCATTAGTACACCGCCCATATCGTTGCACCCAGCCTTGAGCGCTATTTTGCAGCCATCAGGACCCAACTTTACCCATGAGCACTGAATATTGTCAATGAGTCCATGGAAAACAATTCTTGCAACCGCATGCATTTTTATAGCTTCTTCAAAAGTCGGTCCACGTCGTGCTAGCCCCTTCCGGTACATAGGAGCTTCCAAATGTACAAATGGCAGTGGGACAAACTCTGTAAATCCGCCTGTTTCCATCTGGATATCCCTAAGAAGAATAAGATGCTTTGCCCAATTTATCGGGTGGTCTACATGACCGTACATAATGGTTGAAGTACTTTTTATACCTAGATAATGGGCAGTCTTTACCACATAAGCCCATTGCTCAGTAGTCAACTTGTCCGGACAGATGTACTTCCTTACATCATCATCTAAAATCTCTGCTGCAGTACCAGGCAAAGTACCTAAACCTGCTTTTTTGAGTTCTAAAAGCATCTGTTCGACTGTCCTTCCGCTTGTTTTAGCTCCTTGAAACACTTCAAGTGGCGAGAACGCATGTATATGAAGGTTCGGAAATCTTTCTTTTATTCTGTAGACAAGCTCAATGTAAAAATCTCCAGTAAACTCAGGGTGTATACCACCTTGTAAGCATACTTCTGTAGCACCACGCTCTACGGCCTGTGAGCAATATTCGAGAATTTCTTCAAAACCCATACGGTAGGGCTTGCCCCTGAGGTCCTCAGAAAGCTTACCTTTGCTAAATGCACAAAATTGACAGCGAAAATAGCAAATATTCGTATAATTTATGTTTCTGTTAACCACATAGGTCACGATATCGCCGTTTGTTTGCTGGCGAAGCATATCTGCAGCCTCAAACAAAAGCTTAGTCTCCACACCACGAGCAGAAAACAAAAATGCAGCTTTGTCCACATCCAAATCTGTACTATTGATAGCATCATCTAATACCTTTTCGAATTCTTTGCGAATAGCTTTAACGTGGATATCTTGCGGGACACAAGGAACTTCCTTTGAGATACCCGCAAACCAGTTGTCTTGCCGGGCAAGGCCCTCTGAGTCCGCTGCTCTAAGCACATACCTAAGTGCTTGGCTGTCTATCCATCTTGTAGCCTTATCAAGAGTGTTAATGTACTCTGGATAAACGCAAAGTCGCTCTATAAGCTGCAGACCTTTAGCTGCACACACACTTGCTAGTAAGTCAATGTTTGGCCAAGCAGCCTCAGGATTTACGTAATCCAAAGTCAACGGAGAAATGCCACCGAAGTCGTTAATTCCCGAATCCAGAAGCAACTCATATTTGTTCCACACAAGATTCGGAGGCGCCTGTATGTTTGCTTTTGGACCAGCCGCAAGTCTCATTACTGCGATTACACGGAGAACCTCGCCTATATTTGGTTCCCTTCTATTGGCAAACGGAGTGCCTGCCTTTGCTCGGAAATTCTGAACAATAATTTCTTGAACATGGGGTAAATCCGATAGCTGTGCTAAAGTCACAATGGTTTGAACCAACTCTTCTGAACTTTCACCAATGCCATATAGCATGCCCGTTGTAAATGGTATATTGTGTTTTCCAGCATTGACCACCATGGCAACTCTCTTTTCTGGATCCTTATCTGGGCTAGCCCAGTGTGCTTCACCTTTTTGTAGCAACCTTCTTGAAACTTGCTCTATCATAATCCCTTGGCTGGGCGATACTTTTTTAAGGCGGGCCATCCAGAACTCATCCATTAGCCCCGGATTTAAATGAGGCAACAAACCTGTTTCTTCCATGACCAATTTTGCGACATACTCAAGATATTCCAAAGTTGTGCTAAAGCCTAGTTCAGCCAGCTCTTCACGTGCTTTTGCATATCTTCGCTCTGGCTTATCACCAAGTGTGAAAAGCGCTTCGTGGCATCCAACCATAGAGGCATGCCGTGCAATATTCAAAACCTCGTCTATTTTCATGTATGCACTTGAAATGCGAGAAGGGGCCTTAGCGAACGTGCAATACGCACATCTATCTCTACATAGTTGCGTTAAAGGTATAAAAACCTTCCTAGAAAAGGTGATTCTGGAGCCATGACCAAGCCTAGCTGACTCTTGCGCAGCACTCGTAAGCTCATAAAGCGGTGTGCGGGGATCCAGTAGGCCCAACAGTATCTCAGGATCACGAACCGGTGACAAGATGTCTAGGAGGAATCGACCAACCCGCTTCATTCTAGCAACCCCAAAATGTTGCGCGCAAATCGCTGTCTATCTTCAACGTCTTTCATCACAATATCACAGCATACAACGCGCTTGTACCCTAGCTTATTTAATAGTTCTGCTTTATCGTTATCATTGGTGTCAATAAGGATGTTCTCGGCAATTTGCATATACAGTGCCCCTAATGAGTAAATAGATGGCTCGACACCCAACTGCATAAACATATCCGCTGTCGGCCCCTTCAATGATCTATTTTTAATAATCGGACTAACAACCCAAACTTTCTGCTTAATCTTGTGTAATATTTCCATGAGCGGTCTTACCCAAAGAATGGGCCCAATGCTCAAAAACGGATTAGATGGCCCAATAACTATGGCGTCAGCCTCACCTAATGCTTGTCTAGCTTCTTTAGATGCGTACGCTTTTCCTTCGAATGTAACACCTTCTACATGGGGTTGACATTTGTAGCGTACATAATACTCTTGCATTCCAAGATCACCAATATCAGTATGGACCCTTGTTGCTACAGGTTGATCAGAAGGAGGTATGATTGTGCACGAAATGCCAAATCGCTCGCAAATAACTTTCGCAATATCTGTTCTCCGCTTTCCCAACAGTCTAAGCCTCTGTCTAAGCATGTGAGTAGCCAGGTCTCTATCTCCCAGCCAAAACCAAGTTTCTTCACCAAGCTTTTGAAGTTGATTGATCACATAACCAGTATCATTCTTAACGCCCCACCCTTTGGATTCATCAAGATGTTCAGACAACATATAGACCACCGTGTCAAAATCAGGCCAAACTGGCAGGCCAAAAAGCTCTATGTCATCTCCTGGATTTGTTATTACGGTCAGAAAGCACCTATCTGATTCTTTGTAAAAGCCATGCGCCAGCTTCGCGCCCCCTGTTCCACCCGCCAGTACCACGATCTTGCGCTTCATGCAAAAAGCTCAGAATCTTTGGAACGTAAAAGCTGTCTTATTGTTGCGTTTTCATCCACATCAAAGTTCACACCTTTTACCACCACTGCTGGAACACGGAACGTTTTTCCCATAGCAAGACCAGCTGCAGCTGCGATTTCATCTGCAATAGCAAGCGATGTCGCGTAAAGCTCTGAGCCATAATCGTCAACAGAACCAACCAAACTATTTATTGGCTTGATGCCAGCAAGTCCAATACACACGTTGACAATTCCGTTTCTCCAAGGCCTGCCAAATGTATCAGTAATAATGACTGCAGGCGCTATTCCAAAAAGTTCTTCAAAACGAATTCTAAGCTGTTTGGCAATCTCATCAGGATCTTTGGGAAGCAAACTAACCATATTGCTACCAGGCAAATTCGAATGATCGACACCGCCATTAGCACAAATAAAGCCATGTTCAGTTTCAACAATCAATGCATGTCTGGATGCGCGTATGATCCTTCGAGAAATTGAAACTATGATGTCGATTAATTCTGGACGATGTCCTGTTACCTGCGAAAGCCAGTATGACTTTTTGGATGGACGTACCTCCTCAACGTTTACCAGAGCACCTTGTGCTTTAGATACTGCTTTCTGCGCTATTACAATTACATCGCCTTCCACAATTGGAATCCCGTTCTGTGTGCATGCCTTGAAAATTTCAAGAGCCAAATCTGTTCCCGGTACAATTTCCCCCATTCCCTGGACAGGTATAACCTGTATAGTTTTAGCTTTTCCTACTGTTGAGCGATACCATTTATAAAACTCATGCCGCTGTCCTAATGCTAGGTTTAAGTCGGCTTCATCATCAATGTCTAGAACAAGCAGCGGTTCATCTACTCTTATAAATTTTGCACCTCTTGCTAAAGCTTGTTGAGCAAAACGTTCTATACTGTTGTCGCCAAACACCGGCTCAATAATCGAAGGCGGTGAAATAAACAGGCAATTTGTACCGCTACGACCATATGCAGGTACAGCAAGGACACTATTCAAACCAGCAGAGATTCCCTTCTGGATAACTCTAAAAATTGCGTCCTTATTCATATATGGAAGGTCGGCAGAGCATATACAGACCGCCTCACATCCACTATTTAATGCATATTCAATTGCAAGTTTGGCAGCTTCGTTTTGCCCTGACATTTTTGTATCGCGAATTTCTTTTAATCCAAGAACTTTGCAGATATTTGTGACTTCATCGTTGCCGGCGTTTACCACAGCACACAAATCTACGTATCTGGCTAGGCGCGCAAATTCGGTCACCGATCTTCGCATGAGAAAACGGCTTAAATCAGCCCTGGACAATTGATCAAGGCTATTACCTAGCCGTGTCTTGCTGACTACTGGGTCTTTTGTAAGCAAAAATGCCCCAACTCTCACATTAAGCTCCCACACGATAAAAACTAAAGCTCTCTTACTTGACCGGGTTAGTTCTCTAACTCAGCCTACTACATGCTAGTATAGGCACACCTGCTAATGGCACTCGAGACAACGAAGTAAACTTTGTGCTGCTGGTTGCCGGCCCAGAAAACATGGTCTCATACTGTATAGTAAATTCTAATGCAAATACAGCAAGCAGATTAAACCAAATTGAAGACTTAAGCACTCACATGTCAGACAAAATAGGTATATTAGGTGGAACTGGGCCGTTGGGCAAAGGGCTGGCTCTAAGGTGGGCTGTAAAGCACTATAAAGTCATAATTGGTTCCAGGAATTTCGATAGAGCAAAGCAGGCTGCTGTGCAATACATGGCTGAGTTAAAGACAAGAGGATTTTCTGATTCTTATATAGAATATGGCACTAATAAAGAGATAATAGAAAACGCCGATATACTAGTTCTAGCTATACCATACGAATCCCTCAAAGAAGTATTATCAATACAACCGCCGGCTACATGTATTGTGATATCCCCAGTCGTTCCTTTAAAAAAGAATCGTACGTTTAAAAGCATGAGCCCATCAGCAGTTGAAATAATAAGCAATGCATGGCCAAACACTCGTATAGTGGCAGCAGGACACACGCTTTCCGCAGCACGACTTTGCGCTTTAGAGTTGCCATTAAACCAAACCTGTTTTATTGCGTCATCCGATAATCAGGCCAAAGAAGTTGCGCACAGGCTGTTTGAGGCTATCGAGGGCATACACCCAGCATATTGCGGACCACTTGAAGTAGCAGGACAGATAGAACAACTAACCCCGCTATTGCTAAATCTAGCAAAGTATTCAAAAGTCAAAGATCCTGGCCTTCTTGTCGTATAGGATCAAGCTTTAACTTTCTCTTAATCCATAACTGCATCATTTTACATAGCATTGACAAACAGATAAAAAAATGTAATTATGTTGGTATAGACCAAACATGATAGTTTGTTAAAATATGTGCAGTTTTGATTCTTGTATCATCAACAAAAGGATTTTAGGCCATGTGGAATGAGGCACTCTTTGGAGCGGCGCTACTGTATAGCATTGTAAGCGGAGCAAATGATGGATCTACACTTGTCGCAATAGGCGTACAGGGAAAACATTTATCACCAATTGTTGCAGCAGCTATTTTGGCATTCATGGTAGCAGGCGGCTCATTCATAGTTGGCCATGCTGTAGCAGTTACATTGGCCGACAAGCTTGTCTCTTTCGAACACTCGGGTGGAGCAGAAGCCTTGTTCATTGCGGTTATAGTGTCGCTTTTGGTTGTCCTTGTTTTAAGCTGGGCGAGTCTGCCTACAAGTCTAACCTTGGCGCTTATCGGAGCAATTGTAGGCGTAGGTGTAGGAGCCGGGCTAAATGTGAGCTGGCTGCAAGTAGCAAGTGTACTTGCACTTGGTGTTCTGGCTCCAGTTGTTGCACTATTAGCCGGGATAGTGGTATCCAGAGTATTTCAAGTTACAGCTCTTACATTAAAACGTGGGGCATGGCTTGGCTGGGCACAGCGGTTAGCTTTCATACTTCAGTCTTTGGCATATTCTGGAAACGACGCACAAAAAATGTATGGTGTCCTTCTTGTAGTTACAGGGGGAATCGGCGGCGTCCTATCTAACCAAATAGTTGAGCATCTTTTAGTTGGCTTAGCTTTTCTTGCTGGTGCCATTTTCAGTATGCAGCGAGTAGGAGCTCGTGTAAGCAATAGGTTAACGCGCCCACGTGTAGAAACAGTGGCGCTGTGCGAACTAACCGCAAGCCTTGTGGTTGTCGGTAGCTCATCACTTGGTGCGCCGATATCGAGTACGCAAAGTGTCACTGCAGCGCTTGTTGGCACAGGAACTGCGCGATCCGTAAAACGTATCAGGTGGCTCGAAGCTGGAAGAATAGCAGTTGCTTGGGTGGTGACACTTCCAGCTTCTGTCGTTTTAGGCATTTTAGCAATGCTTATAGCTGGGAGGCTTTAAATGGCAAATCCTCTTTACACAATAGTCAGGAACTTACGCAGTCCCGCAAAGTCATTTGCGGAAATCCTTTTACTACATATAGATGCAACTTTAGAGAGTGCCCTTCTAGTAAGATCTGTCCTCGAAGGCAAAATATCAATGCCCGAAGCCAGAAAAAATATGAAAGCAACGGAACATCTTGGCGACAGCATTAGAGAACAACTTGTACGTAAGTTATCGCAAACTATAGTGACCCCAATAGATAGAGAAGATCTGTTTAGACTATCTAGAGCAGTTGATGATGTTATCGATAATCTTAGGGATTTTCTGAGAGAAATGGATTTATATGAAATTACTACTGGCCATTACCTCTTGGCGCCAACAAATGCCTTAATTGAAGCTATATCCAAATTTGAGGGAAGCATAAAAGGTATCGCAGAAGCTCCAAAAGAAGTTTCGTCTAGAGCGCTTGCTGCCAAAAAAGCCTGCAACATGGTAAGACGTGCGTGCCAGCATCAACAAGCACGATTGTTTAAGCAGCCACTGTCGCAAGATATTTTGAAGCGCCTTGAGTTACTGCATAGGCTAGACTCAGTAGGTAGACATCTCGATGAGGCTGCCAACATACTCGCTGACGCAGAAGTCAAACTGGGAGAATGATACTCGATTAAAAACTACACCCTACCCAGCGAGATTGGCGCCCTGTCTCTAAAAGATATGTATCTTTGATACTCAGCCATAAAGTTTTCTACTTCTTTTGCAATGCGCTGCTTATCCCAGCCTAGAAATGGTGCAATTGCTTTAGCGACCTTATGCGCCTTAGTATCATCAAATACTTCTTCAAGGGCTAACATTGTCCTTCTAAGGAGCGCATCCGACAAAGTAACTGCGCTTTCGTGATTAAAAACGAAAAGAAATTCTTCAGGTAGCACACAAGTATCTAAGCCTTGTATCCGACCACCTATTTCCTGAGCATCTATATATTGGGCTATTTGAACAACCCTGGAACCGTAAATTCGAACAAGACGCTTTGCACAATCCAAACTTAAAGCATAATGTTGCACCAACCAGTGCAGCAACTTGGATTCATCGTACCCTACCCCCCCGGGCAGCACAACTTCCCCAGTTGTACATCTAGTATTGGGCTTATTAAGCTTTTTCTCAATAATCTCAACAGCTTCCTCAGCAAGGCTGCGATATGTTGTAAGCTTGCCACCGATTATAGATATGAAGTTCTCAATCTCGGGGCTGTGGTCATGAATGATATGACGTCTGGTAATGGAAGCCTCGGGAACGTCATCTTGAAAAGGCAGCGGTCTTACCCCTGAATACGTATATAGAATATCTTTTGTCGTCAGATGAGCAGATGGAAAAACTCCGTTTACCTCAGAAAGTAAGTATTCTACTTCATCAATATCCGCTACAACATTGTCAAGATCACCTTGGAATCTTATATCTGTCGTTCCTATTAGATATCGTTCTGCCCATGGAACAATAAATATTGGCCTTCCGTCTCTGGCAGCTTCAAAGTAAACAGCTTCTTGAGGCCCTCCACCAAATCGCCCTACAACTATGTGGCTGCCTTTGGTTCCGCCAATTAAGGGTTGATCCGACGCCCCCGAGGTTTTAACTATATCGTCAACCCATGGGCCAGCACTATTAATAACAACCGAGCCGTATACATTGTGGTCTTTGTCGGAAAGCGTGTCTCTAAAATTAACGCCAACAATACGCTTTCCGTCGACCAACAGCTTTTCCACCTTGGCATAAGTAAGAACAACTGCGCCGTGATTTACTGCAGAAATAACGTTCTCAAGGCAAAGTCTTTCCGGGTACTCAGCTTGTGCGTCCTTATAGATAATTGCGCCAAGCAATCCCTGCCCATTTATATATGGCTCAAGCCTAAGCGTTTTTTCCCTACTTAACCGCTGATGCCTACCAAACAGTGGATCCATAGCTAAAACATCATACATAGTTAACCCGGCTCTTATAACCCAGGGCTTTCGCCTGGATCGCTCATATAAGGGTATGAGCATACGTATGGGTTTTACTAGATGGGGTGCTATTTTGAGCAGTCTTGCACGCTCTTTTAAAGATTCGTGAACAAGGTCAATTTCACCATATTCTAGATATCTAAGGCCTCCATGTATAAGTCGAGTTGAAAACCCCGTGGTACCCGAAGCTATATCCTTTTTCTCAAGAACAACTGTCTTTAGCCCTCGCATAGAGGCATCACGAGCTATACCTGCTCCATTAATACCTGCGCCAATCACAATAAGATCAAAATTGTATGTAGTGATCCAATTTGGTATCCTAGCTTCGTGCAAGCCCATCAAACCAATCTTTTTCTCCTATGCTCAAATGGTATGGGCAGAATGAGCTCTACGTTCCTGTCCATTGCACTGCCCCTACCGTTATTAAAGTATCCACCCTGTGGATCATTGGCCGAAACAACCCTATGGTAAGAGGCCAGCTTAAACAATCCTTCTGCATCGCTAGGGCTAGCCGGAGCTGCGTGGTCGATTATTGTGGAAATGATTCCAATGTGTCCACTTTCGTAGAGCACAACTTCTATCACTCTTGCCTGACTTGGCCAATCTACAATAGACGCAGTGGTAATTTCCCAAAAACCATTAGTATTATAAGTCAACGGCTTGTGGGCAACTACTCGATGTCTATGTATGTGGCCATTAACCATCGCTATTACGTTTGGGAAACGATGTAGCAAATTTTTTACTTCATCTTCTAGCACTCGTGGCAAATCGACGTCCCAGTCGCAAAACTCTTGGGGATACGTAAAGCCATTATTGAGCCTATCGAGGTTGTGATGAGAAACTATAATGACAAGTCGGTCATCACCATCACCACTTACCATCTTGCCATTTTCATCAACATAGCGGCTATGAACCTCTTTGAGTCTTTGCTCAAGCCAGAAGAATTGACGTTGGCCTATGCTTCCATTGTATGACCCGCAGGGATTGGCAGTATCTAATACGATTATTCGGATAAGTTCAATGTCGTCTATACAGTAGTAAGACTTACCATTATGGATGTCGTCTGGCATAAAGCCATGACCTCGTGGGTATGCTTTAGAACTAATAAGCTCTGAAATAAATTCCTTTCTACCTATGGCATATCTGCTTTCATCGGGTTCTATTTCGCGCTTTGGGCCTGCCAAAAATAGCTCTGGATGGTAGGTAAATTCGTCAGCATGTGCAAATAAATCAGTTATGTCAGGAGGCAACTGTGCTGCTTTCTTGGAACCTTTTAAAATTCTTTGCATAGCATCAGTTTTAAGAGAGTTTCCTAGAATGAGCCCATCATGATTTCCAATACACACGTACCATTTGTGCTGTAAAGCAGGTATTGAAATCGGTTTTTCAGCCTCATCGATTATGCCAGGGATTGCAGGAAAGTCATAGCGTTCTTTCCAAAAATCCTGTATATTTTCTGGATGCCAGTACTCAAGATCAGGCCAATGTAGCGACTGCACACCTGTATATCTACCGCTCGCCGAAAAGGCCTTTATTTGCTCTCCATGCACTAACCCTAGGAAACTCTTTAGCTCATTGTATTGGGCGTTATCTATGCAGTCACCAGAAAACATGACAAAGTCAACGCGACGGCCCGTGTTCGGACCAATCGTTACCTGATTTAGCCTGTAAAGCATAGCAGCTATTGCATGAACGCCAAGAAACTCTTGCGGCCTATGCGAGGGCACAAACAATTCATATTCAGGACCAAGGCCATGAAATCTTTCAAAAAATTCAAACCTTCCCGGTGACAGTACATCAGCAAGATGCAAGTCGGTAACATGCGCAAAACACACTAATGGCATGGCTGTGCCTTTCGGCAAGCTACCGCACAGCTCTAATCGCCTAGAAATCGGCTCACCACTAGTATCCCTCAGCCACGCAAACCTAGAATGCCCAAGTGCGTCTTTATAAATAACTTTATGCAGTGTAGACAACGATACTGAGCCATTGTCACTTGCTAGATCAGTCACTTAGAGCCTCCTATCTAGGCAATAACTGTTGAGTTAACGAACAAGAAAAGTGTGCACATAATCAGACCTAGCTTAGTGCAGCTAGTCATTTGTTTCCTTTTTATCCACCTCTATAACCAGTGCATTTGCAGCGTCAAATGTTACTGAGACCACCTGCCCAATGTTTAGTGAGTAAGCTTTAAGCCCAGTAACATCAGCAAGCAAGCCGCCTATTGGGGTTTTAAGGCGAAGTCTTGTTACAGGGCCGAGAAATGTCCTTGATTCTACCTTCCCATCAAACGCGCAAAGTCCATTTGTATTTATTTCATTAATCAGCACAGATTCTGGTCTAACAAGCAGAAAAACTTCGCTTCCAATCTTCTTACCGCTTGCGGATGGAACAACAAAAGTGATGCCATTGCACTCTATTCCACCTGCAACGTCGTCGACGACACGTCCTTTTATCCAGTTCATTTCTCCGACAAAATCGGCGACAAAGACACTTTTCGGCGATGTATAGATTTCTGACGGCGTCCCTACCTGTTCAATTTTCCCAGTCGACATAACCGCAATCTTGTCCGAAATCGAGAGTGCTTCTTCTTGATCATGTGTTACATATATTGTCGTGATTCCTAGATTCTGCTGTATCTTACGGATCTCCTCTCTTAGCTGCAGCCTTACTTTTGCATCCAACGCAGACAAGGGCTCATCGAGCAAAAGAACCTTAGGTTCAACAGCTAGGGCTCTTGCCAACGCCACCCGTTGCTGTTGACCTCCAGAAAGTTGGTGTGGGTAAGAATCTTTTTTATCCTTTATTCCGACCAGTTCAAGAAGCTCGAGCACTTTCTTTTCCCTAACAGATTTTGAAATGTGCCGTATTTTAAGGCCAAATTCAACATTTTCAAAAGCTGTCATATTTGGAAACAAATTGTAACTTTGGAAAACCATAGCCATATCTCTTCTGTTGGGAGGCACATATGTTATATCGGTTCCGTCAAGCAGTACAGAACCTGAATCCGGCTTTTCAAAACCCGCAATAATCCTAAGAGCAGTAGTCTTACCACCACCGCTTGGACCTAGCAGAGTTAATAGCTCTCCGGAATTCACTTTTAAACTAACATCTTCCAACGCAATCTGATTACCGAAAGTCTTAGAAATTCGTACAAGTTCTACTGATGCCACCGCTACCTCGCTCCTATAGTAGTAGATGGTTGCTTTATGCCAATGCGGCTACCTATCCATGCAATTCCTAAAATTGCAAGCCACGTTAGGGCAAAACTAATTAAAGCTAGTGTTGCCGCACCATGTGCACTTGTTTGTCCAACATACTCGATGTAAACAGGAAACGTATTAAACAGAAGAAGACTCGCGAAAGTATACTCTCCCATTACTATCGTCACTATAAGAAATGAAGATGCTAATACTGAAGCCGCAATATTGGGTAGGATAACAAACAACATTATTCGCCACCAGCTAGCACCAAGGCTCTGAGCAGCTTCTGTAAGTACTTTAAAGTTAATTGCTCTCATGCCAGCATCTAGTGACCTGTAGCTAAACGGAAGCGTAATAATCACATATGCCAAGACCAAAATAATAGGGTTAGTCAGCAAGGTAGGTACGAAACTAAAGAAGTGTGCTACTCCAACAGCCAAAGCAACTGGTGGAACCACCAGTGGCAGAATCGAGATAAACTCAACAACGCGACGAACCTGTGGAATGTGCAAGTTTATCCAATAAACCGTTGGCACCATCAAAGCACTCGAAAGTAGCACCGTACCCACAGCAAGCTCCAAGGAAAATACGAAGTCATGAATAAAATCTTGGCTCTGTAGCACAGACAGGTAAGAACTTGTACCAAGGCCGTGGGAACCTGTCTCAAAGCTAAACTGGGCAGTTGCATAAAGTGGCACTAGGAAGTATAGGCCACCCAAAACAAGCCATATTATCGCCCATAAAGGGGGCATCCGCCGTTTCGCTAGCGTCTGAGCCAACGTTCTGCTCTCCTTTGCAAGATACCGTAAACAAACATTGTAGCTGCTACTATCACGATCATGCCAAATGCTAGTGCATCTCCAAGCTGAGGACTAGCCGTTACATTTCCGTTAAGTACTGAACCAATCAAAACAGTGACGATATTTAAGTAGCCGGATGTAAGGGCATAGGGGGTTGCATATGCAGAAAACGCATTTCCAAACAAAAGTACCAATGAGGCTAAAAACGACGGCATGAGGATTGGCAGGCCGATGTGCAACCAAAATTGTAAACGGCTCGCACCAAGGTTAGCAGCTGCCTCGTGCCACTCTTTTCTTAGTCCATCAAGCGTTGGCAGTATCACTAGGATCATAAGCGGCAGCTGAAAGTATATATATGTTATCGAAAGGCCTGCTAAACTGAACAAGGTAAATCCCATTTTGTAAATATCAAGCCCCATGTCCTTAAGCAAAATCGTCGCTACACCGTTAAGACCCAAAGTAGCAATAAAAGCAAATGCCAGTGGAATGCCCGCAAAATTCGCAGCAACACCCGAGAATGTGCTCAAAAGCTGACGTATCCACCTAGGTATTCCTTCCGATATGGCAGCCGCCGCAACAAAAAGGCCAAACAAAGCGCCTACAACCGCAGTTATTCCGCTTACCTCTACGCTGGTCAAATATGCGTTTAAATACTGAGACTGCAACAGCTCTGTAACATTCTGAATAGTAAAGCCACCAGACTGGCTTTGGAAGGCACCAACTACAAGATACAATGTTGGCACTACAAGCAGGATGGCAACATATGCAAAAAATGGAAGCACACCCAGTATTGCCGCGGAAGGCAAGCGAAAACGTATTTTCTCTTGTCCCCGCGGCTTAACTGAAACTGCCTTTTGTTCAGTTACAACGCTCATAGAACTAATTATTTAATGTTATTTATGCTCCTAATACTTTTGGACCCCATTGCGCTTGGACAACTGCGGCAGCCTTTGCAGTTTGGGCTAGTGTTGGAAACTGGGCTTTTGCGTATGCGCTGGCAGGTGGTAACTTCGCAGCAAGAGACGCTGGAATTTTATTACGTCTAACGAGGTCTTCATATCGAGCCGGATGAGCAAATCCTGCCAAGTAAATTATTTGACCTTCATCAGAGTATATAAATTCCTCCCAAAGCCGTGCCGCAGCAGGAGTAGCTGCATAAGCACTTATGGCTTGACAGTAATAACCTCCAAGTACACCCGAGGGAGGTATGGTAACCTCGTATGGAGGATTACCGTTCCACTGGTACTTGTATCCCAAGTTTAGATAGTCCCATTTAATTGCGATAGGCGTAGTGCCGTTGACGATATTGGCAGGATAATTGTCTGTTGGCACAAGGTTGCCTATTTTCTTTAAGTGTGCAAAAAAGTCTATACCAGGAGTAATGTCGTCAAGCGAGCCGCCCATGGCTAGGGCCGCGGCCCAAACAGCAGCAAACGCATCCGCTGCTGTTCTTGGATCGCCATCAATAGAAACCTTGCCTTTGTACTCGGGCTTTTCCAGATCTGACCAATCTTTGGGTGGATTAGAGACGTATTTTAAGTTTGTCCCAAAGGAAATAACTCCGTAATAGTCACCATACCAGTAACTATCTGGATCTTTCATATAGTCTGGTATTGTATCCCAAGTCGCTACTTTATATGGAGCATAAAGACCTTCCTTCTTTCCAGCAACGGCAAATGATGGGCCCACATCAACGGCGTCTGGCTCTTTACTGGTACCACGAAGGCTACTCAGTGCATTGTTTTCCTGCGCGGAACTATCATCAGGCGCAAATGAATTTACTTTAATCCCGTATTTCTTTTGAAAAGTAGATATCATAGTGCCGTAGTTAGCCCAGTTTGGAGGTAGGGCAATAACATTCAAAAAGCCTTCTTTCTTTGCAGCTGATACCAACTCGCTAAGTGGCCTTCCTTCCAGCGAAGTAGCCTTTGCCCAGTTAATACCTTTTGTTGTTGCGCTAGGAGCAGCACCACACGCCTCAAGGAAGCTAGAAAGAGCACCAAACCCCACAAGCGACACTCCTGCTAGGGTAGCCTTAACCATAAAGTTGCGCCTCGAAAGCGCACCTTTTAACTCTTCCCTTTCCATAGATACCAACCTCCCGTTCTCTTGCTTTGCTCTATACCAGAAAAATAAAATCTATTCTGGACTATACCACAAGTTCAACCAGATGTCAATGCATTTTAGAGTGCGCACCTAGTAATGATGCTATAGACGCAGCTCGCAGACGAGGTTAACAGAAAATTAAATTAAGCTAAGATAGGACTACTAATATGCTCAATAGAAACCTAAGTAAATCTACCCGCATAGCACCAGTTGTCGTACTCGTTCTTTCTACATTGCTTTGGGGATCGACATTCGTTCCCATTAAAGCGCTAGTTAGGACCTTTTCAATTTATAGCTTTTTGGGCTTCAGGTTTTCTATCGGTGCTGTGGCGCTGCTTGCACTCAAAAAACGTCTGCCCGAAAAATCAAACATAATCCCAGGATTTATCATAGGCTTTGTCCTTGGTATAGGATATATATTTCAAACATACGGGATAAAATACAGCGCACCTGGAATAGCAGGCGTTATCACAGGCCTTTTTGTCGTTTTTACTCCCTTTTTTGAATGGATGCTAGGAGGCCAAATTGCAAAGAAGTCAATCGTAGCAGTTATAATTGCACTATTTGGTACTGCTCTTCTGGTTTACACACCTGGTCAAAGTCAAGGCATAAGCATTGGGGATATACTTGTATTTTTAGCTGCTGTGACTTTCGCGGCTCAAATCCTTTTCCTCTCACGCTGGACAAACAGCGAAAACTTGTGGGATCTTGTGATCGTTGAACTTGCCACAGTCGGTGTAATGGGCTTCGCTGTGGCCGGTGCTACGCATAGCTTTGAACTACCCTCAGGCTATGCATTATGGACTATTTTGGGTATTTCTATAGCCGCAACATCGGTCCCATACATACTTCAGGCATGGTCACAGTCGATGTTAAATGCTACGGAAAGCGCTGTCATACTCGCAACTGAACCCGTATGGGCATTGTTGACCTCGATACTTTTTGCTCATGAAACTTTTAGCGCTTTACAAATAGCAGGCATTTTGATAGTACTTTTAACTGTAACTCTACACGAAGCCATCACTTGAGTCATCAAATTTAGAAAAACATAGCATTTATTTGAAAGTACCTATATACCTGCTGAACTTGGCCGCGCAGCAAATGGTTCAAAACTGCAACAATTATATTGACTATAACTGTTGGAACCAGGCGGCTATGGAAAAAAGGATAGATACCAAAAATGCACACTTGGCAAATGACACCGAGACTAACGCGCCAATCTACTACAGAGTAGCTGCCGTAATTAAACAGGCCATAGAAAACGGGTATCTAAAGCCACACGACCAAATTCCTTCAGAAAGGGCCTTGGCAGAACAGTTCAATATAAGCAGAATGACAGCAAGGCAAGCACTCCACACGCTTTTAGTTGAGGGCTTTGTTTACAAGAAAAATAGGCAGGGTACATTCGTCGCTGAGCCAAAAATAGGGTTCTCTGTTGGTAGCTTCAGTGAGACTATGATAAATATCGGACGCAGACCAGGAGCAAAAATCATAAAGGCTGAACCTATAAGAGCGGACGAAATAGTTGCTTCGAATCTAGGTATTTCAATCAATGACTATGTATTCCTGATCAGAAGACTCAGAACAGCTGAAGGAAGTCCAGTATCGATTGAAAATGCGTTTATACCTGTATCCGTTTGTCCAGAACTTCTTCAATACGACGTTCGGCAGTCGCTTTGGCGGATTTTAAAAGAGCATTTTGGTATCGTAGCAACATTTGTCAAGGCAACAGTGCAAGCAATACATACTACCAAGGAAGAATCACGCCTTTTGGAAGTACCATATCGTAGTCCGGCACTTTTACTTACCAGAATAATATTTGATCAGCAAAACAGACCTATGGAATATGCCAGAGACATTTATAGAGGAGATAAGACCGAGTTCAGTGTTTCAGCATCAGTTGACCAATCAGTAGAAGCTTTTGGCCTCTGGAAGCTTGTTAATCGTTAGCATACATAAGCTAGACTGAGACAGCAACATATTATTGGGTTATTTTATCTAGTCCACTTCCAAGAATAACCAGTTTTAGTATCCATAACCTCGATTCCAACATTATTTAATACTTCTCGTATGTAATCTGAATATTTAAACATTTTGTTTTCCCTAAGCTTTCGCCGCAAAGATAAAATAGCTTCTACAAGATCATCTAGCTCCTTCTTGTAAGAGTAGTATTCACTAGCAAACTTGCCAATATGCAAAATCATGCTACGCTTTAGCGGCGATGCATAATCAAGCTCTTCCATACTCGCCGTTCCCTGAAGCTCGGCTGTTTCTATAAGCTCATCCAGTCGTAGTATCACTTGTATCGCTTGGTCAATATCGTTTTCGTAAAGAGATTTTTCAAAGACTTGCTCAATTTCTCGTATTTGTTGACTAAAAGGATTTGGCTCAGAAGGCTGACGTTCAATAGTGGCCACGGATTCACGCTCATCACGCACCTGATGAGGCCCATCGCTAACCCCTGACAAAGCTTCTAGCGGAAATTTCATATCACGTTGCCATCGCCATTCGCTTTGGTTTCTTCTAAGTGTTACCTCACCAAGGCCTTTAATTTCAAACGTGCGTGCATCGCATTCATATATCAGAGCCGTATGCTCGTCAATACCTATTACAGCCGTAGACTCTGGTAATAACTTTTCTAGGAATTGTAATCGTTTTTTGCCAACATAGCAGCAGCTTGTATCGTAACCGTTACCCTCGGCGTTGTTATAGTGTGGAATAATTGCCATTTTTAGACCAAAAACAGATGTAATACCAATTCCGCTTTCCCAATATGGATCTGCGCCCGCCTTGTATATTTCGTACACAGGTAACGTAAAGTCGCCGAGCGTCAATGCTGCAGCACTCGAAAAAACGACCACCGCACCCTCGGAAAGCCTTTTGAGTATTACATCACGCAACGGAGTGCCTCGCCAATATTTCAATGCATAAGTAGGACTGCCTGGGCCAGAAAAGATCAAGTCTACACTCTTTAGGTCATCATAAACTTTGGGAAAATCGAACTTCCCTCCATTAGTACTTCCAGATATATGGCACTTAATTCCGAATCTGGATGCAAAATATGCGCTTATTCTGTCGCTTATCTGCAATGCGTTTTCTTGAAACCAGTAAGGTGTACAGAGTATACAAGCTGTTTTAGGTTTATAAGGGCATTTTGCAAAGATATATTCGTATATTGACACCATGCTTGGGCCAGTTTCACCAGATCCCAAAATTGCAAGAAAACCACTCATTGTAAATGTATTGCGCCCCTTTTGCTTTATTATAGCTACAAACAACATGAAAAGCCATTGCCAACCACCACATAATAAGTGGATCTATCAATCAGTAATGTTTGTCCACAGCTTCAAGCAGCTTCTATCAGATAGGCTTCATCCCTTGACGTTTGGAGCAACCAGCCAAGGGATCTAGAGAAACAAAAGGCCATGCCTATAGTAAACAGGCGTTTGTATCTACCATAAATCAGAACAGGTAGACTTTTTCCTATAAATCGTTTTTAGCTATAAGATAGAAGCTACATCAAAGCCATTAAATGATTGACAAAATAACCAATGGCACAGATACCACCACGGCTAAAGCGACATGCTAATATAAGAGTCATCGCACCAGCTTTGTCACTTACCTCAATGTCTTGGTCCGATATACAGCAAGCCACTAAAACTCTTGAAAAGCTTGGATTTTCTGTTAGTTTAGGTACGCACGTCAATGAGGCAAACACATTTAATTCAGCAACTATCGAAAGTAGGGTACATGACTTCGAAGAGGCATTTTCCGATGCGGGAGTAGATGGTATCCTTACTGTCAACGGTGGTTTCAACAGCCACGAGCTGCTCGAGAGAATAAACTGGAAAATTATCAAAAACAACCCCAAGCCACTATGCGGCTACAGCGACATAACAGCATTAAACAATGCTTTATTGGCTCAAGCAGACATAATATCCTACAGCGGGCCACATTTTTCCACATTTGCAATGAAATATCATATTGAGGAAACAATCAATTATTTTATAAAGTGCTTGTGCCATGACAAACCCTACAATATACTACCTAGCAAATATTGGAGCGATGACAAATGGTGGGAAGACCAAGAAAACCGGACACTTATACCGAACCAGGGATGGCAAGTGGTAAACCCAGGATATGCGGAAGGAACCATAATAGGAGGCAATCTGAGCACACTTATGTTGCTTAGAGGAACTAGATTTATGCCTATGCCATCTGAATGCTTGCTCTTTATAGAAGAAGCAGGTGCGGTTCAGTTTGAAACATTTTATAGAAATCTTTCATCATTTTCCTTAATGGAAAGTAGCAGCCAAATAAAAGCGATTCTGATCGGAAGATTCCAAAAGGCAAGCCCAATAGATAGAGACCTACTTAAAGCTCTGCCAAGGTTAAATCCTTTCTTTAGACATATGCCAATTATAGCGGGTGTAGATATAGGGCACACATATCCGCTTGTGACATTCCCAATAGGTGGTAAAGCAAGAATTGTGGCAAGCGAGAGTAACCCGAGTATAGAAATACTAGAACACTAAAACATATGTAGTGGCATTGGTTTATGTTTGCGAGCGGCACTTCAGTAACGTAAAGCATACGCAGAAAGTTGAGCTATCTAGACAAACAGTTGACGGTAAAAATCAACATTAGACATGAACGGTCTTAACAGGAAATTAGTGTGGCTTAGCTCTGTTGACTCAACACAAGAAGAATTATTACGCCTCATATCGAGTCTCCAACAGGTTAATATAGTTGTGGTTGCAGACAAACAAGAAAAGGGTAGGGGCAGAGTAGGTAGAGCTTGGGTAACCTCCCCGTTTAAAAGTATTGCAATGTCACTTGCATATGATGTACTTCCACAAGAGCCAACTCTTGTCACTTTTGCCGCAGGAGTAGCGTGTAGCGAAGTACTAAGTACAAGATTTTCAATAAATGTAGGGTTAAAGTGGCCAAACGATCTGTACGTTGAGAACAAAAAGCTTGGTGGCATACTTGCTGAGGTTAAGCATATATTAGGTCATTATTACCTGCTCTTGGGTATTGGCCTTAATGTCAATCAAAATGCTAACGATTTTCCATCGTGGATCCAAGAAGATGCCACTTCGTTGAAGATTCTAACCAAACACAGCGTAAACCGAAAAGCTCTTGTAAAACTTCTTGTGCCTAAGATAGATCAATATATTAATAGTCTCAATAAAACAAGCCCCTACCGTATTCTTGATAAGTGGAAACAGTATTCGTGTACTCTTGGTCAGCACATAATAGCAAAGTTGCCCGATAATACATACATCGAAGGTGTAGCACTCGACCTAGATACACAAGGAGCTCTTTTAATAAGAGAACTCAATGGTAGAATTACAAGGTTACAAGCTGGCGACATAACTATACGCCATCAAGCGCTTCCATAATTTGTTTTGCATGTTTTTCAAGCTGCTGTTGAGTCGCTCGTGGACGGTGCCCAAAAGGTACAAATAGGCCATCCCCTCGAAAGCGGGGTAGCACATGCATGTGTGCATGAAAAACAGTTTGTCCAGCAGCACTGCCATTAGCCATCATAATATTGACCCCCTCACATTTTGTAATTAGCTTAAGCGCCTGCGCAACACGTTTGGCAAGAATTGCCATTTCACCAACAGTATCTTCAGGCAATTCGTATATGTCAGCAAAATGTGAAGTCGGCAATAATAACACGTGATACGGAACAAGCGGATAAATATCCATTATCCCAATAATAGAATCAGTCCTTAGAAATTCATAAGCAGGTTGGCTTCCTTTAGCTATACCACAGAAAACGCACTCATCATAACTCATGGGACTAACACCACCTTGCCAAATTGTTCCCTATTCTCGATTCGCATATGTGCTTTCGGCGCATCTTTAAGAGAGTACACGCTGTCGACTATAGGCTTTATGGTCCCTTTTCGAGCATGTTCGAGTACCGAAACCAAATCACGCCTTATCCCCATAAAAGATCCTAAATAGGCCTGCTCCTTGTAAAACAGATGCCTAAGATCAATATTGGTCAAATGCCCAGCTGTTGCACCGCATGTGACAAGACGGCCGCCTTTAGCAAGACATTTGAGGCTATTCTCGAAGGTCTTACCACCAACATGCTCCACCACGATATCTACCCCACGTCCGTCCGTCACCGTTTTAACAGCTTCTACCATATCTTGTTCAGCATAGTTTATTAAATAGTCGGCGCCAAGCTCTTTTGCCCTTTGAAGCTTAGAATCAGTCGAAGCAGTAGCAATTACAAAAGCACCGTGCAATTTTGCGATTTGCAGTGCCGCAGCACCGACGCCACTCCCAGCAGCGATAATCAGCACGGTATCGTTGGGCCGTATAAACGCCCTTTCAACTAACATATGCCAGGCTGTCATCATAGTAAGAGGTAACGAAGCTGCTTCCACGAAATTTAGCGACGCTGGTTTTTTAAGGCAGTTGGACGCAGGAACTTTACACAGCTCAGCATATCCACCATCGTACGTTCTGTATCCCAAAATGTCATATGAATCGCATAAATTTTCTTTTCCAATCAGGCAATTACGGCAGCTGCCACAACTTATACCAGGATTTAGAATTACTTCATCGCCTTCTTTTACATTTGTTACACCGCGGCCGACAGAAACGACTATTCCAGAAACATCCGCACCTAGAACATGTGGAAGCTTTACCGAAATTCGCTCAAGACCCTTTCTTGTAAAAATATCAATATGATTGATTGCGCATGCCATCACTCTAACTACTACTTGGCCATCCGAAGGCTCCGGGTCAGCAACTTCTTGGTACGTCAAGACGTCTGGGCCACCATGCTTATGAAACACAATAGCCTTCACAAGTTCCCCCCTCGGTTTCAAAAACTAGACAATTTTTGCAGGTATATTTACATCTTGCCATTTTAGGTTAAGGTTTAAGTCTGCAGGCAGTGTTACAATGACCATAAACCTTACACCAA
>Ga0080006_1174760_pt1 | contig 31111 bp, 33 predicted proteins | sample RS3BMetagenome_FD_69209 | JGI IMG/M metagenome (GOLD analysis project Ga0080006, IMG submission 69209) | Ferric oxide microbial mat and aquatic microbial communities from Rainbow Spring, Yellowstone National Park, USA - RS3B (SPADES... ...
TTGACCATTTACTTGGAGAAGAGGTGAAGAATCTCAAATCAAGGAATATAGAATATGCATTGAGATATTCAGGAATACCTTTCCGCAAGACAATAGAGCAGTTCGATTTCTCATTTCAACCCTCAATAGACAGGAATACAATAAATGAGCTGTTAACACTGAGATTCATCCACAATAGAGAGAACGTAGTGTTCTTAGGACCACCAGGAGTTGGTAAAACACATCTCTCAGTGGCAATAGCAATGCAGGCAATATATTCAGGAATAATGACATATTATATTCCCGCAGTGAAACTTGTACAGGTTCTTAAGAAAGACTTCAGTGAGATGAGACTGAATTACAGATTGTCCACATATTCAAAATTCCATCTGATGATAGTGGATGAGATTGGATACTTACCATTGACAAGGGAGGAATCAAATCTATTCTTCCAGTTCGTCTCATCAAGGTATGAAAATAGGTCAACAATATTCACAAGCAACAAATCATTCTCTGAGTGGGGAGAAGTATTAGGAGACCATGTTATGGCTTCCGCAGTTCTTGACAGGATTCTCCACCATTGCACAGTTGTGAATATAAGGGGAGAATCCTATAGATTGAAGGACAGGAAGAAGAATCCTCTTCCAACATTCAAGGAAGTGAAAAAGGATGAGTAAAATCTTAAATACAAGTGGGGAATTTTATTCCGCCGTTTTTGGGGAAAATTCAACCGGCACTTACAAGTTTGCCGGACAGAAATTGATCACATCTTAAGGTACATAACAGCGGTACTAGGGAAGGCAATAAAACTTTATTTCAATTAGAATGTGTAATCGTATAATGTTCTGTTTTCTGCTAAAATTCTTATGTCAATTCAGCTAAATAAACAGGGGGATCCCTGTTTCCCCATAGTGTCACGAATTATGTGTATCAGGGATACCTCATTCTTCCCCAATATTCCTCATTCTTCCTCATTTGCTTTCAGAATGGTATAACTAAACTCCCTGTTTTCACTGCCAAAGAAAGGCTGTGTTCAGTCCGTCCTTGTTATCGTAAAAGTCGTTTCCTTGTGCATTCGCATGAATTGAATCACACAGTCCGCTATAGACTCGGCGAGCTCGTCCTGCATTTCCTTCGGGAAATCAGGGAGTATGAATTCAAAATAGAACCTTCCAAGGTACGTAACCAGAAAGGTATTCTTCTTGCCGATTCTCGGAAACAGAAATTTCTTAGGCTTGATCCTTGGCGAGGGTCTGATATCAAGGATATTGTCATTCAAGGCCTCTTTATTCGTATGTCCCTCGTTCGCAATCCTTGTTTTGCTTGTTTCGTTATTTTCCGTGGTTTTCGTACTGACAGGTTCGTTGTTTTTCATAGTCTCGTCTTTAGAGGGTTCATCTAGGTTCATTGTTTCTTTCTGAATAGCCCTCTCCGTAGCTGAGTTCTTGATCTGTGAATAGACGCTGAACGAAATATGGTATTTCTTGGCGATTTCTCTTATTGGGAGGTGCCTATCTATATCTTCCTTTATAGCCTTGATTTCCTCATCCGTAAGGTCTCTATTCATATCTTCCTCCTAGTCTCGGAGTTCTGCTTGACAGTCAGGTCCCCCTGGACTGAGACTATGGCGTGCTTCATTATGATATAGTCCTGACCAGTCCTTGAGTCAGTGACCATAATATCGAACTGTCCGTATCCTTTTAGCTTCCCAGTTACCGTTTTATTGTTCATTAGCTCAAAGGTCAATAGTTTTCCGACAAGCTGTGCCCCGAAGTTATCCAGTACTCCATAGCCATAGGGCGTATTATACCTGGCTGGCATTCTGTCTTGTTTTTGCCTGTCTTCCTTCGTTGTTTTCTCCACGTTCTCCATCATCTCTTATTATTCACCTGGCCTTTCGGGCCTACACTCTTATGAGTGTTTCGTCCGAGTTTCACGGACTCATCAGGGCCCTTTATCTCGTAGTGGAAAGTGAAGTCTGAATCTGGGATCCTTGAGAATTTAATCATCATCCTGAGCCCTCCCAGTGTAGTTCCTTGTCTCAAGGACGGTCACCTCTGGATAGAAATCAAAGCCATTCAGGTCAGTCTTCCTGAATGTTTCCACGTCCCCAACTATTCTCCCCTCGTAGAATTGCTTGACATCCCTGGGAACAATGAGTGTGAGATGTTCATCGTCTTCGCTCATTATATACCCTCTTATGGATCCCCTGAATTTGTGATAGACTTTGATTCTCGAAAGTGCGGGTACCATCACGGTACCGTTCTCATATGAAATTGTCACAAATTTGCTCATTTTTCACACCACCTCAGTCTCTGGACCAGGGAATTGAATCTCGTCGCTATCTTGTCGTAATAAATCATCAGCATGAGGAGAACGAATATCAACAAGGCAAGACCTAACAAGGGTAAGTCAACGGTACTCATTTAAAACTCCCTCCTTCACCTATGTTTTGAGAGAGATGGTGGTTAAAAGGTGTGATTACTCGTCTTAACCCTGATATCTCTAATAACGCCCAGCAAAGAGGCATTTTTTGTTCAAAAATTGAAAATGCTGTCATAGAGTCACCTCCCCCTCCTTCTTGAAACGTGACGTCAGTTTCTCGATATCATCCTTGGAGAGTTTCCTCTCAGGATGTCTTTTGAGCCATGCCTTCTCCTTCTTAGCGTACCATGCCATAGAGTTTTTGACATTTTCCGGAGGATCCGACGGAATCCCCCGTATTCCTGGTCTCACAATGAAGTTACGATTTAGCATTTTGTACGTGAAGTAGTCGTCCCTTTCCTCTGCCCTGTTTCTCAGTGCCTTCCGGATCTTTTTCTGAGTTATTACAAATTGCAGGCCTGCGAACTCTGTGTTTCTGCATATTTCCTCGGTCTCGTTTTCTTCCGGAAGCCATATCTTCGTTGTGACGTCTGGATCCAAGGGACACAGACTGGCTGAGCATGTGTGGAAGTATTTGCAGTCCTGAGGGCTTTTTGATACGAATTTTTCAGAGCCGGTGCTATTCGGACTGGTATATTCCTTATCAGTGCTATCAATTGTTGCCGTTTTCATCACCTTCTTGAACTGGAATTTTTTCGGCTGTTTTCACAGACTCAGAAATTGGCTTACTTTGGTTATCGGTTATATTGTCGGCGACATGACACTCAATATAACCGTTAACGTATTCAATTCCCTTTTCAGTGAGTTTTATTCCAGAAGTTGAATGATGATTAAACGGATACCAGTCAATCAGTCCTCTTTTCCAAAGTCTTGAGATGGCCCTGTAGACTGAGGCATTCAAAGACTTATATTTCTTATAACCTATTGATTTGGGCTTGAAACGTTTCACATCATATTCAAACATTTTATTGGGGTCAAGACCGATTAGATGAGCCAGGATTTCATAATGGTACAGGTCAAAATGAAAAGGCGTGTATTCTTTCGGAAGTAAAACGCCTCCATAAGCAGACATTACTCGCAATTTATTGTATTCCTCGATTTCCTTCTTTATCCAGGTTTCAGACGTATATTTCTTGTGGTTTTCGTATGCCATTAAGAGTATTGTTTTCTGGAGTTCTGAAAGACCCCTGCCCATTTTAATTGCCCCCCTTAAGCTTTAAAATAATTGAATTGGCAAGTTCAGAGCTTAACTTCCCATCCCTGACCTCTTCATTTATAATTTCGATAAGCTTTGGCAATCCAGGGATCCTCTTACTTTCGTCTGCCCTGTATATTTCTTTTACAGTGTACAACCTGGAAGAGAGCTCTTCGTCTCCCTTAGCTAATTCTCTGATCATAGAGTTAGCCCTGTCGAACTGCACTTGATGCCTCTTGAAATGTCCAGACAGAGATGACACAATTCGATGCCTATATCCCTTCATATATGCAGGCCTGAGGATATTTACGAAATATTCCGGATCCTCAATGGGTTTGCCTGGACCGTAAATTATTGGCGCTGTAGATTTCCTGAAATGTACCTGGAGAAATGCATTCAGTTCGTTAGTCATGAAGGAAAGATCCCATAGCTTAGGAGGTAATTTGTCAGGTATCACAACGGGATAGCTCTCAGGTTTATTCTCAGGTATAGACTCAATATACGTGCAGTATCTTTCGGATTTCTCATTTATAGATCCTTCAAGTCGGATGAGGTGCTTGCTCGCTAAATTCATGTCAATGTTTGTGTCTGTGGCAAGGGCTACCTGACGCATGATGTATTCTTTGATACTCTTCCTGACCTCACTTCTATCCACAGTTTCTAAAATTTTCACAGCTTCGTTGTCTTGAATAATTTTCGACATATCAATGAGCACATGAACGTGGATGCTCCTGTTTCCAGCATAAGAAATGTAATAGCAATCCCCGGCTCCCCACTTTTCTATAAGGTCTATAATTCTTGATGTACCGTCTCTGACTATAGTCCAATTGTCGTTATCTATCTCTAGGACGAGCTCATTCTTAAGGATGGAACGTGCTGAAATTGGCCTTCTCGGAGGATTATTGATTATTTCGTATAGTTTTAGCCATGTAGACTTCCCAGTCAGTGAGACTTCAAGCTCACTGTCAAGGTGACTGAGGAGACGGAGGAAGTATATCTGATCCTGGATTTTTGTTTCATTATTCATTGTTAACACCTCCTATATCGGGGATACATTCACGACTGACCGGATCGTAGTGTCCGTTTGGACATGCTGGTTTTAAAAGCCCTTTTAAGATGTATTTCCCCGCGTGAATAATTGAGAATTTAATTACCTGATCCTTTTTGTACCGATGTTTTTCACCTGAGCTAAAATCGTAGTCGAAATCTTCCAGAACACGAAAGTAGTCCCATTCATATTTCTGACCCATGACTTCTGGTAAGTCATTTTTCTCGCTCTGTCCTAATTCCTGAGAAGAGTTTGGACGAAGAGGACTATGAGGACGCTCATTTTGGGAAACCCCCTCCTTTCTTTCATCATTGTTACTGGAAGAGGGGGCTTTTCCTTTTTGATAGTCCTCTTTGTCCTCATTGTCCTCGTGTGCTTCGCCATTCTGATTAGTACTCGCTTGTTCTGACTTTTCACCTTTTTCATTGTTACCAGAAGAAGGGGTATCTCCTTTTTCATTGTCCTCATAGTCCTCATTGTCCAAGCTTGCTTGGAGGTCCTGCTCTATGCGTGGCAAAAGCTCGTCCTCAATGTATTTCAAATCATATCTCGCTTTCAGCTCCTTGATTTTTTGTTCGCCTGGAATTCTTGCAACGGTAACCCGTTTCATTCTCTCGTTGCCATCTTTGTCTTTTTGGGCGATACGAGGTCGGTCAGTACGAATACCCAAGCTCTGCAATATTTTCCCAGTTTGTTTAGCATAATTAACCCCTATTTCATCATAGATCTCAGCGAGGAGAATACCTTCATATTCTTGTCCTGCGGTCACGTAGCTGATTTTATTTTTAGTGTCAGTGTTCTCTAGAATACTTAAAAATGTTGAAGCAACAACCCCATTGGGTGTCTCCATTGCCACCTCAACGTTCCTTTTTATTTGGTACTTTAAAAGTTCAATAACTTCTTTTTTGATACCCGGTATGATTTCTATAAGATCCTCGAAAAAAGATAAAATTTCATAAAGCCTGGGCTCTAGATAATCCTCGAATTTTTCAATAAACCCTGAACTTTCTATATCATTGATCCTATCATGATAGTCAATTCTGAATTGGAGTAACTGACCTCTTATCTCTCTGGCCTCTTTCTCGAATTCATCGAGCTTTTTACCTTTAATTTTCCGTGGAACATCCTTCCTGGTTAGATGAAAATCTTGCGATATCTGGAATGCTTTGCTTTCTATGGCGTCATCTTTAAATGGTGTTCTCCCCGCAAGAGCGAGTGGTCCGAAGATCTTATAGCCAATAACCGAGTTTATTCCCCTTTGTATTTCCTTGTCCGCATTTAATACGACGCTGTTTTTATTGAATTTAGCATTGATTATTGCGGCTGTATCTGAGTCCATATTAGCTTTCTCATCAACGCATAAGACAGGGGCATAGAGTTGAGAAATTCGCTTTAAAGGCGCTGAGCCAATGTTAATTAAATAAAACCCGTAAGGTGTTATTTCCGTCATCACCAAAAGAAGTCTTGACTTTCCGTGTCCAAAAGGAGCTATGATGTGAATAAAAGGAAAACTTGTATCCTTAAGAGCATCTGACAGAACGGCCTTCATTATCCAAAGTGTTACTAAGACCTCATCCTCGTTCTTCACTTCAACATATTTATGGACGAATGTTTTGACTCGGATGTATAATTGTTCTAATGTCCCATAAGGAATTGGACGCGGAGGAAATTTAACAAAATCAAATTCGTCCTCTTCAAAAATTCGGTCAGTTTTTGTTGACGCAATCTGAGGAGCTGGTTTAACTGTAATTTCTTTTTCGGGTTCATCAGGATCAGGTATTGTGAGTGATTCAATATCACCTAATGTTGTACCGTCTTTGTACTTCACGAATTTGAGTCTCCCATCAACAGGATCAAGGAATTCATCATAGTGATAGCCGTCAAAGGTAAAGCGTGTTCGATATGTCACTGTTTGTTTTTCCTTTGTTTCTTCGTCTTTTTTTATTAGACCTTTCGTTATTTTTGAAATTTCTTTGAAAATTGCTTTTAATGAGATACCTTCAATTATGGGTGAATTTTTAATCCCCGTGGGGAGCTCACCACCTTGTGTTATGACTTTCACATCTTCACCTGTTATATCTAGGGCACCTTTTGTGGTCAAAATCTTGAATTTATTGTTCTCGTTCAGAATGGCTATTAGTTCATTTTCAGAACTCAAGGAAATCGTCTCCCATAAGACTTAAATTCGCGGTTGTATTACTTATTCGTAAGTTGCTGGGATTTCGTTGTGATCCCATTATTTTTTCAGCTCTCCTTTCTTAATCTCGTTGAGCCTTTTAGGTACCGTCGGTGCGAACAGTTCGTCCAGAAGTTCTTGAAGCTCCCGTGTGAGTTGTGCTTTATTCATTCCCTCTTTCCTCTATATTTTTTATTTTGAATGTTAGGCCCGCCATCACGAGGTATCTGGACAGTGGAAGGCCAAGTGCGTCTGCCCGTTGTTTAAGAATTGGTAGCTTTTCCCTGTCAATGGTTATTAGCACTTTATTTGTATTTTCTGCCATATATATCTATAAAGCTCAACTATAAATACCTTTTTATTACCAAGCTCATAACCCCATATGTTGATAAGTTACTCTTATGTGCTGAATATAACAAGATTTATTATTGACTTCAGAATTATATATCGTGAGATATTCGATTAGGCTTCTCCCAAGGGAAAGAATTGCCCTTCTAAACATGCGTTTGGATCCTTTATTCACTACGAGGATATTTGCTGACGTGGCTGGAGTAAGCGAGCTGTTAGAAGGCTTGATATTTTTTGCCGATCATGAATTGCGTAGTAACGAGGTGAAACAAGAAATTAGGAAATACTTTGCTTACAAAAAGAACATGCCCTTGACACAGATGGGGAATAAAGAATCAGTTTCAGGGAAAAAATTATCGATTGATGAAATTGAACAAATACTAGATCAAGAAATATCAGGTAAAGAAATTATTGAAGACCTTTTACCCCCGTATAATCCGATAGATATGAGTTCTCATACGACCGGATGGTTAAATCCTATTATCGATAAGAAGGCAGAAGAGATCTTGCTTAATCTATTTCAAGTTCAAGATATCAGCGAGGTAAAAATATCTGATGGGGAGCTTCTAAGAGGTTTAATTCATTTTTTAGTGAATGACAAAATTTTTCAATACGGTTTTAGAGATGTTATGTTTATCGGTAGCTTATATGGTCTTACATATAGTGAAACAGGTGCGTTCCTCGATAACGTTATATCTGCGATAGACGAAGACAAGTTCTTAACTTTTAGAGCTAACTTCTTGGCAGATTATGATAAATGGATTGATTTAATTGAAGGAAGAAGCAAAGACATCATAGTAAGTAAGAGCGGAGAATTCGTTATAAATAGGGCAATTGAAAGATTTATAATCCTGAACATGATGATTAAGATCTGTGATTATACCGCATCTTATTTGACTTATTTTGAGATAGCTCTCAATCTCGTTGAGATGAAAGGTAACAAAAAATTCGTGTCAGCGGTAAAAGCAATGCTTAAGGAAGAACTAGAGTTATTTAAGGCACGTATCGATATGACAATGCAAGGTTGATTTTTCATTTAATTAATTCACACCATTTTATATTATTAAGACCCCCTCCTGGGGTATATAAATAAACCTGAAAATCGTTGACAGGGAATTATACCTTTTACTTGATGCCGGGGCCGGGAATCGAACCCGGGGCCTTCGGATTTCCCAGTAAAATCCCTATGAGTCCGACGCTCTACCTACTAAGCCACCCCGGCTTCCGGTTCCTCTGCTTTAGGAACTTTCTTCTCAGCTCCAACTTCCAGGATTTCCGACTTTCTCATCTCAATTTTTCTTGTTGGGTATATTCCCTTAATTTGGTCAGATATGTCCTGGATTATCTGAGGAGAGAACATATATATTATGAACTGGTTGAGAGGAAGCTCAGATATCTTTCCCCTGAGGAATTCAGAAATCTTGTTCCTTATGCCGGTTTCCACACCATTAATAACCTTCCTATCGAGAACGACCAGCGGTTTCACCCTGATCTTTCTTCCGTCAGATGTTATTCCGTCAACAACTATGTCAATCCTCGTTTTTCTCCTTCTTATAAGCCTTCTGATATAGTCTTGATTTATCTCGTGACCTTCAAATTCCGTATATGCCTTGTCACCTTCCACGCGAACTATGCGGAAAAAAAGCTTTATGTGTGACATTTTGTAATCTCCCGTTATATCTGAGAGAGCTGCCTCTGAAACCCTACCGATTAAGTCCTCTGAAGAGGAGGCGGGAGATGAACCTATTTCTTTCATTCCGAAGGATTCGTTAGCCAGTATAGTATACCATACCTTTGACTTCCACTTGTCCTTCACTTTCTTAGCAGCTACTCTTCCAGCCTTTTCCTTGCTCAATTAAACATCCCTTCTGCCCTTAAGCAGTGAGCTAATAAATACTTTTTTGAGTCCCTGCGATTTTAAAGAAGACGCCCCTTAGAAAAAGGATGTTACTGTTTCATTGGAGAAGTCAGTTGCTATTTCCTGAGAGCTCCACACGGTTTTAGCACTTCCAAGAATATTTCGCAAACAAATTTTTTCTACAGCCAAAGTTGCTCTCCTTAGCTATAAATATGGAATGATTATGCACTACAAAATGGTACTTGTTAGATTCAACCTTGATAAATTCATGGCCTTTTCAGGCCTTTCAGAGGAAGAAACAATAACGATTCCCTGGGTCCTCGGAGGGGAGGCAAGAAAGGAAGGAGAGAGGGTCATAATGGAATTCAATCCGGACAGGCCTGATCTTTACTCCATTCAAGGTATAACAAGGGCTATCAGGCAGTACACTGGTAGGGAAAAACCAGATAAATTGAGAGTTGAGGAAACATCGTTAAATATATCATCCTTCCCCCCTGTGGAGAGACGCTTTTTTGCAGCCTGTATAGTTAAAGGGGCTGGTGTCGGCAGTCTTCTGGAATACATTATAGATTATCAGGAGAAGCTTCATCTCACCATTGGACGGAACAGGAAAAAGTCGGCCATTGGACTTCACGACCTCAGAAAAGTAAGATTCCCACTCAGGTATGCCTCCGTATCTAGAGATTCTGAATTCAACCCTTTAGGCGGAGATGGTAGAGTCAAGATTTCAGACTTTATGAAAGAAAATGATAAAGCCAAGGAATTCGGTAACCTTGTTGGGGATATGCTCCCGGCAATAATAGATGCCGGGGGAGATATAATATCCCTTCCTCCGATCCTCAATTCCTCCATAACACAGATTGACGAATCGACGGAGGATGTGTTCATAGACGTTACCGGCGTAGATGAAAATACCGTTTTTAAGACTCTCATCCTGATGGCAACAGCGCTATCATATCCTTCTGGCTCAATTTCCTCCATTTTGATTAATGGCGTAAAAGTACCGGAGTTGACATATCGCACGCTTCCAATTCCCTCCGGGGAAGTTAGAAAAATTATAGGCTATAAAATAAAAGATGAGGAGATAAGACTGTCTCTTGAAAAGATGGGATATATATTGGGAGAAAGGGTTATGGTCCCCCCTTACAGGGTAGATATTCTCGGTTCAATAGACCTGGTGGAGGATGTTCTCAAGGGAATAGGTTTCCAAAATGTGAGGAAAAAAAGAAGCAATTTTCAGCACTACGGCGAGGAGGACAAGCTCAGAAAGGCAGAGGAGAGGGTGAGGAGACTTCTCGTGGGATACGACTTGACAGAAACAGTCAGCAGTGTTCTTGTAAATAGCACTTTCAATAAGATATACGGGGTAGAGAGACCCTTTATGAGGGTAGTTAATCCAGTAAGTCAAGAACAGGACTCCCTAAGAACGATGATGACCCCATCTCTATTTCAGACATTCCTTAATAACCTTAGGAATCCATATCCGCAGAGAATATTTGAAATTGGAACTGTTTACGGCGAGGAAGGAGAAAGCGAGGTTCTGGGAATAGGGATTGCGGACAGGAATGCATCATTTTCCCAGATAAAGGGGCTTCTAGTTGGTGTTCTTGAGGACCTCGGAATCGGTGAATATAAGATACTCAGAGGGGAGGCCAGCATGTATATTCCGGGAAGGGTTGGAGAAGTTAACGTCTTAGGAAGGAAGGTGGGTTTCTTCGGAGAAATACATCCGAGGATACTCAAAGACCTTGGGATAAAGATGCCTGTCGTCACAGGGGAACTGAACCTGGAGATGATTGTGAAGTGATACCGGAGAGGATCCCCTCAGTTCCAACATCCGGGGATATAATAGAGAAGGCGTTCAAAGCTACAAAGAGTGTCCAGGATTTCTACATGCCAAGATTTCTGGATAAAGTGAAGGGGGTTTCAATAGAAAAGGTAAAGGCTATGGAAAGCGTCGCAAGAAGAACATTTTCAAGGATTTTCCAGGGGTTTCCGAAAATTGAGGATATGGATAATTTTGAGAGAAGTCTTTTTGCGGTTCTTGCAGATGTAAGGGAATATGAAAGGGCGCTGAAGAGCGTGGCTTGGGGGAGGAAGAAGATAGAGGAAATTGCAACTCTCTACATCAGGGATATCAAGAGGGCTGGAGACATTAGCACGGTTTCAAAGGCAAGATCATCTTTCTACGGCAGGTTCTCCTCAATCGTGGAGGACCTTGATGGTTGCCTATCCTTCTTGAGAGAGGCAAGGATATCTCTTAAAAAGATACCGGCAATTAATAGAGAGGAGAAGGTTATACTCATCGCCGGATTCCCGAATGTCGGGAAATCATCCCTTGTGTCAAAACTTACAAACCTGAAGCCAGAGATAGCGGAGTATCCTTTCACAACAAAAAATGCGGACGTTGGAATACTCATCATGAATTCAGAAAGGTATCAGGTACTTGATATTCCCGGCCTCCTTAACAGGAAGAACCACAACTCAATAGAAAAGATAGCTCTCGCCGCTCTGGATAACATAGGTGACCTTATAGTCTGCCTCACAGATCCCTCAGAACAGTGCGGTTATGCCATTTCCGAACAGAGAAAGCTTTGCTCCTCCTTAAAATTATCGGGGAAGAGGGTTATAGAAGTTGAGAATAAACTGGATATCGTTGACTCCGGAAGCAATAACGTGAAAATTTCGTGCAAGGACGGAAGGGGTATTGAAGATTTGAAAAAATTGATGGAGGATGTGTTAAATGAGGGAAAAGATAAGAGCACTGGCATGCTTCAACGCGATTCAGCATGATGGGAAGGCGGATCTGAATGCAGTGGTATCTAAAATCGTTTCAATATATCCAGAGGAAAGGAAAAATCTGAAGGAGCTGATTCCTGTTATAAAGGAAATAATAGAGGAGGTCAACAGTCTTCCAAGAGATAAGATGATGGATATAGTGAAGAGGGAGATGCCCGAACTCCTGGAACCCCAGGAAAAAACTGAAAAAAGGCTCCCTGATCTTCCAGATGTTGGAAAGGAGGGAGTTGTCATGAGACTTGCCCCTTCACCATCTGGTCCCCTTCACATTGGCCACGCTAGGATGGCTATACTGAATGATGAGTATTACAGGAGGTATGGAGGGAAACTAATACTGAGGATAGAGGATACCAACCCTGCGAACATATATCCTGAGGCATATGAGATGATAAAGGAGGATCTGAGGTGGCTGGAGGTTTATTACACAGATCTTGTGATACAATCACAGCGAATTCCCATTTACTACGAAGAGATGAGAAAGCTAATAGAGATTGGAAAGGCCTATGTTGCCACCACTCCCACGGAAGAATTCAAGCTGAAAAAACAAAAAGGAGTTCCCATAAAGGAAAGGGAAGAAGATAGTGCTGCTAACCTGGAAAGGTGGGATAGAATGTTGAGCGGCTATTACAGCAAGGGCGAGGCGTACGCTGTGGTTAAAACAGACCTGAACCACCCGAATCCTGCCGTCAGGGATTTCATAGCCTTCAGGATAATTGATACCCCGCACCCCCTCACAGGCACCAGGTATCAAGTTTATCCCATGATGAATTTTTCTGTTGCAATAGATGACCACCATCTGGGCCTAACGCATATCATCAGGGGGAAAGATCACATCACGAACACAGAGAAGCAGCGATATATCTTCTCTCACATGGGCTGGAAACATCCATACTATATACATTACGGCAAAGTATCCATAGAGCATTCTGTCCTGAAGACCTCACTGATTAAGAAAGGGATAATTAACGGTGAATTCTCCGGCTGGGATGACCCTAGGCTGGGCACCCTGATAGCCCTTAGAAAGAGAGGTTTCACCCCGCAGGCCATTAGGAAATATTACGTGGAATCCGGGATAGGTGATGTGGATACCACGTTTTCCTGGGAAATATTCTACTCATTCAACCGGAAGATTATAGATCCCATCAGCCCGAGACACTTTTTCGTGAAGGACCCTGTTTACTTGGATTTTAATTATGCTGGAAAATTGAAGGCCAAGATCCCGTTGTTTCCAAACAAGGATAATACAGAGTTCAGGGAATATGAAATAGGGTCTGGGCAGATAGCAATTTCCAAGGAGGATTATGAGAAACTAGCCGGAATGAAGGTGAGATTGAAGAACCTTGGTCTTTTTGTGATAAGGGAACGCGAAATAGAATACCTGGGGGACACCATGGAAAAAGGGGTTCAAATAATTCACTGGCTTTCAGGAAATTATGTTTCATTCTGTGTAAAGAGACCTGATGGTTCAATCGATTCAGGAATCTTGGAAAAGGATGCATTAAACTACATAGGCAAGGTAAATCAACTGGAAAGATACGGCTATGTGAATATAATAAGTCCGAGCGAGGGGCTTTTCACCCACCCGTGAATTTATTCAGATGGTGAGACGGAGACGAACGTTGGAAACCTCTTAAGTAAGATCACATCGCCTACAGCCCTTACCCACCTGTAGGGGACGAGTACTGGAACCCCGTCCTCAACGAGGCCATCATTCGTCCTCTCCACGTAAAGGCCGTAGATGACCTGTGAATCGAAATCTACCATCACATCAGTGACGTTACCAAGTCTGTACCCCTTATCGCTGAATATCTCGAGGCCAATGAGATTTGTGGCTTCCGTCTCCATGTTTTTTACATTTACAGCGAGTATTTAACCTTTATATTTCATTTTGGTGTTTTCTTTATCGCAAGGAACCAGTCCTTAACCTGAAGCTCTTTGTCTTTCAATCTATCCTTAGCTCCCTGAATTGTGGACGGCTGCGGTACAATGACGTCATCCCCGGGCTTCCAGTTAGCGGGCGTGGCTATGAGGAATGAATCCACATATATTAGGGAATCAAGAACCCTTAGTATTTCGTCGATGTTTCTACCGGTGCTAGCCGGATAATATATCAGAGCCCTGACTACCCCCTCAGGATCTATGAAGAACACAGCCCTGACTGTGCTTGTTGTACTTGCATGTTCATGTATGAGACCGTAGAGATGTGCCACTTTCATATCCAAGTCAGCTATAACGGGGAACTTAACTTCCACTCCGGAAATCTTTTCTATCTGGAGAAGCCAGGCTATGTGTGAGTATACTGAATCGATACTAAGGCCTATGAGCTGGGCGTTCCTTTTCTCGAATTCATGGTATCTCTTTGCAAATTCTATGAACTCGGTGGTGCAAACAGGAGTAAAATCAGCAGGATGTGAGAAGAGAATTACCCACTTCCCTCTGAAATCCTTGAGAGAAATCACGCCTTTGGAGGAATTGGCCTGGAAATCAGGAGCCATTTCACCTATTTTAGGAATATGAGATTCCACACCAGTTATTTCTGTCATAATTACCGATTTTAACTTTAATAAAAATCATTTTGTAGTTTAACGAACAACTCGTACCTTCCTATCTGAAACTTCCTTCATCACCTTTTTTGTGAAAAATTTTCTCAATAGAGAGCTAGAGGATTTCTGGGTCGTAAATTTTTTCCGTGGTTGGTGTTCTTTGGGGTAATTAGCATGGTCCTAATGAAAATAAGCTTCTTATATTAATTAGGGATATCCTAACAATGAAAAATGAAAATAACAACCTGACAAAGAGAGAACGGGACTGCATAATTACCGTGGGCGAGAGAAGAAATCAGAGCTTCCCGACACGGGTATCTTTCATTGCGAAATCGCTTGGAATGAAAATGCCCACAGTCGAGGAGATAGTAAAGAGGCTTGTTAAAAAGGGTCTGGTTCAGAAAGAAGCCGGAATGGTTATTCTAACCGCAAAGGGGAACCAATGCTATGAAGAGATAATAATGAAACACAGAGCTATGGAAACTTTTCTTTTTGAGTGTGGTGTTGACGCGGACGACGCCTGTAAAGAAGTCAGTAAGTTCGATTATTTAATAGAGAAAAAGAGTGTTTATAAAATTATGGAGAAGATCGGTAAACCGGAAAGGTGCCCCCACGGATTCAAAATTATGGTGTAGGGGGCTGAAGGATGGTATATATAAATTTGTGGAATCCTCAGAATGTTACCTTTGTCAGTGCACTCATAATCTCTTACCTCTTGGGGATAGTTCACGGCATTACCCCGGATGAACACACATGGCCTATAACCTTTAGCTATTCGGTGGGGACATTCAGTTCCAGAGGTGGAGCCAAGACCGGTCTCGTTTTTTCCTCCGGTTTCACCGCCCAGAGAGCGATACTTTCTGAGCTAAGTTACTTAGCGCTTGCTGGCATATTCATGACGGCTTCAGCCTTCGGAGTGACATACATTTTCGTGGGACTTGCAATGGCCCTCGCAGGTATATACATAGCAAAGAAAGGGAAATATCTTCACTGGCACTACATTGAGGAGAAACTCGGTGTTTTATCAGGGATACACAAGAAGGGGAGCGAAGTACAGAAGCAGGAAATTGAGCACAAGGTAAATCCTGCGGAAGTTTTTCATGATGAGATAGATACCAAGCCTGTCCCGGTAAAGCTCGCGTTGATTCATGGGTTTATTGCTGGCTTCGGATTCGGGGCGTTTGCATTGATTATATATACTGTTCTCGCCCCTTCGATGCCCTCAATATACTTCGGATTCCTGCCAGGTCTTCTCTTCGGCCTCGGGACCATGACAATGCAGATACTCTTTGGGACAGTATTCGGTACATGGCTAAGCAGAATAAAGAACCTGACAAGGGAGGGTATCGCGTTTGTTGGTAAAACAATATCAACGTATGTGCTGGAGTACGGCGGGATAGCATTTATCTTCGCGGGGGCTCTGATCCTTGCATTTCCTCAGATACTAAGTTTCGGTGTAATCACCCCGATAAAGGTTCACAATCTTCACGATCTTGGAGTAGGATTCTTCCTGGTGATCGTTGTTGTGGTGGTGATCGGGATCCTTGGTTACAGAGTGGCAATCAGGAGGGCAGTAAATGATCCCCTGCTCGTAAAGGGTTGAATGAATGCAAGTTCATTCCACTATGGCAGTTTGGTTTCAAATTCATTTCATTTTTTACTTGAAATCGAAGTTGCAAGAAACGACCTTTCTGGTTAAACACTCTTATGCGAGTGCCGGGATTCGAACCCGGGTTAAAAGCTTGGGAAGCTTTTGTGCTACCGCTACACTACACTCGCGCATTTCTCTGAATTTTCACAGATATTTCTACTTATTGCCAATTAATCCGTTTAAATAATTCCACCTTGATTCTGTGTTTTTCTGAAGTGGAAACCTATATTTTAATGATGTACCTAATAACATCTCAAAGATTGCGTATTTTACGATGTTACTTAAACAAAACAGCTAATATTTTTGGCAAAACTCTTTTATCTTGCCGGAAATACGGACTTGATACTAATGGCAGTTACAACGGTTGATGCTTTACTTGCCATTGCTGCATCTATCGCAATGGCTGGCGGGCTGATAGGGACGGGAGTTGCACAGAGCGGGATAGGTGCTTCAGGAATGGGGATAATTGCAGAGAAACCTGAAAAGTTCGGCCAAGTACTGTTCTTCTTCGTTATCCCGGAGACTCTGTGGATAATCGGGTTCGTCTTGGGGCTGCTATTGCTGCTGCATATATTCTAAACCTACGGAATGAATGACCTATGGGGCTGGAAGAGATAATAGCGAGGATAGAAAACGAGACAAAGGCGCAGGAGGATGGAATAATAGCTCAGGCCAACGAAAAGGCCAGCAAGATAAGAGAAGAAGCAAGAGAGAAGGCAACTACGATAGTCTCGAGCTATGAAAAAAAAGCCAAGGATGAGGCAGAGATACAGATGAGACAGGCGGTATCAACAGCCACCCTATCCGGAAGGATGAGCTACGAGAAAGCACTGGAAGAAGTTGAGAAAAAGTATTTCGATGCACTGATTTCCAGACTCAATGAATTCAGGCAAAGAAAGGAATATATCGAATTTCTGAAGGGAATGATATCCAAGGCTTCGAAGGAGCTCGGTGAAGGATTTGTTTGCTATCTTCGCAAAGAAGATGCGCAGAGGATGAGATCCGAGGATGATGATCTGAGAATAGAGGAGAAGGAGATAGATCCCATAGGGGGAGTTGTAGTAACATCGCAGGATGGAAAACTGATTCTCGATTTCACCTTCTCTCAGCTTATGAGAGATAAGAGGGATGCATTGTCCTCACTCGTCAGGTCATATATAAGGTGATGACTGTTGCAGAGTGTCTACGGCCTCCCGTTCGGAACCCTCAAGGTCAAGCGGACCGAGTTGCTGAAGAGACAGGATTATGAAGAACTAATAAGACTCAGCGGGCCTTCAGACTTCCTTTCATACCTTTCCAACCATGGATACGATTCTGATATAGCAGCAAATTCCTCACAGTATTCTGGATATAATCTCATAGAGGCCGCAACCAACACTCACCTGGCCAAACTTAACAGGCTCGCACTCTCCCTGACACCAAAGGAGGGGAGGGACCTCGTTGCTTCATACCTGTCTAAATGGGACGTAATGAACATAAAGACGATCCTCGTTGCGAAGAATCTGAACTACAAGGTCGAGGATACAGAGATGCATCTTGTTTCCGAGAATATGACTGCCCTGGGCATATTTGCAGGTCTTTTGAACCACACTGATTACAAGAACATACTCTCCATGTCCGGTATAGAGGAGATCATTTCCTATCTCCTCAGATATGGCTACGGAAAGGCACTCCTCTCTTATTTGGATGATTACAGAAAGACAAATGATATCACTTCACTGCTGCTATCCCTAGATCTATATTATTATTCCATGATGAGGGAGAAATTCAGGTTCTATACCGGCACAGAGGGACCTATATACCGCTTCATAAGGAAGACCATTGACATAAAGAACATAATGACCATAATGAAGTTCAAGGCATTCGGGGGAGAAGAGAATGTCACAAGCTACCTTCTTCAGGGAGGCGGGCTGTCGGATCAGATGCTGGACGATCTGATTAAAAGTAGTTCAATAGAAGAAATAGCGCAGAAGCTCAAACAGTTTTCAGACCTCACGAGAAGTCTTGAACTTTACAAGAGGAGAGGGACGCTCACGGGATTTGAGGGGGAACTTTACAGAAACCTCTACTGGGAATTTATCGGAATATTCGAAATGAGCCCGCTGTCGCTCAATAATATTCTTGCTTATCTTCTCAGGGTGGAGGCTGAATGGAAGGATGTGAGAAACATCTTCCTGGGTAAATATTACAACATAGATGAGGAGACTGTGAGGATGATCTCGATAAATATAGGGTGATTTAACATGGATTCATCTACAAAATTTGGAAGGATTGCGTTCATAGGGGAAAGGGAGCTTGCTATAGGATTCAAGCTCGTTGGGGTGGGAGATGTATTCATTGCTGATGAGACCACTTTTCCTGAGAAGCTGAGGGAGTTGTACTATTCGGGAAACTTCGGTCTCATTCTGGCATCCAACACCTATGTTTCCACCCTTGACAGGAAATTTCTCAACACGGTGACAACGAGCGTAATGCCCCTCGTTGTCTTCGTACCTGTATCACCTGTTGGGGAGGAGGAAAAGATCTCCGACATGGCGAGAAGGGTTCTGGGCATAAAGATAGACTTAGGAGGTATCTGAACATGGGAAAGATTGTTAGGATTGCTGGACCTGTCGTGATTGCAGAGGATGTTGAGCAGGCAAAAATGTACGATGTGGTCAGGGTCGGAGAGATGGGTCTGGTGGGCGAGATAATCAGGATGGAAGGTGGCAGGGCGACGATTCAGGTTTATGAGGATACAAGCGGCATCAAACCTGGGGAACCCGTGGTTTCAACGATGAAACCACTCTCCGTTTTTCTCTCCCCGGGGATAATTGGTTCGATTTACGACGGAATTCAGAGGCCTCTTGATGTCATCAGAAACCAAGGCGGGGATTTCATAAAGAGGGGTCTATATCCTGACCCTGTGGACATGAAGAGACTGTGGGATTTCATACCAGCAGTGAGGAAGGGGGATGATGTTTCAGAGGGGGACATCCTGGGAACAGTAAAAGAGACGTCTATTCTGGAACACAGGATCATGGTCCCACCTGGATTGGGGGGAAAGGTGGATGAAATTGCAGAGGGGAAGATGACAGTAACCGATACCGTTGCACGCATAGCGTCAAACAATTCCAAGATTGAAGTAAAGATGGGACAGTACTGGCCGGTCAGGATGGCGAGACCCGTGAAAAGCAAGCTTCCGCCGCAGGTTCCACTGGTTACAGGTCAGAGGGTCATAGATACATTTTTCCCAGTTGCCAAGGGGGGGACAGTGGCAGTTCCCGGTCCTTTCGGGTCCGGGAAATGTGTAACTGGTGATACCCCTGTCCTTCTCGCTGATGGGAGAATCGAAAGGATAGAGTCTCTTTACGATATGTACAAAAATTCCTCCGTCGTGATTAAGGGCGACGGGGAGTACCTTCTACTTCCAAGAAGGATTGAGCTACTTTCCATGGTTGGCGGGAAGCTAGTCAGGAGCTATTCAAACGTTATATATCACGGTAAGAGCAGCTCTGTGATCAAAATAGAAACTGAGTCTGGGAGGAAGGTCAGGGTAACACCTGTCCACAAGCTTTTCAAAATGGAAAACGGAAAGGTGCTTGAAACGATGGCAATGAACCTGGGGGTAGGCGACGAAATACTGGCTGTATCTAAACTTCCGATAGAAGGAAAGGATGAGAGGATTGATCCCACTGAGATCAGAGGCACTCATATAAGGGCAGCAGGCAACATTGGTAAGAAGGGAAGGGTCGCTGTCGAAATTTCTAAGGGCCATATCTCGATGAATCGAGGAGGAAAAGACCAGTCATCTCTGATCACAGGAGAAGATGGCATCACCATCACGGTACCTGAGACATTTAACAGAGAGTTTGCTGAGTTTCTCGCGTATCTTATTCATTCCGGAACCGTTGAGGAAAATACAGTAGTGGTTAAATCTACAGATATCCCAACCGTCAGGTTTAACGAACTCTCAAGGTCTCTCTTCTCAATTGTTCCAGAGGCCCGCGAAGAGAACGTGGTGCTGAAAAGTTCTGCCCTCGTTTCCCTTCTCGCAGTGATAGGGTCAATTTCAGGTAAAAAGTTCAGGATACCTGAAGTACTGATGAGGGCTAGCATCAAAACAGTAAGGTCATTCCTCGACACGCTATTTGTCCTGGGAAGCGGCGAGGCAAGGGTAGATGATGGACCGGAGCTTTCGTTCTTGATGTCAAGGGCCGGTATTCCTTTCGAGATGAGTGAGTTTCAAAGCGGAGTGAAAGTAAGAATGATCTCGGGAGAAGAAATGATCCAGGAGAGATCATTCTTCGGAACCGGACAGCAGATCGCTCTTACCTCCGAAGAAATATTTGCGGACAGAATCAGGAGTATTGAGGTGGAGGAAGGGGAGATCGATGTTTATGACGTTTCCGTGCCGCAATTCGGAGAAAATTTTGTCGGAGGGTTCGGCGCTCTAATACTTCATAACACGGTGGTACAGCACCAGCTGGCGAAGTGGGCGGATTCAGAGGTTGTCGTTTATGTGGGATGCGGGGAGAGGGGAAATGAGATGACAGAGATACTGACGACATTCCCGGAACTTAAAGACCCAAAGACTGGAAAACCGCTGATGGAGAGGACCACGTTAATTGCAAACACGTCTAATATGCCAGTGGCGGCCAGGGAGGCTTCCATATATACGGGAGTTACAATAGCTGAATATTTCAGGGATATGGGCTACAATGTCGCTCTCATGGCCGACAGCACCTCTAGGTGGGCTGAGGCCCTGAGGGAAATATCAGGAAGGCTGGAGGAGATGCCAGGGGAGGAAGGATATCCTGCATACCTTGGAAGGAGACTTGCAGAATTCTACGAGAGGGCCGGAAACGTTGTAACAGTATCAAGCAAGGAGAGATTCGGGTCGGTGACCATAATCGGAGCTGTCTCTCCACCAGGTGGCGATACGTCAGAACCTGTTTCACAGAACACTCTCAGAGTTACTAGAGTATTCTGGGGTCTCGATGCATCTCTTGCTCAGAGAAGGCATTTCCCTTCCATAAACTGGCTTACCAGCTACTCCTTGTATGCAGAAGATCTTGGTAGGTGGTTCGCGTCAAATGTTGAGAAGGGATGGAGAAATGCTACCACAAGGGCCATGGAGATACTGCAGGAGGAAAGCGAACTGCAGGAGGTGGCTCAGCTGGTCGGATATGATGCACTTCCGGAAAATGAGAAGGAGGTGCTCGATATAGCAAGGTCCATAAGGGAAGACTTCCTGCAGCAGAGTGCCTTTGATGAGGTCGATACCTACTGCTCGCTAAGGAAGCAGTTCCTGATGCTCCAGGCCATACTGAAGATGGATGAACTAGAAAAATACGCTGTCTCAAAGGGAGTTCTTGTTTCAGAGCTTCAAAGCATGGCCTTCAGGGAAAAAGTTTCCAGGTTCAAGGAGGTCAGGGAGGCTGATATTGAATCCTACTTCAACCAGCTCATGGAGCAGATGGAAAAGGAAATAAAAGGGAGGGCTGACAGGATATGAGCAATATGAAATTCAAGACCGTAACTAGAATAGCCGGACCCCTAATGTTTGTGGAAAAGGTTGGGAACGTGGGCTACAACGAGCTGGTGGAGATAGAGCTTCCCGACGGGGAGAGGAGGATGGGTCAGGTTCTTGAAACAGCAAAGGGGATAGCAATAGTGCAGGTGTTCGGACAGACCACCGGTCTGGATATCGAGGGGACATCCGTAAGATTTCTGGGAGAGACCGCTAGAATTCCCGTTTCTGATGAGATGGTGGGAAGGGTATTCAACGGCCTGGGAGAGCCCAGGGACGGTATGGAACCCGTCACATCAACGGAGAAGGTTGAGGTCGTTGGAAGCGCCATAAATCCGTATTCCAGAGAGGAGCCATCCGAATTCATACAGACAGGGATATCCACAATAGATGGTATGAATACCCTTGTAAGGGGCCAGAAGCTCCCCCTGTTCTCGGGTTCAGGCCTCCCCCACAACAGGCTCGCAGCCCAGATAGCAAGGCAGGCCAAGGTTCTATCATCCTCTGAGAGTTTCTCCCTCGTTTTCGGAGCAATGGGTATAACTTCAGAGGAAGCGAATTTCTTCATAGATGAGTTCAGGAAGACCGGGGCCCTGCTGAGGTCAGTACTGTTCCTTAATCTGGCATCTGACCCTTCCATGGAAAGGATTCTTCTTCCCAGAGTCGCACTGACCACCGCAGAATTCCTGGCCTACGAAAGGGAGATGCACGTTCTTGTTATTTTGACTGATATGTCATCCTATGCCGAGGCGCTGAGGGAGGTTTCAGCTGCAAGGGAGGAGGTGCCTGGAAGGAGAGGGTACCCGGGATACCTCTATACAGATCTTGCAACGATATATGAGAGGGCCGGGAAGATAAGAGGAAGGAGAGGGTCAATAACACAGCTTCCTATACTCACCATGCCCTCAGATGATATGACACACCCCATCCCGGACCTCACAGGATACATAACGGAAGGACAGATCTTCCTCAGCAGGGATATCCACAGAAAGGGCATATATCCTCCTGTGAACGTACTTCCTTCCCTCTCAAGATTGATGAATCAGGGTATAGGGAAGGGGAGAACTAGGGATGACCACAGGGGTGTGGCGGATCAGCTCTACTCAGCCTACGGTAGGGGGGTCGATCTGAGAAGCCTGAGCGCGATAGTCGGAAGGGAGGCACTGGGTAAGGACGATCAGCAGTACCTTGAATTCGCAAACATGTTCGAGGAGAGATACGTGAATCAGGGGTATGATGAAGACAGACCCATAGAGAAGACTCTTGACCTTGGGTGGGAACTGCTCTCCTATCTGCCGGAGAGAGATATGAAGAGGGTTAAGAAGGAACAGATCGAAAAGTACGGTAAATGGAGGAAATAAATGGTAGAAGTATCTAACGTGAGACCCACGAGGATGGAACTTCTCCGCACCAAGAGCAGGATAAGGCTGGCAGTCAGGGGACTTGAACTGCTAAAGCTCAAGAGGTCCGCACTGATAATGGAGTTCTTCAAAATGGCAAAGGATGTAAGGGGAATGAGGGAAGATCTCGGAAAGGTCGTGGCAAAGGCAATGATGACGGAACGCCTTTCAGAGATGATGGCAGGGCAGCTGATGATAGAGAATACCGCTTTCTTCCAGCCAAACGTAAGGGTAGGGGTGGCAGCCAAGAATGTGATGGGTGTCAGAATACCTGAGGTCAGTGTATCCACACCTGAATCGTTCATGAACAGGTTATACGAGATAATCTCTCTTCCCACTTCTCTGATGGAGACGAGAGAGGAGTTCAAAGCCCTTCTGAAATCTCTATTAATAATAGCGGAAAAGGAAATCTCACTGAGAAAGCTGCTCCAGGAGATCGACAGGACAAAGAGGAGGACCAACTCAATAGAAAACATCCTCATACCGAGGCTGAACGAAATCGCGTCCTACATAAGGCTGAGGCTTGACGAAATGGACAGGGAGACGTTCATAACTCTGAAGAAGATAAAGGAAAAGATGGAGGAGGAGGGAGTTGCCTAGGGCCGCCTTCAAAAATGATCTACAGATGAAATTCTATCTCATCTTTATGGGCGTAATGTTAGCCAATGTTGTGGCGGCCGCAGTTGCGATATTATATTTCTGGGGTGGAATATGACGCAGGATATCGAAGTTCTAAAGAAGATAAAGGAAAAAGAGGAGGAGGCCAGAAGGAGAATCGAGGAGGCCAGGAAAAAGGCAGAAGAGATTGTTTCTTCCGCAAGGGAGGATGCGGAAAGAATCATAAAGGAGGCGGAGGAAAAGGGTACGATGCTCTATCAGGAATATCTTAGGGAGAAGGCGGAGGAAACAGCTTTAGAGGTATCAAACGTAAAGAAGGAGTATGAAGGTAAGATAGAAAAAATTAAGAAGAATATTTCCGAGGAAGTAGTGGAAAAGATGTTCGAGATGCTGGTGAGGTGATCATGCTAAAGCCGCTAAAGATGGTGAAGGTCAGAATCATTTCCTCCAAGGGTAACGAGGAAACGATTCTTTCCATCCTTCATGATCTTGGTGTGATGCAGATAGAGCCTGTGACGCTGACATCTGAGATGCTCACCAGTTTGAAACCAGGAGAATCATATCAAAAGCTATCCGATGCGCTCAGAAAGGTGAAGGGGCTTGAGAACTCCCTTTATCCTGTTCACAATGGAGAGAAATTCACGTTCAGGGACCTGAGGGAAGTTGTAAACCGTGCTGATGCGATAGATGTGTATGATGAAGTGAAAGAACTGAAGGAAAGGGAAATAGAGCTTGAATCGAGAAGGAAAATGCTGATGGATGAAATATCTGTTCTTAAACGCATCTCATTCTATGAAGGTGATCTCGATTATCTTAATGCGGAAAGCTTCTCCTCATTCTACGTTGAGAAAGGCGAAAAGGAGAACGATCCCTATCCCATGCTGAAACAGATCAGGAACTCCATGATCATAGCGGGAGAGAAGGGGTACATCGCTGTTATACCTCGCGAAGAGGAGAAGGAGTTCGGGGAAAAGCTCAGGAATTTTGAAAGAATGGTAGAGAGAATACCTCCGGGTAAAGGCACGGTACAGGATACCTTGCACGGCAAGGAGGAAGAACTCAGGAAGATAGAGGGAGAGCTCACCGAAATAAGGAAGAAGATATCTGAGATTTCAGAGAAATATTACCCGGAAGTTGCAGCGATAAGGGAGCAGCTCGATATAGAGTTAAAGAAGATTGATGTTGTTTCCAAGCTTGCGGGGACAGAGTCTGCATTGGTGCTTGAAGGGTGGATGCCTGAGAAGGATTTCAATATCGTTACTGAGGTTCTTTCAAAGGCCACAGGCAATGAAATAATTATAAGCCAGATTAAAACGGATGAGATTCCACCCACAGCATTGAGCAATCCCAGGAGGATAAAATTATTCGAATTTTTCATAAGATTTTATTCACTCCCTCAGTCTGTAGAACTAGATCCTACTCTTGTTTTCGCTATCATATTCCCTATATTCTTCGGCTTCATGATAGGTGATGTGGGGTACGGTCTCACGATACTTCTCATTTCACTCTGGATAATCCACAGGATAGACCACCCACCGAAGGTATCGAAAATACCCAAGGTGATTTCAAGATTCATCCTTAGCCTGATGAGCCTTAGAACGCTGAAAATAATAGCAAAAGCCATGATACCCGGTTCAATAATTGCGATCGCCATAGGAGTTTTCTTCGATACATACTTCGGTTTCACGTTGCCCTACAAGCATTTTAACGTTCTGGGAAGCTTCGGTATAGGAAAACTGATGCTTTTCTCCGGCTATGTGGGTGTTGCCCTGGTTTCCCTAGGACTCATATTCGGGATAGTTGTGAATACGGCCAGGGGTCACAGGAGAGAGGCCGCGGGGAAGGCCGGATGGCTCCTGTTCGCCTACGGTATTGTGATCATAGGCCTTGAACTTATAAGGACGCACAGCCTTGCCCTGTTTTCCAACAGTCTTTACGAGATCGGTCTTGCACTTCTCATTGCAGGTTTGGGAGTTGTGATCTATGCGGAAAGGGTACAGGCCTTGCTTGAGGTGACCACCATAATATCGCACATCCTCTCCTATACCAGGCTTCTGGGCATTCTCCTTTCATCAGTGATACTGGCGGTGGTTTTTGATCGCATATTCATGGGAACCCTGCATCACAGCATCGCCTTCATAATTCTTGGTATTATAATCCTGATAGTCGGGCAGCTTCTGAACCTTGTGATAGCAGTATTTGAACCCGGAATACAGGGAGCCAGGCTGCTGTACGTTGAGTTCTTCAGCAAATTCTATTCTGGTAACGGAAGGGAGTTCCGCCCTTTTACATCTCCCAGGAATCATACGAATAAGCAGTTCTCACTCGAACCGCTGGAAGAGAAGGACCGTAAGTGATTTAAGCAGATATCCATATAGATAAATGAAAAGATAATGCATCGTCTTGAGAGCAATAGTCCCAATAGTATGATTGGCCTGCTTGAGATCCTGGATGATATAGGGGCACCTACGGACATCGCAAAGCTTGATGATTCCCTGGATGAGGAGAGGACAACATTGATGAACCTTCTTGATGATGCTGAAAGTTTGAACATGATCACGGTTTCAAACGGAGATGTTGCCCTGACTGAGACAGGGAAGAATTTTCTCATCTCTTCCACGGAAGAAAGAAAGAAGACTCTCAAGGAACTCATAAAGAAGGTGGAACCTTTCAATTCCCTAATAAATTATTTCCACGCGAGGAACACAAGGGAGATCCCGAAGGAAGAGGTTATCAGCTTTCTCAATGAAAGGTTCCCTCCAGGTGAAAACGATACCACTTTCCGCACGATGCTTAACTGGGGTAGGTACACAAAACTGCTCAGTTATGACAGTGATGATGAACTTTTAAGATTAAACGACTAGTCAGAGGACATCAGCTTTACCACACTGTCAACCACAGAATAGAATTCCTCGCTCCTCGTATTCCTTGGCCTAGGAAGCTGAACCCTTATCTCCCCCAGAACCCTTCCAGGTCTGGGGGAAAGAACCACTATCTTGTCACTCATCTGCACAGCCTCATCAACATTGTGTGTGACCATCAGAATTGTGTCGGGTGGCAGGTTCGGGGCTTCCCAAAGGTCAAGGAGCTCCTCCCTGAGTGCCTGTGCAGTAAAAACATCCAGTGCAGCAAACGGCTCGTCCAGGAGAAGTAGGTCAGGCCCGGGGGCAAGTGCCCTTGCTATTGCAACCCTCTGTTTCATTCCCCCTGAAAGCTCCCTGGGATAGGCATCTTCAAACCCATCAATACCCACAATTTTTATAAATTTTTTAGCCGTTTCCTTGATGTATTCCCTGTCCTTTGAAACAACTTCCAGCGCCACTTCCACATTCCTTAGTACATCCAGCCAAGGAAAAAGAGCTGAGTTCTGGAAGACCACGGATATTTTAACATCTGCAAATTCCAGTGGTTTCCCCTCTATGAGAACGGTCCCGGAAGAGGGCTTCAGCAGACCAAGGAGAACCTTTATTATTGTGGATTTCCCGCAACCCGAAGGTCCTATTATTGAAACAAACTCCCCCCTCTGCACCTTGAACGAAACCCTGTCGAGGGAAAGAAGACTCTTCCCGTTGGTTTCATATTCAACCACTAGGTCCCGGAGCTCAAGGAAATCCATCGTCGCGTTAGGCATTTTGCTTATAAAGAGATTCCCCTGATCTGAGAAAAGGATTTCTAATAAAGAGGGATACGGAGAAAAGCCATGCTGAATGCCTCCCTCATGATACTGATTCTCGAGGCCACGGGAGTAACGTTCCTCAGACTATGGATTCTCATGATTATCTCCATCTTCATAGCAATCGTTTTTGGTATTCTTTCTGCGAGGGTAAAAGTTGCAGAGCTCATTATATTGCCTATAGTGGACGTGCTTGAGGCTGTTCCTGTGGTCTCATTCTTCCCCATAGTCCTCGTATTTTTCATCGTGGATATTGGGGGGCCAATAGGCACGGAACTGGCTGTGGATGTTCTCATAATCACGGCGCTTGTGTGGAATATAATCATAGGGGTCTATCAGGCAGTGTCGCACATACCTCAGGAATTAATCGATACATCCCTGGCATTCAGGATGTCTTTCTGGAAGAGAATGAGGGATCTTTACCTACCTGCAAGTTACCAGAAGATTGTGGCCAACGTCATGCCGAGCTTTGCCAGTGGCCTTTTCTACATCACTTTCAGCGAGGTAATCGCTCTTGGACCTCACAGTTACCATGTTTTCGGAATAGGTGACGTTGCACTCAGCCTGACTGACAGCGGAAACATAGCGGGGACACTCATCCTGATAGCCATTCTCGTGGTCGTCATAGTCTTGAATTTCATACTCATAATCAACCCTCTTGTAAGATGGTCCAGAAAGTATACATTTGAGATGGAATCTGCAGCGCAGGAGTACAGAAGGAGAAATACACTGATCAGTTCCCTCCAGCAGAGAACAAACGCGGTGGTAAATTCTGTCGGGAGGATGTTTCAGTCTGCAAGCAGGATCGCAGCAGCATTCCCTGCAAGAACTAGGAAAACAAGGAAGATAAGGTCATCGACAAAGGCAATAAACATTTTCGTGGGCTTTGTTCTGATCCTGGTGCTTCTTATCAGCATTTATCTCATAGCACAGGCTGGATTTTCAGCTGCCTTTACTCGGTATTTTACAGATAGATCATTCCTTGCTGATGCAACTGTCGGGACTGCGTACGATCTTCTGAGAATTGCTATAGTTTACTTTGTTTCCATAATAACGATGGTACCCCTTGCCATAGTTGCCGGGAGAAAGGGAAGAGAAGGTGACGCGCTGAACGGCACAATGCAGGTCCTTTATTCTGTGCCTGCGCCCATATTCTATCCACTGATACTCAGATTCCTCACCCCGTTACTGATGAGGGGAATGAGTTTTGATCTCGCGCTGAATATCAACGTTCTCATAATAACCTACCTCTCCGCGGCATCTTACATATTTTTCAACGTTTTTACAGCCGTGAGGGGAATACCCGCGGAGTTCGAAATGGTGGCTAGGACGTTCAAGTTCAGCAGGTTTTCGAGACTCAGGTACCTCACGATACCGGCAATCATCCCTGCATTTATCACGGGCTCCATGTCGGCTGTGGGCAGCTACTGGGCAGGTTTGATGATCGGGGAGTATCAGGCCCTTCCCTCCGGGACGTATGCGGTATCATACGGCCTTATGAAAATGATAGACCAGGCAATAAGCCAGGGGAACCTTCTGTACGCTGACGCGATAGATATATTCATGGTTATTGTCATAATTGTGCTCTCATACCTTCTATGGATAAGGCTGTTCGAATATTCACGCCGGAGGTTCAGTTTTTAATTGTGGAAGTGAAAGAAGTATTATTACTTCGGGAGGATTCTTAGCTCAATGAATCATGATAGTTTCTTGAGAAGCCCGTATCTGGAAAGTCACAGGAGCGACCTCGTTGCGTGGAACCTCTGGAGTGAGGATACCTTAAAAAAGGCAAGGGAAGTGGACAAACCACTATTCATCACCATAGGCTATTCCACATGCCACTGGTGCCACGTCATGCAAGAGGAATCATTCAGGAATCCTGAGATTTCGGACATACTGAACAGGGAATACGTACCTGTGGTAGTTGACAGGGAGGAAAGACCTGATGTGGATTCCTTCTACATGAATGTTTCCCAGTATATCAATGGCAGCGGAGGATGGCCGCTCAATGTGATAGCAATGCCGGATGGGAGGCCTTTTCAGATTTTCACATACCTCCCGCCGGTTGATTCTGGCGGTGCAGGTTTGCTTTCCATCCTAAGGGCAATATCAGAAATCTGGAGGAATGAAAGAGGGCGCATAATTGAGGCCGTAGACCAAATATCCCCCATAATACTACCGAGTGGAAAGCAGGCAGAAGGGGAAATAGATTTCAACTACCCGTTGGAAATGATCAAGGGAATGTATGACAGGAAGAACGGGGGTTTCGGGGATCAGCCAAAGTTTCCAAATTTTCCTTACATTCTTTTCCTCATGAGCTACATGGAAAGCAAGGGTCTCAAAACATACTCATTTATGATCGAGAAGACCTTGAAATCCATAAGAAACGGCGGGATTTTTGATCAGGTTGGAGGTGGGGTACACCGATATTCCACTGACTCGGAATGGAAGATCCCGCACTTTGAAAAGATGCTCTATGATCAGGCGATGGCGCTTGAGACTTACACAAACTTTTACAGATTTACGTCAGATCCCTACTACCTGAAGGTTGCTGATGAAATAGCATCGTTCGTGCAACGAGATATGAGTAACGGCTCCCTCTATGTTAGTGGGATTGATGCGGATTTTAACGGCGAGGAGGGGCTTTTCTACACGTGGGAGGAAGATGAGTTTAACTCCTTTACAGAGGAAGAAAGGGAGAAGATAAAGAGGTGCTATTACTTCGAGAAGGATTCTTCTAACAGGATCGTGCTGAGAAGGAGGGAAACTGTTCCGGAGTTTGAAAATGAGATAAATAATCTTTTATTGCAAGCGAGGAAAAGAAAGGGGTTTCCGAGGAGGGACGATAAGGCCATACTTTCCTGGAACGCCATGTACCTCTATTCTCTGCTTTCCTTCACCATTTCAGCGCATGGCGACAGGGAAAAGGTGATTGATGATGTGAGGACCCTTAACTCCTCTTATTCCCCTGGAGGAAAAATGTACAGAACGCTCAGAAATGGAAATCCTGGGGTGGTAGCACTTCTTGAGGATTATGCCTATTTATCAAGAGCTCTCCTTTTTGCTTTTGAGATATCAGGAGATGGAGATTTGCTGGCAAAGGCAACCAGTAGAATAGAGGAGACCATTTCCCTTTTCTTCGATACCAAGGATGGTGGCTTCTTCTCGGCGGTTGATTCCGAAGACAAACCGGTGATAAGGGGAAAAGAGAGGCTTGATCTAATATACCCATCAGGGGAATCAATAATGTTTCTGGTGCTTGAAAAGATGTACATCCTTACCGGAGACCGCAGATACAGGGAACTGAGCAATTCAATAATTCATAGTCGGAAGGGGGAGATCGTGATGAATCCTCTTTCATCCATTGCACTTCTTTCCTTTTTACTTTCCTCAAACCGGCTGTTGAGGGTGGAGCTTCCATCGACCAGGAGACAGGAGTTTCTGGAACTTTTTTCCGGGACATTTATGGATAACGCTGTTATCGCTCCGGGTGAAGGAAAAATAGCGATATGTAGTGATAAAGTATGCATACTGGAAACAGATGATCCCCACGAGGCTGTAAAATTTATAAAGGGATACCGCAATTAGGCCCATTTTCAACCTGAATTTTCGAGCACTTCAGAAAGGAGGATATAGAGAATGCTTTGAATTGAAACACTTTCTTGCCAGTAAGAAAATTGAAAAGTTAGAATTAATTGAACGTGAAATATTACTAATTCAATTCTTTGGTAATATTTTCTCACCAATGCATATTCCTTGGTACGGCCGATATAATGTAAAGGCAAGTGAGAGGACATTATGTTATGAGCGCTTCTTGTTCCATGTTCAAGGGCTTAAGCACATATTTCATCAGCATGTGACTTTCCAGATAACTTCAGTTAACACAAATACAATGTGGCCCCGCTATGAAGATTCTGCATTCATCT
>Ga0080006_1154555_pt1 | contig 31105 bp, 27 predicted proteins | sample RS3BMetagenome_FD_69209 | JGI IMG/M metagenome (GOLD analysis project Ga0080006, IMG submission 69209) | Ferric oxide microbial mat and aquatic microbial communities from Rainbow Spring, Yellowstone National Park, USA - RS3B (SPADES... ...
AGCGACCTCGGTCCGAACCGGTTCGCGTAGTAACACGGCGCTTCCGCGCTAACGCGGACATCTTCCCAGCTCAACAGCTATATCGGGATGGTTTGCCTGCCTACATTCTGCGGAAGCCAGGCATCAGCTGGGTCAGGTAACGGTCGAGCACCTCGTCCGACATGCGGGACCGCCCCCCGGGGTAGAGGTCCCCCTTCCCCACGAAGAAGCAGTACGCGCAGTCGAGATTGCAGATGGCCCCGGTCGGCTTGGCCAGGAGGTGGAACGGGCCGGAGGTGCTGGCATGCCTGGCGAGGGCAGCACCGGCAACGGTGCTCATTCCGGGGCCGCCACCACGGTCGCCCGACGACGGGATCTCTCGGAGCGGAACCCGCCCCGAGTACTGGACCGATCGGCATCCACAAGTCGCACCGCGCAGCCTCACCATCTCCGTTGTGCAGCCCACGGTACCCCCGACGGCCCCGGGCACGTGCAGGCCCCGGGCCGGTCGACCGGACGGACCGGATCGACGTGCAGGAACGCTCGTGGCCATAAGGTCTCCTTATGTCTCCATAACGCAAATCCACCTACTCATCAGGCATGCCCCGCCGTAACATCGCCACTGTGACCGACACCGCGACGAGACCGGTCCGGTGGGTCAAGGTGCTCGACCAGACCCGGTGCATCGGCTGCCACGCCTGCACCACCGCCTGCAAGAGCGAGAACGACGTACCGGTCGGAGTGAACCGCACCTACGTCAAGTCGGTCGACGTCGGGACCTTCCCCCAGGTCCGTCGGGCCTTCCAGGTGACCCGCTGCAACCAGTGCAGCGACGCCCCCTGCGTGGCCGCCTGTCCGACCCGGGCGATGCACCGCCGGCCCGACGGCATCGTCGACTTCGACAAGGCGATCTGCATCGGCTGCAAGGCGTGCATGGCCGCCTGCCCGTACGACGCCATCTTCATCAACCCCGAGGACCACTCGGCCGAGAAGTGCAACTTCTGTGCCCACCGCCTCGACGTGGGGCTCGAGCCGGCGTGCGTCACCGTCTGCCCCACCCAGGCGATCATCGTCGGCGACCTCGAGGACCCCACCTCGAAGGTCGCCCGGATGGTGCACCGGGAGGTGGTGGCGGTGCGCCGGCCCGAGAAGGGGACCCGCCCCGGGCTCTTCTACAAAGGTGCCGACCAGGCCACCCTCGACCCCCTCGCCGCCCGGCGACCCGAGGGGGGCCTGTTCGCCTGGGCGACCCAAGGCGGCGGCGACGCGCAGCACCTCTCCTCCGGTCACCCCGGAAACCGGAACTCGTCGGCGGCCGCGCTCCTCTCCTACGACGTGCCCCACTTCGCCCCCTGGGGGTGGCGGGTCAGCCTCTACACCTGGACGAAAGGGCTGGCTGCGGGGTCCATGCTGGTCACCATGGCCCTGGCCCTGGCCGGCCGCCTGCCGTGGGACAACCCGGTGGCCCGTTGGGTGGCACCGCTGCTGGCCCTGTTCTTCCTCTCGGTCACCGGGGGCCTCCTCATCTGGGACCTCAAGCACCCGACCCGGTTCTACCTGATCTTCACCCGGCACCATTGGAAGAGCTGGCTGGTGAAGGGGTCGTTCGTGATCGCCGGCTACGGCGGCCTGGTCGCCCTGTTCCTGCTGGGGTCCGTCGTCAACTCGATCGGCCTCCGGGAGGTGGCGTCGTGGGCGGCGATGCCCTTCGCCCTCGGCACCGCCTGCTACACGGCATTCCTGTTTGCCCAGGCCAAGGCACGCGACCTGTGGCAGAGCCCGTTGCTCCTCCCCCACCTGGCCGTCCAGGCCGGGCTGGTCGGCTCGGCCGCCATGCTGCCGTTCGCCGTCTGGCTCGCCCCCCACGCCGCGGTCGTCCTCTTCGAGATCGTCCTGGCCGTGACCACTGTCGCCTATCTCTTGTTCGTGGCCGGCGAACTCGGGATGACCCATCCGACCGCCCACGCCCACCTCGCCGTCGAAGAGCTGACCCGGGGCCGGTTCGCCCGCTTCTTCTGGCCGGGGGTCGCCCTGGTGGCGGTGGGAGTCGGCGCTCCGTGGATCGGCGCGGTGGCCTCCCCCTTCGCCCTGGTGGGGCTGCTCGCCTACGAGCACTCGTTCGTCCAGGCCGCCCAGTCGGTCCCGATCGCCTAGGAGCCACGGTGCCCGATCCCGAGTCCCCCGACCTCGACGCCCTCGGCCGGAGGGTGTCCGCCGACCGCCTCAGCACCGAGGCGCGCGGGGAGACCTTCTACCCGGGGGCCAGCCGGACCCTGCTGGCCGCCTTCCCACCCAAGGAACGGTGGGACGACTGGGTGGAGCTCGACTCGCGCTCGTGGCCCACGCGGGTCGAGCGTCACTCGATGCTGGTGCCGACCACCTGCTTCAACTGCGAGTCCGCCTGCGGTCTCCTCGCCTACGTCGACCGCGACACCCTCCAGGTCCGCAAGTTCGAGGGGAACCCCGAGCACCCCGGCTCGCGGGGGCGCAACTGCGCCAAGGGGCCGGCCACGATCAACCAGCTCACCGACCCGGACCGGATCCTCTACCCCCTGCGACGCGCCGGGGCGAGGGGCGAGGGGCGGTGGGAGCGGGTGTCGTGGGACGAGGCGCTCGACACCATCGCCCGACGGATCCGCACCGCCCTGGAGGAGCAACGTCAGAACGAGATCATGGTCCACATCGGGCGCCCCGGCGAGGACGGCTACACCGAGCGGGTGTTGGCCAGCTGGGGGGTCGACGGCCACAACTCCCACACCAACGTGTGCTCGAGCGGCGGGCGGACCGGCTACCAGTTCTGGATGGGGATGGACCGGCCCAGCCCCGACCACGCGAACGCAAAGGTCATCTACCTGATCAGTGCCCACCTCGAGACGGGGCACTACTTCAACCCGCACGCGCAGCGCATCACGGAAGCCCGCGAGCGCGGCGCCAAGCTCGTCGTCCTCGACACCCGGCTCTCGAACACCGCCACCCACGCCGACCACTGGTTGGCCACCCGACCGGGGAGCGAGGCGGCGGTCAACCTCGCCATCGCCAACCACCTGATCCAGACCGGCCGCTACGACCGCGACTTCGTCCGGCGGTGGTGGAACTGGGCCGAGTACCTCGAGGCGTGCCACCCCGACCTCCCGGTCACCTTCGAGGCGTTCGAGACGGTGCTGCGGCTCCTCTACGCCGAGTTCACCCTCGAGATGGCCGCGTCCGAGGCCGGCATCGACGCCGACCAGCTCGCTGAGGTCGCCGAGCTGGTCGCCGGTGCCGGGACGCGCTTCTCGTGCCACACCTGGCGGTCGGCGGCGGCCGGGAACCTCGGGGGCTGGCAGGTGTCGCGGACCCTCGTCCTCCTCTCGGCGCTACTGGGGGCGATCGCCACCGAAGGAGGCACGTTCCCCAACGCCTGGAACAAGTTCGTCCCCGAGCCCATCCACACCCCGCCCCACCCCGGCGTCTGGCAGGACCTGACCTGGCCGCTCGAGTTCCCGCTTGCCCAGAACGAGCTCTCGTTCCTCCTCCCTCACTTCCTGAAGGAGGGGCGCGGTCACCTCGACACCTACTTCACGCGGGTCTACAACCCGGTGTGGACCAACCCGGACGGCCTGAGCTGGATGGAGGTCCTCACCGACGAAGCGCTCGTCGGCTGCTTCGTCGCCCTCACTCCCACCTGGAACGAGTCGGCCTACTTCGCCGACTTCGTGCTCCCGATGGGGCACAGCTCGGAGCGCCACGACACCCACTCCTACGAGCAGTACGACGGGCAGTGGATCGGCTTCCGCCAGCCAGTGCTCCGAGCCGCCCGCGAACGTCTGGGCCAGACGGTCGACGATACCCGGGAGGTGAACCCGGGGGAGGTGTGGGAGGAGAATGAGTTCTGGATCGACCTCTCGTGGCGGATCGACCCGGACGGCTCGCTCGGCATCCGCCAGTACCACGAGTCACGGGCCCATCCCGGGGAGAAGCTCACCGTGGACGAGTACTACGGGTGGATGTTCGAGCACTCGGTGCCCGGGCTCCCCGAGCGTGCCTCGGCGGAAGGGCTCACGCCGCTCGGGTGGATGCGGCGGTACGGGGCGTTCGAGATCACCGACGGAGTGGGCCGGCGGTACGAGGACGTCGTCGACGGCGCCGAGCTCACCGACGTGCAGGTCAGCGCGAGAGGCCGCGTCTACTCGTCCTCCCCCAAGCCGCCCTCGCCCAACGTCGTTCCTCTCGCCGCACCGGAGCCTGACGCCGCGGGACGGCGGGCGGTCGGCGTGGAGGTCGACGGCCAGGTGCTCCGGGGCTTTCCCACCCCTTCCGGGCTGCTCGAGTTCTACTCCCCGACCATCGCCGACTGGGGCTGGCCCGAGCACGCCATCCCCGGGTACATCCGGAGCCACGTCCACCCGTCGAGGCTCGCCGACGACCAGCTGGTGCTGCTGTCCACCTTCCGCCTCCCGACCCAGATCCACACCCGGTCGGCCAACGCCAAGTGGCTCGACGAGCTGGCCCACACCAACCCGGTGTGGATCAACCCGTCCGACGCCTCCCGTGTGGGGGTGGCGAGCACCGGCGACCTGGTCCGGGTGGAGACCGAGATCGGCTACTTCGTGGCCAAGGCGTGGGTCACCGAGGGGATCCGGCCCGGGGTGGTCGCCTGCAGCCACCACATGGGCCGCTGGAAGCTCCGCGGGCAGTCCGGGGGGGTCGGGGGCATGATGGCGACCGTCGACCTCGACCACGACAGCGACGGGTGGACGATGCGCCGGCGTGCCTCTGTCGCTCCGTACGAGTCGTCGGATCCGGATACCCGGCGCATCTGGTGGAGCGACACCGGGGTGCACCAGAACCTCACCTTCCCGGTCCACCCCGACCCGATCTCGGGCATGCACTGCTGGCACCAGGCGGTCCGGGTGCGGCCCGCCGAGCCCGGGGACCAGCACGGGGACATCGCAGTCGACACCGACAAGTCCCGGACGGTCTACGAACGCTGGATGGCCGAGACCCGGCCCGCCGGCCAGGTCTCGCCCGACGGCCTCCGACGGCCGACCTGGCTGATGCGTCCCCTCAAGCCGTCCAGGGACCAGTTCGCCATCCCCGGCCGCGCACGCTAGGCGCCGGGCGTCGTGGACGGGACGGTCGCCCGGAACGACGACGTCACACCAGGGGCCGGAGCCGAAGCAGCGAGATGGGAGCTGCTCCGGGCCCTCGGATCGTTCGCGCTCGACCCACCGGCCCAGAGCGCGCGGCTTGCCGCCTCGCTGGCCCTCCCCGCATGGGAGCCCGCCGACCACACCGGGCTCTTCGTGCTCGAACTTCCGCCCTATGCCTCGATCCACCTGGGGGCCGAGGGGAAGCTGGGAGGCGAGGGCGCCGACCGGATCGCCGGGGTGTGGCGGACGCTCGGGCTCGATGCCCCGTCGGACCCCGACCATCTGGGCGCCATCCTGATGCTCTACGCCGAGCTGGGCTTGGCCGCGCTCGATGCCCGGGCCGAGGGGACGCGCCAGCGGCTCGACCATGTCCGCACCGTGGTGCTGTGGGAGCACCTCTGGTCGTGGGTGCCCGGCTACTGCGACGCTGCAGCCGAGGAGCTCGCCGCGGCCCGGCCCTGGGCACAGCTGCTCCGCGGGGCCCTCGAGCGGGAGGCGGCCCGTAGCCGTCCCGCCGCGCTCCTGCCCCTGGCGCTCCGGTCCGCCCCCCCGCCACTGGCGCCAGGGGAGGCGCTCGACGAGCTCCTCGACGGCCTGGTCGCCCCAGTACGGTCCGGGTTCGTCCTCACCCGCGGCGACCTGGCCCGGGCGGCCGGCGGGCTGGAGCTGGGCCTGCGCCGCGGCGAACGCCGCTTCGTCCTGAAGGCGCTGGCCGACCAGGACGCGTCCGAGATCTTCGCCTGGCTTGCCGGTCATGCCCGGCGGTGGGCGCAACTCCACCGGGCTCGTCCACCCGTCGGGTCGGACCCCGGTCCGTGGTGGGCGCATCGGGCCGAGGGGACGGCGGCGACGCTGAACTCGCTCAGCGCGCTGGGTCGCTGAACCACCGGGCCCCGCCAGCTGACGGGCGAGCAAGGGCCCGCCATGCCCTTCACGGCAGCCGGCCGCCAGGGGCGAGTGGCGGGTCGGGGCGGTCGACCAGCACGATCTCCAGCTCCGGAACGTCGCCGGAGCGCGGGACGGGGCAATTGACCAGCGAAAGCTGGGCGAACCGGCCGTGCTCGACGGGGACCGCCTCGCACATCGCTCCGCCCAGCGCCATGACCATCGCCCCTCGGTCTGGTTCACCACGGTGTCCCGGTTGACGACAGTCCCGCACTCGTAGGTGGTCACCAGTCTCTGCACCCGTACACGGCCGTCGGCACTCACGCTCACCTCGGCGTAGGTGGCCACCCGACCGCCCTGATCGAGCCCAACAGCCAGTCCCCGTCCGACCTGCGCCTCCGTGCCGGAGGGCCCGTCTTTAGGAACTGACCCCCCGGGCATCCACCCGAACGCGGCGGTAGTGGTGCGCAGCACCGTGAGGAGCCGGTCGTGGTCAGCTATTCGAGCCGGAGGGTCAGCGGATCCGACCCCCCAGCGAACGCGAGCTCGTCGATGGCCGACTCTCGGACGAAGTTGTTGTCGTTGGCGGCGAGTGCCCGGTAGGAAGCTTGGCGCAACGGGGACTGGGCGGGCTGGTAGCGCAGCCGGGTGCCCGTGGTCCGGTAGGGCAGCCCCAGTGCGGCGGATCCGGCGCTGATGTCCAGGAGATCCCAGGCTGTCAGTTTCCCGGCCGCGTCCAGCCCGACCCGGAGATCGATCACGGCCATCGGCCACACGGTGCCCCACCGCATCTTCTCGGTCCCTCTCCAGTGGACCTTCACCAGCCGTCCGGTGGCCGGGCCAACCGAGCGGCCTCGATGGCCACCTCGCCCCCGTGCTTTCCGCCGAAGGCACCGCCGGTCGGAGGCACGATCACGCGGACGGCCTCCTTGCCGACACCGAGGCTCGCCACCACCTCCTCCCGCACGCCGAAGGGGGCCTGGGTTCCGGTCCACACTGTCTCCCGGTTCCTCCTCCCACGCGGCCACCGCGGCGCGGGTCTCGAGCGGGACGTGGGCGAGGGTGGCGGTGGTATCGGTGGTGTCCAGCCCTGTCGTGGCTACCGCCTGCTGAACCGTGGCCGGGTCCTCAGCGGTCAGCCCGATGGAGGGCCGGTCGTCCGGCACGGTGACCCCCACGAGAGCAGCAGTGGTGCCGAGCTCGACCATCTGCAGCGTCGAACCCGGCACCGGGGGCCCGCGCACCGTCCCAGAGAGCAGTCCTGGTCGGGTCATGTCGGAGACGTACCTGCGGCGTCCGGTCACCACGTCGAGCCTGGGCGCCCGCCGGGTGCGACCAGGGTGGGCTCAGCGTCGACCACCACGCGCCGGCAACCGGTCCCGATCACCGCCACGCCGCCAAGTTGGCGCAGCGCCTCCCGAGCACTGGCGGCAGCGCGACGCAGCGGCTCACCCGAGTCCGGCAGAGAGCGACTGCCGAAGGTTCCGATATCGAAGGGGCACAGGTCGGTGTCCCCCTCGACGACCCGCACGGCATCGAAGGGGACACCCAGCTCCTTCGCGATGAGCCGATGGAACGCCGTCCGGTTCTCTTGACCGACGTCGACCTTGCCGCTGAAAGCCGTCACCGATCCGGTCGGAGACACAGGTACTCACGCGCCCCCGCTGGCCGGCTACTGCTCCGGCATCGTGGCCGTCCCCCCCACCCCGGACCCGCCATGGCCACGGCCGTCGTCCCGCCGAAGCACTGCGGCACGGTGCATCGCCCGCCGGAGGCACGGATAGCAGCCGCACCGGCAGAAGTACGGCCCGAGGGCAGCGGAAATGCGATCGTCATCGGGGTCTGGGTCTGGGTCCACCTCCACCAGGGCCAGGGTCCGCAGCACCATCCCAGGCGTCCAGTAGCCGCACTGGGGGCGCGATCCTCCTTCAGCGCCCGTTGCACGGGATGGAGGTGACCTGTCGGGGCGAGGCCTTCAATGGTGGTGACGGCAGCGTCGTCGACCTCGACGACCGTGGTCTGGCACGACAGCACCGGCACGCCGTCGAAGAGGCCGGTGCAGGCACCACACTCCCCCTCGCCGCAGCCGGGCTTCGCTCCGGTCAGGCCTCGTGTCTCCCGTAGCCAGCCGGGGAGTGGTCCGGTGGTTGCTCCGGGCTCCCAAGAGCGCCCATTCACGGTGACAGTGATCGTGGCCATCATGAAAGCCGCCGACCCGCACCACTAGCGGCGAACGTCCCGCCGGACGCATCCCCCGCACCGGTGCCCATCGTCAATCGTCCGATGCCACCAGGACAAGGGCTTGCCATCTGTACGATTGTCAGTTCGAACACCGTGTGCAGCGGAAGGGCGGTGTGCCGGCGGGCTCGCCGCGCCTCCGCTCCGCAGGGGACCCGCGCCACTGAGCGCGACGGAAGACAGGGGGAAAGCTAGATGTCACGCAATCGCAGCTGGCGCCGGAGGGCATCCAGTGCAGCCGTGCTCGGGGGGGTCGGCGCTGTGTCGATCCTCGGACTGAGCGGCGCAGCGGCACTCCGGGCGGCGGGCCCGTCCATCGCCCTGCCCCACATCGCCCTCGCCTCGGTCACCCGGATGGCCGAATCCCCCCAAGGTGGGTACTGGCTGGCCGAGGCGGACGGAGCCGTCCTCACGTTCGGAAACGCCCAGTTCTATGGGTCGATGGCCGGGCAGACCCTGAACGCACCGATCATGGGAATCGTGCCGACCTCCGACGGCAAGGGTTACTGGCTGGTGGCCAAAGATGGGGGCGTCTTCGCCTTCGGAGACGCCCAGTTCTACGGATCCGAGGGAGGCAAGGCACTCGACGCCCCGGTGGTTGCCATGGCGACCGTCCCCACCGGTGCCGCCCCTTCGGAAGTCGGGGGTGCCGCCCCCTCGGAACCCGGGGGATTGGTGCTCCACGGAACGGGCGCACCGGCTCCGTCCTTCGGGAACGTCGACGACTTCTATCTCGACCTCACAACCGCGTCACTCTATGGACCCAAGACGACGGCCGGTTGGGGGGACCCGGTGAGCCTGGTCGGCCCGGCGGGGACAAGCATGCTCAACGGAACCGCCCCGCCATCAGCCTCGGAAGGTGCCATCGGGGACATGTACGTGGACACCAGCACCGGCCTGCTCTACGGTCCCAAGGTGGCGAGCGGCTGGCCCGTCGGGATCAGCTTGGTCGGACCGCAGGGTGCCCCAGGCATTGAGGGCCCCAAGGGTCCGATGGGCCTCCAGGGGCTTGTCGGGCCGATTGGACCCACCGGACCACAGGGGGCCACCGGACCACAGGGGGCCACCGGACCACAGGGGGCCACCGGACCACAGGGGGCCACCGGACCACAGGGGGCCACCGGACCACAGGGACCCACCGGACCACAGGGACCCACCGGACCACAGGGACCCACCGGACCACAGGGACCCACCGGACCGGGCACGACCGCCTTCGGCACCGACACCCAGAGCGCGCGAGCCGGATCCGGCGGCACCTGCACAATCGGGCAGGTCATCCTCAGCGCCGGCGCGGTCGCCAACGGCATGCCAGCGGACGGCCAGCTCCTCTCGATCGCTCAATATCCAGTCCTGTACTCCCTGCTCGGAACCATGTACGGCGGAAACGGAGCGACGGACTTCGCGCTCCCGAACTTGACCTCGGCAGCGCCCAACGGGCTCACCTACTCGATCTGCATCGTCGGCTACTACCCGGAGTCGAGCTGACCGAGACCACGGGAGACCCGTCCACTCGGCTGCAACGGTGCTCGTTCCGGGGTCGACAGTGCAGCCAAGGCAACCAGCACGTCGCCCGTGTGGGTGTAGGGCGGCTCGCTCTGAGCAATGGCCCGATGGAAGAGCCCTCGAGCCGCCGGTACCGCCAGGAGAGCGGACGCGCTCATCCCCCCGGCTGACTCGCCGAACACGGTCACGTTGGCTGGATCGCCGCCGAACAGGGCGATGTGATCCTGCACCCACACCAGGGCCGCCACCTGGTCGGCGATCCCCCAATTTCCCCAGCCCGACCACGAGTCGCCGCCCAGTCACGGCTCCCCGGGGATCTCCAGGGCGGGACGGGCGAGGAAGCCCAGCGCACCGAGCCAGTAGTTGATCGTCACCACCACGACCTCACCTTCGTTGGCCAGCCCACCCCCCCGATCGAGAGCGCCCGCTCCGGACCCGCGGTGAATCCCCCACCGTGAATCCATGCCATCACCGGCCGGCGAGCGCGTACCTCGACCGTCACCATCCGCAACCTCGTTCTGCCGGCTGGTCAGCCTTGACCGCTTCTGGCGGCCAGCCTTGACCGCTTCCACACCGGCTGGCGTCTGCCACCGCTCCGACGCAACCTACCGGCCCGGCGGTTCCGCTCCGATCGACCCTTGGCAGCGGGGGAGGCTGGCACTACTGTTGCGGGTGTGGCTGATGTGAATGTCGGACGATCAGCCGGGTCGGGGGAGCGTGCCGAGAGTGGGCCTCCCCGCCCGCGGCGGGCAGGGAGGATGCTGGCTGCCGCGTCCAGCGGCGCCCTGGCCTTGGCGGTCTCGCTCCTCCCCTCGACCGCGTCCGCGTCGGTGGTCACGCCGGCGACACCCGGGTCCGCGGTGAGCGGAGCCCCTGCTCCGACCGTCCCGTCCAGTCCGGCCACCCCGGGGCAGATCGCCGCCTCCGAAGCCCAGGTGGCAGCGATCGAGTCCCGCATCACGCAGCAGCAGCGGACCCTCAACCTGACGGACGAGGAGTACAACCAGGCGGTCATCGATCTCACCTCAACCCGGGCATCCCTCCAGGCCACCAGCGCGGCCATGACAACCGACCAAGCCACGTTGCAAGCGGACCGGAGCCGGCTACGCAGTGACGCCATTGCCGCGTACGTCACCGACTCCTCCTCCGGTTCAATCGCCGACCTGTTTGCCTCCCCCGGGAACGCCGACGAGGCTCGGACGATGTACAACAACGTGGCGGTGGGCGACATCGCTCGCGCAGTGGCCGCCGTCCGCACCGGCCAGGAGCGGGTGCGCGCCACCCAGACGGTACTGCTGGCGGAACAGCGGACCGAGTCGACCCAGGTCGCCCAAGCGAGCCAGGCGAGCCAGGAGGCGGCGACCGCGACCCAGGCCGCCCAGGCGACCTTGGCCGAGGTGAAGGGGACCCTGGCCCAGCAGATCGCCCAACAAGCCGCGGCCCAGGCGGCCCAGGCGGCCCAGGCGGCGGCGGCGGCCCGCTCGCAACACGCCGCCCAGGCGGCCGCCCTCCAGGCGGCCCAGGCGGCCCAGGTCGCCGCCACCGTCGGGGCGACCACGGCCACCGGCACCACGGCTGGGGAATCCGCCACGACCACCGCTGCCGCCACTGCTGCAGCCAACGCCGCCAACCAGGCCGCCGGGGCGGCGTCCGGCTCCGGCACGGTCGCCATCGCCAGCGGGGGCAGCCCGCAGGCCGCCGGGCTCGCTGCGGTGCACGGCGCCATGCAGTACCTCGGCGTCCCCTACGTCTGGGGAGGCGCCTCGCGGGCCGGGGTCGACTGCTCGGGCCTGGTGATGCTGGCATGGGAGCAGGCGGGTGTCTCGCTCGAACATTCGGCCGCTGCCCAGTATGACGAGTCGACGCACGTCAGCCTCTCCGCCCTCGAGCCGGGGGACCTGCTGTTCTACAACCTGGACGGCACCGGGATCGACCACGTCGTGATGTACGTCGGGCCCACGTTGGACGGCCACCCGACCCCTTACGGCGCCTCGACGATCATCCAGGCCTCTGAGCCGGGCACGGTCGTCTCCTACGACCCGTTCTGGTCCTACGGTCTGGTCGGCGCCGGCCGGCCCTAGTCGGGAGTCGGGACAAGGCGGCCGCCCGCCCGGGAGCACCCACCGGGGTGCCACCCCGCAGCACCGCTGCGACCACCGGGCCGCGACCACCGTCTAACGTCGAATCGCCGTGACCCTCGACCTCACCATCGTCGTCCCCGCCTACAACGAGGCGCACCGCCTCGCCGAGGGCATGCGTCGGCTCGATGTGGCGGTCGACGAAGGGGCGGTCGACCTCGACCGCACCGAGATCCTGCTGGTCGACGACGGGAGCACCGACGGTACGGCGGAGACGGCCGACAAGCTGCTGGCGTCTACGCCCCACCACCGGGTGGTCCGCTGTCCGGCCAACCGGGGGAAAGGGGCCGCCGTCCGGGTGGGCCTCGCCCTGGCACGAGGGGCCAACACCGCGTTCATGGACGCCGACATGGCGATCGACCCGCGGGCGGTGGCTCCGCTGCTGAGCGGCCTGGAGGAGGCGGACGTCGTCATCGGATCCCGGGCGTTGGCCGGGTCGATGGTCGAGCACCGCTATGTCGCCCGGTCGCTGATGGGTGGCGCATTCAACCGGCTGGTGACCATGGGGACCGGGCTCCGCCTCCACGACACCCAGTGCGGCTTCAAGGGATTCCGGACCCCGGTCGGCCGCCTGCTCTTCCACCTGGTGCCCATCGACCGCTTCGCGTTCGACGTCGAGATCCTGGCCCTGGCGCACCGGCTGGGTCTCGCCGTGACCGAGGTCCCCGTCCACTGGAAGCACGTCGCCGGGAGCAGCGTCCACCCGCTCCACGACTCCGTCTCGATGGTGGCGGACGTGGTCGGCTTCCGGCTGGGACTCCATACCGCCGCGCCTGTCCCGGCCCTGGCCCTCCGCGATCCGTCCGGCATCCGCACGCGCTCCGCCGTCGCGGACGCCGCTGCTGGGGTCCTCGGCGCCTCGTTGCCCGAGCGCAGGATCCCGGTGGCGGTGATCGACGGGGATGTCCTCGCACTGCTCCCCCTGGAGGAGCCGGCCGACATCCAGGCCGTGGCGGACGTGCTCGACTCGGGCCTGCCCGGGCTGGCCGTCAGCCGGCGGGCCGTGTCGGCACGGGCACTCGAACGTTCCGGCCCCCTGGCGGGCGCTCTCGTCGGCTCGACCTGACAGGACCGGACGCGCTCCGCCGGCGGTACGATGTCCCGGGTGAGCCACGACGACGCCGACCGCTCCCCCATCGCCACCCGGAACGCGGACGCGATCGAGGCAGGCCTGGTCGCGGCCGAGCCCCCGGACGGCAAGGGCCACCCCGCCGAGACCCGCCGGGCTGCCGATGCCCGACGCCGCCGGGCTGCCGCTCCCGGGGACGAGATGCCGGTTCCGGGCGTCGGGCCAGCCCCGGGATCCAGTCCGGCGTCCGAGGTGGCTCCCCCCCTGCCGGTGGCCGTGGCCCGGCCCGACGACGCGCCCGCCGGCGACGCCCGCCGTTCCGACGTCGACGAGTGGGGACGCTCCGAACACCTGCGGTCCGTGGTGCGACGGCTCTACGACCCCCTCTACCGCCACTGGTTCCGGGTCGAGTGGGAGGGACTTGAGAAGATCCCGATGTCGGGCGGGGCGCTCCTCGTCGCCAACCACGCGGGGGCCATCCCCTCGGACGCACCGGCCATCATGCACGGGATCGAGGAGGAGCTGGGTCGGCCGGTCTACGGGATGGCCGACTACTTCTTCCGGACCATCCCCGCGGTGGGCACCCTGTGGTCGAGGGCGGGCGGTGTGGCCGCCCACCCTGACAACGCCTACCGGCTCCTCCACGACCAGCAGCAGTTGGCGCTGGTCTTCCCGGAGGGGACCAAGGGACCGTCGAAGGCGTACAGCGACCGCTACCGGCTCCGCAGGTTCGGACGGGGCGGCTTCGTGGAGATCGCCATGCGCGCGGGGGTCCCCGTCATCCCCATCGCCGTGGTCGGGGCGGAGGAGTCGATGCCCATCGTCTTCAAGAGCGCCCGGTTGGCCAAGGCACTCGGCGTGCCGTACTTCCCCATCACCGCCAACGCGCTGCTCATGGGACCCCTGGGCGCAGTGGTGTACTTCCCGGCCAAGATGAAGATCCGCGTGCTCGACCCCATCAGGTTCGACGTCGCCGAGGGCCTCGAGCGGTACTCGAAGAGCCGGATCATGGACGAGGCCGAACGGATCCGGGGCTCCCTCCAGGACACGCTCCACGACATGCTGCGCCAGCGTCGCAGCGTCTGGTTCGGCTGAGCGGTGGGACGACGCGTGCTGGTCACCGGGCTCGACACCTTCTGGGGCGGCCGGATGGCACAGGCACTGGAGAACGATCCCGACGTCGAGATGATCCTGGGGCTGGGCGCCAGCGAGCCGAAAGTGCCCCTCGAGCGCACCGAGTTCGTCCGGGCCGACCAGGCGTACTCCATCCTCAGCCGCATCGTGCGGGCCACGCGGGTGGACACCATCGTGCACACCTTCCTCGAGACCAACTCCGTGAGCGTGTCGAGCCGGCTCCTCCACGAGATCAACGTGATCGGGACCTTGAACCTGCTCGCCGCGGCCGGCTCGCCGGGCACGCCCGTCCACCAGGTGGTCGTCAAGTCGTCGACCCACGTCTACGGCGCGTCGGAGAAGGACCCCGCCTGGTTCCGCGAGACCACCAAGCGCAACGCCCCCGTCCGCACCCAGCTGGAGCGTTCGCTCATCGAGGTGGAGTCGTTGGTCCGCGACTTCACCGTCGACAACCCGGGGATGGTGGTCACCCTCCTCCGCTTCGCCAACGTGCTCGGGAGCGACATTGTCACCCCGATCACCGCCGACCTGCGCCGGCGGCTCCTGCCCTGCATCGCCGGCTTCGACCCCCTGGTCCAGTTCGTCGAGGAGGACGACGTCGTCCGGTCGTTGGAGTTCGTTACCCGTCACCGCATCGCCGGCACCTACAACGTCGCCGGAGCGGGAAAACTCCCGTGGAGTGAGGTGGCCGCCATCGGCGGAGCCCACCTCCTGCCGCTCCCCCCCTTCGGGCCGCAGTCCTTCGCCGCGCCGCTGGCGCGGATCGGCCTGGTGCAGTTCCCGGCGGAGATGGAGCAGCTGGCGCGGTACGGCCGGGGTGTCGACACCTCGCTCCTCATCGAGGCCGGCTTCACCTACCGGTACTCCAGCGCCGGCGCGGTGGCCAGCTTCGCCCGGGCCAACAATCTCCGGCGGGCGGTGGGGGACAACGGACCCGCCTACCGCTACGAGCAGGACGTCGAACAGTTCTTCCGGCACTCGCCCGCGGTGGTGCGGGGGATCGACGGCTGATCGGATCCGGTCCGACAGCCGGTCCAACGGCTGGTCACCCGCGCTTCAGCCAGGTCGCGAGCAGCTCCGACCGCCGGGCCTCCCACTCGTCCGAGGTCATGGCGTACCGGACGTGGTCCTCCCAGGCTCCGTTGATCTCGAGGAAGCCGAGTGCGACGCCCTCGACCCGCAGTCCCAACTTCTCGGCCACCCGCCGGCTCGAGCCGTTGCGGGGGATGATCGCCACTTCGATCCGGTGCAGACGGAGCGACTCGAACGCGAACTGGAGCACCACCACCACCGCTTCGGGCACCAGCCCATAGCCGGCGAGATCCCGGTCGATCCAGTAGCCGATCGACCCGCTTTGGAACGGCCCACGCTGGATGGAAGAGAGGGTGATCTCACCCGAGAACCGCCCCTCTACGAAGATGCCGAACCCGAAGCCCGAGCCCAGCTGCCGTTCCCGTTCCCGCATCAGGCAGCGGCTGACGAAGCTGGCCCGGTCCTCCGGGGCCGGTGGCGCCCCGTCGGGCCGCGGCTCCCAGGGAACCAGCCATTCGCGGCACCGGCTCCGCACCGCATGCCACTGCTCGTAGTCGCTCTCGAGGAGGGTGGCGACCCGGATCCGCCATCCCGGGAGCTCGAGCGACCGCGTCGGCTGTCCGTGCGACCGGGGGCTCACGACAGCGACACCGCACCCGCCGCCGCTCGTGGAGCGACGGACTGACCGAGGACGAGCAACACCACCGGCGCATGGTAGGCGGTTCTCCGTTGGCGCACACCACCGGCGTCGGTCCACCCGGAGGAATCCGACCCGTCCGGCGGCGGCTGTCCGAAGCCGGCCCCGCCTACACTTTCCCATGCGCGATACGCCGGGAGAGGCCTTCATGCGGTCGCAGACACCCGCCCCGCAACCTTCGGAACAGCGGGCGGCAGCCACCGGGAGGGCCGGATCACCGTTGCTGGGGCGGGTCCGGACGGTCCGGCCGTCCTGGGCGGTTCCTCTCCTCGCCATCGCCATCGCGGTGATCATCGCCAACCTGGGTGAGCTCTCCCATCTGGTCACCGCCAATCCTCTGGTGCTCGATGCCTTCCTGACCCCCCGCGTCCCCGCCGGCGTCCTCCCCGGTCTTCCCTACATCGACCCCAACGCCGGGTTCACCACCCAGGCGTTGGGCCACCTGGTCGCCATGGACTGGCTGCACGGCCACGTCCCCTGGTGGAACCCGTTCGAGGGCATCGGATCGCCGCTGGCCGGGGAGATGCAGAGCGGGGCGTTCTTCCCCCCGACCCTCCTCCTGGCGCTCCGCGACGGGCTCCTCTACCTTCAACTCCTCCTCGAGGTGACTGCAGGGTGGGCGACGTACTTTCTCGCCCGGAGGCTCGGCGTCGGTCGGACCGTGTCGACAGCGGCGGGCACGGCGTTCGCCCTGTGCGGCACCTTCGCCTGGTTCGCCCACGCCCCGTTCCGGCCGGTGGCTTTCCTCCCGCTGGCGCTCCTCGGAGTGGAACGGGCCCGGGAGGCCGCGGCGGAGGGACGGCGGGGCGGCTGGCGGCTGCTGGCCGTCGCCCTAGCGCTCTCCATCCTGGCCGGCTTCCCCGAGACGGCCTTCATCGACGGCCTGTTGGTCGCCCTGTGGGCGGCGCTGCGTGCCGTCGACCGGGACCGCCCGGCGCTCCGGCCGTACGTGACCAGGCTGTTCACCGCGGCTGCGGTCGGCGGGGCGCTGGCGGCACCGTTGCTGGTCGCCTTCGTGACCTACCTCCCCTCGGCCTACGTGGGTCCTCACAGCGGAGGCCTAGCCCATGTCTCCCTCCCGGCCTCAGGGCTCCCCCAAGTCCTCCTCCCCTACTCACTCGGACCGATCTTCGCCTTTTCCACCCCTGGCGCCGTCGACACCCTGGGGAGCATCTGGGGGAACGTGGGCGGCTTCCTGTCCGCCACGCTGGTGGCCGGAGGGCTGGTCGGACTGGTTGGCCAACGCCACCGTACGCTGCGGGTCGGCCTGGGGGCATGGGTGGCGGTCTGCGTGCTGCGGACCTACGGGCTCAAGCCCCTGGTCAACGTGATGGCCGATGTGCCCGGCATCCGCCTGACGGCGTTCTACCGGTACGCCAACCCCTCGTGGGAGCTGGCGGTGGTGGTACTGGCCGCCCTGGGCCTCGACGACCTCGCCCGGAACCACACCCGGCCCCGGGCCATGGTCGCGGCCGCTTCGATCACCGGGATGCTGTCGATCTGGGCCGCCTTCACAGCGTGGTCGCTCCTCACCCACGCCACCGGTTCCACCTCGACGAGCACCGCCTCGCGGCATGTCTACGTCGTGGCCAGCCTGGCCGGAGCACTCCTCGTCCTGGTCGTGCTGGCCAAGGGTGCGATGTGGACCGGTCGCCGGGGGCGCGGACCCCGCACGGAACGGGCCAGGCGACGGGGTCGGGTGGTGATGGCCGGGGCCGTCGCGGTCGAGGGCATCGCCCTGTTCGGGTTCACCGCCTTTTCGGCACCCGCACCGACCGGATTGGTCACCGGGTCGGTCGCCTACCTGCAGGCTCATCTGGGCAATGGACGGTTCACCACGCTCGGGCCCATCCAACCCGACTACGGGTCCTACTTCGGCATCGGGCAGCTGGACGTCAACGACCTCCCGATCCCCAAAGCGTTCACCGAGTACTTCCGGGCCCACCTCGACTCCAATACGCCGATCGGCATCCTCGATCCAAGCGACCTCGCCAGTCGTTCGGGGCCGTCGGCCGCCACAGAGCTCACCCGCAACCTCGGCAACTATGAGGACGCCGGCGTGCGGTACGTAGTCGAGAGCGCATCCGGAACCGATGGCCAGGGGAACCCGTGGCCACCGCCAGGGACGGCGCCCTGGCCCGCCGGGCCCCGGCTCGTCGAGCACGACCGGCTCGCGGAGGTCTGGGAACTTCCCGACCCGAGCCCGATCTTCACGGTCGGTTCGCTCCGATCGGTCCCGCCCGACTGCACGGTGAAAGGCCACGGCACCGATGCGGCAACGGTCACCTGTGCCAAGCCCGCGCTCCTCGTTCGCCGGGTGCAGGACTTCCCGGGATGGTCGGCGACCGTCAACGGGCACGCCGCAGTGCTGCGGGCGGACCCTTCCGCGCCGACAGGGCTCTTCCAGCAGGTGGCGATCCCGGCCGGCACGTCCGACGTGCGCTTCAGCTTCCTGCCCCCCTTCGAATACCCGGCATCATGGTTGGCCTTGGTGGCGTTGCTCGCTCTCTTTGTGCCCACGGTATGGGCCCGGGTCGAACGCACCAGAGGGGCGTCTTCAACTATGCAACCGCCGGGTTCTTCGAGTCGGCGGGTAGCCCGCACCTGAACATCCCCATCACCAGTATCTTCCCGGCGAGCGAGGGGCAAGGCGGCTCTACCCTCGGCGCTCGTTTGGACAGATGGTCGTGGCTGCCGCCGCCGGAGAGCTGGGTGTTCCGTTCTCATGGGGTGGCGGGAACGCGTCCGGTCCGACCGTCGGGATCGCATCGGGTGCGAACACGATCGGCTTCTACTGTTCTGGCCTTGTCCTCTTTGCTGTCGCCCGGGCGTCCAGCGACCAGATCGTGCTGCCGCACTCCTCGGAGCTGCAGGCAACCATGGGTACACCGGTGGCACCAGCCGATATCCAGCCGGGTGAAGTGATCGCCTTTGCCCTCGGCACCGATCCGACCGACTTCGACCACATCGGCATCTCCATCGGCAATGAAGAGATGATCGACGCCCCCGACACGGACTCTGTCGTTCGGGTGGACACGCTCAACTCCTACTGGCAGGGCGTGCCCTCGGTGATCCGGAGCCTCGGATGAAGCGGTCTGTGGCCGTGGCCCTCTGTGCGCTCGCCGCAACAGTGTCGGCCTGCCACTGGTCGCGTCCGCGATGCGCCGACGGAAATGGCGCTCCGGCGCCTCGCCCCCGTGGCTCCTCGCCAGCACCGTCCTTGGCGTCGACGGGCTGCTGGTGGTCGCCCAGGTCGCTGCCTTCCTCACCGCGCTTCACCGGTACCGTACCGGACTGGTCTGGGGGCCAAGCCCGGGGGCTCCGACTTCGGCGGCCCCCCCGGCGGAACTCCTCCCGTGTGCGTCACCGGGCAAGTGCTACTCGTCGCCTTCGCGCTCCGATACTCTCTTCCCCCCCACACCTTCGCTGAGGAACCGGCCATCGGGTCATCGTTGCCGGCTGGTCGGGTAGTCGGTGGTCGACCTCACGGTCAAGGGCGATCGAGCAGCTCGGCAGCATCTGCCAGCGCACCGGGACCGTGCGCACTTCTGATCCCGGCGAAACCATCGGAGACGGGTGGGATCGCACCGGCGCCACCATCGACCGGTGCTCCCGTGATCGACGTGCCCCGGGTGAGCCCGCCCACCAATTGCAACCACTGCTCGTCCTCATCAACCGGGCGGAGCGGACACCAAGGTTCGAGGCGTCCAAGATTCGGATTGTAAAACGGGTCACCGGAGCGGAGCACCTCCGTCCACCGGGCAAGGAACTCCTCGTAGTCGCGGTGGAAACCGGAGTAACCACGGCTGACCGACTCGTAGTGGATGAGCTGCGCGTGCGGATTGTAGAGGATCTGGTAGTCGGCCCGCCTCAGGCGGATGCAGAAGTCGACGTCGTTGAACCCCACGGCGAACAGCTCGTCGAAACCGTTCAGCTCCTCGAACACGTGGCGGCGAACAAGCATGCATGCCGCGGTCACTGCGCTGACTTCGCGTGTCACCTGGTCCCAACCGAAATATCCAATTTCATGCTCAGGCAACCCCGCGAACAAATGGCCGGCCACCCCACCCAATCCCAACACCACCCCTGCGTGCTGAACCTTGCCGTTGGGATAGAGCAGTCGGGCGCCGACTGCCCCGATCTCAGGGCGCTGGGCCTGCTCGACCATTGCGTGCAGCCACCCTTCCGACGACGCCTCGATGTCGTTGTTCAGGAACAGCAGCATGTCCGTGTTGCACGTCTCCGCAGCCATGTTGTTGATGGCGGGCCAGTTGAACGGTCCGGGGTAGTCGAGCACCCGGGTGGCCGGGCGGTCCGCCAGCCGGCGGCGCAGCGCGGTCGTCTCGGGCTCGGAGCTGCCGTTGTCCACCAGCACCACCTCGGTGATCGGGTACCCCGGCGCCCGCTCCAGTGAGTCGAGGCACAGGGCGGTGAGCCCCGCCTGGTCGCGAAACGGGATGATCACGCTGACGCTGGGCGCGCCCCGGACCCGTCGTCGCACGGCATAAGCACCGAGGAACGGACCTCCCTCGACCGTCCCGTCGATCCCCCGCCGCACCAGAGCATCCTCCACCACCCGGCGGCTGGCGGCGTGCGCCCACGGCTTCGCCTCACTGTCGCCCGCAGCGGAGCCGGCCACGACCCTCCAGTGGTAGAGGACGCGCGGGATGTGGGCCACCTTCCGGGCCCGTTCGGTAGCCCGCAGCATGAGGTCGAAATCTTGGCTCCCGTCGAACTCCGGGCGGAACCCGCCGACCTCGACAAGCAGCGAGCGGCGCACCGCGGTGAGGTGCCCGAGATAGGGATAGGCCAGAAGGAGATCGGGGCTCCAGTCCGGCTTGAAGTGCGGTTGGAACGGCCGATCGAGCTCGTCGTACTTGTCCTCGTCGGTGTAGACGACATCCGCGTCGTCCACGCCGACCATCACCGCCGCCAATTCAGCCAGGGCCTCGGGGTGGAGGAGGTCGTCGTGGTCGAGCAGGGCGACGAACACGCCCGAGGCAGCCTCCAATGCTCGGTTGGTGGCACGGGAGATGCCGCCGTTCTCACCCATGGCCATCACCTTGATCCGGGGATCGCCTACAGCGAGCTCCTCCATCATCGCGGTGAGCTCGGGGTCGCCCGACCCGTCGTCGCAGAGGCACAGCTCCCAGCTCCGGTAGGTCTGGCGGACGACCGACTGGACGCACTCCCGAAAATACCAGTGCGACGGCCGGAAGACCGGTACGACCACGCTGATCAGGGGCCCCCTGGTCGGCAGGGTGCGCAGGTCCACTCGGTCGGCTTTCTGCAGCTGGTGCAAGTGCAGCCAGTGCCAGTACTCGGGCGGGTAGAGGGCTGCATGTCTCCCCCACGCCAGGCGGTCGGGCTCGCTGACCTCGTCCGGGAGGGTCTCCTCGGCCAGTCGCAGGGCCACGTGTCCCAGTGCGGACACCAGGGCCTCGGGGACTCCCTCGCCAACCTCCGAGGTCCGGCCAGTAGGGAGTGAGGAGTCCTCCTGGGCGCCAGCCAACAGGTCGGGATCGGGCCTTCGGGAGTCGGGAGTCGGCATGGGCAGGCGATCAAGGGAGCGCCGTATTCCGACGACGGCGACTCTGAACGTAGCATGGGTTGCCCGAGTACCACGACCGGGGGCATCCGCACCTGGACCAACAGCACGCGGCGCCGGGAGTATGCTGACCGGGTCGCCGTCGGGTCTGTTCCCGCGCCTCCGTTCGGGCTGGCAGATCGGTCCGAACGGTGTCGGGCTGACCCCCCGGACCGGGAGCGGAACGCTGGGTGCGGCGACCGACGGGGACAGGGCGGCAGAGTCAACCGGCGGCCGGAACGGCAGGGCAATGGGGATGGCAGTCCACCCTCGACCAACGAAGCACCATGCGATCGCGAAGGCGAGGAGAGGACGAAACAGTGGCAAAGCCTGAGCTCGACCCAGAACAGTTCCTCGAGTCCCTGAAGGAGCAGCATCGCATCCTGAGGTGGGAGCCACTCCCACCCGACGAGGCCAACCGGCCCCTCGGTGGCGAGCAGGCACGCAACAGCTCCGCTCTGGCGTACCTGCACCAGCACTGGACCCTCCCCGACCGCTTCCACGACGAGGACGCCGGTGGGGGTCCGAAGGGTCGACTGGTAAGCGTGTTCGGCCGGCTCACTTACCGGGTCCTCGGGCGTTACCTCCGCGAAGAGCGCGAACTCCTCGGCCACATGGTACGAATCTCGGAGACCCTCGAGCAACGGTGCGACGAGCTGACGATGAGAATCGCCGAGCTGAACGAGGAGATCATCAGGCGCCAGGTCGCCGAGGCGCGCAACCAGGCACTGCTCGCAGCCTGGCTCCATGCGGAACCCCCCGTCCAGGCCGTGGCGCCGGCGTCGACCGGAACCAGGATCCCTGCGGGAACGGCCCCGGCGGCGACACGTTCCGATGCGGACGGCTCCGGCTCGGCGGCCTCTCCGAACACAACGACCACGACAACGAGTGACCAAACCGCCAGTGCAGCGGTCGTTGCGGATGTGAACAGCCGCCCATGATGTCCGTAGTCACTGCGGACTTGGACCAGGCGCGCCGTGGCACCACGACTCCCGCGAGGGCGGGTTTCCGGAGATCCGACCCGTGAACCCTGCTGGATCCGGAGGAGACCGGCCGGTTGTCGCTGTCCTCACCACCCGCTGGGAATTGCGATCCGAGAGCGGATGGGCAATCCGCCAGGTCGCCGGAGCGATGGCCTGCGCTGCTGATGTCCACGTGGTGACGCCCCAGGGAGCAAGGCCGGCAGTCCGCACGGACAGTGTCTTCACCCTGCACGAGACCGGAACCCCGGTCCAGCCGGTCGACGATCTGAGCCGCGACGCCTTGATCGCGGCGTTCTCCCAAGCCGGCGCACATGCCACCGGAGAGATCGACTCTCAGTTCGGCCGCATCCTCGACCGCGGCCAGATCGAGCCGTGGGAAGCTGCCGCCGCGGTCCTCACCGAGTTGCAGCCGGACCGTGTGGTCATCGCCGGCCATCTGAACCTTGGTGCGCTCAGCGCGGTCGACCGCTCCATGCCCGGCCTGCCGCTGTCCGTGGTCCCACTCGCCGTCGACTCGCTCGCGCTCGGCTTCCCTCACTTCCGAAAACTCCTTGACCGCGCCGACTCGCTCCTCGCCCTCTCCGAAGCAGAGGCCGCCGAAGTCGCCTCCCACCTTGGCAGCTGGGAGCGCGTCCATTGGATCGGGATCCCGCTTGCGGCCAATCCCAGCGCTCTTTCCGAACCCAACACCTGGGTCGGCGACACCGGCTACGTCCTGGTCCTGACCGACACCTGCGCGGATGACGACGACGAACCGGCGGTACTTGCCCGCGCCATCCGCATGGCCTTCCCCGACCCTCCCGTCGGCATCTCCGCCACCGACAACTTCCACGTCTGGCACCGGGGTCGGCGCAGTTCGGGCTGGCCGGTCGAACGAGCGAGCGACTTGGCCCGCCTGATGGCATGGGCGGCTCTCACCGTCGACCTCCGGCCCGGCGCCCTGTTCTCACGCCGTTGCGTCGAGTCGCTGCTCTACGCAACGCCCATCGTGGTCCCCTCCGGCAGCCGGGCCGCCGACCTCGCCCGCCGCAGCGGGGGTGGGCTCTGGTACTGCTCCCCCGGCGAGCTGATCTGGTCCGTCGAAGCGATGCTGGATCCTTCCACACGGGCAACGCTGTCCCAGCAGGGAAGGTCCTACGCAGAGGCCGGCTACGGGACCACCGAGGGATTCATCCAGCGCGTACTGCAGGCGACCGGGCTGGCCAACGACGAGATCGCCCCCGTTCGGCAAGGAGAACCGGCCACCGGGTCCCCGCAAACGGTCACCGCCTGAGCGTCGTCGGCCCGTCATCGTCGGCGCATCGTCGTCGACCCATCGTCGTCCGGACGCTGTCAGCCTGGGGACGCCGGAGCCACGAGACCGGCCACCATGCCATCGAGGATGTCCGCTTCCGACACCAGACAGCGGTCCTTTCCCAGCACGGTCATGAGAGTCGACAGGATGAGCGCCCCCGCCACGATCACGTCCTCGCGCCCTTCGGCCATGCCCGGACGGACCAGCCGGGCGCCACGATCCTCACCGGCCAGGGTGCGCTCCCAACGTCCCACCGCCTCGGCGGTGAGGACCGAGTGGTGCACGCGGTCCCGGTCGTAGACAGCGAGCCCCATCTCGAGGGCGGAGAGCGTGGTGACCGTGCCGGCCAGGCCCACCAGCAGGGCCGGCAGCCCGAGCCGGGGTTCAGCCGTCAGCGCCGCCCTCACCGTCGCCCCCACCACTTCCCTGGCGGCGTGGAGCGAAGCGGACGTCGGGGGATCACACTCGAGGTAGCGCTCGAACACCCGGACACAGCCGATCTGCAGCGACACCACCGCCAGCTCCGGGTCATCAGCCCCTGCCCCCGTCACCAGCTCGGTCGACCCGCCCCCGATGTCGACCACCAGGAACGGTCCGTCATCCGGGTCGAGGTCCGCCACCGCCCCGGCCAGCGAGAGGCGGCCCTCGTCCCGTCCCGACAGCAGGGCAGGCTCGGCCCCGGTCACCCCGGCCGCCGCCGCCACGAACTCCGGCCCGTTCGACGCGTCACGTGCAGCCGACGTCGCCACCAGTCGCGCCCGCACCACACCGAGCTCGTCCATCGTCCTGCGGTACTCGGCGAGGACCCGGAGGCACCGGTCGATCGCTACCTCGGAGAGCCGGCCCGTCGAGTCCACGCCCTCCCCTAGGCGGGTGATCCGCATCAAACGAGTCAGTGGACGCCCGTCGGCGTCGGCCACCAGCAGCCGCGTCGAGTTGGTGCCACAGTCGATCGCCGCCACCGGTCCGGTCGAGTCCACCCCACCTTGCTAGCACGGTCCGGGCGGACTGCCCGCCGGGCGCCCGGGACCGCAGTCGTGGCTCCAGGTGCGGGAGCTGGCCCGAGGTCCCGGTAGTCCCGGTAGTCCCGGTAGTCCGGTCCCGGCCGGCCGTCCGCGCCCGCCAGCGTGTCAGTGGGGCTCCGACAGGGGTCGAAGACCGACCCGGCGGGCCGTCCACTCCCCGACCGGATCGTCGGCCCCGGTGAGCCACCAGGCCAGATGGGCGTGGAGGCATTTCACCCCCTGCCGGGTACCCCCGACCCCTCCGGTTGGTCGGGGACCCCGGTGATCGCCGGGAATGAGCGAGTCCCGCTCCCGGCCGTACAACTGGTGGGACGCGGCCAACCGGTCCGCCGGAATGGCCGACTCGGCCAAGCGCACGCCCCCAACCGACTCCAACCGGCTCACCTCGTCGCGCAGGACGGGATCCACCAGCCAGAAGCGCGTCGGCATCGGCGTGCCGTCGAACAGGAACGGGGCGTTGGCGATGACCGCAGGACGGCCGTCCTCGGACCGGACCACCACCTCGAATGCCCCGGCCGGAGTCCGTCCGAGCAACTCGGCCACCGCCGATCGGTCATCGATCACCGGAGCAGTCCGGCGCTCGGTCACCTCGGCCTCCCCGCCGTCGTCGGGAGCCCGACCCGTCACGTCAACACTAGAAGCCACATCAACGCCGGAATTCAGGCATGCGGGTCACGCGATACCGCAAGCCATGTCAGCGCCAGAATTCGAGCGTGGAGGTCACGCGATGCCAAAACCCGCCAGAAGGGGAGACGGCCCCCGCAGCGCCGGCCGGATGGGCGTCGCCGGCCGGGCTCGGGCTGGTCGGGCCGGGGACCCCCGAGCCCGAGAGGACCGAACTGGTCGCCTGGGCCGCTGCCAGTCCCGGTGCGGGCGACATGTTCGGCGCGTCCGCCGGGGAGACCGGTGGCTGCGCCCCCGGGTCTCCGGATGCCCCCGCCCCCTGGGTCGTCGGGACGCCCGCCCCCGGTAGCACGGTGAACAGGGTCTGACCCGGCGCCACCAGCTGGTAGTCCGCCCGAGCCAGCTGGCGGATCGCCGTCGGTGAGTGGAGCAGCTGTTGCTGCTCGGTGAGAAGCCGGTTCTGTTGCTGCAACGCGGCAAGGCCCGCTCGAGCGGACGCGAGGTGACGGTGCTGGGCGACCAGGGTCGTCAACGGGAAGCTCGTCCCGACGATCACCACCGATACCGCCGCGGCCACGAGGACCGTCCCGCGTCGGGCGCGGGTGTGCCGCCCCGGCCCGGGACGTGGCCGCCCGGTCGACGCCGCCGCGCTCCGCGAACGGCCCGACCCGGCGGGATGCGACGGGTTGGCTCCCGTCCGCTTCCGCTCCTGTGCGGTCATTCGGGTCCCTGCGCGGCGAGCGTCGCCCGGCCATGGAAGGCGGCGGTCTCCCCCAGGAGATCCTCGATCCGGAGCAGCTGGTTGTACTTGGCGACGCGGTCCGACCGGGCGGGGGCACCGGTCTTGATCTGGCCACAGTTGGTCGCCACCGCCAGGTCGGCGATGATGGAGTCCTCGGTCTCCCCGGAACGGTGCGACATCACGCAGGTGTAGGCGGACCGGGTGGCGAGCGACATGGTCCCGAGGGTCTCGGTGAGCGTGCCGATCTGGTTCACCTTGACGAGGATCGAGTTGGCGGCCCCCGAGTCGATCCCCCGGCGCAAGCGCTCCTCGTTGGTGACGAACAGGTCGTCACCGACGATCTGCAGACGATCGCCGAGAGCACGGGTCAGCACTGCCCACCCGTCCCAGTCCTCCTCGGCCATGCCGTCTTCGAGCGACACGATCGGGTAGCGGCCGACCAGGTCGACCCAGTAGTCGACCATGTCCGAGGAGGACAGCGTGCGGCCCTCGCCCCCCAGGACATACGACCCGTCGCGGTAGAGCTCGCTGGAGGCCGGGTCCATGGCGATAGCGATCTCGTCGCCGGGGGTCCGGCCGGCCGCCTCGATCGCGTCCACCAGCACCTGCACCGCCGTCTCGTTCGACGGGAGGTCCGGCGCGAACCCGCCCTCGTCGCCCACCGCGGTCGACAGACCTCTCGCCTTCAGAACGCCCGCCAGGGCGTGGTACGTCTCGACCCCCCATCGGAGTGCCTCAGAGAACGACGCTGCCCCCACGGGCATGATCATGAACTCCTGGAAGTCGACGGAGTTGTCGGCGTGCACCCCGCCGTTCAGCACGTTCATCATGGGCACCGGCAGCACGTGGGCGTCGCATCCGCCCACGTAACGGAACAGAGGGACCTGGAGCTCGTCGGCCGCCGCCCTGGCGGTGGCCAGCGAGACCCCGAGGATGGCGTTGGCCCCGAGACGTGCCTTGTTCGGCGTCCCGTCGGCGTCGATCATCGCCAGGTCCACCCCGCGCTGGTCGAGCACGTCGACGCCGGTCAGGATCTCGGCGATCTCGCCGTTCACGTGGTCCACCGCTTCACGGACGCCCTTGCCGCCAAAGCGCCCGCCACCGTCCCGCAGCTCCCGTGCCTCGAACGTGCCAGTGGAGGCACCCGAGGGAACCATCGCCCTCCCTGCCGCGCCCGATTCGAGGACGATCTCCGCCTCGACCGTAGGGTTCCCCCTCGAATCGAGGACCTCCCGACCGAGGACCTGTTCGATGACGCTCACTGTGCGCTGCTCACGTTCGTTGTGACTCCTCTTGCGGGCGTGACAGAACTTACCATCCCCCACCGCCTGGACCAGGGAATTCCGCCCGCAGTCCACCCGGACCGAACGGTCTCACTCGCGGGCACGCACGGACTCCCGAAAGGCGCTGGCCCGCTCCCGAAGCGCGCCTTCCGGATCGGGGTCGCCGGTGAGCCTGGCCAGGTTCACCAACGAGAAGAGCAGCTCTGCAATGAGCCGGGCGTCCCTCCGGTCCCCGCTCCGGTCGTTCCCCTCCCCACCCTCACCAGCCGAAAGCCATGAGCGCCCCTCGCTCGCCCGGGACGCCAGCTCGGCGAGCCACCCGGTCATCCGCTCCACCTCGGCAGCGACCCCCGGCAGCTCCAGCCCAACCGTCAATCCCTTGCGCTGCAGCTTCGCCGCCAGGGCGAGAGCGGGGAGCGTCTTCGGGATCCCGTCGGTGATGCTGGAGCGTCCCTTCTCAGCCTTCTTCAGGGCCTCCCACGTCTGTTCGGATGCCGGGGGCCCGCTCCCGCTCCAACCACCGACGACGTCGCCGAAAAGGTGGGGATGCCGGGAGACCAGTTTGTCGTGGACGCCGCGAGCCACGTCGGCCAGCGTGAACCGCCCCGCCTCCTCGGCCAGGGTGGCGTGGAAGTACACCTGGAACAGCAGGTCGCCGAGCTCTTCCTCCAGGTCGGCCACCGCCCGCTCCTCCCCCTCCGGATCGGCCACCGCCCGCTCGGCGCCTCCACCGCCGTCGGCGTCCACCGCCGCCACCAGGTCGATCGCCTCGAGCACCTCATAGGTCTCCTCCAGCAGGTGCCGGGCCAACGAGCCGTGCGTCTGGTCACGATCCCAAGGGCACCGCTGGCGCAGCGTATGCGTCAGCTCGTCCAGCCGCACCAGCTCGCTGCCGACCGGGGCGGCCGCCGCCGGGATCCACAGCGTGGTCAGGTGGTCCGGCTCGAAGGAACGGTCGAGGTCGTCCCAGCCCACCTGCCGGACGACTTCGTCCGCCATGCCCAGATGATGGAGGACCGTGACCATCGGCTCCGACCCAACCGAGGTGGCCCAGTCGACCGACAGCTTGATCTCGGAAAGGACCGAACGAGACCAGCACTGCGCCACCACCAGCGGCCCGCGTTCCCCGGCCGCGTCGGTCGCGAACGTCTCGCCGTCGACGATGCGCACGCTGGAAGCCACCGGGTCCACACCGAGCCTGGCGTAGACCAGATCGAGGAAGGAGAGCGCCGGGTGCACGGACACGTCCACCTCGCCGGACGCGACCGCCGGGTTCTCCCGGAGCAGCACCACGGTGCGTTCAGCCACCACCGGGGACCCAGGCACCGCGTAGACCACCGAGCCGGCGCTCCGGGCCGCCCCCAGCAGATCATCGACGATCGCCCGGTAGACGGCGTCGAACGTGGGCAGACCCTCGTAGTGGTGATCGAAGGACTGCGCACCGGTGAGCGCCGCGGCAGCTGGATGCCGGGTGGTCCTCAGCCACAGCCGGTCCGCAGCTGAGGCCAAGCGCAGGGACTCCGCCGTCATCAGATCGGAGCCCGCCGGGCCGAGGCCGATCACGTCGATGCGAGGACGCGGAGAGCGGGCGGCTCCCGCCGCGGGGGGCCCAGCGGAGCTGGCTCCATCCGCTCCGTCCGCTCCATCCGCTCCGAGGAGGCCGGTCCTGCTCATCGGGGCACCCTCTGTCGCGGTTCTGGCGGGCTCAACCGCCCGTGCCGGAGGAGCCGGGTCCCGTTTCCCCCCGGCCAGAGCCCGCGGCCGACGGTACCGGTCTCGACCCGGAGGCACCGAGCGGCGCCGTTCCGGTGGGCGCCACCAGCGGGTGCCCGACCGCCGCCGCCAACAGGAACCGCTCCGGCGGCGCCACCGGCGCGACGACGACATGCCCTTGCCACGTGCCGTAGCGGGGATCGACGGAGACCGTCGACCGCCTGGCGAAGACGACGATCTCCTTGGCTACCCGGTTCCCGTTCGCCGTCGACTGGAGGAGCTCCTGGTGGATCACGCCGGCGGCGGCGGAGAGTGGCTCCACCGTCTGACTGGTTACTTCGAACAGCTCCCATGCGCCGGTGCTCGGATCCTGGAGGGGACCGATCGGGGCACCCACCGCCACCGACGTCAGCCCGAGTGCCTGCTCTACCTGCGACTCGGTGTTGGAGCAGCCGAGCGCTCCGCCACTCGGGGCGGTCTGGGTGTCGAGCGAGCTCGCCTTGGCCACTGTCGCGAACGAGGCCCCGCCCTTGATCTGGGCCAGGTACTCCTGGGCATGGGCCTGGGTGTCGGTCACGATGACGCTCACGCAGTCGGCGGTGAAGAGCGCCTTGTTGGCGGCGTAGTACGCCTGCATCTGGCCACTGGTGATGACCGCCCCGTCGGCGAGGAGCTGCTGGTCGACGGCATTGTTGGCGATCAGCTGGTCCCGCACGGCAGTGGGAAGACCCGACACGACCTGTGCCCCGGTCAGCGCCTGGCCGGCCGCGCTCACGCAGTACGAGGCCGTCCCCGACTGCGCCGCCTGATTGGCGGTCGCGCTGATCTCACCATCGAGCGTGGCCTCGAAGGTGTTCCCCGCGTTCGCCAGGTCGGAGGCCGTGACGGTGAGGCCTTTCGACGCGGCGAGCTGCGCCGCCAGCGCGTCGCCGATCCGGTTCTGGAGGATGGAGTCGGCGAAAGCCATGTTGAACGTGCCCGCCCCGCCGGCGCCCTGAGTTTGGACCGTCTGGCCGGTCTCTGCCTCCAGCAGGCACTGACCGGCCTGGGTGGTGTCGAACGCCTGGAGCTGGGTGTTGAGCGACGCCACCGAGACGGTCGTCCCGTTGACGGTGGCCGCAGTGGGCAGGGCGTTGCAGGCGGTGGCGAGCACCCCGGCGACGAGTGCGAGCGACACGGTGGCGAGGAGGCGCTTCACGGCGGCGATGCTACCGGCTCGGTGCTAGCTCCGGTATCCCGCGTCCACCGGCGACCTCGGGGGCCGGCGGGGGTTCCTGCGAGTCGGCGATCGGATCCGAGGCCGGCATCAGGCGCTGCAACAGCTCGACCACAAGTGGAGCGCATGCCGGTGGTCCCGCGCCCCGGTCCGTCGTCGGCACGACCAGCGGAGCCACCAGCCGGTGGGTCTCGGTGTGGTAGGTCGCGCCGGGCGCCAGGCGCCGCAGGCGGATCTCGGCCGAGGCGGGAAGGACGATCGGCGCCAGCTTCACCATGGCCCGTCCCGCCGAGGTCCCGCGAGGAGCACCGGCGGGCCGGGGTACCGCCACCGCCAGCTCGGTGATGCCGAGCCGTCGGCACTCGACTCGAAGACGGGCGACATCGAGCAGGGCGGCAGCCGGTTCCGGAAGGGGGCCGAACCGGTCCTCCCACTCCGTCCGGACATCGTCGATCTCTTCCTCAGACGAGAGCCCGGTGATCCGGCGGTAGGCCTCCAGCCGCACGTCCTCGGCTTCGACGTAGCTGGCAGGGAGGTGGGCGGCGTCGGGAAGGTCGATGGTGAGGTCCACGGGCCGGGGCCGCGCCTCACCCTTCAGCTCCGCCACCGCCTCGGAGACCATCTGGACGTAGAGGTCGTAGCCGATGGCCGCAATGTGACCAGACTGGTCGTGGCCGAGGAGGTTCCCCGCCCCTCGGATCTGAAGATCGCGGAGGGCGATCTTGAAGCCCGACCCCAGCTCCGTGTGGTCGCCGATGGTCCGCAGGCGCTCGTACGCCGTCTCGGAGAGTGCTTTGTCCGCCGGATGGAAGAGATAGGCATAGGCCCGCT
>Ga0080006_1151082_pt1 | contig 31100 bp, 32 predicted proteins | sample RS3BMetagenome_FD_69209 | JGI IMG/M metagenome (GOLD analysis project Ga0080006, IMG submission 69209) | Ferric oxide microbial mat and aquatic microbial communities from Rainbow Spring, Yellowstone National Park, USA - RS3B (SPADES... ...
CCCCCATTCCCCCCATTCCCCCCACATCCCTTGATTGCAACAGGAAGCCAGTATTCGAGACTCCCCTGGTTCAGGCCAATGATTCTGGATCACAAGAATATCGAAAAAGCACCGCTTGCCAATGATCAATTTGCGACATAGGCCGTCAGAACGATCAGGCTTAAGTTCGGAGCCTCCAAGCGTTAATCCTTCTCCAGGCTACGAGATCATCATGTCTCTACGAAGGCTTGCCGCTGCTTCTGATCTGTGGGATCGAAACGTTGGTTTCGAAGCTCCTGGGCCCCGGACTTTGATGACTCGCTACTTCTCTTGTTTATACGGTTGCTGCTCGGCGCCTCGTTGTCACTGAAAACGAATTGGACCTTGCTGGGCATCGCGACTGGAAGTGGCCGGTTGCTCCATACACTAGTTGGACATACCGGCTTCTGCTGCGGCCGAAACTTTGTGACTGCAGCTGGTTTTGCCACTGAATGTACTCGGACGAGGACAAACACAGCAGAAGGACCGGAAGTCCCAGTTTAATCCGGATTCATCGAGGCGCGGCTGCGTTGAACGGGACGGGCTGCTTTGAATAGCGCAATCCCTTTTGAGCTTCGGGTAGGCTGACCTGCAAATACTTTCTGAGTATGCGACCTTTGTAAAAAATGTGCTGCAATGGAGCGTTTGTAGTCCCGGATCGTGCAAACCGACCTGACCTGGTGGGTCTTACCAACGGCTTAGGCTTATATTAGCGGAGGTGTACATGTGGACCGGCAATACCGACACGAATGCGCGTTTAAGGAGAGAGCCGTTGTATAATTTTTTCTTGAAACATAAAAGTCGTTCAGCTCTGTCAGGATATTTGGAGCTTGTCTATTCTTCTTGGAACACGAAGTACGTAACAGAGTGGATACCTGCTGGTACAAGACTCCTCTTCATCGACGTATGCTGCGGGGCTGCAGATGCTTGTCTCCAGGGAGAGTCGACCGCACTCTAGGATTATGTGTATGCCAATGCTGTTTCGGGACGCCATATCTCGTCAGAAATCGCTCAAGCGAATATGCGTACCATGCTTTCACACCTATTCCCGTGACTTTCCGTTGTTGCGCTTTCCTATGAGGGAGTGGTAAGCTTTTCCACAATAGACCACTGCTCCCGCTGCCGTTTGGGGCCACTCTGGATCAAGGAACATTTATATTGTTTTTCGGTTCGAGGGTATATGCTCGAAAGCTGTTTCTGGTAGCTTCCAAGCCGTAAAAATCTATATGCATGCACATTACTACTCCAAGACACATTCCACAGCGCAGACCATTATCATTCAGAGATGAATGTACAGTCAAACAGGAACGTTCAGCAACTCGGTAGCCACCATACCATCCCAAACCATCGAAAGAAGTGAATTGCGGATGGTTGATTCTTCAGTGAACTACACGTAATTCTGTACTCATCCACGAGTATAAGCTCCGATGCAGCCCATATGTAGATTAAAATAAACCCACTGGTCTCCACGATCGGGTATACCTTTTCGTGAATAGTACATTGCCCTCTATTCTGGGACGAAGATTTCATTCATGCCTTACATGGTGGGGATTGTTGTTGTAGGATACACTTCCGTCTTGAATGGCATACGAGCAACATAACGCGGATAAAATACAAGATAGCAGGCATAGGATCTTGAATTGTATCACCGTACTGTTGTTCCAATAAATCATTGCGGCTGCTCAGCAAGTTGCAGGTATATTAATTATGAAAGCCCTCGCCGAACAAACGCGCTGCACTGGTATATTCCATGCAGTCCATCTGCACATGGCAAGATACCCAATGTGCCGTCTGAGCCGAACGCTGTGTCCCATATTCTTGTCAGCGCATCCTCACGAGCAGGCCACTGCGCAGCAGGTGCCATCGCACTTGATGCGAACGTTCTGTACCAGCTTGCAAGGGCTCTATCGACCACAAGACGCCATGTGCACGTCAGCGGTGCATAGAGGCCATCATGCGCCACAGCGGTATTGCCTGCCACCGAGTGGTCCAGCAGCTGTGCTGCGATGTCCACCAGCGCGTCGCATCTACCGATACGGGTGCAAGGGCTGCTGCAATGGCTGGGTCTCACCTCAGTGTCCTGTCGTATGTGCTGCTGCTGCTTTCGTGAAAAGCTCGACGCGGTGGTAACTATAGTGCTAAAAACACCAGATTGTATATGCATCTTATACACCAGGTAGTAGCTCGTCAACCGCAGCTGCCACCAGAGGGCGTCTTGATCACTTGGTTCTCCGCTGTAGTGCCGGTCTCGTTGCGTAACCATACCGGGAAAGGGTCATCGATCAGTTGCTCACGCCTATCGGCGTCGATTACAGCCATGCCAGAAAGCAGCTCGCTTATCACCGGTCTATTGCCCTGACGATTGTTCGGTACATAGCGACCCGCTGGAGAGCAGAATGGAGAGCCTTCGCCAAGAGAGATCTGCATTGCATCTCGTTCATCGTAGCCGATGGAGGCTCTGCAACTTAGCGCGTCGATGATACCATCAACGTTGCCGTAGAGATCAGCGTCGGTGATGGTGCTAGTGTCGTTGACAATGACCTCGTCTCGACGCATAAGGTGCAGAGATCATTACAGAGAGTAGAAATATATCCTCCCCGGACAACGATCGTTTCTTTTTGTTCAGTAGTACAAAGAACTGCGTAATATTGCGCGTATCGATGCATTGCATTGCTTGTCTTGATAAGCTCACCGCAAATGGATGCTCCTTCTGTTGTGTCCACGGAAGCCCTTCAAGTTTATTCAAGACTCTTAAGATTGGATGTGTAAAGGTCATTATCCACGAAGGGTAAAAAAGTTCTGAGGAAGATTAATAATGAGCGATTGAGCAAGTACCACCAAAGAGATATAGGGTGTTCGTTGGACCTACGGTGCCAGACGCGCCAAATCTGTGACCCCGGAGTGTTACTCAACCCGATATTCCCTGTTTGCCGTATCGTGCCCCAGTGAAACCAACGCTGTCTCCCACATGCATCCAATTCTATACAACAGAACAAAATTTCAACTTCCATATATCTCTCAGATACCCTACTCATACGTCAATCAGTCCGAAACAGTCAAGGAGCTGATAGTTGTCATTAGGCTCTCGGAATCTTTTGGTCCGAAGCGTCCAGTGGAATAACTGTTCGAAATGCTTAGCGAAATGTACCGCAGCTTTCATATGGGATTTGCTTTTAAGTGCGGCTAATCCAGCTCTATTCGGTGGTGACTGTGTTGTACTCTCACAAGTCACAATAAAGAAATTTACCAAGACTTTCAGCTGGACAAAAGGGATATAAATGGCCATTTAAGCCAACACAAGTTGGGCATGCTACCGTGCCTCGGGCGCGTCGCTCGTAGAAGGGCTCTCCAGAGAACCGTACCTCGGGGACGCATTGGCCTCGTAGAATCGCTGCACCTAAGTTCATTCGCCAGGCAATAGATTTTGCACTGACGCATCACTGTAGCCCTAGTTCAAATTCCAGCTTCCATGTTACCAAAAGTTCCCATCAATTCCGGTCCAGGCAGCGGATTGCTTTCTCGAGGGCGGTATGTCATCGTTCTTGGCCGCTCCAACGGAGCCTTATACACCTGAAGAATTGAGTGCCTCAGAACCTCCAACCTATATCCATGAGAATTTGTTACGATAATTGTCCCAGAGATTATTGAAGACGCCGCACGTGTCACGACTGCCAAATAACCAGAGCACTCCGCTAGCACCGGTCCGGGAGGCCGCACCGTCCCGAGCCGGAAGCATGTTTCTGGTATATGAACCACCATGAACGCCTTAGCTACGAGAGCTACCTGTAGAAGCACTAGAACTGATCCAGGCCCAGAACACAGTATCTTCGGAATGAAGAATTCCACCAGTTGTGTGCATACTCTGAACGAAGTGTACCATAACCAAGAGCCTCACTACAAACATATATTGTGGTCGCATATGGTAAATCCGGACGGTTCCGCACCGGAAAACAAACGTTACTGAGAAAATCGAGTTCCCTGGAGTCTATCGGATATGGGGGCATTAAGCCGTTGTTGTTGCTCTTCGTGCTGCTTCTGGGCTTACCACCTAGAGTTTCCGGAAAGTATTCTGATGTACCCTCCTCGAAATCGTGGCAAGCACCGCAACCTGAATAACGCAGATCTACGCAGGGCGCTCCCGTAACGAGACATTTCTAGTCTAAAACGATAAATATTTCTCTTAGTGCCTGCACGATTGTAGCCTCGGGTCCAAATTCTCTCCCGGATCCGTGCGCACGATTTAATAGGAAGCAAACGTGCGTCGATTTTATGTACAGACATGAATTGCCTTTCTGTTCGTATATGAGGAGCAGTGCACGCAGTAAACTCAAGGTACCCATATATATTCGTCATTGTGCCCTGCACAAGAGCGCTGCAGCGCAAACAAGGGAGTGGTACGGCTGGGGTTGTAATTTTCTGGCAGCGTTTGGATGGCAATCATTCTGATTTAGAGTCGATACAGGTCTGTAAAACTCGGAGCTTCGAGTGCATTCTGGCAGCAATTTTGGTAGACTCAAATCTATGTCCTTAAATACACGGAGACAACCAGTCATGCTAAGAAGAATGCCTTCTCTTTCCGGATACGGTACCAGTTTGATCCAGACGGTATTGCATATGCAAAGCACGGCCTTAGTCTCTACCAATATCGCGTCTCGCATGGCTGTGCAGAGCCGAAAGATTCAAAAACTCTAGCAAGGCGTCTGTCGCAAATGCGGACGCGGCCGGCTACGACTCAGTACGAAAACTTCCTCTTTCTCTATATCATCTGATCATGTTTCTTGAAATCCACACTGGGCGTAAGTTCGGCGTCCACTTGCCACCACCATAAGAATGTGAGCCGTAAACAAGCACTGCTGTGTAGCCAGCCTGCTTATGATAGCATGCGTGTGCAAATTTTTTTAAAGCATCAAGCTTCTGCTAATTGGAACATACTTAATCATCGGCCTTCGTGCAGCGTCCGAGTAGGTATCCATTATTTTTGATTGACAGGCCGGTTATATTCAAATGCAAAACTCATATTTGTACGGTCGAGAACGGTACACGGTAAATTCAGAATCGTTTCGGCCCGTATTATCAGATGTCTCCAGTGGCCGCTTCGAGTTGATTTCAATGATTGTGGTCAGTTCGAGCTCTCTTGTGCCTTTGTCTGCCCCAGGATGCTGCACGAGCACCTCTAATGCGGGCGCGGAGGCAGCAAAGTGACAGAACGGATTTGCCATGCAATTCCTAGAATCTCGTGTATAATTCGGGCCTCCTGGTCACTTTTTTGGCTCGTAGAGTCTGCTTATGCCCGCCTTTACTTACAGTGCGACACTTTCAAGATGCGCAGCCATTGCGTAGAACCCTCGGGATCGATATATCCCTTGCAGATGTGCATATATATTCCCACCGTTTCGCGATGTTGGACTTTGCTTTGAGCCCATCTCTGAAAAGTCCGTGTGTCACTTGACCCAGGTGCTCGTACACGTTGAAGGTCCTTCCGCCAAATCGTGAAACCTTTGATCTTCGCTTTACCCCAGGGGCACCCTGAACATGTTCGACTAATTTATCTGCCCAAAATACTGCCTGACACAGATTCATTCGCAGTTCATCGTTGAATTTCTTCGTCCTCCAAGCACGATGCGTTACAGTTTCGAATCGCGAGCAGATCCTGACGAGCTGCCATGACGGTACGAACGTGTTCACGACTTTGAAGAATCCAAAAATCTCTGCAAATGTCTGCCAGATGGATGCTCTAACGTCACAAGCATGTGAGACAGTTGTTTCTCGAATAGGCGATCCCCACCTCAGTTCACAGGCTCTCTTTGCTGGCCGTCTCGCTGAGAGCCTCGACGGAACCTTCCCCGGATATGAAGCGGGAGCCCTCAACTAGAAAATTTCGCTATGGGATATGCCAGAGCATATCAAAGTGTATTGCGATACTCTCGACTGCGTGCGACCGCTGCTTTCAGATCTGCCAGCAACAGAGTGACTCAGCCGATCAGACTTCCTACATCACAACCGGCGGTAACAGAGGAAATACTTAGCTACTATCTTCTGCGGCCACTGAAGACTCACGCGCAATATTTGGGTCTCGAGATCTGAATCTGTGCCAGCAAGGATTACTTTCTGGTTGTATTCAAAACGTGTACATACTGTTTCTTTAAATACCGGTGAACACGATCTATCGGTTACAGAATCCGGCTCTAGCTTTAGCTTCTCGTCTCGCGCGATGGCGCCGGAATCAGAAATGAGCCCCTATCGCTGTTCCTGACCTCCAAAGTGGGAGCTCAGAGCCGCACGTGGACACGTGTTCCGTGCAGCGCTGGCTGGGCGTACATATTTGGCGATCGCGAATGCGCGCTCGATTCGCTCGCAGGAGATTTCGCGGGCGGAGAAGACGGGATGGCAAACCCACCAATACGTGGCAGAATGAGGATGCAGCAACGAGATTAACGCTTACGTGTCCAGAGGACAAGACATAGATCGGTGTGCGCACGCTTGGGCTCAGAGCTTCAACACGAGATAATCTTTGGGCTTCTTGTAGACATAAATTGTCTCCAACGAACATGCTACGGACGCGCGGTTTTCAGTACAACCCATTGTTGAGGACAGGTATTATTTTATTGCTGATGATATGGGCCCAGCTCTGCTCAGCTTTTCAGGAAGCAGACAAAACAAGTCTTGGAGCGAGACCTACGCAGGGGCTGGCGACGAAGATATCTTGCAGCCCAGCGAGCTACATTCCCACATGCAAAATTGAGAGATATTGCGTCAGGCATGATACTTCAAATGGGTGTGCAACAAAGGAACAAGCATGTTCACGAAATGAGCCACATCGTAACAGACTGCAACAGGTGGAAGATAGAGTCCAACATTCAAGGGGCTTCACAAACAGCATGTGGTATAATCTTTTGCGACAAAGACAGGAAAAGGTCAGTGTTGTGGACACGCGAGTTGATTGCAACTCTGAGTGCGAACAGAAAGACGCCCGAGTCTGCTTGGCATATGAGTATCGCAAAGTGTGTCTCATTTGCTCCTGCATACGCTCCTATTCGGAAATGAAGGACGCTGCTCAAAGGTACCCGGAGTATATTGGGAAGCAAGATCAAGGCCTCGGGATGCAAAGCACACTAAATGCGGGTACGAAGTACGAAATTTTTGAGAATCGTTTCCGGCATCGCTACAGATGCCTCTGGGTGCCTACAAACCAGGACGCAATCACGTCATCAAGAGGAATACTTCGGGCCATGAATTCTCGACTTTCCTGGATTAAGGCAAGATTGCAGAAGACTGGCATCCGCGATGCAGCACAGGTACCCGCTGTGTCCCAAACGGAGCGTGAACAAAGTCAGTGGCTGCCAACTGAGCCCGTTGGGAGACGTGCGCCGGGGGGCGCCTTGCCTTCTATGCCGAATACCATTATCAGCTTGGTGGGAACACCATCGCTCTCTTTGTCACCAACACCACCGTCACCATCAGCTACTTTGGTTCCGACGACGCCAACGATGCTACCGACGCCAACAACAACGGGGATATCAACGGTTTTACCGAGCACCATGGAACCTCTACCATCACCTTCCACCGCGACAACATCTGCGATGCCAACTCCGATGATGCCATCGCCATCAACGTCAACCTCCACATCATCAGCTACGCCACACACATATATGCCGTCACCATCACCTTCGGCATCGACCATGACGCCTCCGTGGACGGCAACTGCAACATCGAGCTGCTCCCATACCAAGACTCATTCTCATTGGACCGGGACGATGACTGCGCCAAACCCGCCTCCACCGACCTACATGCCATCCACCCAGTACCCTCCAGGGTGCTACACTGGCCCTCCGACCGTTATGTGCACATGTGTGTGCTCATGTCCGACAGCAGCACCACCCTCGATGCCGTCAACGATGTCACCGACATTCACCGCATCCGCGTTACCCTCTGTTTCTCAATCCTCAGCTACAGGTTCTATTACAACAACAACAGCATCAGCTTCCCCATCAACGACCCTGTCTGGACCCGTGAGTAGAACACCATTCCCGTCAATCATCGTGACATTCATGTTCCGTTGAAGACCTCGAAGCACCGAACTGGGCATTGTGGTATGCAGAGAATCCGATCCGTGCGAATCCATGCGTTTGAAAGTGAAACGTGAATGAGATACTGTAGAAACCCTTAGACTGGGATGACGTATACGTGCAGCTGGATTCGTTTCTCGACTCTGCTGTACGTTTTCGCGTCCACCTGCGTGCCAAGGATGCTATCGTGCTTCTCGTTGAACGAATTTGCCTCTGAAAGAGTCATTTCCTGATGCAATCATCAGAGTCACCAGGGGCCGATGCGCCCATTCAATGGACCGAAATCTTGGACCGAAAATTGAGCTGGCAATGCGGTCTTAATGCTTGCGACAAGAGCAGAGCCACTCAGTACAACGTTTGCAGGGAGAACCCGCATGCTCAGCAAAAGGAACACCACTCTAAATTGTTTTCTTTGGGTGTGAATTATTTCTCCGACACGTGAAACGAGGAGACGTTCGGTGAGTACCCTTGCGGACTGAGGTGCGGCAAAGCTTACAGAGCTCTTCCCTAGTCTTCCTCAAGAGCGGTAGGCCTCGCAGGGAGCAGGTGTAACGCTTTGTGGCCCTTGAGTCCCTTCTGTCCAGGTGCAGGATCCAGTCAACCGTCATTGCTTCCAGCATGCAGGCGATCCAGACCAACTCCTCCGCCGTTCCAGTCAAAGGCCGGCTTTCTGCATGTCGCAGACGCAGCATGCGAGAACGGCTGTGGGCAAACCAGAGCAACCTCGTATGACGTGGCAACCGGTCCCCAGATGGTGGCCATTGTCAAGCGCGTCACAAAATAGTTCCGCAAATGGAATCTAGACGAAACTCCCAGCAGGAACCCACATTGCTGTAGTGGATTTTGCGTACACTGTTGCCTTCCGCTCACCTTGGCGTCAAACACTGCCGCAAAAGATACTTCTTCAGCTCGCAAAAAATCTTCATCTGGAACATTAGCGCGCAGAATTGTCGCTCTCTCTTCTATGGCATAGAATGTAGTCTCAGCTCTCCGGGGTGACAGTACCAGAACCCATTCAGAATGGTGCTCTCTCTCAACGCTCCATCTTGACTAGCCGCGATGTATCGCACTATGGTATCCACGAATACGCGCTTCAGATCCAGAGCATCTGCTCAACAACACGCGTGATTTGTTATCCAGCGTGTAGGTGCGGTCACTGCAAGCCGCTCGCGAATAGCAGCACGAGCGGAACCTCGGATATAAAGCAATAATCACAGTTATATACATAGGTCTAATGCTGCCTCCAACCGCAAACGAAGCCGTAGGCATGATTCTTTTAGCTATACAGTTAATTCTAAATATACCATAATGTGTCCATGCTGGTGCGGACAAGGCTGCCATCCTTTTTTTTGGTTTCACTCGGCCCTTCCATTTACCACGGATCCCAGAGTTCGGGATGGATGGGTAGTGGCGTTCGGGACGCGTCCATCATGCCCTAACCTACTTCAAGTTTCATGAATTTTTTCTTTCGGATATACTGGTCGTATTGTACGTTCTATCATGCGCTGAGCCTGCCGTGAGCACCCGCCTTAGCGCCTATACAGCTGGAGCAGATGCTGCAAGGAGACAGAACGGCTTTTCCGTACCACTTAAAGCGTCGACTCTAGGCGTGGTTTATCCAACACGAGGTCGGAGCACACAATCATTTAGCATACCTGCAAGATGCGCAGACAGACCTACTGCCTCCGGTAGCGCGAAGCAACGTATTACGAAACCATCACGACCAGTGCGACGCCCAGACGCAGCCTAGACACCCCTAGTCCCAACTTGGACTGCGTTGCAGATGAATTGCTCAGGTATCGCCACTGCACCCACCACTGGGAGAAGCACTTAGCAGGAGCCGGGCAGACTCGTTCGGCTCTCGGGACCTTTCGCCTGGAGGGTACAGTTTCGGAAATGCGGTAAACCTTTCGCCCTTTTATGGCTTACCGTAGAGAGAGGAAGATGTTTTTGCCGGGTAGCTAGATAGTGGCTATTCTCTTCTCTTCATCTCTATAGCTCGCTCGATACGCGCACCTCTGTATCTAGCAGGCATGAGTCATGGCGCGCGTCTCGCTGTTGAAGGAAACAGTGATCCTGATCATTAGCGTAACGCTATCATGTACATGTTGTAACGGTGTTGACGTCACAGCAAACTATACTTATTTGTTCGATTGTGTTTTGAACTTCAACCAAGTGTGTTCAAGTGATTTTTCGCAGTTAATCGCAGACGTGCTCGAGAGTGCTCTCTTTCTCATAAAGAATAAAAAAAGGATGGTTATGGAAACGGAAGTTGATTATTCTGGAGGCCCAGGGACGCCGGCTGCCAGAAAAAAACAAAAAATAGTGCCGAGTCCGGAAGAAAAGGAAGAGAAGAAGAACCGAAGGGGGGAAGTCCTACGTCGAATGCGGCAAAAAAGACGGCTGTACGACGAGATGATGGTGAAAACCTTTCTTCTTGGACATATCAAGGATCCGTACAGGGAAAAGCTGCAAGACGCTATCGAAAAACGTGTCGACTCGTACTCCAAGAGTATTGTCAAGGCTTCGTCAGGACTGATGCATTTGGCGAGGGAGATGTATCGCGACGTGACGCACATGGAAACAGTCGATGTTCCTGACGAGTTTTTCGACAAGATGTTTATTCGTCAGCTGATGCCTGGCACAGAGAAAGCGCGGAAGGAAAACGAGCGGGTTCACGCTCTTCACGAAAACTACGCGGAATTCTGCTTCTAGGGTGCCCGATACGAGGGTGACGCGGATATTTAAAGCTATAGGGCGATGAAGTACCTCACGAATCTGAAGAACTATTTGGCAATGAACCTCGAACGTTTCATGATACGCGCCGTGTTTGCGCTCTACCCTGGCATCTCTTGCAAAGGGATATGGACGATTATCAAAGGCATCACGAACGATCGCAAGCATGTAGATGAGGTCGAATTTGTCGTGAAGAAGGCGTCAAACGAGAGTACGAATTAGGATTCCGTCATCCGTGCGGTTGTACAAAAGCACTGTGCGGTACTGGGGTTGGCGAATCCAGCAGGCAAGATATCAGAGTTGAAAAAAGATAAGGACAGATACTATCGCCTCGTCCTACGGTATTTCGTGTTTCTCGACCGAGAGCTCGAACGCAATGCGGAGATGATGGTGAATAGGGAAAAATGAAGAGTGGGAGAGACGGAAGGCTTTCCTGATGGGGAAGCGCTTCGACGTGGTTCCAATGTGCAACATCAGGTCACATTTTGTGAGTATCGATTCAGGCGTCCTTCACGGCATCATGAAGGAGATCAGTCCCGAGTTCAATGTTAACAGGAAGGAGTTCAGCGGTGAAAACTGGGAGACGTACTGGAAGAATATCTTCGATTTCAAACGTCTGAAAGTGAGCGAGCAAAAGTTGTTCACTGGGATGATCGAAACCGATGGAGTAGCCTTGTGTGTACACTATCGGCGGTTGAAGAAAGATCGTCCAGTTCCGCCTTCGACTGCGCCCTTGACGTAGGATGAAGAAAACAAAGAGGAGGATCCTGCGATGCAGGAGGTTGAGGATAGCGACCTTGTCGTTGGCGCGGCGAAGGATGAAGATGGGAAGGAGGCGGATCCTGCGACACAGGAGGTGCAGGATAACCACTATATCGTTGGCGCGGCCCCTGGGAATACGAATATCATAACCATCGCAGCACCTTAGCGTGTGGAAGATGGTACTGATGGTAACTTGCGTCAGAATGATATGCGTCTTTTGAGGTTCTCGAGAGCGAGATACTATCGAGCATCCGGTATGATGAATGCAAAGAAGAAAATCGAGATATGGAATGCAGGAACGAAAGAGCACCTGGAAGCTTTGAGCGAGGTGACTAGCCGAGGTGCCGACTTTCAGGCTTTTCTGAAATTCATGGATGATCGCGTTGCCCATTGGGATGCGCTGTAGGAGGAGTATACAAAGCCCCGGTGGGCACGTTTGCGTATGAATCTATACGGTGGGAGGCAGCGGGCGTTTGCCAACTTTTTTAATGAGTTGAGTGCCCTCAAAGAAGACGAGACTCAAAGGCTCGTAATAGTGTACGGAGCAGGGCGATGGAAGACCCAAGAAGGAACTACGCCAGCTCGAACGACAAGAACGTACAAGGAGTGTCCACGGCTTTTCGTTACAATACCGATAGATGAGTTCCGAACGTCCTATACACACCATGAACTGGGGTGTACCCTTCAGAGGGTCGAGATGGAAAAGTGCCAGAGGAGCCCTGAGTAAATAGCAATTACGGACCGCTGACAGACGAGCAAATAGGAAGGAGGGCGAAAGTTCGTGGACTTCTTGCATTAGTGAGTACAACCAGTGATGGCAAGAAACGTATGGAGTTTGTTAACCGAGACTTTAACGCCGCAGTCAATATACGGAGATGTGCGGTGCTGGAGAATAGACCTCCAGAGTAGACAAGAAGGAATTTTGTTGGACAACCCCTCAAAGTGGAACTATATGAGAGAACGTTGGAAGCAGTAGTAGGTGGCCGGTCCGAAAAGACGAGGAGGCGTCTGCACATCAGCTGAAGAGTTCTTGTCTAGGGCCCCGGTCGCCGCCACTACTGTACACGCCCGACGTCGTTCGACTTTAGAAGGGCGTTCGGATCGACTAGAACTTGGGGCAAGTATCCGAAGTGTTCGGGACTCAGTGTCGACAGGGCTCTTCCCGATCCATGCTTCTGAAGCATGCTCTTTTCATCGGATATGCGGTCGGTAGTCTGCGTCATCCTGCAGCGTCTCTCTGCTGACCGGTACTCTCCCGAATTCGGCACACTGGCAGTAGAACGCATCCTTCACATGCCTTGAACCATACCCTCCACTGCCAACATGCGCGCCCTGGGGTCGCCCAAAGCATCCGCGACCGAGCTTTGCATATCTAGAGAATGATCTGACCGGATGCAGAGGTCGACAAGGTCTTGTGAGGCAGCACAATGCAGTTGCGAATCACAACGCCGCCGTCGCACTCGACATGCGATCCGAGGACGCTGACACGTCCGGCCTCGGACTCGATGCCGTCACCCTCGACACGAGCCCAGGGCCCAATGACCGACGACCAGCCGATGATGCTGTTTGCGATATACGCATGCTCTCTAACTACACAATCTTCTAGGATGATGCAGTGCTGAAGGCGAACGCCTGCACCAATCACGCAGCCAGCTCCAATGGAAACGTTGGGTCCCACTTTCGCTGACGACGCCACCCGGGCCGTCGAGTGTACGAAAACAGCGCCTACAAATGTAGGACTCGTACTACTCATTGTCACTGAACCACGGCCTAGGTCGTCAGTGCTCTTGGTAAAGAGCCTGGAGGCTAATGCCTCCGGGCGGTAAGCATGATCCGCAAGCTGCTCGGGATGCACCTCAGCATAGTGCTCCAGATAAAGTTTCGAGGCAAGCAGCGCAGCGGCCGGTTCCTTGATCTGACACCAAAAATCTTTGTGCTCGTAAATATATATAACTTTCCGACCCTCATAATGCATGATAACATCCTGCTCGAGTCTGATATGGTTGCAGTCGCTCTCGCTAACGCTAAAAAGGCTTCCACCGCTCGCGTTCTCAGTGAGCGCCCAGCGACTGCACTCTACACACGTCTTCTCCAGAAGTTCATAAAATGAACCTGTCGTTGCGATATAGATACCACAGTTGATCAGGTTGCTTACCCAAGTCTCGGGTTTCTCTACATAGTGCAAGAGTTCGCAGGTATCGGGGTGCTTCACCATGCATCCGTACGCTCTTGCGTCCCCGGAAGGAGGCACCGTCTTTCCCAGCACAGTTAGTGGTTTGCCGTGTTTGCGATGAAACGCCAGCATATCGTTGAGAGGAAAGCTGGAGGCTATGTCGCAGTGTAATATAAAGAGCACCTCGGGAGAGCCAGAGCGAATAGCGTCGCGGTAGCGCCAGATCCCGCCGGCTGTGCCTAGGGAGCTCTCTTCGCGCAGGTATCGCACACCAATACCCAAGTGGTTCGAGGCGTTCTGCACGAAGTCTGAGAACAAACTCTCGTCGTAAAACCCGAGAAGAATCACTTCGAAGAGCCCAGGGACCTGTGCCAATCGTTCGAGGTGATGCAGGATCATCGGCTTTCCCGCGATAGGGATCAACGGCTTCGGCAGGTCAAAGGATAACGGGCGAAAGCGCGTGCCCTTGGACCCGCCTCCTACTAGTATCACAGCCTTGGCGCTCATCAGCGACTGCCCTTTCAGAGGTGCCGCTGGAAGAAGAACGCGGCTCCACGACTCGAGCGCAAGCGTCAAACGAAAGCGCTGAGACTGTACGGCAGCGCCGATGGCGATGTGGCAGGCGCCGGCTATGCCGCCTCTTTTAGCGCTCGGTAGCCGAGCTACGATTTTCGAGGGGTTAGATCGATGAGCCATTTCAGGGTTTACTCGCTTTGCATATGCGGACGGGGAACAATGAAGAAACTTAACTGGCATCATACTAGCCTCTGTGCGGCATAATCTAGGAGACATGCTTCTCTGAGGAACACTTGCTAGATCCAGTAGTCTCTGGGCAGTGGAGGCACGCCCGTCCACGGCAGATATCAATGGTCTACAGCTGTGTCAACTAAGACTGAAATACTGAACTGATCGCGCTGCTCTTGTGTTACGATTTATTCCGAACTTTTATGAAACAATGTAGACTCAACAATCGAAGTTCAGAAATAAGGGCGTACGGATTCGTAAATGGTTTTGGGATTCTTGTTCTTTTTTGGAGTGGCTGCCTCGACTCTTTGCCGCTGGAACACGAAACGTCCCTGAAACTATGGCGATTTGCCACGCCCTCGGATAAAGGTTCGAAAAATAGCCGATAACTACCACTCGTGTCATATGTGTGACCTTCCGATGCTCTGCTCTCCGCTCAGGGAGCATGTCCAAACCATGAACTCATAAAGGTTTCGATGCTCCTGCTTGGAAGCAACGCAAGGCAACATCGATTTGCACCGCTAGATGGACTACGACGAAAACACTTCATGTCGGCCCTGGACGACTTTCTTACGCGATCACGCTACGAGTTCACTGGGAATGTCACGTTAAATCATCGATTCGTATCAAAAGATGAGTCCTCCTCTTATTGCAGCCATCAATGCGAACGATGCTCGATATTAGCATGGCGCCTGTCACGGGATAAGCTCCCAGACGCTCCTGTCTCTGTTTTGTCCATGCCGAAACGCCACTTGGTCTCGGACTTGTGTCACCGCTACAATCCCTGCAACTGCCGGCAGCGCCATCAGTATCCACATAGGTTGCAGAGAACGATCGATGTTTCTCGACTTGTTCTCCAGCGTGGACTTTTTTTCCGGTACTTGTTTCGTCATGGAAAACGATTCGTTCCTCAAATCCGTTATCGCATAGAATAGTGTCCGATCGCGCGCCCAGCGAGCAGCGTCATAGCCAAGGGGATCTCCTGGAATACGCCCATGATCGTCGGGTACGATACCGGGCGCGGAGAAATGAAGAGGATGTCGAAGCAGAGCCTTCTCTACCCGTCAAGGGCGACTGCCTAGCGATAAAGCAGACGTTTACGCGCCACAGGGGGCACGTGAACGAGGCTTTATCGTCGACAAATCGAAAAACCTGACCAAAGCAAAGTCTAGCCGCTGCGAAATGCGTACAGATGCCGTATTCAAAGAAATTGAAGGTCACAAGCGCAGCATTTCCTCCGACTGCTGGAAACGGAACTTGAGCTGAAAAACAGACCGGCGTATTCAAAGCCAGAGGCAAGGAGAAAGAAAAGGGAACCGTCACAAAAAACGCCTCAGCTGCTTGTTTCGATGACAGTGGGATTATAACCATACTTAGGCATGTGCGTCCGAGATCAGTAAGAGGATCGGTTCGATTTTTAGTCTGACATAGGTGCAGGTCTGGGCGTGGAGAGCGTTCACGCAGCGCGCGCGAAAAGGCTCACCAGTGGGACTACGCTGTCTCGGCAGCGAAGCAGCAGGGCGGAGACACTCCACACGACACGAAATCACCGGCGAGTCTCGCAGGCAGCGGCTTGTGCCTCGCCTTGGGCCATGAATGCACCTAACAAACGTGGTCAACGCGCTGGAGCATACGCGTCGAAAAAACACAGCTCAGTGCGGCAAACTCACGAACGCTCATTGCGGGAGCGTGCGGAACACGCACATAGCGCTGTTGCGTGAGCAAGAAACAGTATTTACGAAGCATTCTAGTCCTGGTCAAGTTGCGAGTGACGGACTTACATGTCCTGCGTATCGCGTACCGGGTTTATAGGCGGGCTGTGGGCGCGCTCCCCTCGAGTCGCAAGGTGTTGCAGGCTTTCCGCTTCGGTGCCCTTCAAACGTTCCACTGCAAAAACCTGATCAACTACAGCGATTCAGTGGACTGGAGCTCGAGGAGTACACCACGTTTTGCAGGCGTATCGAGCGTGCTGATCGTCAAACTGCTCGTGTCTGCTTCAATTGTCGAGCTCTTCAGGGGCTTGCTGACGTGCTTCTCTAGATAGTCGGATATGAGAACGTATTTTTGGTGTTGTTGTCCGCCGTCAGGTGCCAGGGCACCAACTCTAAATGGTGCGCCTCGAACGACTGCGAAGTTTTCCTTATCAAGTGGATTCGAAGGCGAGAGCCCGAACAGTCCTTCTTTTCCGGAAGAATGCTCATCTTCCGTGCTTGACGACAGGATAGACGCCTCTCCGTCATTATGGCTTTTCTGTATGCCGGTCGCAATCACCAGCGCCGGCTCACGACTGAGATTCTTCTCCAAATCATATTGTGACCGGTGCATTTTCACGATTTTCTCAATAGCTTTTGCCAGTGGTGGACAGGCGTTGCCGATACGCCGCTGGAGGGCGTCAGCCCAAGCGAAATACTCTGCGGTTCGTTGCTGGCTCCACCCGTGCGGGCGGCCCTGCTCACATGCAAGAATCTCACGCAAGTTCACGAGTTTGTCAGCGAGTCGAACCATTTTGGCCTCCTTACTCTTCAACATGCTACAGGCAGCCTCAATTTTTTTGCGGTCCATCCGGGTCAGCATGCTGGAAGCTTTCATGACGCGCCAGTCCTTCGCTCTTCCCCACATGTTTGAGAGTCCTTTTTCAGAGCCAGGTGTTTGCCCTTGCACGGCCGAATCCGATCCCTTCACGTCATTTGGCTGGGCTCTCGAGAAGAGACGTGTCCACAGGGACCGTTCAGTGGAAGCTCCAGTCGCTCTTGCGGTGCTCTCTTCATGGAGCATATTAGTGCTTTTCTTCTCAGTGAGAAAGTCATTCTGTAGTCTTGCTCTTTGATCCAAAGGATGTTGCACGGTTTTCTCAGCGAGATGGCGGCTTAGCACACGTTTTTCCGCCCAACATTCACGCACAATGCTGGAAATTTCAATGCCGAACTCCTTTTCGATCTCGACGATGGAAGCACTCGAAGCGGATGATGCGTTTGCAGCAGTCAAGAGAAGCTTGCCATCGTGGTTTTCGTCCAAGTCGTCAGGCAAAGCTTCTTGCGTCAAAGCGTTTTCAGTGTGTGCAGCAAAGTGCTCATCGCTGATGGCATGACAAAGAATGCCGGCCAGAATAACCCGACCATCTCGGACGCGACCATCGTGCCACAGTGCATACGCAACATTCAGTGCATGATTAATGTAGGGTGTACGTTCTGTATCCTTGCGGCGATGGTTCCGATGCTTCCGTGCAGCGAAAACGCAAGCGTGAAGCAGCATAGCGATGAAATCGTCCGGCGTGCGGCACCAACGAGCTGGTTTCTGTTTGAGTGGACGACGCTGCTTCAGTATTGCAGCAAGCTCCTCGGACCATATGCGCTCTTGCTCACTCAACTCGACCACAGTGCTGGCATCAGTGCGTTCGAGAGCAGGTTCGCCGGTTTCTGCACTCGCGGAGAGAACGCCATCCTGCTTCACTGCCTGCTCAGCGTCTTGCGCGGTACCGTGCACAGCTGCGTCAACAGCACTAGGCGCTTTCGAGTCTGCAGACTGGCTCTTCAATGACTGGAGACGCTGCACAGAGGCGCGATGCGCAGCAACTGCCCGAATTACCTGGTCGATTAGAAGCTCTTCCTGCTCCGACGCAGCAACGCCGTCCCCCTCAAATACTTCTGCGCCTGTGACTCTCAGAATCACTGAAGACGTCGTTACGACTGAGGGTGCCGGGTCTGAGCGGCGCACCTTGGTCAGCTTCGTGGAAGACGGCCGCTGGTTTCCGCGGAGCAGCCAACCGAGTCCAAAAGCGATCAAGGACGACAACACCTCGGCAGAAACAGCGTGTGTTGAAGAAGAATGATCCCGTTTCTCCTCTGAGCTCATCGTATCGCCTCGTACGTAACAAAACGCAAATAAAATGCAGCGTCTTGCGCGCTGCTACCAGCACCCTTTGAGTCCGTAACAGCACGCGATCCCGTCGCATCTGCAGCGTCCTCGAGGGGGGGCGTTCAAAATCCAGTGGCGCGCATTCGGGGACACGCCACCAGCGTCACGCGGGCAGGCGCGTCGCTTTGGGACGCACGCGCGATGTCACAGATGCATCGCAGCTCGATCAGGACAGAGGTAAGGTTCTTTTCTATACATCAAGGAATGAAATTGAAATTCATGGACATGTGTATAAAATTTGTAATTTCGGACACGTCATGTTTGGGACGGAGCGCTTGGCGATTTCTTTCCGATGACGAGTCGGTTCCATTGACCATAGACCCCAGATTGCGGGATGGGTATTGGCTTTCGGAAAAGCGCCCATCATGAAGCACCAACACTCAAGTTCAGTCTCCCATAATTCATTTCGGATATACCGGTCATTTCGTATGTTCCACCGTGCGCAGATTACCTGCCGTGAGCACCCGCCTTTGCGCCTAAACCGCTGTACCAGATGCATGACGGAGACAGCACGGCATTGACAAACCACAGAGGGCGTCGGCCCGAGGCGTGGTTCATCCGACACCGGATCGGAGTACATAATAATTCTGGGAGCCTGCAAGCTGCGCAGACAGACCTACTGCCTGTGGCAGCGCGAAGGTATAGGCTAGGAGTCCACTGCGACCAGAGCGACGCCCAGACGCAGCACACGTGCTCCGAGTTCCAGAATGAAGTGCGTTTCGGACGATCCGCTCACATCTTAGTACAGCACCCGCAACTGCAGAGTCGCACGGAGCACCTGCCCGGCAGACTCGACCAGTCCGCGGAACCTTCCGCCCAGAAGACAAACTTTCGACAAAACGAAAAGGTTCTCCCTCTTGTAACGTTCACCGTAGAAGCAGAATGAAATCTTTATCTCGTTCCTACTTAGTAGTTCGTTTCTGTTCTTTTTTCTATACAGCCCGCGCCAGGCGCGCACTTCATTTCCTCGACAATGAATTCCGCTGGCCGTCTCAGCGAACCGCAACAGCGTCGGTTTCTGCGACGCGGAAGCTACGTCTTGGTTGGTATGGACGTTGGTTCCTTTGGTATAGATCCTGACATCCAGTTGCAGAATGTAAAGCTTTTCGAAGTGCATATACGCCGGACGTGGCTTGCGCTGACATTGGCACGGCGAGCTTGCTACGTGGTTCTTATAGTACTGTGCCTGCACGCTGCGTACTGCGCTAAAAAGGCTTGCAGCGCAGTCTTTTCAGTGCAGCTCTTTGGAACCAGTGTCCCCGCAGTTCAAGCCATGAGATCGAGTTTTGATCAGAGTGCTCCGGGCCAATTGTACCACGGGTGCTCTGCGAAATTTGTCAATCAGGATACTATGCACGGTGCGTCTACCTCAGACTGTGAAACGTGTGACCTTGCGTCGGCCCAGCTCGCGGAGAAACCTTGTACAAACGCCTGCGCAAATAGCCCACCGGGAACAGGCTTGGATTCTAGCGGTGTTTATGGGTGTGCGGTGGAAGCGACGCGCGGGACAAGAACCCGCGCGGTGCTCCGTCTTCTGGAAGCATTGAAGTACGCTACTTTGTGGGCACTGAGAGGCTTCTTGCCTCTATGGATCTTTTTTGGTATGGGTATTTACAGGGCGTTTCTTTTGGACTCGCAACTATACGTTATTCGTCTGAACAGAGTATTGTCTCGCTTCCATATCGTCTTCTCGCGCAGCGCTCGCCGGCTGCACAAGGCCGAGCGATATGCCTCTAGAGCGCAACACCCGAGTTCATGGACGTACGCCGAGCAACGCATTGCGAGGCCACCAGAATCGGAGCGACTCGAGCATCGCGCTGATCGGGGAAAACTGCAGAGGACCTCCTGACCTCCCACGAGCACCGAAAGTGGCCGATGACTCGGTAGCGAGTGTTCATGGCAAGCAAAATTGGCTTCAGGCGTGGACGCCTTTCGTTGTCTGGATCACGAGGCATACAGGAGCGTTTTGTTTGCGCGGATGCTGGAGTTGGCAGTGGTGCACGGCGTATTGAAATGGTGCCAAAAGAGAAAAGGGCTATCACAGTTGATTTCCCTAGTGCTGCAGAGAACCGCGCTTTTGGATACTGCACATCTTGCGGAGCCTTCGTTGCAGAAAATTTCAAAGTTTGCGGTCTCAAATTTAACCAGAGCTGGCGATCTGAAAGCCTGCCGCGTATCCTGCGCTTCTTCGAAAGAAACGCATCACCACTCTCAAGCACAACTACAGGCTACGGAATGCCGGCTCGACCGATTACGTGATCTGACGGGAGGCGGAGCTTTGAGGGAAACTCCGAACCATTTTATAGCATTTCGGGCGAAAAGCGTTCCTAGCAGATTACACACTGCTGGGTCCTTGCACTACCATCAGCGGATGCTTATCGAAGAGCCAGGACCCCAGCGCTCGTATCAACCTTAACGCAACCGAGAGCCGAGACGCTCGTGTCGAATCTGTGAAGCTCCGGCCGAATTTCGTGACGGACAAAAATTGCATCGCAGCGCGCCTCGATCACAGGCGACCCCCGTGTATTCGATGGAGACTCGAAAACGGCGTTGACTCGGGAAAAAATGTCCATGCATATGCGCGGATGCCGTTGGCTTTCTCTGCAGGTCGGCAGAGCAATGTCATAGGTGCATGGAGCACGCTCCAGGCTCGACACGAATGCTAATAGCGATGGCTTCTCGGGGATTCGGCTCCACGCTCGATAATCCTGCGTTTCCACGCACACGACATGTTCAGTGACGTCGCTCGGTGGGCGCGACTCGTGAAGCTTGGAGTTTCGTAAAGTCTTTTTCAAGTTCATCGGTGACGCAGCATCGAACGGTTTCGTCGCATGCTTGCGACGCTGCGTTCGGCGCGCACAGGTTGACAACACAAAGGGGGAGGACGAACCGGCCGCATGTTGCGCTCTCGAACGATCCTCTTGAATATGCTTCCGAGAGCGTGAGACTTTCGCTTGTATCTGGACGCTTCCGGGCACGCTACAGTGCTTGACGTCAAAGGCCGCACACCATTTTGGTCGGTTATCGTACGTGCGCGCGCTGACGACATCGGGTGCATCAAAGCGATCGCATCCGCTATACTCACACCGGAGCATTCTGGAACTTTTGTACCAGCCCGACTCATTGTTTATTTGATCGTTGTTCTCGCAGATATTCGAGAAAGGAATTGTATCAAGCTGATTGGAAGAAGGTCGTGGAAGACCTTTATTCTGTGGTTGGTAGCTTGTGCAGTATGGTCTTTCCCGTACCCGTTAGTCATTCTAAGGTCAGCAAGTGGATGAACCACCATCCTCGCAGCTCTTAATCTGATCATCGTGCATTCCGAGAAACAAAACTTTGTAAACTCTATCTAGACGACTGCCAACGTGTCAATTCATGCTACAAACTGTGCTCTCCGAGGAAAACTACCAAAGGAGCCACAAAATGTGAAGTGTTAGTCAGATTTATACGCATGATGACTAAGCGACACGGATGGAAGAGGAATGACATGCCCTCATTGGACGACCATTGTGCATTGAAGAACATACAGTCGATTTCGTACAGAAAAACGAGCGCCTAGTACTCGAGCCGCGGGTGTTCGTCTCAACCGATCAGAATTCATGCGCTGGATATGGTAGACTTGTGTATTGGTACTCAACAAGAGCAAACTGCTGTTCCTAAAGAACACACTATGGAGCACTCCGACGACTTCCGCCGTAGCGCCGGACTCTGCCGTGAGGGCGCCTCCTGATCGCCGAACCAACTGGATCGTTCAACTTCGCAGCATTCGCTGATGTACGATCCGTGGCTGCTGCTGCTGCTCGTATTCCTCTGTGCGGCTTGTAGCCAACGTCATTCTGCATCACTCAAAAGGCGTCAAGGAGTACGCAACTAAGATTGGCATTGCGCTGCTTGGCATGCCCACCTAATCTCCCTTGTTTAATTCACTCGAAAGCGCCTTTTCAATACTAAACTGCCACTTTTATATTTATGGATCAGTTGAAGAGCCCTTCAGGTCCGCTCCACTGTTGTTCAGTGAGTCGTTCTCTACCTTCACGGGTCTCGAGCTACTGCACAGCTTCTTTGCTCATACACGGGAGAGCCCTAAAGGGCACGTCTCGGTCCGTGGGTCTGCTGCGACGGGGAAGGTGCTAGAACGGAACCTGAGGGCTATCAGGTGCATATCCCGGAATGAAGAGGCGACTTCCAATTGGAATGCGCAGCCACTGCATCTGACTCTCAAGGAAAGCTGGTTGTCTTCAAAAGCTCTCCGAGATATCTTAGAGTTGAGTTTGTTTCGCTTGGACAGGTACCAGCGTTGCCGAAAACCTTTAACACTGAACCTCAGGTCGTGCGGCAGCGAACGGTAAAGACCGCCACGATACTCTCCGCCCGAAATGCACCGGATGCACCCGTCACTTTCGTCGGAAAACTGGGCATTGTTTCTGAAAGCAGTCACGTTGCGACCACTTGGAACTCTCACAGGCACGGAGACCAGCGCAGATCCTTTCCGTCGCAGAATACTCGCAGAACACATTGACCGACGGGCTGCTGAATAGAAGTACCGTACTCGACGACAGCTCGCGCAGGAGCCTCCGAGTTTCGCAATGAAGTGCGACTAGCACCAGTCCTCCGAACAAGTTCAAGTAGCACGCAGTCAATACCACCTACTATATTGCCCTTCTGGCCGATCAACGTGCACACGGCGCCTCCACGCTCACGCGATAGCGCCTAGCGCCCGCGCCTGGTGCGCTTCCGCGAAACCTCACTACCACGCTTCAAGTTGTACCTATCGAGCCTCTCACTTTCAAGGTTTAAGGATGAGCTGATGCCTTCTAAAATCGGTGCGACGCAACAAGAGAACACAAACACCTTGAGTACCAGGAGCAATCGCACGAAACTTCCGTGAACCTGGCCCCCACATGCAGCAGCCGTGCACGATCAGATAACCCACAACGGCAGCATGCAATTCAGTGATCCCAATCCGTGCAGCACTTGCCGACTCCTCGCCGCTGGCTGCACCCTGCGCTGACTAACGCGCTGCCCAGCGACGGTGTCCTGAGTGTAACAAACGCGATCGAGTACTGTCGGAAATGAGTATGCAAAACAACCGCCATTCTCTCCCGAAACCAACTGCTTGTTGCCGTGCACCTGAACAGTAGATGCTGTGAATCGTTAGGATACCTTCCGGCAAATTAAAAATTACGCGTTAGAAGCGTCCATATCGATGTTCGAAATACATGAAATCGCAACATCGGAGGCGTAGCCCGAGCTCAGTTGCTCGATGATGGCCCGTAGACGAACAAGCTCTTCGTCTCGCTGAGCGAGCTGCTCTTCCAGAGACTGAAGGTGCTCACGCACGCGTCTGCGGGTAAATTTTCGCAGCGAGAAACGCCCGGGCAGCTCACTCTCCGCTGTGTTTCTCCGGTTCTCTTCCGTTTCTTCTATCTTCTTTCGCAACTGCAGCAGCTCTCGCTCCGCTTCACGCGAACGCTTTTGTTCGTTGCCAAGACCTGATTCGGCTCGTCGCGCTTTCCGTTCGGCCTCAGCGAGCTGCTCATCGCGGGCTGCCAACTGCAAAACGAGTTCAATCTGGCGACGTTCTAGCTCCTCAGCGCGAGACGCAATGGGCTCTAGATGCGCCATTCGAGCGTTCAGGACCAGGAGTTGCTTATCGAGGTCGTCACGCTCTCGCCGTAATCGCGCATAGTGCCCTTGCAACTGTTTGTTTTCCCGTTCAAGAGCGTCCAACCGTGACCACGTAAGTGAAGTCTGTGAGCTCGCTTCATGACGTTCGTGTGTTGAAATCCCGCGCCAATGAACGTGTTTTAAGAGCGATAGCGGTTCAAGAAAAAGTTCCCGCGATGGTGAGTGCGGCTCGCTGACGCACCCAGCCGTCTGAGCACCGTGGTCCCGGCGCGGGGCACTGCCTGCTCCACCCGAAAAAACTCCCAGAAAGCTTCTTGGACTCGGCAGACCCGACCCAGTAGAGAACTGCTTCGTAAACTGTGGGCACTCGCTGGAGAGCTCCTCCGTGCTCCGACCTGAACGCTGAGTGTCACCGGATCCGGACGAACAGATGAGCGTGGCAACAGCAACCAGTGCAAACGCCGCCCCGTAACCCAGACTTTGCAGCGTCAGTAACCAAAACAGGTGGCTCAGGCTGGGAAACCCGTTGTTCCTGGAAAACACCTGAAACGAATGCAAGCTATAGGCAAAGCTCACAGCGAGCGTGATTCCCGCAACGACCAGCCAGGTCGCCCTTCGAAAAGAGGTGCGCTGTGGCATGCCACGCTCCCACTCACCGGCAGAAGCAGCAGGGCGTTCCCGGTTCACTAACTTGGACATTAACTCCTAAAGTGAAGCTGGACGGACCCCTGCCTCCACAACAACTGCAAATCCGAGTCGCGTCCGCTCCTCAATTCCTGTGATCCGTTGACTCGCTGCGCAGTACGGCCGCGCGCCCTGCTCCAGGTGATCGCGCGCTCTGGGGGGAGACCCTGAGAGCGCCGGCGTCGCCTTGGCGTCCATCTACCGGTCCAATCAGCGACAAAATGGACAGATCAAAAGACACCGCCTGCGCACGGTTGTTGCGAGAACTTTCACCTCAATGGTGTTTCGCTCCCAGGGGCGTGTGATGAAAACGTATTTTCGCGGTTTATGGCAGAACTGTTCCAAGTACGTCCATTTGAAGGACTAAAATTTGCAAGAGAAGGGCATGGACGTGTAAGTCGGGGACCCAGAAAGCCGTCATGAATAGATGCCGAACAAAAGAAAAAATCCTTTTCTCACCGATTATCGAGCGTAGAAGAGCAAGTGATGATGATGATGAAGAAGGTGGCAGAGAAGAGGGGAGGTAGACGGCCAAAAGCGCATGCTTGATGCAACAATGACGAAACTACAGTGGCACAGAGGTCACGAGTGACTTCGAGGAATCATTGCAAATGTGAGTTCCACCAGAGTCAATAAACGCAAAGAGTTCGTGAAACGGGACTTCGACACCGTCATTCATATCAGACGATAAGTGATGCCGACGACGAGACCCGAGGAGGTGTCACAATCCTACTTTCTGGGGCAGCCTCTCAGGCTCGATATGTGCCTGGGTAAACTGAACCCGATAGCATCGGGCCGCTCAAAAAAAGGCTGGGAGCGTCTGCGCGTGGGTATATGTATTTTCCTTCCGTGGTCGGGAAACGTATTTTGGTTCATTGGCTGTCGACATGCGTCGATTGCTCTCGCACAGTGATGCTCGCCTGGATCGCTATGATCGCGGATCGCGGCTCCTTTCAGAAGCACTGGGCAGCGATAGAGACGTGCGCTGCGCCACAGTCCAATGTAGAGCAATATGTGCCGCTGTCACTCGCGAGGAGAGCTATGGGCTCGCTAATCCTTGAAAGCGATACAAGAGGTGCACTACGGGCACGAGACGCACTCGTTGGACTGCTTCACTTGGCGGAAACGAGCAGCCAGTGGAATTTGCGGACGAACAAAAGTCAGCGGCATGAAGACCAACCTATGCGAACGATATCCAACATGATATACTTATGATCGCTAGTATTCGACCGAGCGTTGACCTCAGCCTCTTTCGCGCGTGTTTTGCTGATTTTCGTGGTCGAGCGATACCTTCACGAACCCGAAGACGACTCCGCATCGTTGTGACAACGGATAGAGCGCTGCATTCTCGGTTGCAGGCGTCTCCCTGGAGCCGCAGCGCATCCAGCCCATATTGCAGATCAGCATCGATGGCATCCACCGGGGCCCGAGCCCATCCCATGCGCCCCATTGTTGAAAGCGGTCGCCGTTCCGATGTCCTTGGATCCAGAGTTTCTGGATACCCGGTTCCTTCAAGTCGCAAACGTTCGCGATAGCCAGCAACAGCGCATGCCTGATGGCATACAGAATGTGACAGCCCACAAACTAGCGTTTCCCTGCGGATAGCGTCAATGGGATGAGGACCATCAAGGCGCCGAGGACTCGCGTCCATCACGTCGTGGAAATCGATACCTGTCTCGTGATCGGAGAAGACAGAGTATCCAGCTGAATCTAGCCAGCTGGCCACCGCAACGGGCACTCTCCGTCCGACGCCACTTATCGCGTTGATGAGCATTCTGGTGGCGCGAACCCATTTTATGCAAGCAGAACAGGTCAGTCTCAGGGGGCCTCTAGGCGGGCGCTGCGGAGGGCACCACCTCGAAAAGTGACATGTCCTTCGTATCCGCTTCTGTTCTGGAGACGTGCAAGCGTTATCTGACGGAAGCTATCTTTTCTCCACCGCATGCTCATCGATAAAGAGTGGCAACTCGCGACGCATGGCTTGCATCATCCGATTCTGGCAGCTGCGAACGCTACCTCCAACGTGGACGACTCGGACTCGAAGCGGAACCCACTGTCCCGTTGCTGTCAGCTGGACCTGGTTCAACAACGAACAGGCCGCCCATAACAGCCGATACTGATCCCGTGGTGCTCGTAAAATGGCCATTCCAGTCTCAGCGTCAAAGTATTTAGTTGCGAGGGAAGGGACCAATAGACACCAGCCCAAGTCACCGAAGCAGCTTTCGATAGTTGCCCGCAGCGCAGCGTGGAGTTCCCGCTCACCAAACGGCAACGGCAGGCGGTATACTTCAGCGGTGCGCGCTTGGTGGGCGTCCGCTGTATTCCCAGTCGACGCGGGCCCGACTTTTGAAAAGTATCTGCGTTTCTGCCCAACTAGAGCGCCGCGCTCCATAGGCTGGCCGGACGGCTCTCCGCAACGAGACACTTCAGCCTCCGTCCGTGGCTGCGTTCCAGCGTCAGACGCGTTTCGAATCTGACAGACAAGGTAGCGGCATCTATAACGCACCATTTAGACTTGAAGACCTCGAGTCGAAACCTAGAACAGTGGCTCCGTCCGTGAGACGCGCTTGTCTGAAAATAATCTCGAGCCTGCGCTACATCCGGGTCAGATGAAAAAGGAACAGTAAACAGTTCGTTCTGGTCTAGATGTTTGATTTTTTCGGATCTTATGAACGATGTACGGCATCGACACTCAATGACCAAAAGTAGCACTATTGGATTCATATGCTGTTTACCGATGCTCGGTCGCCGTTTCGGGATGGCATCTTCGGCGTTTCGTAGCTGGAATCGTAATGGAACCTAAACCATGAGCATTTATAACGCCCGCGAGCAACGGCTCCTACAAATACCCGATATCGTGATCCAGTGTATACGGACTGGCCTCCACGCTTCTCTGCTCTGGATGTGCAGCGTGCCCAAATCGTGCGGTCTTCGAGCCTCTTCGGTTTCTGTTCCGAGGCTACGACTGGGCGCATCAATGCTGGCCACTGGATTCTTGGGGAACTGCGGTCGACGTGCTCCCTTGGCGGCCTGTTTGCATGGTCATCCCGAAAGTTCACGGAGATGCTCATGTCAAACGATCGATTCGGTTCGAAAGACATATCCTGCTCTCTTTGTGGCCACCGAAGACTCCCGTTTTTTTGAACAGCACCGTGATACCTTCCTCTAATGGGTATAAACCACCAGACACTCCCTTGTACTGCTGAAATTCGAACATGGGCGAAAGTTCGGCAAATTCAAACTCGGACATCTGGGAGGGAAAAATGAAGCATTCACAAAAGTATCCTGCAAATCACGCTATTGAAGACTGTGGGAAGTGACCCAAACTTTAGTGTGCATGCACGTGTGAATGAGCTTGTCCTAGTTTATTCCCACAGAGAGGTACTTGCCATTCTGTAGAAGCGGCGGCGACGACGACGACTACTCAAGTCGCTCGCAGGCGTTCTCAGAGACTGATGCTATCGGCGGAAACTGCACCCCAGCGTCACCTCTAAAGCAGCATGCACAGCAATGTAGATAGGAACCAACGCGTCGAAAAACGAATTGACAGTTTCAATATCGCACGTCTCGTTCAGCGCATGTCGCGAACACGGCGCATGCACCCTCGTTGCCGAATCCCTAAAACAGCCAGCTGGAGCCCCAGAGTCGTTTCATACATCGAATTTATTCACGACGAGCATGTATTCAGGATCTGCGCTTCATGCGGGGAGGCGACGCTCCACGACCACCATGCCATCTCGTCGCAAACAGTGCAACTTTCCATACCCGGGCCGAGGCTGCTGATGTAGGCGAACGATTTCTAAGGCCTTCGTCACGAGTGCCCTGGTGCCCATGCCATCACGCACAGAGGTCACCCGCGGTAGACATGCTTGGAGCACCAGGCTATGTAGACGCCGATGGAAGCTGTGCTTTCGAAATCGTGTTCATTGCGATGACAACTCTACCAAGCTGGTACATTCACTTTCGGCAATTTACGAGCGATAAAGGGCGCTCGTTTCTGGTAGCGGTGCTTCCATGCTACTATTCCGCATGCGAGCTTGGCGTCGAGATGACATCGCAGGAAAAAGAGGCGGAGAGTACGAGCGCCGCCGGCGTCTGGCCCAGGATGGATTCCTTGTGCTACGATCCAGTGACCGCGGGCGCCGAGTATCGAGTCCCTGTCGCCAAGGCGTCCTTGTGGTATTTCGCACAAGCGTACTAGAACCAGATTCAGTGGCGGGATCTCCGTTCGGCGCGGGAGGCCCCTTCTGCGAGAACTCCACAGAAACCTGGCGGCAACCGATGTAGGCTCCATCCATCTCTGAGCGCGCTCTGATCGCATCGTCGAGTGACCGGAACTCGATGAACGCAAAATGCTTACGCCTCTCAATGCGTTCAATCGGCCCAAATCGGTGGAAATGGATGAGCAGGTCGCGGCTTGTGATTTCATCAGGGTCAAAGTTGACCACAAAGAGCGTTTTGGATGTCGTTACCGAGTTCTCCAAACACGCCCCATCCCCGCCTGTGATGCTATCTTCGCCCCCAAGAGTCTTTTCGCTCTCCTGCAGTCTGCTGATTGACGCTGGAGCGGTACCTCGCGCCCATTCCGCTGTGAGGATCCGAGACTGCGATCCCAGGCGCTGGCCGTTCAGAGCAGCAATAGCGTGTTCGTAGGCTTCAACCGCTGTGTCTTCACTAAAGTATACAAAGCAGTAATTGCTTTTCATTTCTATACGCTGAACTTTGCCATAGGGTTCCACCAACTTCTCAATATCCCGCTGTGGAGCACGCCCAATATTCGCTATGTAAAGCGCTTTCACCCCGGTCGGCGTTACCTTCGGTCCTGAAGAACCCCAGACATCTGAATTCGATAGCCCCTCAAACTCCCTGGTGCTCATAACCCTGAAATATGGCGAGAAGCGGGAAAAAGAAGGGTTCACTACTTTAGATCTTCGGTTCGCCAAGTAGGGGCGAAATAAAGCGGCTGCAACTCCCTGTTTGAACGTGTCTGGAACCGCTCCGGACACCTAGGGTCTGAGTACCAATTTGCCTCCTCGAAAAAATGTTTCAAAATCCGTAAGCACACGCCGTCAGCGGTGAACGCTGCCGTACGAACCAGAGGATACCTGTCCTAAGCGCAAGCAATATACCTGGATCACGGAGATGCGTACGCGGCACGACGTCTGCGTCCGGGCGGCCTGGTATCACGTCCGCGACAAACGTCTTTCAAAAGAAACACGTTGCTGCCAGTGGTACAGAAGTGGCCGCAAACGCGCCTTAGACAAATTGGCACCAATTGTTGTATAGACGCCTCCCCGTCTTTTTCGACCGGCCACCTACTACTACTGCTTCCAAATTCTTCTCATATAGTTCCACTTTGAGAGGTTGTCCAACAAAATTCCTTCTTGTCTACTCTGGAGGTCTATTCTCCAGCACCGCACATCTCCGTATATTGATAGCGGCGTCCAAGTCTCGGTTCACGAATTCCATCCGTTTCTTGCCATCACTGGTTGTACTTACTAGTGCAAGTAGTCCACGAACTTTCGCTCTCCTTTCCATTTGCTCCTCCGTCAGCGCTCGGTACTTTTTTATATTCTCAGGGCTCCGCTAACACTTTTCCATCTCCACTCTCTGAAGTACGCACCCCAGTTCATGGTGTGTATACGAGGTTTGGAACTCATCCACAGGTATCGTAACGAGACGCCTTGCGCACTCCTTGTACACCCTCGTCGTTGGAGCTGGCGTAGTCCCATTTCGTGTCTTCCAGCACCCTGCTCCGTACGCTACGACGAGCCTTCGAGTCTTGTCCTCTTTGAGGGCACTCAACTCATTGGAAAAATTCGCGAATGCCCGCTCCTTCCCACAATAAAAATTCATTCGAAAACAAGCCCATCGGGGATTTGTATACTCCTCCCATTGTGCATCCCAATTGGCTACACGAATTTCCATGAATTTCCGAAAAGCTCCAAAGTTCGCTCCTCGGCTAGTCACCTCGCTCATAGCTTCCAGGTGATCTTTCATTCCTGATTTCCAAGTCTCGATTTTCTTCCTCGCATTCATGGTTCCTGATTCTCGATAGTATCCCGCTGTCGAGAACCTCAAAAGACGCATGTCTTTCTGACGTAATTTACCATCAGCACCGTCTTCCGCACGCTTGGGTGCTGCGATGGTTATGATATTCGTATTTCCAGGGTCCGCACCAACGACAAAGTCGTTATCCTCCACCTCCTGCATCGGAGGGCCAGCCTCCTCTTTGTTTTCTTCATGCTTCACCGCGTCAACGACAAGGTCGTGCCCCTCAACCTCCTGTGTCGCAGGATCCGCCTCCTTCTCATCTTCATCCTTCGTCACGTCAACGACAAGGTCGTTAGCCTCCACCTCTTGCATCGGAGGAC
>Ga0080006_1151658_pt1 | contig 31098 bp, 28 predicted proteins | sample RS3BMetagenome_FD_69209 | JGI IMG/M metagenome (GOLD analysis project Ga0080006, IMG submission 69209) | Ferric oxide microbial mat and aquatic microbial communities from Rainbow Spring, Yellowstone National Park, USA - RS3B (SPADES... ...
AGCCGGTTTCACCTGGCTCGTAGCCGCGCCGAGGGCAACACATAGTAACACGACCACCTACCCCCGATCCCCACCAACTCAGTTCTGGGCGCGCCTTGCGCGCCTTTTGCATGCCTAGCGACTGTCGAAGATGAGACTGTGACACGGCCACTTAGGGGCGTCATTCGTCAAGCCCTGGTGCGTTTATCGAACGCAGTCTTATCGTTTGATTATTCTTCGCAAATGTTAGGAGCGGTAACAGCCATCGAAATGCTTTTGAGTGATCAGGGAGATAGCTACGCCTTGCTTGTGCAGCGAATGCAGACGCTATGTGGACGGAGCCTCCTAGAGACCCTAAATGTTAGCGCGTTATTCCAGACGAGGCATCGTTATGTACATAGAGGCGAGAATGTGGCTAGCTTAGGTGTTGCCACTAACGCCTTACGACTAGCTCTGGCGGCCCTGCTTTGCTACTCAGATTTGGCCAGCCGATTCAAAAACCGCACTGCCATCGTTAACTTCCTGGATTTCATCACGGCTTCGGATCGCTTGACTGATGCATGGACGGCTAGAGACATGGGATACATTTCTAGAGTGATCCGCTATGACGGGTCAAGCCTCGACGTTCCATTTTTGTCCGACGGCGATCCAGTCGTCTGATTCGCACGTTACTGCGAGGTGTGTGGGCGCCCTAACGAATTCGAACCCCGGACCTATTGATCGCGAACCACTGGGCGGCTGTCCCTGGTTATGCCGCCCAGTCCCGAAACGTACCTCTGGAACGGGTTCCGAGACTCTAGGCTTCCCTGAACGTCCCCGAAAATGCTAACGCTTCACGCCGGAGCGTTAGCAAAAGCGTTAGCAGTCCGGCGAGTATGGTCGACTGTGTCGTGCTTGGCAGTAGGCCAGAGTCTTCCTGAACGCTAAGGGTCGCGACGATACGCCGCCTTCGGATACAGGCAATACGGGAACTGGTGTCACCCTTCAGCGTAGTATCGCAGTGTGGACGAAGAGTTGATGAATTAGGGAACTCGCGGATAGGGCCGAGGTGCATGCACCTCGGCCCTATCCGCGAGTTCAACTGTCCTCTTCGCTAGCTAGCCGTTCCAGCTCCGCCTGCAGTTGCGCACGAGATTGTGGACTCTCGGGGTGCTGAGGATCACCCGCGTCTTTCGGCCACGCAAGACAGTAGACGGTCCACTGATGCCTCTCAACGGGATGACCGTAATCCCGGAGGTAGGTCGAAAGCAGCTTCCACCCGAGTTTAAGGTATTGATTTGCATCTTTGTAAGACGAGGTTTCGAAGACCTCTGCGACGTCAAGATGATCCGGCACTCTCATGACCTCCCGATTGAAGTCGCGTCTCGGTCCTAAGTCCTTTAGATGATACTCGCATCCACCGCTGTAGCCAATATCTTGCTATGGAACCGACTCATCACAACGTGTCAACCACGTTGCAAATCTTGTGGCCGATGTCGTCTGTCCGAGCACGGAGGTCAGAAAGCCAATCGCGAACGTTCCTGCCCGTAGAAACTTCAGGTTGGAGAGCGGCCGACAAATCCTTCAGAAAATCCGGGTAATCGCCTGGAAAGAGGAAGACATCTTCCATAGTTGCATGTTTGGCCCCATTGTTCTCGTCGATTAGGTCTTTGGCACTGGCCATAAGGTCCTCAAGCTTCGTCGTCACATTGACGCTCACGGAGGAAGCGATCTTCTTGTCCAGTCGGCCTGAGCTAGCGAACATCTGGCCAAACGAATACGGTCTACCGTGGCGGTTGGCTAAGCCGTGCCTTGTGCTCAACGCAGATGCGAGCATATCCAGAGCGCCGTGAAGTTGGGCCATCGACGCATCGGTATACGTATCCATTACGCGCATCTCCCGGACACCGTCCAGAACATTCATAGTTACGGAACGCGGGTACTCCTCGGCCTGTTCAATAAGGAGCATGGCTCCAAGTAACTTTCGCTGGATGCTATTCACGCGCCTCGCCAAGTCGCTTCGTTGCATGTTCCAAGGATTAAATACTGCCATCTTGGAACGTAAGCTAGGAAAAGTATCAAACATGAAATGACCTCCTAGAAAGCTTGATATGGTACCAGGTCATCGTATTCTCTACGTAGGTGAGCTACCTGCGTCTTCAGGTTCTCAACTTCCGCCGTATGCCCGCCAACATACCCATGCTGTATTTCGTAGGCCAGCATTAACGCGAAGGAATTTGCCAGTAGCAAACGCTCCATTGCTTTGACTCTTCCCGCACCTGGCGTTATGACAGTCTGACCATTTCCTAAATCCTGCATCTGTTCACTTAGCCCCATGGCATCGCCGTGAGCAATGGAGGACAGAAGTGCATACTCGATGTCGTAGCTACGCTGGTATAGGTTGCCCATCACCTTACACCGTTCTGCATAGGTGTGATTTGCCCACTTGATGGCGTGAAAGCTCTTTGGCTGACCTTCTTTCATCCATTTTTGGTAGAGCTTCGGTGTCTGTGTGATGGACTGTAGAATTTCTTGCCTCGCCACTTCGTACGACTCCGTTAGATAGCCGTCCCATCTCTCGAAGGACGAGATGAAGGCGAGATTTTGAACATCGTTAGACGTCCACAGGTCTGTGCTTCGTTCGTCTCTATCGCGGTACAACCACGCAGCATCTATCCAGGTTTCCCACATGGACCGTGCCACCACAGCAGCGGACGTGCCAAGACCGTGGAGCGCAAGGAGTCGGACAGATTTGAGAAGTTGCGTTGTTCGTCCGAGCCAAGCCAAACTGATCGCTATATCTGCCCATGTTTCGCGGGTTTGGGGGCGTTGTTGGCCCAAGGTGTGTAGGCGCTCGGTTTCGGATAACACGAGACGGTCGATGTTGTCGCAGAGCTGGCTAAGTCGTACGGCCCACTCCTCAAACGCTAGCATCACACAACCCTCCTGGCCGGTAGGGTGTCGGCCGTCTAATCCGGTGGCTGGAAGGTTCCACCTCTGCGGGCGGCGTACCTCCTGTGGAAGGGCATGGAGTGTTGCAGCACTGTGGCAGTGTCAATCCATGATGTGTTGGAACGCTTCCGGCAGGAAGCTCGGTCTCACCGTGATCTCGGCGATCGGTTCGAGTGCTTGATCGCCTCATGACTGATCCGATGTACACCGGACTGTTCAGCGACGTGTGGTTGTGGCCGGAGTGGCCTCCTGCGCTTCGGAAGAGGGGTACCGGTTGGCCAACTGGGGCGGCCGTTTCATCCGGCAACTCGTTGACTCGCCGAACCTGACGGCGTGCTGGAAGGTAACGGATGGCGACCCCGTGGAGCGCAGCGAGCGCTCTCCCCGCTACGGTCAACTGCCGTTTGCCAACTTTCAAAGCCCTGGCAGGGGAGACGGCCATAGGCGAACACGAGGCCAGGGATCCCTCCCACCCCAGGCGAGAACGAAGTCCGCTCACGAGGGCTAATCGCTCGAAGCCGACAGCACGCAGACCGCCGCGGTGGTGCTTACGCTCCCTGCCACCTCGCGTGGGACATCCCGCGCTTCCACCAGAGCGCAGCATACGGCGCAGATCTCCTACCACGAACGTTGTCCGGTGCTCCATATGACACATGAGGACAGGTATCGCCAGGAGCTGGGCAGCAAAGGACGAAGACTTCCCCAATAGGGGGGGTGTTGAGAGTCGATATGCGCTGGCTTGGCCCAGTCCTCCGCCGGCTCCGTTCCGGGTGGCACACCCAGAGCATGCCGAGCCCGAAGGCAGACCCCGCCGAGAAGGATGCCGTGGTGGACGACACGGATGACCAAGTCGACTTAGACGGGGCGATGGGCGACGCCCCGATTGGCTCGATCAAAGAGGACCGGTTGGGCCGCCGACCGTTTGCTGAAGCCTTGGCCGCCGAGATAACGGCCGCTCCTGCCGACCGTGGTTACGTCATGGGTCTGACCGGTCCGTGGGGCAGTGGTAAGACGTCCTTACTCAACATGGCCGTCGAAGCCCTGGGTGACGATGCCCTCGTGGTCCAGTTCAACCCTTGGATGTTCTCAGGAACCGAGGCCTTGGTCAGCTCATTCTTTGAGGAAATTGGCAAGCAACTCAACAAGAAGGACTCGACGCTCAGAGGCATCGCCGAGAAGCTCGCCACCTACGGCCACCTGCTGTCGCCTTTGGCATCCGTGATTGGAGCGGGCACCGCTTTTAACGGCGCGGCCGACGTTCTGCATGTAGATTTCGGCCGCTTTCCGCCGAAATGGGTGCACGGGATGATCCGAAATGAGTGCACGGATTCAACCGAAACCCCTGTTCGGCTTCGCCGAAATCCGCAGGGCTGAAGCAGCTCCATCGAACTGCGCTCGCACATCCCGCTCACAAAACGTCCGCCCTGCCGCTCTTAACAATGTGACGCGCAAGGGGGATGGCACTTGGCCACCGACGCAGATATCGCCGCCGCACGCAGCGGGGACTCTCAAGCTTTGGAGCGCCTGGCACAAGAGATCTGGCCGCTTGCCTACCACGTGGCGCTCGCCGTGCTCGCGGACCAGCATGCTGCCCAGGATGCAGCGCAGGACGCGGTGATCAACACACTGCGTGCACTTTCGGGCCTGCGTTCTGCCCAGGCCGTCCCTGCCTACGTTCGCAAGACCGCGGCCCGCAGTGCGCACCGGGAACTGCAGCGCGCATTGCGCGAACTGCCCTCGGATGTGTCACTCCTGCCCGCGCCCATCTTTATCGGGGAAGAGTACCTGGAACTGCGCCAAGCGATCGCGGCGATGAAGGCGGAGGACCGGATTCCCCTCCTCCTGCATTACGGGGCAGGGCTGACAAGTTCCGAGATCGGAGAGGCACTAGGGATCGCGGCCACCGCAGTGCGGTTCCGGCTGATGCGTGCGAAGGACCGTCTGCGGCAGGCGCTTTCGAACTCAGCGGAGGGGGATGTACGGAATGCGGCGCCCTGACGACCAAGAACTGCGGCGGGTGCTCTCGGAGGCGCTCGACGCCGCGCCAGTTCCGACGCTGCCTTGGACCAGCATCGCCTCTAGCGTCCAGGGCAGCAGGTCCCGAGCCCGTGCCGTGAGAGGCGGGCGCTGGTGGGTGAGCAGCGCGGCGGTTGTCGCTCTCCTCCTTGCTGTGGCCCTGGCGTCACGGAGCACGAGTTTCACCCAGGCAGCAAGGCTGACCCGTACGGTGTCCATCGCGCCGCAGCCGAACTGCGCCGTCACGTTTTCATTCTCTGGGATAATCCTGCAGCCGAAGGGATATGTCGCCGTCACTACCTCTCTGGGTACCCCCCCTTTCGTGGCTGCCACCTCGGGGTCGGGATTCACGGGGCCCTGTGGCACCGTCCTTCGCCTGACGCAGCATCCGACACACGCGGAGGACGTCTTCGTCGGCTGGGTGGTGTCAAAGCGGCCAGGTGAGTTTGAGCCGGTTCGTGGGCGACCGTCGACCATCCACCTGACGCTGCGCGGCAAAGACGAGGTCGTCTACGTAAAGTACATCGTCCGCGGGTCCCGAACCACAAGCAGCAACTAGCGAGGGGTAAGTTTCTGGCCCATTGGCTCCGACATGCTGCGTGCAGCTAGAGGCGTAGTCGGAGTCACCGCACCCACGATTTGACCAAGGGCGGCACCCAGAGGGGCCTGTGATTAGACCCGCTGACGAGTCACCCTCGTTCCACCACGTAGGGCTAAGGGCAGAAGTGTGTTGGCAACCGACCCAGGACCTACCGAAGGGGTAGGGTCCAATTCCACTTCCTTGCCGTCCTGCGTCCGCACCCGTGGCCGCTGCAGCTTCACCTTGCGGCCACCCAGCACGTTCCTCTACAGACAGCGGCACCCGCCACCTTGGATATGGTGACCGCCATGGACGGCTGGCTCCTCTCAAGCCCGGGAACCGGCGGAGGTCAGTCGTGGATCCGCAAGACGACCGACGGCGGCGCCAGCTTGCACACGGTTCTTCATGTGGTGCCCGCTGCGCCCCAGTTGTCCACGGCGTTCGTCAGCGCCCGCGTCGGCTACGGTGTCGGCACCGCCGGACATCCCGTAGCCCTGCTGAAGACCCTGAACGGCGGGCAGAGTTGGCAACCGGCGGGACAGCTGCCGGAGGCTGCGAACACCCCGACTGCGTTTGCGGCGCACAGGGAGGCAGGGTCTTCGTGGCGGACAACGGGGCGGCATACGTGGGGACACGCGGCGGCAGCAGATGGTCCCTGGCGCATGCCACGGGCTTGTCGTCGGCCGGCGCCATCAGCTTCGCTACCCCGAAAACCGGCTGCGCGACTAGCGGATATGGTCAAGGAGAAACCGATTACGCGACCCGCGACGGCGGAACGACATGGCACCGCGCTGAGTTGCAGGGAGTTCCCGCCGCCGTCTGCGCCGTCTCGCTCACAGATCCGGCGCTCGCCAACGTGGCCATGCAGTTGATCCGCCGACTGGCGCCCAAGACCCCACAAAGTCAGAGCTACTACCTCTCGACGGTTGCCACAGGCGGTGGGAGCCTCTGGATCGCTCTGTCCAGGTCCCCAACCCCGAACAGCAGGCTCTACGTTCTTGCGCCAGGGCAGCACGCGCACGTCGCGGCGTGGCCGGACAACCGGCTCAACGTCGCCAGCTTGACTCCCATTGGTCCGAGCGAGGCGTTTATTACGACCTATGACGGAAGATGCCTGGTCACACATGACGCCGGGAGGCATTGGCAGCAGATCAGCTAACGGAACAAACCGCGGCGTCGAGAATCCCTGGCGAGCCTCGTCACCGCCCGATGCCTGGCGGAGTCGGCCCATCTGCGCCCGGTGCAGCGGGGGCATAGGCATAATTCCACTTCTGGCCCCGGGAACGTCCGTAACAGGAATTGCGAAGTTTTGCGCGACTCCTGTTTCTGCTCGGAATCCCACAAACCGGTGAAACAGAGGTAAACTCTAAGCGTTCGCCGATGGTCCGTCGAGCCTGGAAGCAGGAGGTAAAGGCTTGAACAAGCGGTTGCGTCCCAGGTTTGTCTGGGTCCTGGTCATCGTCCTCGTATTGATCGGGGCCGGCGCCTACCTGAAGAGCTGGTTCACTTCTGCATCGAGCCCTGGCGGCCATGTCGCGGCGGTGTCCACGAACGTCCCCTTCAACATCCTGCTCATCGGCAACAACGCCCGGCAGGCGACTGGCCCCCTTTCGCTGGGGCAGGCGGACATCCTCATGCTCGCGCATATCGATCCCCAGCAGCACAAGGTCGCGCTCATCTCGATCCCGCGTGACCTTTTGATCGCCCTGCCCCAGTGGCGCGATACCGTGCCAAAGATCAAGGAGACCCTGTTCCTCGGCCTGGGGGAGGGGCCCGCGCAAGGCCCCGAGCTTGCGATGCAGGTCGTCAGCCACTTCACCGGCATGCCGGTCAAGGCGTACATCGCAACGGACTTCAACGGCTTCATCGACGCTGTGGACGCCGTCGGCTGTGTCAACATCGACATTCCCTACGCCATCTACGACCCGCTCCACAGCAAGGCGGATTTCCAGCCTGGCGTCCATTGCCTGTCCGGCCCCTGGGTGCTGGCTTTCATCCGCGTCCGACAGAACACGCTCAACAGCTACCGCACCACGGACTTCCAGCGCATGGATGCCGAGGCCCAGGTGCTCTTCGCGCTCAAGGAGAAGCTGCTGAACAACCCGGTGCAGGCTGCCCTCCACCTGCCGGCGCTCGTTGCCACCTGGCGCAAGGATGTCGCGACGAACCTCTCGAACAGCCAGCTTCTGTCGCTCGGCCTCACCCTCACCCACAGCCACGTGCAGCACATCACGCTCGGCAGAATCGGCGATTCCATGCAACTCACATCGATGTCTCTGCCTGGGATCAACCAGGAGAACGAGATCGCCGGCGCGTACTATGACGTGCTCAATCCGGCCGACGTGACCAAGGTACTGAAGCCCTACGGCAGCAGGGGCGCCTGGACCGGCCTGCCGGCATTCCCGGCGCCGAAGAACGTGCCCGTCGCGGTCGAGGGGTTCTCGGTGTACGTAGCCCAGCTGCAGAAGGCCGGCTTCCCCGTCACCCAGACCTCGACCGCCAGTCCCAGCGGCAGTCTGACGGTAGTCTTCCCGAACGGGCAGCCCGTGGACGGCTTCGTCGTGGCGCGCGCGCTCGGGGCCGGCAACGAGCTCGTCACGCCCGGCTCCGTCTCCGAGGTCACCGTCTACGGTCCGTGAGGGCCAGGCATGTCCAAACGCGTGAACCCACTACGCGACACCGGGCATTGCACTTTTGCCTCGGGAACGGTTCGCGAACGCGTACTTCCCCGAGCCGAGGCCACTTAGGACCCGTGGTGCACCGGTACCAACCGCACTGCGCACCCACGATACCTACGCGCCGCCGCCCGGAACCCACTGCTGGAGCGGGAGCCGGGCCTTGCGTGTGACAAATGTACGACACGTGTCAATTCGCGTTTGCTGGCCATCGGCTCGCCAATGTGCGACCACCGTCCGTGGTCTCGTCGATCCAAAGAGTCCGTTGCGGACTGCCGGCGACCTCCGTAGTCGCCCAGACGAAGCCCGTGCGGGAGTCCACGAACGTCAGCGAGAGCGAGACCAGGGGCGCCGCGAGCTGGCGCCTCAGTGCCCGAGAGAGGTCCGACACCAGGTGCCAGGAGGCCCCACCGTCGTCCGTGCGCCACTCGGAAGCGGCCACGTTCCGGTTCGGGTGCAGAGGATCGAAGGGGCTCAGCCTCAGCGCCAGTGCCGTCTCCGGCGACAGGAGCGCGACGTCGTCCCCACCAAAAAGGGAAGCGCCGACTCTCCATGTCCGGCCGCCATCCGAGCTTCGAAACAGCACTATGCCCGTTCGCAGTTCGGAGTCCTGATAGGCGACGGGAACGGTGAGGAGCTCGCCGCGGGCGCGTGGCATCCTCGCGACGGAGTCCGACAGTGCGCCGGGCGGATAGGTCGGCAACGCCATTAGGTGCCACGTCGCTCCGCCCGTTCGTCGTCACGTAGAGCGCGTGCGGCCCCGTTGCGACCTGTCCCCCGACCAGCCAGCCGTCCTCGGGCGACCTGAACTCGACCTGTCCCGCCACAGGCAGGGTCGGCGGCGCCTCCCGCGCGACGTTCATGATGGGGGTTCGCGACACGGCATGTCAGGTGGCTCCGCCGTCCGAGGTGCGGAAAAGAACGCCCGGCGACGAGCCCATGCCGTGCGGGGCTTGCAGGACGAGCCAGCCGTCGTCCGCGTTCAGGAAGTCAACGCTGCTGACGAGGGGGAGGTCCTGCGCGCCATGTGGCATGGGCATCACTGTCCATGTCCGCCCCCCGTCCGTCGTTCGGAAGAGATGTACGGGCCCGCTGAGATCCCCCACGCTAGCAGCCACCCAGGTCACCCGAGCGCCGGTGGGATCCACAACCAAGCTGAGGGGTATTGGTGGCACACCCCGTAGCGGGACGCGCTGCCACGTGCTCCCAGCATCGCCCGTTCGCCAAAGCGATCCTGTGGAGGTGCCCCCCCAGCTTACGTCCGGGCTGATCATGTGGAGGGTGGAGAAGGCCGGCAGCGCGCGGGCTGGGGAGGATCGCGCGGTGTTGGGCGCCGACGACCCGCACGCCGCCAACAGAGTCAGGGCGAGACCAGCGGCCAGGAACGCTCCCACACGCGCTTGTGTCACGGCCATCACCCCATCCGCCGATGTCCTTCAGGCGTGCCGGCCCTAGCGGATGTTCTCCGCTTGGCACGAAGGCACGTGATGCGTGTCCACCAACGTCGGAACCAGGAGGCCTAGCAGTACCGACGCTGTTTCCCTTTATGCTGAGGCGTTTAGCTACTTCGCGCCACCGTTCTGCGGCGCCACGGGCGTCCAGGTCTGTCCTCCGTCGTGCGTCGTGAAGAGATCACAGCTGCTGGAGTGGTTGGAGGCTGCGAGGAGTCCATCCTGGGTGCTTGTGAAGGCGATCTGCAGCAGTCCCTCCGACGCAGCGGGCGCGGCCGCGCTGGGCAGCGGAGTCCGCGCCCACGTCTGACCTCCGTCCGTCGTCCGGTAGAGGTCCTTGCCGTCTCCAGAGGTCACCCAGCCGTCTTCTCTGCGTGTCCAGCCGAACTGAGCGGGGGATCCCAGTGATACAGGGAGGGCCGGGGCCGCGTTCGGCTGCCAGCGGAGTCCCCCGTCCGCGCTCTGGTACACGACGAGATCGGGACCTGTCGAGGATCTGAACTGGACGAACATCCGCCCGCTCGTGCCCGAGAAGCTGGGAGGGTAGACGTCTCCGTAGCCTTGCGCCTCTGCCTTCGGCACGGTGAGCGGGATGCGCTGCCACGTGCGTCCCGCGTCGTGGCTTCCGTAGAACCAGAGGTAGGCGTCCCCGTGGTTGAGGGCGGAGACGAACCCGTCGATCCCGAAGAACGAGATGCCCGTCGGGTAGCTGTCTGCCGGCAGCAGGCCGTCCGTCTGGGGACAGCCTGGGCCCAGGGAGCACGAGGCCTGTTGCCACGTACGACCTCCGTCCGATGTCGCATAGAGCACCTTCGACATCAGTCCCGCGGCCGGCGTCGACATTGCGAGGAGCCAGCCATCCTCTGGACTTGTGAAGTCAAGGTAGAGGCCGCCAGGGTTGGGGGTCGCAAAGGTGTCCACCTGCCAGGTGGATCCGGCGTCCGTCGTGCGTGCCACCGCGATCGTCGCGGTGGATCCCTGCCCAACTTCCACCGCCAGCCATCCCGTGTCCTGATTGAGGAAGTCCAGGGCGGTTCCGTACTCGTCAGGCACACCAGGAAAGGGATCGGGCGGAGAGACATCGGTCCATTCGGCCCCGCCATCGGTTGTGCGCAGAAGGGACAGGTAGCCGGAATAGCCCACGAACACCGGCGAGAGTGGCCACGTCGACGAAGTCGCCTGCGTCAGCTCTGCGAGCGCGAACGCCGAATCGGAACCCACCGCCTGCAGATCGAGCACGGCGAACGGCCATGCGTGCGCAGTCCCGGCTGAGCCTTGCTGTCGTGGCGGAGCCAGCGATTGTTGCTGAGTCGGTTTCTGCTGGTGCGTTCCGGAAGGTGGTTTCGCGTTCGGATGTGTTGTAATGGTGCCGCACGCCGAGAGAAGCATCGGGCCGACGAGGCCAAGTAGGAATGACGTCAGCCGCCAGCGCATGGTTCTGTCACCACTTTCCGCATCATGCGCAGGACCTCCGAGACATGATCCTCGGCCAGGGCGAACGCACTCAGACAGCCGCTTTCAGTATTGGTACCTCGAGTGCGCTATCCCAGGTAGCGAGACCGTCAAGATCCGATGCCAAGCTCGCCGTCGCGCGCAAGACGATCACGCGGTGATCTCCGCCTGACCTGTAGGTCAAGGTAGCGCTGCCCGATCCGCCAAAGAACACCGGGAGGGGATTCGTTGCCCGGGCTGGTCGCCCCTCCCCCGTCGCTGCCAATTTGTGGTGATCTGCAAGACCAACGCGGCGCCCCGCATTATCTGTGCGCACTGGAGTTGCCCCGCTTTCGTGGACAATTCGGGCGTTATGCGTTGGCATCGGGCCCGCGGGTTGCAGTTCAGCACCGACCGCTGCCCCGCACCGGAGCGCCGCGAAGGTGCATCACACCAACCCGACGCACCGCCGGCCCACCCAACGACGACGGAGAACTCGTCGCAGAACAACACACCACCGTTGACAGATGCCGCATCGCGCACCTGCGCAACAGCGCTGGGCGCGCTTGGGGTTCCGGTGGATGGCATCTCGCTTCCAGGGAACATCTCCACCTTGGCGCTGCCCAAGACCCTCACTGCCGGCCCAGAGACGACGGACGGCACAGACTCCTCCTTGCAGGCTGCCTGCCTGAACCTGCTCTCCTCGGCGAGTGGCTACCCGCCGACGCCGTACCTCGGCACGAGCACAACGGAGGTCAGCATTGCAACCAGCAATGACGGCCGAGCCGGCTACAGTTGCCTTGTGCAGGGCGGCAAGGTGATCGGCCTTTGGGGGCAGCAGGCAGGTCACACGTTACAACGGGAGTTTCTGGTCACGGTGCAGGGGAAGACGGTCCAGGACCTGACCGGAAATGACTTTCTCTCCTGGTTGATCGCGAAAGGCTACTATATGCCGCACGGCGTTCCGAACAGTCCCTCGTTCACCGCTGAGCAAGCTCTGGAGAACTACTTCGCGGTGATCAATGACCCGACGCTTTCGGCGAGCGAGCGGGCGGATCTCCTTGATACGTACATTCCCGCTGCGCAGCAGGGCAACGGTTGGGCCGCGTTCGCGGCGCTCGTGCCGATCCAGATCCGCGTCGCGGTCGTGCCCGGGAACAGCGGTCCCGATCCAACGGCGCCGGAGTTCGGCGTGCAGCTCTGGTCACACTTCGTCACAGGCCAACCGACTCCGGGCGAGATGGCCGGCAACGGTTGGCAGTACATGCTGTTCGACCTGGGGCGCTCCAGTTCCGGTGTCTGGCTTGTGGAGGGCACCGGCCCGGGGCCCTGACCTCAGGTGCCCATTTGCCGGAGAGGGTGCACAGCGTGACCAAAGCAGAGCTGGCGGAGCGTCTCGCCCAGGAAGGTGTTCCGACAGTCTCTTACAGCCTGAACGGCGGGGCGCCATTCGACGCCTACGTCCTGGATGGCGCTACCGGTCCGTCGGCGCCGGCGTGTGCACCTCAGTCCATGTGAGTCCGCCGTTGTCGGTTGACCATAGGACGGAGCCGTTCAGCAGCCAACCCTGCCTCGGGTTGAGGAAATCGATCGCCGGAGGTGAAGCACCCAATAGCAAGGGTGACGTAAACGCGTGCTGTGTCCATGTCTTCCCACCGTCCGACGTGGTCAGCAGTTCGTATGTGCCGGGCTGTTCAGGCGCGTGGTACACAAACGCCAAAACATACCCGACCTCGGGCGTTGGGAAGTCCATTCGTAGAGAACCGCTCCAGAGTCGCAGTGTCGAGAGTGTCGTCCATGTCTCGCCGCCATCGGTCGTCTGTCCGAGCCAGGAGACTGCGCTGCCGTTTACGCTCGACGCAACCACGTAACGGTCGGGTCCAAGCACGCTGGCGGACTGCGGGTAATACGGCGTCGCGCCGAACTGTGACACCTGCCACGTCTTCCCGGCGTCGTTGGTCTTCGCCACCTCCGGCGTGCAGGAGGTGCGGCAATCGTAGAGGTTGAGGAAGAGACCGGTACTCGCTGAGAAGAACTTCAGCGTGGCGGGTGTTCCACCGCTGTCCGATGGCGGTGCGTTGGTTTTAGTCCATGTCCACCCCCCGTCCGTGGTACGCAGGATCTCGGCGACGTGGCCTTCCGCGTCTACAGACACCGCGTACACGTAGCCGACCTTGGCGGTCGGGAAGGCGAGCGCATTGACACCGAGGTTCGGGATCGTCGAAATCTCCTTCCACGTTCGCCCGCCGTCACTCGTACGCAGGATCGCGCCGGGGTCGAGTGCATCCCCCGCGCCGAAGCCGTCGGATGCGTTCACGAAGTCGATGGGCCCGACCGGGGCGAGTGCGGGGAAGCTCTGGTGCCACGTGCCGCTCGCACTTTCGATGGCGAGCGCGCTGTTCCCGTTCCCCATAGTCCACATGCCACCACCCGGGACGAACCCGATCGCGGTCACGCCGAGGTTCTGCCAACGCTGGGGCACCTTGAACGTCCCGCCCCCGTCCTGGGAGAGAAAAATCGTACTCTCCGGACCTTGGCAGGCACCGAGGTTGACATCCTGGGCCACCGCTACGTCCTGCCCCGAAGCGGCGAGCACCGGCGCGAATTCGCAGCCGATGGTGGGCGTGGTGTCCTTGGTCCAGGTGTGCCCGCCATCGGTCGTGCGGTAGACGTCACTGACGTCGCAGCCATGCATGGCGCAGCTCTGCATGGACCAGAGCGTTACCCAGCCATCCTGGGCGTCCGTGAACGTGATGTGCGCCTGCAACTGCGACGGATCCGTGAAGTAGCTCAACTCGTTACCGGCCGGCAGCGTAGCGAGCTTGGTCCAATGCGCACCGCCATCCGGACTTGAATAGACCTCCGCCGTGCTGGTCTGGCCGTCGCCGCTGCCGATGACTGCCCACGCTTGCTGTCCTTGCACCGTTACCGATAGCACCGCGCCCGGCGCGGCCCAGAGCGTGGACCACGAAGAACCTGGCGCCTGCGGTGCGGAGTAGATCTTGCCCAAGCACTTTCCGGAGCTGCAGGTGCCAGAGGTAGCCGCCCATATCGAGCCTGGCGCGGCGGCGAGATCGGTCACGTTGCTGCCTGCGTCGAACACGGTCGTCCAGGTCCGGCCCCCGTCGCCGGAGCGCAGAATGAGGTTCACTTGGGGAAGGCCGAAGGGTCCCGGGATCTTTCCCGCGGTGGGTTCACCGACGTGACCGGCGACGGCGAAGCCGGTTTCGCCGTTGAGAAAGAGAACCTGAGTCGGCACGAGGCCAGGCAGGTGCGCGACCTGCCAACTGCCTCCGCCGTCCGTCGTGCGCACGACGATGCCACTAGAGAGCGGGGGGCCGCCGATCTGCCCGCCAACCCCGCCAGATATCCAGCCGTCCTGGGCAGAGACGAAATCCGCGTCAGTCAAAGTGAGCCCCGGTAGCGTCCCAGGCTGCGTCTGAAGCGACGAAGGAGAACCGGTTGCAAGCTTGGTTGGCGCTGCGCCTCCGGTGCTCTGGGGCGTTGTCGACCGAGTCGTGGTCGGCGCCCTGCTCTGTGCAGGCGACGTGGACTGGTTCTTAACATTCGATGGATGCGCGGAAGTGGCTCCGCACCCACCTAGCAGCAGGACGGCCGCAAAGGATGCAACGAGAATGTCGCACCGCACGGTAACCCCTCCAAGCCAACCAGAGCGTCCGCCGGTTGCGATAAGTGACCGATAGGGCGGGATTCGTGACCCGCTCCGAGCCGTCCTCCGCCGCATCGGTGCCAATTCTTGTTGGTTGCGGTACTTCCCCGAGTCGGGATCACTTTGCAGGGAAGACGATGGCCGAGCTGACTTCGTTCCGACCGCTGGAAGGACATGGTGGAGCGGTATGGAATCTTGTGTCGGAGCAAAGGAACAGTCACAGAACGCCCTGCGACGGGTTAATGCTTACGTAAGCCCGCTCCTTCGTCTTGGGGGTGTTGGCGTGTTGAGCCATCAGCTTCGAAAGGAGTTCGCGCAGGTCGGAGAGGGAGTCGCGCCCCATGGCTCCTCGCGGCACTCATCCCTTCGCGGTCCTTCTGTCGGCGGACTGCGCAGCAACCGTGGCGCATGCCGCCGGGGCATCTGCATCCAAAGCCTCCTGCGAAGGGACGGCCACCGTGCCGCTGCCGATGCGCGCCCCCACGCGCACACGTCAGGCTCTCGACTTCAATGTCAAGACTTCCGCCATCACGCTCGCGCAGATCGCCTCGGCCAGCATTCCGCCCTTCCACGGACTGTGTTGCTTTCACCATGCAGATGAAAGCACATCACGTCGCGTTCCCGGCGGGGTACTCACTCAATAGCCCGTGGTGAGAAGGCGTAACCGATGAAATCTATCAGGTCCCTTGCAGCGATTCTCGGCACCGCGAGCCTTCTGGCCGCATGTGGGCCGGCACTGTCTTCGCCCAGCGTTGCCGTGCGGACGACAACCTCGTTCACGTTCCGGGAGCTCAAATCGGTTCGGCTTCCTCCGCTCATAGCGGTCCATGAGTCCCCGCCCCCGATTCCAGGGGATGTCGCGTACTTCTCGCCGAACGGGAACCTATTCGCGCTCTCCCTCAACATCACCAACGGCACCGCCGAGATCGGGTCGGTGCATCCATTCGCGCTTCATCGGGTACGCCTCGGGCAAGGCGTGCGCGTGGTGGGCCTCACGGGAGGCTATCTCATTGGTTCTGACTGGAAGTCGGGTAGGGACTACATCTTTCCTCTCGGCCCCGGTGGAGCACTGGGCAAACCATTCGTCTGGCAGGCCAGCCGCGACCTCTGGCAGAACTGGGTTTCCACTTCGCAGGGGATAGCGCTAGAGACCGGCGGCTACGAGTCGGGGAGCCTCTCATTGACTCTCCGCGACGGGAATAACGTGGCTCTCGATGGAGGGGAGATGTACCTCTCGCCAGACCGTCGCTGGGGGCTCGTGACTATGCGGTCACGAGAGCGATGGACGGGATCGCCGGCGCAACCGTACGAGTTGCAGGGAGCCGACAGCACTTCCCCGTTGGCGATCTGGCATCTTACTGCTCAAGGGAGACCGACCAGAACTGCTCTCCTGCACCTACCACCGTCCCCTAAGGCTCTTGCAAAGGATCAGCTCATCACCCTCGGGATCGCCTTTGCTCCCGATGACCGCTACGTGGCCATACAGCTCTGGACAGCGACAGGGCCAATGCTCCAGGGAGTCATTTACGTCTACAGTGTTCAGGGCCGCCTAGTTGGCACTCTGCCCTACGGAAACGGGTTCTCCTGGCTGCCGGGGGGCGACGAACTGCTGGTCCGCACTCCTTACCGTGAAGGAAAAGGCAAGGACAGGATCATGGATGTCCACGCTCGGACGATCGCATCGTGGCCTGACGCCGTGGCGCAGGCGTTCCTGGCGGCGTCGCCGAGGTCGATCCTCGCCTTGCGTGACGATCAGATGGGGACGATTTCGGGCGGGCGCTTCACTCCCGTCAAAGGATTGCCGCACGCCATGGGGGTGGTCTGGGCGCGGTGGTCACCAAGCGGGCGCTCGGCCATCGTGGAACTGACCGGTAAATCGGGCAAGACAGAGTCCGTATGGCTCGTGACGCAAGACTAACAGATCACTCCAAGCCCATAGTGCTCAAACCGCTGGTAGTGAGCCTGAATTCACCGGGTGGAGCGAGTACCAAGCGCACATAACGTTTCGTCCGTGTCCCATCGATGTACTCCTTCCTCGGCGAGAGGGGTTGTCCGTCACATTGTGGAGTGCTCGAATTGCCTTCCGGCACCGGACCGCGGCGAACGATCCTCACCGTGCCTGGGTCCTTCCCGTGAGGCATAAGCTTCTCGCGACGGTGCTGGGAGGCGCGCTGTGTCTCGTTGGTACGGTCCCAGCCACGGCAGCCAGCACGGTCACGGCGCATGCCGGCAGCCAATCGCTCCTCCTCGGCGGGCAAAGCGTCTCGCCAAACGGCGACAGCTTCTGGAACGGTAGTTCCATGGTCCCCGTGTCCCTCGTCTACCAGGGGAGGATCTACGTCGCGGCGCGCTACGCCGCGAGTATCGCGAACCTCGGCATCAGTTGGCAGAGGAAGAGTCAGATCGTGACGCTCAGAGGCAAGGCGGGCGCCATCGCGAACAAGAAGGCAGCCCAGGTCTCGTTCAACGGCCCGGTGGCCGTGGAGGTGCGCCGCGTGCGCCTCGTCGTGCGCGGGCATGTGTGGACCCCCGCGGGGCGGCTCTTCTCGGTGGGCGGCCAGCGCTTGCCCGACGCGCTCTACGCGATGCGCACGATGTACATGCCGGCCTCGCTCCTGGCGACGGCGCTTGGCCTCAAGCTGACCTGGCCGCCCAATGCTACGGCGCCGACCGGGTTCTACGCCCACATCTCACTTCCCGTCTCGACGCTGCAGCCCGGTAGCGTGCTCAGCGTCACGGCCATCGTGGGCGGCGTGCCGGCGAGCGACCCGCTCGGCTTCACCTGGACACTGCGCAACCCCGAGGGCAACCTCGTGCCGCTGATGGGGGGCTCTAGCGCCAAGCAGGAGCAGATCCCCTTCGGCGCCAACGCGGCGCGCGGCACCTACCGCCTCGGCGTGACCGTGACCGACGGCCACACGGGCCAGCGCACCACGGCCTTCGCCAACATCCACCTGCAGGGCAACCCGCCGGCTGGGGTGAGCGTGCCGACCTTCGGCTACTCGCCGCAGGAGATCGCGAGGGCGTACGACATCTATAGCACGTGGCTCGGCGGAGACTTCGGCCAGGGACAAGCCATCGTGCTCTACGAGCCCCAGGGGTACTCGTACCAGGACATCGCGACGTTTGACGACACATTCGGGCTCCCGGCGCCGAGCATCCGCGTGGGGGACCTCTCGGGGCAGAACCTCGCGCCCGGCATCGAGGCGACGATGGACATCGAGTGGGCGCACGCGCTCGCCCCCCTCAGCCAGCTGATCGTCGTTGAGGACAACGCAAGTGGTTCGCCGCAGGCCTTCCCTTCGGACCTCGTCGGAGCACTCGGTGGCCAGATCCGCAACGGCGCCGAGATCGCCAGCGACTCCTGGGGGCTCACGTCGCCCGGCGCGCTGCAGGGCCCGAACCAGCAGCTCGCGTCGCTTGAGGCCCAGGGGCTGTCGCTCTTCGCGGCAGGCGGCGACAGCCTGGGCACCGGCGGGCAGGCACCGCTCTTCTGGCCTGCCGTCAATCCGAGCGTCGTCGCCGTCGGCGGGACGACGCTCATCCCGCGCAACCCAGGGAGCTTCTTCGAGACCTACTGGAACCAGCCGAACGGTGCATCGTCCTTCGGCGGGACGTCCTACCCGGCTCCCTACTGGGAGCAGCGCGTCACGGGCCAGACCGAGCGCCAGGTGCCGGACGTCGCCTTCGTCGGCAACCCGATTCGCGGCGTCGCCGTCTACATGAACGGCGGCTGGTGGATGGAGGGCGGGACGAGCCTCGGTGCGCCGTCCTGGGCGGCGATCTGGGCTCTGTGCCGCTCAGCGGTCCCCTACATCCCCGCAGCGCCGCAGGCGCTCTACACGGTGGCGGCGTCGAAGTACGGCCCAGGCGCTCTGCACAATCCGCAGAACACCACCTACGACCCCCGCACCGGCATCGGTTCGCCGGACGTCGCAAACCTTATCACGGCGCTACATGCGATTTACTGACCAGCGCTGTTTCAGCACCCACCGTCCCTACTGGCGGCGCCCAGGATGCGATAGAGGCGCGACTCGCTGTGGGTGATCTGCTAACCACGTAGTCCGATGTGTTAAGTGCGTTGACTTCCCCGAGTCCGCAACGCTTAGGATTCGGAATGCAGAACTATCAACAGTGGGACTTGTCTGCCGGAGCCCTTAGTCCCACAGCTTCGCCAGGTCCCGATTCGACGTGACCGCTAAGAACTTGGCTCGCCCATCGAACTGGACTTGCACTTCTCCTCCGTAGATATCTCGGATGCCCCATAGCCATCTGTCTCGTTCGGGGATTGCCTCAGTGCGGCGCAAACCGCTACGGCGGTGCTTACGCTGGCATTCCTAAGCGAGTGAGGGATAAGCGTGCGGGCCGCCGACCGATACTTTGGGGGCACCAGGGCTTTCCCGGCACTGCTGCCTGGCTCGCTGCCCTTGGACGAGCCCGTCCCTCCACACCGGAAGCGCCTCGCGCAGGAACAGTGGCAGCATCTCCGCGCCCGGTAACGGACGAAGCTCTGGACACGCGCTGAGGATCTCCCAGGCCGGGGCCTTCCCGGTGGCGCCAAGAGCCTGCTGGCCCGCCACGCCGTCGGCGCCGGGGAACACGAAGCCGACTGCTTGGTACATGGGGAGGGGGCCCATTCGGCGCAAGGGTGCGGGGCTCCCCCTCAATTCTTCAGGTAGGCGCCGGCCCCAATCAGTACGAAGACGATGACCGGGAGCCAGATAGACCTCGGTCGAAACCGTTCTTTCAAACCTTTCTCTCCTGAGGGCTCCCGTCGCTCCTCACGGCAGCAGGCGGAACGTGTGACCACCGTCGGACGTTGACCAGCACGAGGTGCCTGTCACAGGGCTTGATGTAATGAGCAGGCCGTCAGAGGCATTCGCGAACGATAGCGAGACCACGGCCTGGAGGCCCGCCGGCAGGGCGATCTCCCGCCACGTGTGACCGCGATCCGGGCTGATGAGGGCGATCGTACCGCCGTAGAGCGGGTGGGGCGGGTCAGGTGCGGCCGGGTAGTCGTCGACCTGGTATAGCCAGGCGAGGTTGCCCTTGGCCCCTGTACCGCCCATGTTGAAGTATCCCGGCAGGATGCGCTCGGTCCAGAGGCGCCCTTCGTCGCGGGTCGTGAAGACAGCCCAGCGGCCGCTCACGTCCTGGCCAGCGGCGAAGCCCGAGGATGGACCGGTCATCTGCGCCCACAGCGGTTGGAAGGGCGCAGGTACGCGCGTGCAACTGCGCTGATCGCAGCGGAAGAGGCGGAACTGGTTGCCTTGCATAGCCACGACCCACCCGCCCGCAGGGCGCCAGTATCCGAGCGCCCAGAGCTGCCATCCCTTGGGCAGGCGGATCCTGGACCAGGTCCGACCGAGGTTGAAGGAATTCGCAACGAACGATTGGTTCATGCGGCCTCCGCCTACCGACAGGGCGTACCTGGAGGTCGCGCTGAGGATCTGAGTAAAGCCAGGCAAGGCGAGGTCCGTAAGTTTGGTCCAGGTCCCGCCGCCATCGCTGCTCAAGACCAGTTGCGCCCGCCCTTCTTCCAGGGGTGAGGCAGAAGGAGGAGCCACGGCGATCGCAAGCCCGCCGCCCAGATCCCAAGCTGATCCTTCAGGCACCAGCGGTGCGGTGCTGCCCACCTTGTGCCACGTGCTGCCGCTATCCGCCGTCTCGTACAGGGCCGGTCCGTTGCCAGCTAGGAGCCAGCCGAAACCTCCCGGTCGAAAGCCGATCGAGGCTGCCAGATTGCCCGGGGGGTCGGTGGATGCGAAGACCTTGCGCCAGGTGTGGCCGCCGTCTGCGGTGCGGTAGATTCCAATGCCGTCGAGGCCAACATAGCCTACCTGGGGACTGGCGAAAAAGAGCGTGTCGGCGGCGCCCTGCGCAGGTAACTCCCCGACTCCGCTATCTGTCGAGGTGGATGCGACCAGAGTCCAATGTCGGCCGCCGTCGCGCGTGGCGTAGAGAGACTTTGCCTGCGTCCCTTCGGGCTGTCCAGCTGGACCACCGCACAACAGCCAGCCCGTTGAGGCATCGCTGAAGTACAGGCCCCCCGGTGCGCTCGGGTTCCAGGTTCCGCACAGTTGCGGGTGCTCCGTGAAAGTCTTGCCACCGTCGGCCGTCGTGAACAGGTGGATGGTGTCGTCAGGCGACGTCATGTCGGCCACAGTGAAGTAGCCCGTCTGCGCCGTCGGGAAGGACATGGCGACGGCTGCGTCCGTATCTCCGTGCCAGAGCGTTTCCGGCACCTTGTCGCCGCTGCGCCACTCTTGCAGGAAGCTCGTGCAGTACCCGCCGTTGGCGCACTGCTGTTCCAGGAAGAAAGCATGGCGAGCATCGGGTGCCGCTACACCGACGATCGGTGCGGGTGCGGTGAAGAGCTGCCGGAAGGTAGCCCCACCGTCCGACGTGGCGAGTGCGAGGTACGGCTGGGCCTGGTTGCCCAGACCTTTGCCAGCTGCCCAGCCTATGCTGCGGGTGGCCATGGCGAGGCGGGTAGGGGTCACGTGGACGGGCGGCGTGCCGACCATGGATGCGTCCGTCTTCGAGGTCAAGGTGAGCGGGACGGCGGGCCCGACGAGGCGGCCCTGCCGCGCGGCGCGAGACGGGGGTGACACCTTGGGTGCGCCCCGACTGCCGCAGGCCGCGAGGAGCATCACGGCGAGGGTTGCGAGCATGGCTGCTTTGGTGCGTGAGCGTCGCATTCCAATCATCACCTCGATAGGTCCACTGCGTTGGCGACCATCCCCGGGGAGAGCAAGAACTGGTGGCCACCGGCGTTCCCGTGCCTGCGCATCTGGCCGTCCACGGGAAGCGAAACCTGCAGCGCAGCGCCCAGCGAACGCCAGTACACGCATTACTGCGCACTGGTCGGACGGCCACCCGAGTGTGTGCCGGTGAACCAGAGTGTCGGCCAAGTGTAGGCATTGGTGACATAGTATGGGGTGAGTAGGTTGCGGCCGCTCATCGCGATGTCGAGCGGCATCTCTGCGGCGGGGAGGTCGCTCTGGGCCCAGAAACCCAGCAGTTCGCTGTCCGTGGTGGGCGGCCCGGACGGCGACCACTGGTCGCTGACGTAGCCCTGCACGATCTGGGAGGGTACGCCGATGCCGCGCAGGAGGGCCACCAGGAAGTCCGGGTTGTCCTGGTAGAGGCCCATTCCGGTGCGGTAGACCTGCGACGCCGTGGAGAACTCGGGATGGGACACGACGATCGGCAGGTTCCCCGAGACATACGTGCCGGCCCAGTTGCTGATCGCCTGGATCCCGGACTGCGGGTCGGGAGCGTTGCGCCATAGGGTCGCGGCGACATCGAGCGCTGGGCAGAGTACAGGGTTGTTGAAGTCGAGCAGGGCACTCGCCTGGAGATGCACGGGCAGCACGGCGGCGCTCGGGACGTTGAGCAGGATCGTCTCGCGCTCGGTGGATGTCGATGACGCGCGCCAGCCGTAGAACGCCGGAGTGAACGTGACCAGGACGTCGCCCCTGAACGGCACAGCGACGACATCGCTGAACACGCCGTGCGTCAACGGCAGCAGGTACGACTTCAGCGGCTTGCCGGAGTGCCAGAGGTTCACCTGGATGGCGTCCGGCCACGCAGGGTCCAGCCAGGATGCGGGTGCTTCGCCGCACACCGGCAGCCACCCTCCGACTGGTCGCCCCACAAATAGGTGCGCAATGCTGTCGCCCTCCACCTGATGGAGCGGGGCGCGAGCGGAGCCGACAGGCAGAAGCGATGCTTTGGCATCAGCCGACAGGAGCGGCAAAGCCACGGGAATGACGCCCGCATAGGCGGGATCGGTAGGGGCGGCCGCTTGGCTCATGCGCGCCACGCCGACGTCGAGCACGAGCGGGACGCTCTTGAAACTGCCCCATGTCGCCTGTACGACGTACTCGCCCGGCGTCTGGGCCGTGAACTCCACAGGGTCGCTCAGGATGTGGTTGGGCGGCCCGGAGCCAGGATCGACGCTGGGGACTTTCACCTCGGTGTTGATGGTGGCCGTCGCCGGGAAGACGGTCCAGGTTGGGTTCGTCGGGACTGGCTGCGCGCCGGCGTTGGCAGCGAGAGATCCCCATAGTGCCGTCAGCACCACGGTCTCGCCGGGCATGATCGCACGGAGCGGAAACCCTTTGCCGTTGTTCAGGCTGTTGACGGCTAGGATGATGTCGGGATTGGCCGACCGCCACATGGCGGTCGTGACGGGGTTAGCCGCGGTCGGAGGAAGAGCGGCCTCGGTGCTCCCGACGCCCCACTTCGCGAGGAGGTCCCGCGATGTGGAGGGCGCCGAGGCACTTCCACCGGCAGCTGAGGCCGCAGGGACACCTAACGCCACGAGGCTCAGAAGCGCCAGAGACGACAGAACGAACCTGCGCACCCGCATCCTTCTCCTTCCCTTGCGACGGCGAGACTGGGCAAGCGCATGTAGCCACGTGGGCTGCCCCTGGGAGCGATCGGCTGCCGTTGTCGAGCGCGTCGTCGGCCGCAGGAAGCCACCTGTGATTCCCGTTTACCGTAGCCTCGCCTGACGCATGCATCCCCGCAGGGCCCAATCAACAGGTTTAGGCTGCAAGCAGCAAGGCTCCGGCCGCGCCGTGGTACCGTATCGCAAAGATGGCAGGCAACCTCCTCTCGGCGCCGTCCGCACGCTGTCAGCAGCTGCGGCAGGGGTTCAGGATGGGGGAACGATCTCGATGACGGCAGGTCCCTCCTGCGTGTGGGTGATGATCTCGTAATTCGCCGCTCCGAAGCCGGTAAGATACGGTTCACCCTGGACGTCTTTGAGCGTGAGTGTGCGGTGGACGTCGGCGAAGAGGATCTTTAGCGGGGGGCCCTTTAAGCTCGTGCCAGGCGTCCAGGCAACGAAGCCCGGCCCAAAGAGGTAGTTTCCTCCGTGGACCGTCCAGGACCGCGTCTTGTCGGAGCCGGCAGTCTCGCGGATGAGAGTGTCCGTAAAGACATCCGAAGGAGAGGACTGGTCCACCCACACCGCGCTACGGTCATCGATTGCCTGCACGCCATGGCTCGGGATCGTTCCCAGCGTCTTGAAAGCCGTCCCGTCCCATCTGGAAAGCGTGTTCCCGTTCAGGGCATAGAGCGTACCGTCCGGGGCGACGCGGAGTTCCGTGTGGAACGTCTTGGGCGTGAGGGCCTCCTTGCCGGTCTTCAAGTCAAGGATCCCGGACCCGAGAAGCGGTGCGGAGTCCGCTTCTTGCTCAACAGACCACAAGATCTGTGGGTCCGTCGGCCAGCCGAAGGCCAAGGCGTTTAGGAAGTATCCCGAAGCCGTTTTGGGGCGCTCGGGCAGGAGGAAGGCGGATACGGTCATGTCGGGGACGTGGATGATCGTGAGCGTGCTCGTCGGCATGCCCTCACAGACGAGGGCTGCGTCTCCCGGCGGGGAGCCGCCACTGAGGTCGACGTAGGCGAAGAACGTGGTCTTGGGGCAGCCGTCTTGGGTCACCGTCCCCGTGTTCTTGGATGTTAACGAGCGCCAAGTCACGGGGTAGGGGGCCTTCGCCCCAAAGGTAAGGAGATGGGTGCCCACAACGACTTGGGTCCCGGCCTTCTCGAAGAAGTCTGCCGGCAGGGGAAGCTCCTGCACGCGGAATCCCCCGATCGTCCAGGACCTGGGCAGGACGATCGCGTTGGTCGTACGCGTCTTCGCAGATGGTTTGGGAGCTACGGGCGTTGAGCCCTGGGTTTGAGCTTTCGTCGGTGGATAGGCCCGATGCATCGTTTGTGCAGATCCACACCCGGCCGTCAGAAGGAGAACCGCACCGCAGATCGCAAGTTTGCGCATCTCCACCAGAACGCATCTCCCTACACATTTGCGGTTCCGCGTCGCGAGCGACCGTTCCAGGAGGTTGCCGCGCTTCACGAGCAAGGCCGCCGAGCTACTTAGATCTTCTCAGCGTGGTCGGCCAGGAGAGGTTGCTCCAGACCCGACCGCGGTCGGTCGACAGGAAAGGCCCTGCGGGCGTCAGCCATACGACGTGCTCTGGCCCGATGGCATCGAGGGCTACCGGCATAGTGAATGCCACTTCGCTCGGCAACCGGATCTGTTGCCAACCGGCCCCAGCCCAGCGCACATACATTTCCTCCACCGTGTAGACGCCATCGGGTAAGGCGAGACCGAGGAGCCACACATCGCCCGCTGGGTCGACGGCATAGGCCGTGAGACTACCTGCGTCAGCCAAGAGGTGCGTGGGTAGCGTCAGCAGGTGCCATGTGCGCCCACCGTCGCCGGTCTGCCATACGCTGATGCCATACACCGCAATCCCCACCGAAGGGGAGGCAAACAAGACGTGCCCACCTGCGGCAAAGCCTCGGGGAAGCCGGCGCTTCGTAAGATCGTGTCCTCCGTCTGCAGTGGCCAGGAGCTGCGGCGGCAGAGCGGCATCCTTCGGTTGCACCAGCAGGAGACCCACGCCATGCGCAAAGAGCCAGCCAGCGAGCGGGTAAACGGCGCGAAGCGCGAGAGCATGCCACGTCTTGCCCCCGTCGGAGGTTGTCACAAGTCCGCCGCCGTCAGACTCGAACAGCCATCCGTGCCGGAAGTCGCTGAACGCGACGTCGCTCGGCGTCCCCGAGTTCCTTGGCAAAGGTATCTGCCGCCACACCCGTCCGCCGTTGCGTGAGATAAGCAGTTCAGATTCAGGTTGCTGCTGCAATCCGACTGCGCCCGAGGCGCTGAAGAAGTCTACGGCAACATCAGGGGTCGGCGCGGGCCAGACCTGAACCCTGCCGCCGCCTGGCGGAAACAGCACGAGGTCCCCGTTGATCGGTCCCGCGAACAGCCCTCGTCCGCTGACATACGCGAGTGTGGCGCTGCCGGGGCTTGCCGGGTTCACGGGGATCAGGCTCCACCGCGTACCGCCATCGCTGCTCACGGCAAGACCCTGCGACGTCATGACCGCCACATGGCTCTGTCCCCAGCCGGTGATGGCACTGAATTCACCCGGGGGACCTGTCCTGGGAACCGCCGCGTCAGGTACATAGCCGCTTCCCGACATCGGCTGCCAGTGCAGCCCGCCATCCTGCGTGCGCAGCACCACATCCCCGATGCCGTGGTTCAGCGTTTCCCCGACCGATGTGCTCTCGATCAGGTCGACGGCAGCGTATCCGAGCTTCGCGGTGACGAAGGTGACCGGTCCCGAACCGAATGTGTCTCGAACGAAACCCGGCAAGGTGTACATCGTCTGCCACGACGCGCCGCCGTCGGTCGTGCGCAGGATGCTTCCGTCTTGCGCCGCGAAGGCGACGCCGCTGGAGAGGAAGTCTGTCGCGTAAGGCATCGGCCCACCGTACTCGCCGGGTGGGGGAAGTGCGTTTTGCGACGAGTGCCAAGTGCGCCCGCCGTCGCTTGTCCAGTCCAAGTTGTTCTGTCGGGAGATGACCCCGTCTTCGACCGATGTGAAGCGGAGTTCTGCCATGCCGACGTAGCCTGCGGGATGGGAAAGCACCTTTAGGGTCTTGCCGCCGTCCGACGTGGCGAGAAGGGTCATCTGCACCTGATTGAAGTAGGCGCCGGTGAGAACAAAGCCCTTCGTCGGCGAAAGGAAGTCGATTGCAAGGATCGACGATGGGGTGGTCGCAACCGTCTGCCAGGTTCGGCCTCCGTCTGTGGTGCGCAAGAGCAGCCCAGGGATGTCGGTGACCGAGTGATTTATGGCGAGGTAGGGAGACTCGGCGGCACCAACGAAGCCGACGCGGGCGTTGACGAAGTCGACGGCGGTCACCGTTGGGATGCCTATGAAGCCATGGAACGTTGCCGTGATCGACGGCAAGGGCCTGTGCGCAACGGGGGACGTTGGGGTTGACGCGCAGGCGGTCAGCAGCAGAGCTGCAGCCCCAATCACAGAAGCCACTCGCCGCGCCAAGGCATCACCTCCTGCCAAGGAACACCTTAGGCGATGAGACTTCGCGCACGACTGAGGCGAATCCTGTAACTGACTGGCCTGCTGGAAGTTGGGGTAGCTCGACATCCACACCGCGGGTGCATTCGGCCAGGCGCGCTACCAGATTGCGCCGCCCCTCCGCGGCGCGCAGGCCGCGGTCCTCTTGCGGGACTCGGAGCGTGGCCACAAGCATGTTGCCTACGGAACCAGAGTCTACCGAAGACAGCTTGGCCCCTTCGTGCACTCCAACCCGAAGTGCGCAAACCGCCGCCACTCCCGCAGCTGCAAGCGGCAGTCGCGTGTGGGAGATGACGCAGCGCCAAAAATCTGCTCTACGTCGGGAAAATAGGCAGGATTTGGGTGGTCAGCGATGAATCTGCTAGCCGCTCGGATCAGCGGCAAAGCGTCCGCCCCAGACGCCCAGCCGCTCGGGGTTCGCTGACGCACGCATCCTGAACAAGGAAGGGAGGTCCCAATCGGCATGAGGCTCGCGGAAGCGCTGTCACTGCGCAAGGCGCTCGAGAGCAGAGTCGGGCAACTCACCGATCTGCTCGTGAAGACGTCCTGGCGCTATGAGGGCATGGAGGCTGAAGGTGCGCGCAGCTACGGAGAGGTCGAGCAGGAGTTGCTCGAAACGCTCGGCGAGCTCGAAGGACTCATCATCCGCATCAACCGGACGAACGTCGCCACTGCACTGGACTTTGAGGGCGAACGCCTATCGATCATGGAAGCCATCGCGCAGAGAGACATCATCGGGCGCAAGATCGGCGCGCTGCGGCAGTCGATGCAGGCCATGATTTCGGCTTTGCAGCCGGACGCGCGGCGCACCTACCTCTTCGAGCGCGAGGACGCGCCGCGAAGGGTGAGGACGGCGGTCCCGGTCAAGGATCTCGAGCAGAGGGTGAACCAGCTGGCCGCGCGGCATCGTGCCCTGGACGTCGCCATCCAGGCGAAGGGCTGGCAGACCGATCTCGTCTCCTGAGTCACGCGAGACGGTAGCGGCGAACGGGGCTTGGGGTCTTGGCGATCAAGGCGACTCGAAATCGCCGCACTTACCCTTGCATCTGCCGGGCACGGAGCATCGAGTACGAGCGCACGGCGCACGGCGCAGTGGGCAAGGCGTAGCTCGATCGAGAGACAACAGGCTTCGCCCCCGCGAGGGTGGGCGAGGGGTATCGCGTGACACCTGGGCCGCCTTGCCGGGATCGGTCGAGGAGCCCTCATCGGCACGGCCGGGAACCAGTACGTCGAACGGTGGCGCTGCCGACGAAGCAGCCGATCCTCCGCACTCATTCGCAACACGGCATTTGGCCCGACGACCCCGCAAACGTGGCCGCTGGGAGGCAAGGCATTGCGAGAGCATGCACAGAATGTACTGCGCGACCTCCTGCTGGAAGGACTGCAGATGAGCGCGCCGGATGTTGACTGGCAAGAACTCCTCAGACAGCTCCCGCCGCATCCCCAGGAGTGGGACGGACCTCTCTGCCAGAGTGCCCTCTCTCTCTGGCGCAGCGCCCATCCGTCGGGACCCGTCCCGCCGCGTTTCACCCCGCCACTCAAGGAGCAGCGCAGGGCGGGGAGGGCCCGTCAGACGGAACGGCGCCGGAGACGCAAGGCCGCCCGCATCCGCCGGCAGCAGGACATCCAAGCCTACCTCGCGTCTGTCGCCGAACGCTTCCGCGAAGGCGTTGCGGGCGCTGTCACCCCTGACGGACGGATTCTGCTCGAAATGGTGCGGGACGCCCTGCCGCCTGGCAAGCTGGACGGCTCGACGCTGCCGACGGTCTCCCTTCAGGAAGTGGGCGACGCCCTGAGAAGACGAGGATATGCCGTGTGGGACGGGCCCGACCGGGTGCTCCTCACACCGGATGAGCACCGTCGTCGCGAGAAGATCCGCACCGCGGAGCGGCGTGCGGCCGAGGAGCGTTTCGGGCTGTGGTGCGAAGCTGCCGCCCGGGCGCTGGACACGCAGATCGAGACTTGGCTGGGCGGGTCTGGAACCGCGCATGCGGTGCTCATGGAAGCTGCCCAGGCCACCGCGCCCGCGCAGCAGCGTTTCGTCGAGACGTGGGCCAGGCGGGCAGGCCTCGTGCAGTGGACAGCGGAACGCGACATCTACTGGGGTTCCCGGGAGGCCAGCCTCGCGTTCGAGCGGCAGCGAAGCCATGTGCGGTGGCTGCGGTTTCTGTCGGGCAAGGCCTCGACGCCAGAGGCGACCGAGACCGCGTGGCGCCGCTTGGGGTTGAACGGCACGCCGCCCGAAGGCGAGTTCTACTCTCCCGAGGGTTCGCTGCCCGTCTTTCTCGAGAAGCGTGCGCTGCACGGCAGCGGGCTTGTCACCCTGTCCGACGCCGGGCTGCACCGGACGCCGAAAGGCGTGCAGGCGATCGCGAAACTCCGGGAGACCTCGGGCTGGTACTACGCCCACTACCGCCCGCTCTTTTGCGCGGCCGACCTTCAGCCGTTCAGCACGCAGCTGCTGGTGAGGCCTGAGACCGCTGCCCCCGTTCACGTACGCCCGCCGCATGCACGCACAGTTCAGCTGCACGTCGGGCCCACCAACTCCGGGAAAACGTACGCCGCTCTTCAGGTGCTGGCAGGGGCCGTCAGCGGAGCGTACCTCGCCCCTCTGAGACTCCTGGCATGGGAGGCGTTCGAGCGGCTGAACGGCGCCGGATGTGCAACGCGCCTGCTGACCGGAGAGGAGAGCATCGAGACTCCCGGCGCCCGGGTCACCGCCGCGACGATCGAGATGCTGCCGAAGGGCCCGTACGACGTCGTCGCGGTGGACGAGGCCCAGTTGATCGGGGATCCGCAGCGCGGCTGGGCATGGGCGAGGGCTCTCGCCCTTACGGACACCAGGCGGCTCGAGGTGTGCTGCGCACCGGAGGCGGAAGCCTTCCTCGTGCAGCTCCTGAGGTCCTGGGGCGACGAGGTGGCGGTCGTACACCACGAACGTCTTGTGCCGCTCGCCTGCGAAGCTCAGCCCATGGAGCTCAGGCGGCTCCCGAAGCGTTCGGCGGTCGTCGCCTTCTCCCGCACAGCCGTTCTGCGCTGGAAGGCCACCATCGAGGCCGCATTCCCCGACACGACCTGCGCCGTGATCTACGGGGCCCTACCGCCAGACGTTCGGCGGGCGCAGACGGAACTCGTGCTGACAGGCGCCGCGGACTTCGTCGTGGCGACGGATGCCATCGGCATGGGCCTCAACCTTCCGCTCGACCATGTCTCGCCGAAGCCGAGAAGTTCGACGGTCAGAAGCGGCGGCCCCTGACCGCCGCGGAGGTACGGCAGATCGCCGGACGGGCGGGGCGATACGGCCTTGCCACCGGTGGCAGCTTCGGCGGCCTCGGGGGGCGGGTTCACAATGCCGTGCGCCGGATCGCCGCTGCCGAACCGCAGGCCGTGCGCAGCGGGATGTGGCAGCCGACATTCCGCGACCTCGATCCATGGCCCTGGCGCCTGGGTGCCCGCCTGCGCGCCTGGCACGCGACCGTGGCGCCGTCACTGCCTCAGGCCCTGCGCGCAGCGCCGTTGGACGATCTCCTCCGACTGGCGGACGCACTTTCCGCGGAAATGGAGCAGGCGGATCTCGAGCGGGCCTACCGGCTACTCACGGCGCCCGTCAGTGACGAGACGCTGGAGTACTGGCAGCGCGCCGTGCGGCGTAAGGCCGTTCTCAAGGCGCCGGACCCGCCCTTGGAGACCATCACGGGAGACGAGAGCCTGAAGGCGGCCGAGCGATCTCTGCACGAGCACGACCTCTGCCTTTGGCTCGGCCGACACCAACTGTTCAGGCACCTGCCAGACCTCGAAGCCATCCGCATGAGGCGCGACCGTCTCGCCCTGGCGATCCACCAGGCTCTCAGGGCGAAGACCGTCTTCGGGTGCTGCCGCGTTTGCGGCGAGCCCGTGCCGCCGACAAGCCCGTACGGCATCTGCACACGCTGTTACGAGGGCCACCGCGGCTACCGGCACTGGCGTGAAGACTGGGACGATGACTGGGATGACGACAGGGACGATTAGTTGGAGCCCAACGTCTCGTCCCAAATGGGCGTGTGTCCACCCTGGCGTGGAGTTCGGTCAGATGAATCTGCTCAAGAATTGGCCGGGGAGTTCGATCGCGCACACGTCGGACAGGAACGCCAGGTGACCACGCTGCTCGTGACGACGACGTCTGCTGCATGGTCCAGGGCGGCGACGGCCAGGTGCAGGTCCTTGGGGTCCACAGAGGGACACGGTCTCCTGCAGAGCTGTACGCTCCACATCTCGCGGCCAGCGTTCGACCAGGTTCTGCAGCAGCCCGCGCACGGGTATGCTGGGCGTCCGCAGCGCGGCCGGATAGATAGCTGTCGGCAGCGGAGCGATAATCCCCAATAACAGCAGAATGAAACTCCCCACCCCGAATCGAAGGGAGGATCCACCAGCCTGGCAAGCGAGGTGGGTTCCCTGTTGCGGAGTGGAGAGCGCA
>Ga0080006_1119321_pt1 | contig 31094 bp, 35 predicted proteins | sample RS3BMetagenome_FD_69209 | JGI IMG/M metagenome (GOLD analysis project Ga0080006, IMG submission 69209) | Ferric oxide microbial mat and aquatic microbial communities from Rainbow Spring, Yellowstone National Park, USA - RS3B (SPADES... ...
TTCCTATCATTCCACATAAGCTGGCACCAGAACTCCCTTGATGCATACTATTTCATAAGGAAGCTTGTATGGTAGGAAGACTGTTTACACAGATGGAGCTCTTTGGTACGTTGATGTGGGCAGGGGTAGAGCATGTGGTATATGAACAGAGTCTGAAGAACCTCATGGAAATGATGAATGAATACATAAAGCATAAAAAGCTTTTGACGGCCTATGCAAAAAGCCAAAATTTGACCATGTAAGTAACTGGCTCAAAGCGTTCAGGTTCTTTTATAACTATGTATTCACGAATGAGGAAATTGGCCTAGCATCATTCTGCAATGATCAACTTCCAGAATGGATTAAGCCAATTTTGTTGATACATAAGGGAACAGGTTATGTGATTAAGTTCACGGCATCGAAAAGTTACTTTTTAAATTTAAATATAAGTATTGTTTAAAAAAATTTATGACTGATATTGCGCCGTATCTTGAAAAAATAAAGGATAGAATGTCAGAAGCAAAAATTAGTAAGGAATTTGAAGGTTTCAACAAAACTGTACTTTTTGATTTTACAGATACCGGAAAACAGTATACACTAAAATTTGAAAGGGGACATGCAGAATTAACAGATAAAAAAATAGATAACCCCGACATAACTGTGATCACAACAACGGATTTGCTTGCCAATATACTTGATAAAAAATCTAATCCAGTTACCGCATATGTTAGCAGGAAAATTAAGGTAAAGGGAGAAATGCAGGATCTTCTAAAATTGCAGAAACTTATGAGCTAATGGAAATTAATTGAACTAAATTTAAATAAAAGTTAGAGCAAGAGGTAATTATATCTCATATGTTTTCAGCATTAAGTCTCTTCCATATAATGAGTAGGAGGAAATTCTCAACAACCAGTTATAAGTAGCTCTGTACCAGAGAATATCACTAAATGCTTGAACATTATAAGCAGGGGCCTGAACTGCGCCGGATAGCAGAACGTGCTGCTGACATCCTCACAGCCCTAAAGGAAATGTGGTTCCTTCAAGGCTGATCATAGGTTCGTGGTTTACTGTTTTCATTCTCATGGCTTCATTGCTAGTGGTTACCCACCCCGCTCCAGCGGTAGACCACAGGCTGTGCCTTCAACCATTTACCCCTATCTTCATCGGATTTGGGGATATGTTTCATCATGTTTATTGCTCCGTTCAAATCCGCGCTTATTACCTTCTTCGTGTGAGGACACTCGGACAAGCCCCTCTTTATTCTTCCATTTTCGTGAATTTCCCCACACAGAGAACACGTTTTGGATGTATTCGCTTCATTGACGGGCTTAACCTTTATGCCGTATTCCTTGCCAACCTGCTTAACTCGCGTTATTATTGATGAATAGTTCCAGAAGTTTGAATTCCTTTCATTTCCTTTGCCCTGAGCTATGCCCTTTGGGTAGCCAATATCTATTTCTCCAACACCTTTGTCATATAAGGACTCTATAACTTCCCTAGCTAGACCTTCCCTCGCATTCTTGAGCAGGGCAGCTCGCCTATTGTACAACATTTCAAGCTTCCTGCTTGTTTTAAGGCCGTGCTTTGCAAGCTTCTTCTTTTCCTTTGAAATGCTCTTTGTTATCTTCTTAAATTCTGAAAGCACTGAACCGCCCTTGAAGAGCATCCATGAACCATCTTCAACAGCCACAGTTGCTAGGTTTGCAATGCCTAGGTCTATCCCTGCCTTCATTTTGCCCCTTGGTTTATTATCCAATTTAACACTCATTGGAATCCTTGCGTACCACTTTCTCCTTGTGCTATCGTAATATATTTCTAGAGTTCCCTGCTTGCCTACCCACTTGAGCTTTCCGTTGAACTTAAGCCTCAGCTTGAAGTCCAAAAGATATATTTCGTTTCCTTCAATCGTGTACCTGTCGTTTCTAATCAAAAGGAATAAATCATCTTTCTTTTTATGAAGAGGCTTTGGCTTCATCCACTTAGGCAATTCCCCTTCTTTCTTCTTTTTGCTAAGCGTAAAAAATGATTTCCATGCTCCTATGTTCTTTCGTGTTACTTGCTCCACGTTTGCCCCGTGCAATGCTGCCTTGAATTTCTCATAAACGATTTTTTCTGTCTTTGCAAAATCGACAAGCTCGTGTCTCTTGTACTGCTCAAACCTCAACGTATTCACTTCGTTCCAGCAGTTCACAAATGCTTTTCCAATAGCAATTAATTTTGCTTTGGTTTCCCTTCCAGCAATGATACGCACTGTATTTGATCGACGCATTCTCTCTGTTATGTTATTCCAATTAATGATATATAAATATATATTCACAATTCATCTCCTCCATGAATGTCGGAGTTTTCTTGCTCACGGATTTGTAAGGATGTTCCTAATTTGCACCTGCATATGCACCTACTGCAGGGCACCGACCGATGTGTCGCCGAAACATGCTTGGACTAACTTAGAACGGTATCTCGGGAAGCTTTAGCATAAGAAGATATCACTTTATTTTGCAGTCCATCCGCAGTCAACTAGCAGGTCAGTTCCAGTGATAAACGATGAACTATCACTTGAAAGAAAATATATGGCTTCGGCAATTTCTTTAGGGTCGGCCCACCTCTGGAAAGCCTGCTCGGATTCTCTCATCCTTTTCACATCTTCAAAATTCATATTCATTCTTTTTGCTTCACCAGTAATATCATCTCTGAGCATTTGTGTGTCAACAGATCCAGGGCTGACCGAATTTACTCTTATTTTGTAGGGAGCTAGCTCCCAGGCCAGAGATTTAGTAAGTGAAATTATTCCACCCTTAGTGGCGCCATAAATTGAATGCCTGATCTGCCCTACGTGACCAGAAACTGACGCGGTATTTACAATTGTCCCACCGCCTTGGGCCTTCATAATGGGAACAACATGCTTTATCATCAGGAAAGTGCCGCCGAGGTTAACACTGACTACTTTTATAAATTCTTGCCATTCTGTTTCTTCAATTGGCTTAACAACAACAATTCCTGCAACATTAACCAGCGCGTCTATTCTACTATACTTTTTCACTGTGTAATTTACCGCATTTGCTACATCATTTTCATCGGAGACATCGCATTTAATAAAATCCATTTCGCTTTTACTTGGATTAATTATATCCATTGCCACCACAGTATAACCTCTTTCTGAAAAAATTTTAGACGTAGCATATCCTATTCCTCTGGCAGCGCCAGTTACTATGACAACTTTTTTCATGAACACATTTACCTCTCCAAACCTATAACTTTTGCTGCCTCATTAGGAAGAGCCACTCTTCTGCCAATTGACCTAGATATGTCAGCTACATGAGCAACCAGTTCTTCATTGCTCATAAGCTTTTTGTTTATATATGGATTATCCTCTGTTCCAACCCTCACGTTATCCTCCATGGTTATTGCGGCGGAAATTATTTTCATCTGTTCATTCCCCATGACGCTAACATTTATGATGCTGTTTGCTGGCATCTGTCTTTTTCTGTAAATATATTCTTCAAGTGTAGGAGGCGTCCAGTTTCCACCAGGCCATCCAAAGAACAGAGTAGTAAAGTAAGGTCTATCTATTGCTTTTTTGTTTATTAGATAGTTCAGGTTCCATATATGTCCTGTATGCCATACTTCAAATTCTGGTTTAACTCTATATTTTCTGAACATTTTAGAATATTCAAGGAGTTCTTCTCTTGGATGCAGCACGTGAAAATCTTGATTTACAAAGGCTTCATCATGGTGCCCCAAAATTACGGAAATCATATCAGCGCCGCCTGTGAAAACTTCCATTCTCTCATTAATGCTAAGGCTGGACATTCCGCACTGTATTATAATATTTGATTTTTTCTTAATTTCGTTTATTGATTTTGCCCACATTCCTTGGGCATGTATATGCAATATAGATGCTCCAGACTCCTCAAGCTTTTTTGCTTCATCAGCAAATTCCTCAGGCGTCGCTGGATAGTTAACATTTGGATTTAACCAGCTTATATTAGGCGTAGAGGTTATTATCAAAGGCTTCATTAATTTATTATTTGTAAAGTAAAATATAAATTTTTAAAGCTTAACTTCGAATATTTTCCTATCAAGGTTAGTAATTCTCTTTGCTCCTTTTACATCTATAAAATAAGTTTCTTCATCACCTACCATTATGCCATTTTCATTAGGAATATAAAGTTCCAAGTTTATCACCATATTTTTTGACAATACTGTAGAATTATCAGGTGAAAGAGGAGATTCTTCTGTTACTAAGCCAATACTGTGTCCGGCGCTTGCAAAGAGAGGGTCATACCCATTTTTCTCATAAAGTTTGACTGCCTTTTCATATATTTGGCTGTAGGTTTTCCCTGGTTCCATGAAATCTTGAAGGCTGTCAATCATATTAATTACGGTTTCAAATAATTTCAGGTCACTTTGTGCAATGTTCCCATCAGTATAGTAAAGCCTCCTAACATCTGATGTATATCCTTCATATATTGCGCCCAGATCCATTGTTATAAGCTGTTTCCTTTCCAATAGCTCATCAATCAAAATTTCTGGGTTTGATGCTCCAAATGCAACCGTAAGATGATCAACAGCAGTGGCGCCATACTGCATCATCATGGATCTTGCCTCTGCCAAGACGCTTTTTCTTGACATCCCAGCCCTCAGGCGTGAACCAATTCCCATAAGCACATCCTGAGTTATATGCAAACTTTTCTTAAGCATTTGTATTTCTTTTTGATTTTTGACAAGTCTCATTAAAACCGCTATGTTATCGGCATCAACTGATTCAGATCCAGCATTTTTAAGTGCTTGTAACGCATAGTATGGAACCCCATAGTCTACGCCAACCTTTTTTGTTTTTAGAAGAAACGTCTGAAGTTCATCTTTAGCTCCATTGATGTCAGCATATGTAACAAGTTCGGCAGAATATTCTACACCGAGAGTCACGCCAAACCATGTAAAAAGTGTGACATCACCATCTGAATTTACGTACGCAAAGGACGGAGCGGTGTTTCTAAGAGCATAGAGTATAGGATTGCCAGTTCCAGGAAGGGTTGGGCACCCGGTGGTGTAATATACATTCTCGGGGGCTCCAAGTAGCAAACCATCAAGGCCACTATTTTTTATAATTTCTGAAGCCGTTTGAGAATTATAACCCAACGGTTCAATTTTTTTCATAATACCAGAATTGTTGTAGGTAATATAATTGTTTTTCTATTCTGGCATCCTCACAACCCTAAAGGAAATGTGGTTCCTTCAAGGCCGATCATAGGTTCGTGGTTTACCGCCTTCATTTTCATTGCTAGAGGTTACCCACCACGCTCCAGACCACGGGCTGTGCCTTGCCAATAGAAGTTAATTTAGCTCTGGTTTCCTTTCCAGCAATGATGAGCACCGTGTTTGATCGACGCATTCTCTCTGTTATGTATTTATCATTAATGAGTTATGTATTGCAATTCATCTCTTCTTTGAAGATCGGAGTTTTCTTGCTAACAGATTTGTAACTTTTGCAAACAAATTTCCAAAATGCTTATTATTTATACTGGATCAGGTATTCGCATGACGACATCACTATTTTCAGTGACCAGGGATCAATCAAAACACGAAAATCATGAAATGATAATTGTTGGCAGCGGCCCTGCAGGCCTGACTGCAGGCATTTATGCTGTCAGAGGTGGTGCTGATGTAATACTGATTGGCGGTTATTCATCAGGGGGTCAGCTTATGCTTACCACAGAAGTTGAAAATTATCCTGGCTTTCCTGAACCAATATTGGGACCGGAGTTGATGAAAAGAATGAGAATGCAGGTTGAAAGGCTTGGACTTAAAATAATTGACAGGGATGTTACGCAGATAAATCTCAAAACTAGACCATTTCAGGTTGAAGTTGAAGATGTAACATATAGTGCAGATTCTTTAATTCTTGCAATGGGGGCTTCTGCTAGAGAGCTTAACCTTCCTTCAGAGCAAAGGTTGAAAGGAAAGGGGGTTTCCTACTGTGCAGTGTGTGATGGGGCCTTTTTCAAGGGTTCCGATGTAACAGTGATCGGCGGTGGAGATACGGCAGTTGAAGATGCAGTTTACCTATCAAAAATAGCTAAGACAGTCACGGTAATACACAGAAGGGATAAGCTAAGGGCGCAGGCAATCTTACAGAAACAAGCATTTTCAATACCAAATATTAAATTTGTCTGGAATAGTGAAGTGGTCGATATAGTGGGTGAAAAAAAGGTGGATGGTATAAAAATAAAGAATAAGATCACTGGAAGCGAAACTACACTTAATTGCTCCGCAGTATTTGTGGACATAGGTCATAACCCAAATACTTCACTCGTGGAAGGACAGATAGAGCTTACCTCAGAAAAGTACATTAAACTCGGTGGTGAAACTAGCACGAGTGTGGACGGGGTATTTGCCGCCGGTGACGTAGCGGACCACCTGTACAGGCAGGCAATCACTGCCGCTGGTTCTGGAGCTAAGGCAGCCCTTGATGCCCTTAGGTACCTTCAAAAGATCAAGGGTCATCAATGAATCAGGAAAGCAATGACAAATTAAACAGGATGATAAAACAAATACTGTCCCAAAGAAACGATCTTTCAGAATCTGACATCTTGGAAAAGATTAAAAGGAAAAAAAGCGAAGTAGGATCTGGATTTCTTACTGATTTGGGCGCGATATATCTTGTGTTAAATGAACTTGGAATTAAAATAGATCAGAAATATAACATTTCAATAGGGGAAATCACCAGCGACCTCAAGGGCACAGATATAGAATGTCATTACCTTTCATCAATAAAGTTACCTGGCAGGACAGTTTTCTACGTTTTTGATAAGGAGAAAGTGATCAGGGGGATCCTATGGGGTAATGATAAAAAAACTTTTGATGGGCTGCAAGCCGGACAAGGAATTATTCTTAAAAAGGCAACAATCAAGGAAGCACAGGATGGCAGTTTCGAAATTCACATGAACGATCAGAGTGATATATTAAAAAAGCAGGAAGTTATAAATATAATGGAGGCATGCAGTGAACTCAAAACAGTGGGACCAGGTGTATACAGAGGAACAGTTGAGGGGCCCATAAGGGAACTAATATTTAAAAGAAAGGATGGTAGCGATGGCAAAGGAACAGCTTTTTTCCTGAAAATAGGCGAGCAGAAAATCAGAGCAGTTATATGGACACAGAAAAATCTGGAAATACGAGAGGGGCAGGAACTGGTTATTGGTCCTTTAAATGTTAAAAGGAACAATTATGGAACAGAACTTTCTGGAGATGATTCAACGATAATAATTAAGGTTGGACCTAAATTTACGCTTATTGATGGTGATGGTAAACACTTTATTGCTGTCAATGATGCTGGAAAGTTAGCAGAACTGGAGTTTGATTCAGCGCCAGCTGGAAAAACGATTTTAGCCAAAGAATTTGAAATGAGGTATCCTAATTTTAAGATATATGAGTACGAAGAGATTAAAGAAGAGAACCCCAAACCAATGATAAGTAAGATTTCAGGTTCAGGACAGGAGCTAGTTAATATCGAATTTATAGTACTTTCAGACCCTGCTTTTAAGAGCAATGGATATTACGAAATTTTAATAGGTGATGACTCAGGTGAAGGAAAAATTGTGGTTGATAAGGAAAATTTTAATAAGCTTTCAGCCCTTTCAGTCGGGCAAAAGGTATCGGCGCTAGGCGTTCATGGCGATGGCCAGAGAAACTTTAGAGTTACCAATTATACCATAATAAAAACATTAAAATAATTAAAACGGTTGCGCCCCAACCTATTTATAATAAAAGCTATCTATTAATAGCGTGAGCCTCAGAGAGTTTTTGAATACCCTGTCTTTTAATGGATTGCTTAAGGACATGGGCGAAGCTTCCGTAAAATTTCAAATGGCTAGCATAGAAAATTCTACAGACGATTCTGTGCTGGTTACTGCAAAAGAAACTGGTTCCAAAGTAGTCTCAAACATTGCGAACAGCAACAGAAAGGTCGCGTTAGCTCTGGGTTGTGATATTGATAAGGTGCACACAACTTTTATGAGTGCAGTAGAAAAACCGTCACCTATTTTTTTAAAAGAATTTAAGGGGTATAAAAATATAAAATCATTAAAGGAAATCCCAGTTGTAACACATTTTGAAAAGGACCTAGGGCCATATATTACATCAAGTATTGTGATAGCCAAGAACCCAGAAAATGGTTTGTTAAACGCTTCAGTTCATAGAATAAGGGTTATTGACGATGCTAGAGGTGTAATAAGAATGGTAGAAGGCAGACACCTTCATTCATTTTTTACTGCAAGCAGGCAACTTTCACAGGATCTACCTGTTGTAATAGCTATTGGTGTTCATCCAGCTGTTGAATTATCAGCTGCATATCAGGCACCATATGGCGCATTTGAACTTGAAATAGCTAATTCTATGTTAAAAGGAAAACTGGAAGTAATGAAAAGTCCCACATTTGGATTGCCAGTTCCAGAGGCAGAATATATAATTGAAGCTGAGATCAGCAAGGAACAGACAGATCTTGATATGATGACAGAAATTCTTGGGAATTACGATTTTACTAGAAAGCAGCCAGTTTTAAATGTTAAAAGCATGTTTTCCAAGGAAAGCCCTATTTATTGGGATGTTTTGCCTGGAGGCTCAGAGCACAAGTGGCTTATGGGATTTCCTGTTGAATCAAAAATTAACAAGTTCCTAAAGGATGTTGTACCATCCACAAAAAGGGTCGTACTGACTGAGGGTGGAAGTAAATGGCTTCATGCAGTAATTCAAATTTCAAAAAAACTTGATGGAGAACCTGCAAATGCTATAATAGCGGCTTTTGCTGCCCATCCGTCATTAAAGATGGCAATTGTTGTAGATGATGATATTGATCCCGAAAATATGAAAGAAGTCGAATTTGCAATAGCTACAAGGTTCCAGGCATCGCGTGGGCTTTTGGTTATTCATAATGCAAAGGGATCAAGTCTGGATCCCTCAAGTGATCAAAAAAAACTGTTAACTGATAAGGTAGGAATAGATGCTACAGTGCCGCTTGAAAGTTCAAGGGAAAAATATGAACGTTCAAGAATTCCGGGGGATTTATAACGATGATAACCATTAAAGGCAATCCACTGGTTCCGGGGAAAGCTGTGGGTCCGTTGCTTATAACACTCAAGCCAATATCATTTCTTGGAATGGTGGATCCAGTAAAGGGTGAAATTGTAGCCGGCGATACTGATATTATGAATAAGAGGATAACCAGTACTGTTCTAGCTTTCCCTTATATGATAGGCAGCACAGTTGCCCCCTATATTATATACAGGATGAAGAAGCTAAATACTTCTCCAGCAGCGATTGTAGTTAAAAAGGCAGATGCCAGTTTGGCAAGTGGCTGTGCAGTATCTGGGATACCGTTAATAGACCATATAGATCTGGAAAAAATTGTAAGCTATAATATGAAGTTAGCAGTACTAGACGGTGATACTGGGGAGCTTAATTTGGATGATAAGATATGGAATGGCTAAACAATTCTTTAGATCTGATAAAATCTAGAATAATTGATGGAAGAGAATTAAATCATGATGAACTTGTTAAAATGGGAATACCAGAGAGATATGCTATTGAGATAGAAATGGCAGTTGATGCTCTGATTAACAGAATAAATTTTCAAAGAAATGGCCTTTTTATAGTAATTTCAGGCATAGACAAATCGGGAAAAGAGACACAGACTTTTATAGGAGCGCCCAATGTTAAACCAATTTCCGTTTTTCTTAAAGAGCAAGGACATAGGGTGATGGATATAATACAACCTTCATATGAAACACTGCTCGGTGGGCTTGTTAAGTGGTACCTTAGTTCCGGTTCGTTGAAGAAGGAAAATGCATGGATATTGTGGGTTCTTGACAGAGCGCAGCACAATAAAGATATAGCCAAATGGCTTTCTGAAGGTGGTACGGTAATAGCTAAAAGATGGACCGAAAGCAATGTTGTCTATCAGGCAGCGCAGGGGGTGAACGTTGATTGTATACTTGAAGCGGAAAGAAATATTGTAAAACAGGATATTACATTTATATTGGATATAAATGTTGAAGAAGTTTTAAGAAGAATTAATGGCAAAGGGGACTATTATGAAAATATTGATATGTTAAAAAAAGTGAGAGAAAATTACCTTAAACTAAAGGAGCTTTATAAGTTTGGTAAAATAGTGTACATAGATGCTAACGGGCCACCTGTAGAAGTTAATAACACATTAATTTCAATTATGAAAAGCTACCTTGCATTCCTTTCAGATAACCAGCAAATTTAATTAAATCTTCTATATGTGAAACGCCCCCAGCTATTGATTTAATTCTAATTCTAGTTGAATAATCTATGGTGATTCCTGCATAATTAATTTTTGATTTTATGGTTTTTTCAAGTCTTTCACCTCTTTTATCGAGATCAAACAGCACTATAATTTTATTGTACTCTTGTGTTGCTATCGCAAGCCGTTTAGTGCCACCTCCGGAACCACACATTTGAAAAACAGCACCAGTGTAGCCCAGACCCCTTACCGCGGCTTGGTCATTTTTCTATAATTTTATTGTACTCTTGTGTTGCTATCGCAAGCCGTTTAGTGCCACCTCCGGAACCACACATTTGAAAAACAGCACCAGTGTAGCCCAGACCCCTTACCGCGGCTTGGTCATTTTTACCTTCAACAAGCAGAAGTGCATTCTTTGAATTAAGATCCTGCATAATCTGCTGAAGCCTTTGGGCTATTCGCTCTTCAGCCCTGAGTTTATGTTTAAAACTTTTATTTTGCATGCAGTCTATCACTTACACGCTTCTTTTAATTATGAATATTTATACGTTTTTTAAATAATTATATTGCGAACCGCTCACACACTTCTGGACGTTACATCTAGCCTCGCAATGGGGATTTCCTGTTTACTTGGGAAACTTCAATCACTATTTGCCCACATTAAAGGTTCAATCGAATTGAACACTTCTATGATGCCCATCTATAAGAAAGGTTACTGGCGGTCTTTTCTCCGCAAAACTGAACCTCAGTCCCAAAGTTATAGCCCAGCACTATCGGTCGATGTACATCTGGATTGTCTGATCTTTATAAACACTAATGTGCCTATCATCTTTCACTAAATGGGATTTTCTCTCTCTTAAATCACTATGAAGTTGAAAAATTTATAAACTGCCCATTTTTATTTTATTTAATGGTGGATTTTAATATAGAGGGAAACGATTTACAATATGTTAAAGTGAAAATGGGTCCTGGAGAAAGTGTGTACGGAGATGCAGGTCATATGCTTACCAAATCAGAAAGTGTATCAATGCAAACAATAATGAAAGGCGGTCTATTGGGCGCTTTGAAAAGGGAGGTAACGGGGTCTACTTTTTTCGTAACACAGGTGAACGGTCCAGGTGAGGCCGCATTTGCAGGAATATTTCCTGGGAAGGTATTTGAAATCGATATCAAGCAACCGATATTAGCAGAAGCCCATTCGTTTCTTGTTGCAGAAAACACTGTAAATTATGATTCTCAGATGACAAGGCTTTCAGCTGGTGTATTTGGTGGGGAAGGGCTGTTTCTTGCCAAGTTTACTGGCTCTGGAAAGTTATTTTTGCATGCATATGGTGCATTAGAACAGATATCGCTGCAACCTGGCCAGAGAATACAGGTTGAAGCGGCGCATTTACTGGCATTCGAGTCTAACATGAAATATGGAATAAGCAGGGTTGGTGGCCTAAAGTCCATGCTCTTTTCACATGAAGGTCTTTTCTTTGTTGATATTGAAGGTCCGGGTTCTATTTGGGTACATTCACTTACAGCGTCACAGCTTGCTGAAGCTCTTATACCATTTCTTCCTTCATCGGGTGGGCAACGAGGAGGACTGGCAATTAATTTATAATTCACTAATTTGTAATTATTAATTAACTACTTTGTTTAATTTGCAAAATACTTATTTACTGAAAATTTCAGATATTAAAAAATGAGAAAAAATATATTGATTGGAGGAATAATTGTTTTAGTGATAGGTTTTGCGATGTTCTTTGGCGGGCCATATATTTTTAAAAGCACAGTGAACTTAAATCAACTTTTACCATTAAAAGATTCGCTTTCTATAAATCCAGGAACAGGTGTTGCTTTTACAGTGGTACCGGCTGGGAAGGTAATGGCAGCAGTATATAACGATTCACTATCCAAGCCAATTGAGTTTAAATCAATCAACGAAACTGTAAGCACACAAAATGAAAATGGAACATTTATAATAGAATATTATAATGCCGGAAACTCCAACCAAACAATTGATTTAGTGAACAACTATACAGTTCCCATGACAGTTAACTATTCAGTGCTAATTTTCTCAGCAGGTGGAATAATATATTCAATAATATTAGTGCTCTTGGGCGGGGCATTGATGTTCATTGGTGGGATAATAGCAGTTATAGGGCTAATATTAAAATCAAAGCGATCTAATCCTGTTTAAAATTTAATAATTTGCATAAAAATTTATAGAAAGCAAACATCACACTGATGATATGAAAGTAAAGCTCTATGGGAGCCTAACTGCTGGCATAGGCAGTGAAATCATCGTAGATATTCCCGTAGGTTCAACACTTAATGATCTCTTAAAACAGCTTAACCAAAAAAACAATGAGATAAGGCCTGACAACCCAAATCTAATAATATTCATTAATGATGCTGAGTCACATTTATCAGGTGGACTTAAAACAAAACTTGATAAAAACGACACGGTATCAATTCTACCGGCGGCGCATGGCGGATGAAAGTGCTATACATTATCAAAAGGGGCGATAACGCTGTTAACGAACATAAAGCATTCATAAGACTTAACTTAAAGGAAAAATGCGTTTCTGATGAACGCTTGATAGAACTCCTTGCCCTGCAGACACTAGAATCGTTTAAAAATGGTGAAATGCTTGCAAGAAAGCCCGATATAGACTTTATAATGAGGCTTTCATTAACTGACCAAATAAAACAAGCAGAAGAAAATTGCTTGGGCAGTGAAGCCCAGCTTTTTATTTTTGATGATTATGATAAGTTACCATTCAGTGATTTTACAGAACAAGAACTTGACATATCAGAAAGAGCCGCTCTCTTGTCAGTAGAATGAAAATTTAGAGGTCAATTTTATATGCTTATTTTTATAATGTAAAGTTGTGAATGATAAGTTTTGGTTAGAAAGGTATTCTAGACAAATAACGCTTGATTATATCGGCATTGATGGCCAGGACAAGCTTAGGAAATCTACTGCCCTAATTGCGGGGGTAGGAGGCCTGGGAAGCTTTTCAGCAATGGAACTTGCAAGGATGGGCATTAAAAATCTAATATTGATTGACCGAGACATCGTTTCTTATAGCGATTTACATAGGCAAGTACTTTACGATGAAAGTGATATAGGTATTCCGAAGGTGGAAGCTGCAAAGAGAAAACTGAATAAAATTAATTCAGATACTAAAGTAGAGGTTTATGGCACAAGCGTTAATAATGTGCCGCTTGTAGAGAAACTTGTAGAAAAATCTGATGTTATAGTTGATGGAATGGATAATATGAAAGGGAGGTACACTATTAACAGTTTATCAGTTAAATTCGGTAAACCATATATTTTTGCTGCAGCAATTGAGCTTTATGGCAATGTAAGCACTATCATCCCAGGTCAAACACCATGCTTGGAGGAATTTTATGGTGGCCTTAATGATTCAGCGCTTCCAAAATGTGCAACATCGGGGGTTCACCCATCAATAGTTTATATGGTATCAAGTTTGTGTGTTAATGAAGCAATTAATATACTGATTGGTAAAAAACCAAATCTTGCCTCAAAACTTGCACTTATAGATCTTCGCAGCACATCCCTGGAGACTGTAAGGCTTCAGAAGAATATAAATTGCCCAATTTGTAAAACAAAAAAATTATCACAACATCATGAAGATTTAGTTGAGCTTAGTTGCTCAAAGGATGGAATGGCGACCCTCTTTGTTAATAAACCAATTGTTTTTGATATCAATTTTTCATTATCAACGTTAACTAAGAATGGATTTGACGTCTTTGATAATGGGGGATATTACATTTCATTTAAAAATAATGAAATAATAGGGACAATATTTAATACTGGATATATGGTCATTCAATCTAAACGTTATTACGAAGGTATTGAGAGTGAGGTTTTGAAAGTGCATGAAATCGCAGTTGGAAAATGAAATAATAAAACGTCTCAGACAAAATATAAAAATAGATAAGGATAGTTATGTTGCATTACAATTTTCTGATCCATTTCAAATTCTCGTATCTACTATTTTAAGCCAGAACACTAATGATAAAAACAGTTTACAGGCTACTAAGAAATTTGTTGAGACGGTTGATTCTGATCCGTTTAAAGTTATAGGTATGAAACCCGAAGAGCTTTCAGAAATAATAAGGAGCAGCGGAATGCATAATCAAAAAGCAAAGACAATCATCAGAGCCGCAAAGTGGATTGTGGAAACATATGATGGTGATCTTGCTAAATCAAAAAACGATGATCCGCAGCAAATAAAAAATCAGCTCTTAAAAATAAAGGGAATTGGACCAAAAACAGCAGATGTATTTCTTCTTTTTTACCTTGGAGCCAGAGCTTTTCCTGTAGATGTTCATATAAAAAGAGTTTCTTCACGGTTAAATCTGGCAACGGGGAAATACGAGGAAATAAGCAGAAGCCTTCTTGATAAGTTTGAAGACCCTCTTGAAGCTCACCTTTTACTGATTGCACTGGGAAGAAAGTATTGCAGACCAACATCGCCAAGGTGTAGTCAATGCCCACTTCAAGACATCTGCCCTTCAGCAAATAAAATTAAATGAATAATAAGCCATCACTTGCTTGATTAAATGTTCAATTAACCGGCATATTTTATTGCGCAAATTTGACGACGTCAAATAATAAATATTTTCATAACAATTTAACCAAGTTGAATAAAGCTACAGCAAAGTTGCCAAAATACAAGAAAATGCTGGTTAATTAATTAATTAATTAATTAATTAACGGTTGACGCATTTTTTAGCAAGTAGAGCAGAAGCAGATGGACGAGGATAAGAGGCGGAAATCCATAAAGATATTCTCACATCCGCTGTCTGGAGATGGCTTACTCCATATTAAGGATTTGCAAGGATAATTGGAAGAACAGACGCTTAAGACCGTTAGGTAACCCCTTGAGCAATAAAGGGCAAGACTCAAATATTCATACAACAAAGCGGCATAAGAGATATGTTTATATTATAGTGTTTTCGATCTGAATCGAACTTGCCAAATGTTGAAAATCTAACAAAAAGGAAGGTTACTGGAGGAAAAAGGATAGCCTACAGGGACAAAAGAAGGAGAGAAAGGAAGTCACAGCCCAGGGTAGCCAAGATAGGTAAATATCAGGTTCTGACCCGAAGGTCAAGGGGTGGAAATATAATTCAATATGTTTCATCGGCCGAAAAGATTTCAATATCAACAAAAGATGGAAATAAGAGCGTTAAACTTCTGTCTTTGGTGTCAAATCCATCAAACAGGGATTATGAAAGAAGAGGAATTATCACTAAGGGCGCAATTGTTATGACAGAAGCAGGCAAAGTAAAAGTAACATCTAAACCGTCAAAAAACGGTACCTTAAGCGGCATAATTGTAAGTTAAAAGCAATTTAAAAATTTATAATACAGGTTTTGATTAATTATGTATGGTTAAACGAGTATTTTTAGATATGGATCCTGGAATTGATGATGCAGCAGCCATCATGATGCTTTCTGCATTTACCGAATGGGAAATAATGGGTATAAGCACGGTATCGGGAAATGTTGAAGTAGAAAAAACTACAGCCAATGCAATGAAAATTGTTGAAGCCCTTGAGCTTAATGTAGAAGTTTTTAAAGGTGCATCAAGGCCACTTGTAAAAAGAGCCCACCACGCGTATAGAGTCCATGGAAAAGATGGTTTAGGGGATATTGATCTAGAATTCCATACAAAATCGTTATCAAACAAATATGGTCCAATTGCTATGATAGAATCTGCAAAGGAAAACAAGGATTTATGGCTTTTAGCAACTGGACCATTAACCAATGTGTCTATAGCCACAATACTTGAGCCAGATTTCCCTAAAATGTTAAAAGGATTAGTCGTAATGGGTGGAGCCTTTAACCTTAGTAAATATGGTGTAGGAAATATAACTAGGTTTGCTGAATTTAACATGTGGTTCGATCCTGAAGCGGCAAAAATCGTATCCAGATCGTTTGATAATGGAACATTCATTGGTTTAGATGTTACAGCCAATCCCAAAGTTTGGATAAGCAAAAATGAGATAGATAATTTAAAAGAAGCAAAAAGAAGCTTAATTCTTCGTAGCATTGTTAAAAAATATATAAAATCATACGGTTCATTTGTTCCTCATGATCCAATAGCCGCATACTATCTTATAAACCCTGAAAGCTTTCAGATAGAGGAGCACTGCATTAAAGTTAAAACGGGAAGATTCAGAGGGATGACTGCTGTGGATAATTATTCGGAAGATTGTAAGAAATCAAGGATCGCTACTGATGTCAATACAGACATGTTTAAAAATACATTTTTAAAATCTATGGAGTTTTAATCTGCAGAGCAATGTTAAAATATGAAATAATCGAAAATATGGGGTGCGGGCCCGTAGCTCAGTATGGCAGAGCGCCCGGCTCATAACCGGGCGGTCGTGGGTTCAAGTCCCACCGGGCCCAAATTATGAATGAGGCAAACATGAGCCATCATGAAACTCATATATTTTAATTTGGAAAATGGGTGCGACAAATTAATTAATTCACAGGTTTATGTGCATTTATGGAAGAATGGTCAGAAAAGGTGAAGGCCTTGATACCTGAACTGATAGCTGAGCACTCCTTAATTCATGATACAGCCGTGAACAATATCGAGATCTACGCCAAGAATAGGAACCTGTTTGGAGATTTTGAAGAGCTTGTCCTGAATCATGTGTACAAGGAGGAGACATGGGTGTTTGCATACATGATGGAGAACGGGACATTTGATGAAAGGTGTGAGGAAATAGCATCCCAGCACCAGGAAATTACCACCGTGCTCAAGGAACTTGCATCCATGCCAGAAGAGGAATTTATAAAGAAGTTCAATGGGCTTATTGAGATGCTTGTAGAACATCACTCAGGGGAGGAAAAGTACCTTTTCCCGCTTGCAATCGAAAAAGTTCAGAAATAAACAATTGGCCTGTTCAGGAAGGCTCAACGATGAACTCTGAAAACAACGACTCAAATGCCTGCTGGCTCATTGCGCTCTTGCCATTTATATCGACCATCTGCTTTGCAGGTGGCCTTTCCTGGTACGTGGGAACCCTTTCAGCCGTGCGCTCTTCAAACGTCTGTATGGTTTCATTTTTATAAAATATACCCATTGGTATTCTTTCACCGTATTCGTAGGATTTGGTCATTGCAGAGGTCAGTTTCTGGAGCTGCTCGCTGGGATCCCTGACCTCAGGGTCCCAACCCGATTCCTGAATGTCATATACCCTCCCGTTGTAAAAATCGTAGGTGTGTATGTTATCGAAAGTGACGCAGGGCTGAAGCACATCTATAAATGACGATCCACGGTGCATCATGGCGCTCTTGATGATGCTTTTCAGGTGAACCACCTTGCCAGAGTATCCCCTCGCTACAAAGGTGTATCCGGAGACCAGGGCAAGCGCAATGGGATTGACAGCGTCCTGAATGTTGGGCGTTGCGAGAGATTTGGGCTGTAACCCCCTTTCTAGGGTAGGAGCTGCCTGCCCCTTGGTCAGAGCGTAAACCGTATTGTCATGCATTATAACTGTTATGCTCACGTTCCTCCTGCCCATGGCTACAAAGTGGCCCATTCCGATCCCAAGCAGGTCACCATCGCCAGCATTTACCACAACCTTCAATTCTGGATTTGTCAGCTTTATCCCCTGGGCAAATGGTAGGGACCTTCCGTGAAGAGTGTGCACACCCTCAGCGTTTATGAAGTGTGCTGTCTTCCCAGAACACCCAATCCCAGAAACCACAACAGCCTTGGCCGGGTCTAGACCCAGCTCAGAAAACGCTTGATACATGGCCGAAACTATGCCGAAGTTGCCGCATCCCGGGCACCAGTCATTCCAGACGCTGCTCCTGTAATCAGTGGGTTTAAGCACCATATTCAAGCACCACCCTCCTTTCCCCTGACATTACGGACTTCACAGCCCTCACAAGTTCATCTGAGTAAATTGGCCTTCCGGTGTACTTCAGCACGTAATTTGCCGGCAAAACGCCCGTGTTTATCCTCATCATTGTGGCTGCCTGAGCCTCATAGTTATGCTCAACGTCCACCAACCTTTCTGCACCAACCTCATCCACGATCCTCTTGACGGTTCTGGTTGGATATGGAACGAACGTCCTCACGTGCACGTACATGGCCTTCACATTTTCAGACTTTAAATCATGAACTGCCCTAATCGCAGCGCCCTTTACAAACCCCCATCCGTAGAGAACTACGTCAGGCCTTTCTTCGCCGTAGACAGTAACTCTCCTTTCTTCTGGAATTTCCCTTTCCATTTCATCTAGCTTGCCCATCCTCCTTTCCATCATCTTGACCCTGTTTTCTGATTCTTCAGTAATGTGCCCTAATTCATTATGCTCATCGCCTGAATACCACATCACGTACTCACCCAGGGCTGCCCTCTGGGGAACGCTGCCCTCTGCAAAGAATCTCCTGTATTCTTTCAGCCCTGGCTCAGCAAGCTTTCCCCTGTTTATTGATACCCCTGATATGTCCGGCACCGGAACGCTAGCTATCGTGTTGGCAAGGAACTTGTCAAGCAGGTGTATAACCGGCACCTGATATTTCTCAGCAAGGTTGAACGCATCTACGGTGTCCCAGAACGCTTCCTCGTGATCGCCTGACGCCAGAACTATCCTTGGGTATTCACCATGGGATGCAAAGACAGACGAAAGCAGGTCACTCTGAGAACCACGAGTTGGCTGTCCCGTGCTGGGCCCACCCCTCTGGTAGTACGTGATCACCAATGGAACTTCATTTATGCCTGCCCAGCCAAGGCCCTCCACCATGAGGTCAAACCCCGGACCGCTGGTAGCAGCAGATGACCTTGCGCCCGCAAGCGAAGATCCTATGGCAGACCCAATTGCGGCAAGCTCATCCTCTGTCTGAAATACCAGCACCGACCCATCATCGCCCAGCTTTTGGTGCTCTTCAAGAGTGAAGCTTTCATCCGCAGCAGGGGTTATGGGATAGTATGATTGAAACCTTAAACCGGAAACCACCTTGGCCATGGCAACTACATCATTACCGCTTGCAACCAGCAATTTTGACTTCAGAGCCGGTTGATCAAGTTTCAGGGGTGTACCGAAGTTTGAGCTTACGCTCCTAATTATCATTTCAGAAAAGGCCGAGTTGTGCTCAAAAACCGTGTCTGACTTGAACCTCCTTTGCAGTCCGTACTTTACGCTGTCCTCATTTATGCCGGCCAGGGCGGCAGCTGCACCTATTATGATTGTTGAAATGTATCTTGAAGCCTGGGCGGCAACCACATTGGCCCTCTTTTGAAGCTCTTGAAGGGCATCCCTGAAACTTATGGGCACAGGGTTTATGGATTTCTGTTCCTTCAAATGTTTTACAAGGGAACTGATGGTTCCATCAACTCCAATTTCTGAAAAGCGCTTCTGGATTTTAGTTGCTAGCTCCGGTTCCATGCTCGATATCCTTGAAAGTGCTGTATCATTGGTGTCAGAGTTGTATATCAGGTAAGCGCCTTCCGACAGGTCGGGCCAGTGGGTGAAAACAGTTTCAGGGTCCATCGCTCCAAGCATGTTTATTGGATAGCACAACGCCCTAGGGTACTCATCTGAAGCAACCGCGGTGTGCACGTAGCTGTGCCTGCCCACGATGTTTGAGAAATACTCCCTATCTGATAATATGCCATAACCGGACCTGGAAAATGCCCATGAAAGGACCTGTGATGTAGTTTCCAATCCACCCCCCTGTGGCCCCCCGAGTATGTAAATAAGGTTCTTCATCCTAACCCACCACGGGCACTTCTTCACCGGCTACGCTGTCAAACATAAAATCAATGGTAAGATGGTGATTTATATGATTGATGGCATCTTCTGCACTGTAGATTGCCTGCTTGCAATCCATACAGTAAACCCAGCCCCTTGTTTCGAGTGCAAGGTTTACCTCCCTGTCCCCTACATTAATAAATTTATCACATTTATCAACATCAAATACGACCCTTTCCTGATTTTTGCAGTATCCTAAAAATGGATAAATTGGATGCTGTTCATAAAAAGCGCAGTCTTCACATGGCATATTTCATAATTTGTGTTTACTCCTTAAAAAACGTTTTTAAATATTTAAAGATCCTGCAGGTAATGATATTTTATAATAATAATAATTAGAGATATAATTTATGATTTTTAAGTTAATTTTGGTTTAATGCCGTATAGCTTTGTTCAGTGATCCAACAATCATAAAGAGAGGCTTACTGAATCTTTTGCATTCTCTTTTTGCTAGCTAAATCAGCCTTTAGAGCAAGTGGAAATACGACCTTTTCTTCCTCTGCATGGTGCTTTTTTAGGTCAATTACAAAGATGCGGATTTCTCTCCGCGCCACCTTTTCTGGCAAATCAGTAAGTTTGAAAAGAGTGTATTTGAGAAAGTTCGCGATATTTCTGTGCTCTCTCATAATACTTATGGACCTCTCGGACCGCGCTGGAACTTCCCACATTATCACACGCATCAACCTTGCTTCCTCTTCAACTTCATGTCTCAAAATCATATGAGTAGCTTCTTTCAGACTGTTTATTGCAGACTTTAAATCCCCTTTCTCACTGGCTTCGTAGATATCGGACAATCTAGTTTGGATCTCCTTGTGTTCCATCTTCAACCTTTCTACAACTTCAGGTATAGGCTCATCATAATTCAGAGTATAACTCATATAATGATTTTTTTCTATCAGACTTAAAAATCTTGCGGAGGAATCGGTTGTGAGACAAAATTGTTGCCTGCCTTAGTCAGTTAATCCCTCTTTGCATATTTAACATTTCATTTTATTTTATAAAATGTCTAACACGGAAGATGCTAACATCGTCGCCATAAAAATTATGGTTACCTGAGGCCTCGAAGGTTAAGCCTCTTTAACGGTCGCTACTGTATTAACTATGCAAAGGAGAGCGCTTAAACCTACCCAAATTATGAACCATTTAGACCAGCTTTTTACAGACATTGCATAGTATATGGAAATTTATTTAGGTATCACGTTATTATGAAATATTTTATTAAATGGTCGTGGATTTGTTTCTTGGAAGTCAACATATTTATCGAAACTATATTTTGATAAACCAGAAGCTATTTGAATTGCTGGAATTTGTTACCAAAAATATTTAATTATATATAAAAATTGCAGAATAGATATTGGGCTAAAAAAGCGCCATTAAGTGATCTATTTTAGACCAAGATACCTAGGCTAATTATTGTCAAATGCCATATTTGTTGTGTTTACCAAAGGTTCTGAACATGGGTTCTTAATCTCCACTTTGATATCTGAATTTAGCTTTAAATCATTAACCGCCAAGACTCTAATTCTATATCAATTATTAGTTGGGGTAAGCGATTTGGGGCATAGCATTAACTGGCGTATGTTGCAAATCAGCAGCATGTAGTTTTTATTTAAAAATTATTAATGCAATAAAAAACTGACCAAACATCATTCTGGCTGTTTATACAATAGATCGAGCTTATTTAACTGGTTTTGATCTAGTTCAAAATCACTTACCTTTGAATTTTCTAGCACATGATGAACTTTTGAGGCTCTTGGTATTGGAAAAACGCTAGGATTTCTCAGAAGCCATTTTAATGCAATTTGCGCAGGCGTAACACCGATTTCCTTTGCAATTTTGGCCAGCGCAGCGTTATTTGTAAGTTTTCCGTGTGCTAGAGGATAATATGCCATAAATGCAATATTGTTCTTTTCACAGAAGGGCAAAATATCATTTTCCGCTTTTCTATTAAATATATTATATTCAAGTTGAACTGCTCCTATATCATTCTTTTTTAGATAGTGCCTTGCACTTTCAATTTGGATAAGGTTAAAATTGCTTAATCCAATCATTCTTATCAGACCCATTTCCATAGCCTCTTCCATGGTTAACATTGCTTCCCTAATTTTTTCTTCACTGGCATGCCAATGAATAAGGTAAACATCTACATATTTTGTTCTTAGCCTTTTAAGTGATGATTTGAGACTCTTTAATAGCACTTCGCCTTTTAGGTGATATGGTAAGACCTTAGTTGAAATGAAAAGTTCTTCGCGGTTGTATCCATTAATCGCTTCGGCTACAATGGGTTCAGAACCGTAGAGTTCAGCAGTATCAATAAGGTTAACACCGCTTTCTACACCAGCTTTGAGTGCTTTTATCTTATCATCCTTTCCCCTAAGCCACTTAAACCTTGATGCAAGTATCCACAGCGGATCATAATATGTTCCCATTCCTATTTCAGAAACTTTTTTTATGCTGTTTCCAAATTTCCTATATTTAACCAATTATGACACCCTCACACGCTAAGGCTTCTCTTACCACTGTACTGGGTTCGTCAGCATTTTTCAATGATACATATGTTTTATGCACCGCAGTAGATTTATTCATAAATGAAAACACTGAACATCCTGCCAGCAGTGGCTGGTTGTTAATTGTTTCCTCCAGCTCCTTTTCAGGGTAGAGCTTATACATAAAAAGCATATGCATAATTAATGTAAAAGGTATTTAAACATTGATGAAGTAAGCATATTAATAACAAGCAATTGAGGTTTAATCTGCTTCTCCAAATTCTCAACTTATATTTTAATTTCAAAAAATAATTACTCTTTTCTTCCTAAAATTTTACTGGAACTTTTGTAATACTTTTTCTATTTCAGCGTAATTGGGTTCAATGCTTGGGTCCTCACTTATCCATGAGTACTTTATCAACCAGTCCTTCCCAATAACAAAAACAGACCTTTTCGCTGTTTCTAGTCCTGCTATTTTGGCAAAATTTCTGTGAAGACCACAGTATGTACGACTAACGCTTTTGCTAAAATCACTTAAAAGATCGAAGTTCAGATTATTTGACTTTGCAAACGCGTTTAAAGCAAACGGCGGGTCCACACTTATCCCAAAAACCTTTGCATTAATTTTGTTAAATTTTGCCATAGAATCTCTGAAAGTACACATTTCCTTTGTGCACACAGAAGTGAATGCACCTGGAAAGAAAGCCAGCACTATGTTATTGCCTGAAAAATCAGATAGCCTTTTTAGATTAAGATTTTGGTCAGGAAGAACGAAATCAACTGCCATGTCATTAACACGAATCATCAAATCACCAAATAATTAAGCATAATTAAAAACATTGCTAAAATTTTGAATTTGCACTTTTTGCATAGGTTCCCCTCACTGAGCTCATTATCGCTGCAATAAGCAGAAGAATTATTGAAATTATAAAAGCGAACCTTTGACCTGAGAGATATGCTCCTGAGAGTTCTAGGCTGAGCTTTCCATAGAGCGTGCCTACAAACATTTTATACACAATATATGCGGGAATCACGCTTGTGGCAGCAACAAGTGAAATCACGAAGCTAAGCACCATTCCTGTATTTCGGAATGTATTCATTATTCCAGAAGCGATACCGTACCTCTCACGACTTGACGATGACATTATGGCACTTGTATTTGCTGGCCAGAACATTCCACCTCCTATACCGTATATACCTTCTATTGCAGCTACCTGATAGATTGAAGTATTGACTGTAAGCCCTGCAAGCATAATTAATGCAAGAGCTTGAATTAAAAGGCCTGCTGTTCCTACGATTCTAGCGCCCACTCTATCAGATAATCTGCCGGCAAACGGTCCAACTATTGCTGACATTATGGCCATTGGTAATATCAAATATGCAGCGGTTATTATTGGAAGTCCAATAATACCTTCAAAGAAAAACATAAGCAGATAATTTACGCTGAAAAGAGCGAGAGATTGCATGAGACCTACAGTTACCGAAAAAGTAAACACTCTGTTTTTGAACATTTTAAAATCTATTATTGGGTCCTTTGAAAACCTTATCTCATATATTATGAAAGTTAAAAAGAAAATTGGTGAAAGCGCAAAGAACATATATGTTAATGGGTCTGTCCATGAATAAATTAATCCCCATGTTGCACCCAACAGTACAAAAAGTAAGCCTAATGTAAACGAAATTGCGGCTATAATATCAAAGCTTTCATCGGAAATAGTGCTATTATTACTGTGTATATATTTATAAGCTAAATATGTTCCAGCAATGCCTATAGGCACATTAATATAAAATATCATTCTCCATGTCGTATAGGTTATTATTATGCCACCAAGAATTATTCCAAGAACTGATCCTGTTCCCCACACAATGCTATTCAGACCAAACGCTTTTCCCCTCTCTTTAGGTGGAAACACTTCAGATATAAGAGCGAATGAATTTGAAGTTAAAAGCGCCGCTCCAATTCCCTGTATTGCCCTGAACATAACTAACATTAATCCAGTTGTTGATAATCCTGAAATGGCCGATCCTATAATAAATACTATAAAACCAATATTATAAAGTTTTTTTCTACCGTAAATGTCAGCAATTCTACCCAGACTAAGCATGAGTGATGTGTTGACCAGAATGTAAGCAACAATGACCCAGATTATGGTTATATAATCAGTCCTAAGGTCTTCGGCAATTGGCAATATGGCCAAAATTACGATGGTGCTATCAATAGCAGACATAAGGCTACCAAATACTACTACTGACCACACTGTCCATTTGTACTCCATGCCGCTATTTTCTATATGAAGACAGTTAAATATGTTTTCAATAAAAATTAAATTGTTTTTGTTAATCAAAATTTAATCGTTCAATTCATCTTATAACGCCAGAACAAAATAGTAATGTTTATTAAGCCGTGGTTTGTTTATTAATTATGGCATGACATGGAACGGAGTACATTTTAATCTGCATTCAGTGATACCGTGGTGGGGAATTGTAATATACTTTCTAGTAATCATAGGACTTTTGGTATATGCATGGAACAAGCACACCCTTGCAAATTTCAAAACAGTGGACTTTGTTTACATGGGCCTTCTAGCTGCAATATTGGTCATATATAACTTCTTTATATCGCCGTTAATTCCAAAATTCACTGCAGTAACTTCGGTCTTCTACTATACTACAATAGGCGAGTTGTTCATATTATTCCTTGTAGCTGCGCTGATAGGCAAAGCAGGCAGTGTGATGATAATGATGTTCATATATACATTGCTTTCAGATATATTCCATTATGGATTTGGGGGCGAACCATTCTGGTTCATATATGAAATAACGGCATATGCTGCACTCATAGATATGTACTTGCTTTTAAGGGGTAAGTACATGGGAACTCCATATCAGAGGACATTTAGAGCTGCTGTAACAACTGTTCAAACAACCCAGACAGGTGAAAAGACAAAGCAAAAGGAAGGTGTTAGAAAAATTCCAGGCATGTACTTTATTGATGGCGCTGTGGTAGGTTTTGTAGTGATGATAGCATACAATTTCTGGTACCAAGGGTTCTGGGCTACATTTGTAGAAGGGTACCTGTATACGCCCAACTATGTTCTCTTCCAGACAGCAACTAATGGACTCGGTGGCATTGTGGCAGGAATAATACTTGCACCATTAGTATATTACATAAAGAAAGTAATCGTGGGATCCCTATAAAAGCAATATTTATTAAGTCGTTTACCTTTTTTTATGGTTTGGAGCTAAGCTAATATGAAGGCTGTTGAAATAAAAAATTTAAATGTCGCTTATGGAATGGACAAGGAACCTGCTCTTGAAGGTATTAACCTTGAAATAGACCAAGGGGAATTTGTTCTTTTGGTAGGTAGGACAGGATCTGGGAAATCCACACTTTTAAACGCCATAAATGGCGTAATACCTCACGTTATAGAGGCCAATGTTGAGGGTTCAATAAATGTTTTTGGCCTTGATACACAGACCACCGAATTGAAAGACATCGCTAAAAACGTTGGAACAGTTTACCAAGTTCCTGAGGATCAAATCTTTGCGCTTATAGTTGAAGATGATGTGGCATTTGGTCCAGAAAATATGGCCGTAGATTCGGCAGAAATATCATCTAGGGTTGAATGGGCATTAAAGGAAGTTAATCTATGGAATGAAAGGAGGTCACCCACATTCTTACTGTCAGGTGGCCAGAAGCAGAGGCTAGTAATAGCTGGAGCACTTGCAATGAGGCCAAAACTGCTTATATTGGATGAACCTACCAGTATGCTTGATTCTCTCGGCACAGAGGAAGTTTTTGGGACTTTGAAGAGATTAAGGGATGAATATGGTATTACCATTATAATGGCTGAACATAAAGTTGAAAGGGTTCTTGGGCTGGTTGATAGGTTAGTGTTGATTCACGATAAAAAGATAGCCATTGATGCGCCAATAAGGGAGGCTCTTATGAGAAACATTGAATCATTTGGTATTGAGGAACCTCAGATTGCAGCATTACATAAGGAAATAAACCCTACGGCAAAAGTGGCGCCAATTAATGTAGATGAATTTATTGAAATGAACGCTGCAGCGGCATCAGAGATGCAAAATAAGGAATTGCCTTTTATAGATCCAGACACTGTACCTTTAAATGATGGTGAAAATGCTGTTGAATTTAATGACGTATGGTTTAAATATGAAAGAAGTAAGGAATTCACCTTAAAGGGTATAAATTTCAAAATTAGAAAGGGTGAATCAGCTTCAATAATGGGACCCAATGGTTCTGGGAAGACAACTGCACTTAGACTCGTTACTGGGCTTCAGAAAGCCACAAAGGGGAAGGTGATTCTTAATGGAATTGATGCTTCAAAACTTAGAATGGGGGAAATCGCTAAAATTGTGGGTTACGTGTTCCAAGATCCAGACCAAATGATTCTTAATACATCTGTTATTAGCGAGGTAACGTTTTCTCCCAGGTTGAGGGGGGAGGAAAAATCAAAGGCTGAGAAGAGAGCCGAGGAACTGTTGAGAATGTTTGGCCTTTATTCATATAAGGATGAAACCCCACACAGGTTAAGCGTGGGACAAAGAAGGCTTCTAACAATTAGCAGTGTGCTGATAAACAATCCGGCTATACTCCTTTTAGATGAACCCACAAGAGGACTTGATAAGAAAAGTGGCGAGGAAGTTTTATCATATATCAAGGATCTTAACAAGAAATTTAAAATAACGCTTATAATGGTTTCTCATAATGTTAAACAAGCGGCAGACTATAGCAATAAGGCAATAGTATTTTATAATGGGAAGGTTGCTATTGAGGGTCCTCCAAGGGAAGCGTTTAGCCAAGCATCAGTCAACAGGGAATGGTCAGTTGTTCCACCGCAGGTGTTTCAGTTAACATATAAATTGGGTGTTAAGCCTCCTGCAGTTAAGCTTGAGGAAGCATCAGCACTTCTTGAATCAATTGGTGTAATAAAGAAGGAAAACCAAGGAAGAACCGTTGGTGCATAGAAATGAAAACAGCCTATTCACTTGCTATTGTAATAATTACGTTGGTTGTAGTAAGTGGGATTGTATATCAAAATTATGAAACAACGCCAATGGTTAATGTACAGGGCATAAAGCTAATAGTTAATGAGCCGCAAAACGCGAAAATACAGATAACAGGTAAGGTGCTATTACCAAGTTCCACATTTACAATAAAATCATCCAGTTTTTTCGAATATGAGTTAAACATTTCCAATCATAATACCGTACCCATATATATAGAATCTGTTACCACAAACACACCAGGCTTTCAGGTTCCAACTACCTATCTTTCACAATCTTTGCCTTTATCTGTTTACCCAAACACTTCTAAGGTCCTTGATATAACTGTGGCTACACCCACAACCTCGTATACAGGTACAGTAAATATCATAGTTAATGCCACAGTTTCTTAACTAACTTTAATTATTGCTAGAACATGAATTTAACCCTAAAAATTAAATATTAAAATTTTTGAAATGTTTTACCGGCCGTACCACATATTGGGCATTTTGCAGGCGCATCTGAAGCCATGAGCGTATATCCGCATACTGGGCAAATCCACATATTTCCTTCCATCGGCAAATCTCGTCCTTGTGATACAAATTCCAAAGCTTTCTTATATAGTGTTAAATGTATTTTTTCTGCTTCAAAAGCATATTTAAAACTGGTTTCTGCTGCTTTGTCTCCTTGCATTTTGGCTAGTTCAAGATAAGCCGGATACATTTGATCAACCTCAAACTGCTCACCCATGATGGCCAGTTCCAAGTTTTTCTTAGTGTCTCCTGGTCCAAATGGTGCCTCTGCAACAACTTTAACAGCCATTTTATATTTTGAAAATCTTTGAAAATGATTTCGTGCATGCACCTTTTCTGCAAATGCAATGGCTCTGAACAATCTAGCTACATTTGGGTAACCTTCCTTTTCTGCTATGTCCGCAAAAATTGAGTACCTCATATTAGCCATCGATTCTCCACCATAAGCTGAGGCAAGAGAATCTTGTGTCATTGTCATATCTTCTACCATATCATTTAATATAGATGGTAGTAGTATAAAAATATAGTCTATCGTTTAGTATTTTTTAAAAAATTAATAATAATTAAAAATGGAAAATTTATAATCGAGTTAGATTTAAATTTTAACATGAAAAAAATAAAACTATTTTTTGCCACAGATTTGCATGGCTCTGAAAAATGTTTCAGGAAGTTCATCAATGCTGCAAAGGTATACGGCACAGATGTAATGATAATAGGTGGAGATTTGACAGGCAAAACCATAATCCCTTTTGTAGTCAGAAAAGATGGATATATAGAAGCAGATTACCTTGGTCAAAAACTTCTAATTAAATCCAAAAATCAGGAGGAAAAATACATTAGGGATGCTGCAGATTATGGATATTATCCATATGAGGTTAGTCAAGAGACTTATGAAGATCTTATGCAAAGCCCAAAAGCTGTAAATGAGTTATTTCTTAACCTTATGAAGGAAAGGCTTAAAGAATGGATTAAGACTGCAGAAACAGAACTCAGAGGGATTAATGTTATAATTAACGCGGGAAATGATGATGCCATGGAACTAGATACAGTACTTGATTCTTCAAATTCTATAATTCATCCAGAAGGTAAAGTAATTGAAATCAATGGCTATGAAATGATAAGCACTGGGTATGCCAATATGACTCCCTGGCATGCACCCAGAGATATAAGTGAAGATGATCTACTCGAAAAGATAGAAAATATGGCATCAAAATTGAAAGATCCTAGTAAATCAATTTTTAACTTGCATCCGCCACCATATAACAGTGGTCTTGATATGGCTCCTAAACTAGATCAGCAATTAAGACCAGTATCAGCATCAGGTATAACAGTAATGGAACCGGTTGGTAGCAGGGCTGTTAGAGAAATGCTGGAAAAATATCAGCCTCTGCTTGGGCTTCACGGTCACGTGCATGAGTCTCGGGGGGCAAAAATGCTCAACAGGACACTGATTATTAATCCAGGGAGTGATTACCAATATGGTATTTTACATGGTGCGTTCATCATAATAAATGAAGGAAAAATTACAAATTATATTTTAACTACGGGGTGATATAAATTAATGTATTATGATATAATTGGGGAAGCAAAAAATATAATTGAAACGTCCGAAATAAAAGGAATAATACTCAGATTAATTGGTGGCATAGGAGTATTTTATACATGCCCTTCAGCTTCTAAGGTTCCTTTCAATAGAACATATAATGATATTGATATGATTGGCTTGAGCCATGAGTCGAGAGCAATAACAGGGATTTTAAATGAATTGGGATATAAATCACTTACGAGATTTAATGCATTATATGGATATAATAGATTGATTTTTAAGAATGAAAAAAATGGAATAAAGATAGATATATTCCTCGACAAATTTGAGATGTCTCACAGATTTGATTTTAGAAGTAGGGTACATCTCTGTAAACCATCATTGCCGATAAGTGACCTTTTGATGTCTAAACTTCAAGTAGTAAATATAAACGAAAAGGATATCAAGGATGCGCTGGTTATTTTTCTTGACCACGAATTTGGCAATGATCCTTGTAACAATGTGGAAATTAAATATATAAGCAAATATACGTCCACTAATTGGGGTCTCTATAAAACGTTTACAGATAATTTAAAAAAAATTTTAAAATTTACATCCCAAATTAAAATTTACGATTATAATAAAGAGGTTTTAAACAAAAAAATTCTGTTTTTTTCAGATGAATTAGAAAACTCACATAAAAGCATAATCTGGAAAATGAGAAGTATAATTGGGGTTAGAAAAAAGTGGTACGGAGACGTTTCAAATCTAACATAAAAGGGCTATGTATGTAGATCCCACTATGTTAATAATAATGCTTATGGCAAAATATAGTACTCCCCTGATATTCTCACAGCCCTAAAGGAAATGTGGTTCCCTCAAGGCTGATCATAGGTTCGTGGTTTACTGCTTTCATTCTCACTGTTTCATTGCTAGCAGTTACCCACCCCGCTCCAACAATAGACCACAGGCTGTGCCTTCAGCCATTTACCCACTTACCCTCATAGGACTATGTTTCATCATGTTTATTGCTCCGTTCAAATCAGCGTTTATTACCTTCTTCGTGTGAGAACACTCAAACAAACCCCTCTTAATCCTTCCATTTTCGTGAATTTCCCCACACAGAGAACACGTTTTAGAGGTATTTGCTTCATTGACAGGCTTGACCTTTATGCCGTATTCCTTGCCTACCTGCTTAACTTGCGTTATTATTGAAAAATAGTTCCAGAAGTTAGAATTCCTTTCATTGCCTTTATCCTGAGCTATGCCCTTTGGATAGCCAATATCTATTTCTCCTACACCTTTGTCATAGAGAGATTCTACAACTTCCCTAGCAAGACCCTCCCTCGCATTCTTTAGCAGGGCAGCGCGCTTGTTGTACAGCATTTCAAGCTTCCTACTTGTTTTAAGGCCGTGCTTTGCAAGCTTCTTCTTTTCCTTTGAAATGCGCTTTGTTATCTTCTTAAATTCAGATAGCACTGAACCGCCCTTGAAAAGCA
>Ga0080006_1196680_pt1 | contig 31092 bp, 28 predicted proteins | sample RS3BMetagenome_FD_69209 | JGI IMG/M metagenome (GOLD analysis project Ga0080006, IMG submission 69209) | Ferric oxide microbial mat and aquatic microbial communities from Rainbow Spring, Yellowstone National Park, USA - RS3B (SPADES... ...
TCAGGTCAACAACAGGTTCACCTTGGTTATAAATTAAAATTGCATCCACATTTTCAAAAATTTTGTCATTGTTCATAAGGGATAAAATGTCTACTTCTATTAAAATTATTTGAAAAATAAAATTTGCATTTATTTAAAAATAACATGAAAAAATTTCACATAAATGAGCTACTATACCTCCAGTAATGTTTTATCATTGATTTCATAATCGTTAAAATAGCTGGATTAGGTGCATTTTTTTCTATTATGCCATAATATTTTTCTCATATATATTTATTGGTTTATTTTTAGGTATATCACTTCCATTACATATTGGCTTTATTTCATTGCCAGTTGTTGATGAGAACAATAAATTTCAAGGTGTAGTGTACCTAAGCGATCTTGAACCTAATGATGAAAAGTCTGTCAAGAACTTTGTTAAATTTGGAATAACATATGTTCATATGGATTCAAGTGCCGAGCATGCATGGGAGGTAATGGCACAGATCAAGTCTACATGGGCTCCAGCGGTGGAAAAGGGTGAATTCATAGGGATTGTAACCATGAACGATCTCATAAAGATTTACAAGCAGATATCATCCACGAAATCATAAATCGAGTTCTGATGAAATTTTTTTCCATAAATCCTTCAAATTTCCATTTGAATCAAAAACCTTATAATTTCTAATCTTAGAAAGAAATAGATAAAAATTCCTCACATCCTCAAGATAGTTTACCTTTTCAAATATCTCCCTCTTCCTAGATTCTATTCTTTTCAGGCCCAAATCAGGCCTAACATCCAAGTAGATTATTTTGTCCGGTTCTAATGAAAATGGTTTATAAATTGAATTCATATACAAATAAGCATTTTCCATACCATTGAAAATGTTTTTAAGTATTGCTCCCTGATACGCAAATGTTGAATCCACATACCTGTCGCATATTACTATATAATCCAACGATAATTTTTCTCTGATCAATTTAATATGTTCAACCCTGTCCGCCATAAATATGAACGTCCTTGTGAATGCATCAAGGTCCTTTTCCATAATGGATTTCACATCGAATATCATCTGTGTTGGCTCTTCCGTTAAATATACTTTTTTACCAGAATTTTCAAAATATTCCTTTAGCATTCTTGAGATTGATGTTTTCCCTGAACCGTCTATTCCCTCTAATGTAATAAACATGTTTTTTATAATACAATACCATAAGATTAATTTTATCGCTTTAGATTACCATTATTATGGAATTCGAACCCGGAGATCTTGTTGAGATAAAAACAAATTATGGCATTTACAGGGGCATATTAATGCCCAAGCATGTGTTCAGCGGTGATGACATTATAATAATAAAGCTGGATAATGGATATAATGTTGGGATTAGAAAGGATAGTTCTTTCTCAATGAAACTTATTTCTAAGGGAGAAATAAAAAAATCAGTAAAAAAGTTAAAGCAACACAAGAAAGGAATAAAGGTATCTGTCTTAGGTACTGGTGGAACAATAGCAAGCTACATAGACTATAGAACAGGGGCAGTAAAACCTGCAGTTTCACAGGAGGAACTTTTGCTTGCAATACCTGAGATAGATGAGAATTATGATATAAGAAGCAATAATCTTTTTTCAATATTCAGTGAAAATATGGATGTTGAACACTGGAAGATTATTGCCAGAGAGGTTGAAAAAGAATTCAACGATGTGAGAGGAATAATAATACCACATGGAACGGATACAATGTCATACACGGCCTCTGCCCTTGCATTCATGCTTCAAAATTTACCAGGGCCCATTGTATTGGTGGGTGCTCAAAGGTCAAGTGACAGGCCAAGTTCTGATGCATATCTTAACCTTCTTGCATCCTTAAAACTTATGAACACAGATCTTGGTGAAGTTGTTGTTGCAATGCACTCTACAACTTCTGATACTACTGTTTATGTGCACAGGGGTGTAAGGGTAAGAAAGATGCATACTAGCAGGAGGGATGCATTCAGGAGCATAAATACCAAACCCATAGCAGAAATTGGTGAGAATGTGAAATTTATTTCCGATTATAGAAAAAGTTCTGGACCGCTGACATCAAAAATAGCGATGGATGAAAGGGTAATGCTTCTTTATTATTATCCAAACATGGACAAGGAAATCCTTTATGATATTGGATCTAGGGTTCATGGTATAATACTTGCTGGTACTGGTCTTGGTCATGTTTCACAGAACATTATTCCAGTTATTAGGGATCTTGTCCGTGATAGTGTTTTCATAGGTGTTACATCACAGTGCCTATATGGCTCTGTTAATTTAAACGTTTATGCTACTGGAAGGGAAATGATCAGGGCAGGTGTAGTACCTTTAAATGACATGCTTCCTGAGGTTGCATATGTTAAATTGATGTGGGCCATGGCAAATTACGGTAACAATGTTACAGAAATAATGAAAAAGAACATTGTTGGAGAAATTGATGAAAGGAGGGTTGGTCTAGATTATGTTTAAAGCAGGGTTGGAGATACACCAGCAGCTTGACACAAAAAAGCTTTTCTGTTCATGCGATTCATACTTAAGCGATAATGTAATTGGCGAATTCACTAGAACTTTAAGGCCTGTCCAGAGTGAAATGGGTGAATACGATGCTGCAGCATTGCTGGAATCCATGAGAAAAAGAACATTCAGATATCAGATCACTGAAAACTCATGCCTTGTTGAGATGGATGAAGAACCACCGCATGATGTAAACAGGGAAGCACTTGAACTTGCAATAGAAATTTCATTGATGTTCCATTGCAAAATTGTTGATGAAATACATTTTATGAGAAAACTGGTCATAGATGGCTCGAATACGAGTGGTTTTCAAAGGACAGCACTTGTTGGAATGAATGGTTATGTTGACACTGAGTACGGAAGGATTACAATTCAAACTGTATGTCTTGAAGAGGAGGCAGCTAGAAAAATAGATGAAAGTGAAGGGCAGGCCACATACAGGCTTGACCGACTTGGTATACCATTGGTTGAAATAACAACAGGTGCAGAAATGTCAGATCCGTTACATGTGAAAAAGGTTGCACAGATTATAGGTTATGTTTTGAGGTCAACTGGAAAGGTAAAAAGGGGAATAGGGTCAATAAGACAGGACCTCAATATTTCTGTAGATTCAACAAGGGTAGAGGTAAAAGGTGTGTCAAGGCTGACGCTCATAGACAAGATAGTAAAATACGAAATTGAGAGGCAAAACATGTTAATAGATCTTGCAAATGAGATAAAAAAGAGAAAATTAACCGATGAATCTTTTAAGATAGAAGATATAACAGGTATTTTTTCAAACACACAGAGCAAGATTATAAAGAATGGTATGGCTAATGGTGGCGTTGTCCTGGCAATTTCCCTTCCAGGCTTTAAAGGTTTACTTAAAAGTGATAAGTTTAAATTGGGTAGGGAACTTGCAGATGTTGTAAAGGTCCTAGGCATTCCAGGACTCTTTCATTCAGATGAATTGCCAAACTATGGAATTACTGCTGAAGAGGTAATAAAAGTAAGGGAACATTTCAAGCTTGATGAAAACGATGCCTTTCTTATGATAGTTGCAGACAAGGAAAAGGGAAATGAGGCATTAAAATATGTTATTGAAAGGATAAAGCTTGCAAAAAAAGGTGTGGTGCCAGAAACAAGGGGACCAAAGGACGATGGATCAACTGAATTCCTCAGACCATTGCCTGGAAAGGAAAGAATGTATCCTGAAACAGATGTTCCACCTATTGGAGTGGATGAACATTTAATACAAAAAATTTTGAAATCTCTGCCCAAGAGTTATGATGAAAAGGTCAAGGAGATTATGGATTTTTATGGATTATCAAAGCAGCAGGCCGAGCAAATTATAAACGAAAATATGGAAGAAATGTTTAAAAAACTGTTTAATATTTATAGTGACGGTAATGTTGTTTTCAGGACTCTTTTTAACATTCTACCTGAACTTGAATCTTCTGGGTTGAATATTGAAAAAGTCAGCATGAACATTCTTACTGAAATATTTAAGGCTCTCAATGATGGGAAAATAGTAAGAGAGGCAATCCCTCTGCTCCTTGAAGAGTACATTAAAAAGGGTAAATTGGACATTTCAAAATACAAGGTAATGAATGATGCAGAATTAGAGGAAATAGTTAGAAAAATAATTAAAAATAACAGTGATTTGATATCCAAGGTTAATGCGGAAAAAATATTAATGGGTATTATAATGAAAGAAATAAATGGAAGAGCTGATGGTGCAAGAGTGAATGAAATATTGAAAAAACAAATGGAAAAGGGGGAAAGGAAAGATGAGGTACGTTCCTGATACATCCGTAATCATAAATGGTAAATTTTATGATCTTATAAACGAAAAAGGTGGTGAAGTAATAATTCCAGAGGCAGTTGTATCTGAGATTGAGGCTCAGGCAAACAGGGGTCTTTTGATTGGTTTCACAGGTCTAAAGGAGCTAGAAAAATTGAAGAACCTTGAAAAGGATGGAAAAATAACAATGGAATTTTATGGCAGAAGGCCAGAAAAATGGCAGATTGAAAAAGCAAAGAGTGGAGAAATTGATGAAATAATAAGGAATGTGGCTTTTGAAAGTGATGCTATGCTGGTCACATCTGATTATATTCAATCAATGGTGGCAAAGGTAAAAGGTCTCGATGTAATCTACATTGAATCTAAAAAAGAACCGGCCATGAAAATAGAGGATTTCTTTGATAATGAAACAATGAGTGTACATTTGAAGGAGAATACATATCCAATGGCAAAAAAAGGGGCACCTGGCAATTTTAAGCTTACGAAAATTTCCGATAAAATGTTAAACGGTCCAGAACTTGAAGAAATATCAACAGACATAATAGAAAGGGCAAGAAGTGACAAAAATTCTTTCATAGAGATGGAATTAAAGGGCGCTACTGTTGTTCAGTTGAGGGAATTCAGAATTGTGATCACTAGGGAACCGTTTTCAGATGGTATTGAAATTACTGCAGTAAAGCCACTCGTTAAATTCAACATTGATCATTATGCCCTTGATGAGAAACTTTTGAAAAGATTAAACGAGCAATCTAATGGTATACTCATCTCTGGTTCACCTGGTGCAGGTAAAACAACGTTTGCCCAGGCTCTTGCGGAAATGTATGTATCCAATGGCAAAATTGTTAAAACAATTGAAAAGCCCAGGGATCTGCAAGTTTCAGATGAGGTAACTCAGTATTCTGCACTCGAAGGTGAAATGGAAAAGACAGGTAATATTTTACTTCTTGTTAGACCTGACATTACAATTTTTGATGAGGTAAGGACAACAGAGGATTTCAAGATTTATGGTGATCTCAGGCTCTCTGGTGTGGGTATGGTTGGTGTTGTTCATGCAACAAAGGCCGTTGATGCTATACAGCGTTTAATTGGCAGGATAGAACTTGGCGTTATTCCACAGGTGGTTGATACAGTTATACATATTGATTCAGGCAAAATAGCAAAGGTCCTGATACTTGAGTATGTTGTAAAGGTACCTTCTGGTTTGAGGGAAGAGGATCTTGCAAGGCCTGTCATAGAGGTAAGGGATTTCTTCACAGGAAACATTGAGTATGAAATTTACTCTTTCGGGGAACAAATAGTAGTGGTGCCAATAAAAAGGCAAAAGAGTAAGGTTTATGATTATGCTGAAATGAAAATTGAGGACATTCTTAAGAAATACATTCATGGCAATTTCAGGGTAGAGGTTGTATCAGAGGGAACAATAAACCTGTTTGTGCCTGAGGATTCTATACCCTTGCTTATTGGCAAGGGAGGCTCAAGGATAGATGAAATAGAAAAGAGTATTGGCATGCACATAGAAGTCTATCCATTCAGGTCAAAGAAACAGGAGGGAATGACAAAACTTGTTGTAGAGAAAAAGAAGGACAATTTTTACCTCATTGCTAAAGATGAAATAGGAGGTAAGTCAGGTACTGTATATGCAAATGGAAGACCATTATTTTCAGCAGTACTTTCAAAGGATGGCATAATTAAGATAAAAATGAATTCCGATCATGGTAAAGAAATCATGGAAGCTCTTAAAAATAATGAAGAATTGAGTTTCAGGTATTGATCATTTAATAAAATTTTCAAAATATTTTTCCTTGATTGTATACTGCCTGACCTTAATATTACTTTCAAGAAGTACAAGCTTTGCAAGATCATCCGGATAACCTTCAGCGTACACTATTTCTTTTACATAAGCATTTATAAGCATCTTTGAACAAACAACGCACGGATGATTTGTTACATAAATAGTAGCATCCTTAACGCTTACACCATATACTGCAGCCTGTATAAGTGCATTCTGTTCAGCATGGAGGCCTCTGCAGAGTTCATGCCTTTCACCCGAGTTTATGCCAAGATCATCCCTTATACACCCGGTGATATCACAGTGTGCAAGACCCTGTGGAGGGCCATTGTAACCTGTTGCTATTGCCCTTTTATCTTTTACGATAACAGCTCCAACCTTTCTCCTTGTGCATGTGGATCTGGATGCTGCAAGATATGCCATTCTCATGAAATATTCGTCCCAGTCAGGTCTGTTTTCCATCATTGCTCAAATTTTATCATGGTATTAAAAAGTTTCTTCATCTTTTAATTGAAAGTGATTTTTCAACAATTGGTATTAGGTCACTTACATCAATGCCATTTTCCCTAGCATATATTAATGCCAAAGTTTCAATGGTAAAATATCTGAGCCTTGACTTCATTCTATTTATTTCTGCAACAATTTCATTTCTTTTAATGCCTTTTGATTTTTCTATCCTTTCGATTATCAATTTAAAAATATCCTGTTCATCCCTTTCCTGAAAATTATTTATTTCATCCGGTGTAAGTTCAAAGTCTACTGGTACTTCCATACCCTTTGTGCTGAACAAAGGTATGTAAGAATCATCATTTTTTTCAAGCAAGTTAACCTTAAGACAAATGTTCAAAAATTTTTCAACAATGGAAGGTTCTATCCATCTGTTTTCAAATGAAAGCGTTTTAATGAAATCTTCTCTTTTTAATTCTTTTTTTCCTGTCTTTTTTTGAACAATGTATATAGCAAGCTTGAACTTATCTATCATAATTGCACAAGCCTCCCTCCATCTATCCTGTATAATGCCAATCCATCCAGAAATATGTTTGTTATTGCTATTCTACCACCCATATCCCTGAACTTTAACAATAGTTCTTCATCATCACTCTTAAGCGCCACATTTTCTGTGATGGATAAAATTTTTGAAATAAAATTATCATTTATCTTTTTACCTGACAAAACAGCTATTTTTGCACCAGAAAGAAGTATATCCGAAACATCATCCTTCCATCTCAAATTTCCATCATACCAAACGCTATAAATGGCACTTAACCTGGTTAAAATTTTGAAATTTATGTCCCTTCCTCTAAACGTTGATACATCAATAAGGTAAATTTCATTATCTCTCACATTATCAATAAATTCATCAATATTCCTGAATCCCCTGATCGTTTTCCTTTCCATGTAAAATATTGGTATGGACAACTTTTCCATGGAATTCAATAACATTTTCTACTATTTAAATATCTTAATTATTTTTTCCTTTCAGGTAAATAATCCCATGCAAATGCAATAGCTATTATTATTGCTAGTGTAATACCAAGATAATAATAGCTGTCACTTGGAATATACTCCGTATCCCCAGAAAGAACAAGTTTTATTATACCGAACCAGGGCAACCAACCCTGTGCAATACCTACTATCTGATTCATTGAAACCGGTCCTGGCGCTATGCCAACATTTTGATCCGATGCATAATATGCCATATCTGGAAAAATTACGTTCGGGTTTGTAAATGGTGAATTTGCTAGGTTATTGTCACCCATAGTAAAGAAGCCATTTTTACCAATAAGATTCATATATCCTGAAAAAGGATTTGAACTTGATATATTGATTATTAAATTTCTACCAGTGAATCCAACATCTTTAATGATGACATTATAGCCCTGAATAATCATCCACCCTTCCCTTATTGCCTCAGTTTGACCTTTTATATGAAATTGATTACCATTCCAGGTAACATATATCATTGCCCTATGTATAACTGGTGTAGATCCTGGATATGGTTGATAGAGGATTACATCCCCGTAATCACCATAGCTTTTATAGCCCATATCCCTTCCCTGAACATATGTTATTATCTGTGATATATTAGTAACCTTTTTCTGTATAACTATATCCCCCGTGTTTATTACACCCCATGTGAACTGGTCACCATGCTGCATACTGGATGATTCGACTATGGTCACAGGAGGCCAGGTCCCGGCATATAAATATAAACCTGCAAATATTACAATAATAACAACAATAGCAATGATTATGCTTTTTAATGTATCAATTATTGAATCCTTTCTCATTGTATTTTTAAAATGTATTATTCTATATTAACTTTTCATACTTTGGAATAAAATGAATTTTTGAAAAATATATGTGCTACTAGAAATAACAAATCAATATATCATATGAAAAGATTATATATTGAGATATACTAATCATCTAAAAATGAAATTTATTGCTTTAATAGTTTCATTAATAATACTTTCCACCGCACCAATCAGTTTTAATGCTAATAACGTAAATGTTTTTGTTGGCCATGTGAACGACCATGGAAGCATTATTGTTGTTTATGATGGTAACAATGAAGTATTAAAACAATATTTCCTAAGTTTTCACGTATCAGTATACGAATATAAAAATTATTACTTATTAAACGGTTCGCCTATAGCAATTTCAAATGCACTGAATTTAAAAAATGGTACGGCATATCTTCCTTATTACATTGCTAAGGATGTAAAAGCTTTATTATCCGGAAAAGCAGTGTTGCCAAACATTGAATATTCTGTAGATCCATATTTTGTTAATTACATAATTGATGCATACAATGTTATTTCACTTTTGAAAAATGGCATAAACGGTTCAGGTTATAGTGCAGTGATCGTTGTTCCATATGGTGATCCAAATCTATTAAAGAATTTCCAGTCGTTTAATAAATTAAATGACATAGAAAATGGAAGCTTAACAATAAAGTATTTTATTTCAAAACCTGATGCAACTGTACAGAATTGGACAACCGAGACAGACCTTGATGTTGAAATGCTTCATGCATTTGCTCCAGGTGCTAAAATTATCGTTGCTGTTGCTCCAAATGATAATTCAACATCATTAGAAATGGTTTTGTTGCGCGTAATAAATGAAAGATTGGGTAATGTTATTTCATTGAGCTGGGGTGGCCCTGAACTGGAAATATATGATTCATTCTTTCATTATATTTTTAAAAGAGCTGCTATGGCTGGAATAACTGTAATTGCAGCATCCGGAGATTCTCCAGGGGTTGAGTATCCTGCTTCTGATCCATATGTTCTATCGGTTGGAGGAACTACACTATCAATTAATGGCACAAAATATGTTCAAGAAAGTATTTGGAAATCAAGCGGAGGCGGATTTAGTACCATTTTTCCAAGACCACCGTGGCAAGTAGGTCCAGGTCATTTTAATTCTACAGGTAGGGGTGTACCTGACATATCACTTGATGGTAATCCATTAACTGGCGTATACATATATAGCAATGGTGAAATTGCGGTAGGTGGCACAAGCATGGCTGCACCTATGTTTGCAGGAATGGTTCTAGATCTTGAGCAGAAAGAAAATACAACATTTGGCTTTTTCACCCCGCAATTGTATTACATGAATAATTTAAGTTCTTCAGAGTATTTCAACCATGTTTATCTCAAGAACAGTTTTTGTTATGGATGGTTTCCCCAGATAGGCTTAGGTTCTCCTAAAATATTAAACTGGACTTTTCCAAGGAAAACATTCTCAACGGGCGTAAATTTAGGTAATTTTACAAATGTCAGTGAATTATCCTTTTTTGTAAGGGGGAATGCATTTATGCCATTTCATCCAAACGAGTCAGATCTCTTTTATGTTCAGTTGCAGTCAGAAAATAATTCCATATCAATAGGTTTTAGCCAGACAGATAGAAAATTTTTCTATTATTTCAATAGCTACTTTTCACTAAATTATTCAGTTTCAAATAATCAGCTTTATCATATAATAATTTATTTAACAAAAAATAAAACTTATTTACTTATTGATGGATCTAATTTTTCAATGCCTATGTTAGGGAATAAATTCTCAATTTATGTTTTTGCAGAGAGTACCGGTAAGTTTTCATTTTATACAGATCTAGGCCCTGTTGAGTTCAGGGACTTTTTAATAATAAAGAGTGATGGAAAAAAGATAATGCCTGATTACATTGCATCACTTAAATCTCAAGGCCCTGAAAGTTATGGTGCAATGGAATTGCCATTTTTAAAAAATGATTTTCTCATAGGTGCAATTAATGTACCAGGAGAAGAGGTGCTTTGGCCCAGAACATTTTCATATATAGAATTTGGCGGTATTAATGGGAATTTCATTTTTAATATACCAGATCTTGTTGGAACAGGAACGTTCAATGATCCTTATATCATTTCAGGACTTGAAATAAATTCTTCTAATTTTGGTTTTTATTACAACGGAAACAATTATTTTGTGTTGAATCATTGTATAATAAATGCACCCTATGGTATCATAGTATTGGATTCAAATTTAAAAATAATAGACACAAAAATAAATTCCACGATTGGCATTGAGGGTTATTTTGCAACAATATCAATTATCAACAGCACTTTTCGTGGCATTGTGGGCATAAATGCACCATTTTCAAACTTATACCTATTAAAGAACACATATTTTGTTTTATTCCCCCAGTTCTTTATTTATCAAATTATTGAGGGGAATTTAATATTATATATGTTGTTGGTAATATCTTTACCCATAGCTTACCTAATGAATAGAAAAATGTCCAAAAAAAATTAGAAACTTTTAAATAATAAATTGCATTCATATACAATTGATCACGCTGATGCCCCTCCTCCCCTTTTTGTTTTTGTGTGCTCACCAAAAACTGAAATTTTAAATACAGAAAATCATATTTCCTTTTACCCGGCTTAGCTCAGTGGTAGAGCGGCGGACTGTAGTGGGAAGTTATGCCGCCGCAGGCATCCGCATGTCCCCGGTTCGAGTCCGGGAGCCGGGATTTTTCATAAATAATTTTAAACGTTGAGAAGGTAGCAATTTTTTCTATAAAGTTTCCTTCTTACTAAAAACAATAAGCACAAAAAATAATCACTTGAAGATTCAGATCCTTTTATTTGAAAATTAGTATCTGTTCTATTGAATATATTTCATGCTATTCTAACTATTAATATTTATATTAACATTAAAAAAAATTGAAAAGGTTAATTATTAATAGATAATGTTTAAAAGGACTTTGATTAAATGTTTTATGTATTTTATACTCTTAACAATTCATCAAAGCCTTTTAGAAGAAAAGTTTTTGTAAAGATAGAATTTTTCAGTATTTATGGAACATAAGAAAAGTGAGTTCAATGAATGGTACAATGAAATTATTGAAGAAGCAGGTCTTGTTGATAAGAGATATCCTGTAAAGGGTATGAATGTATGGTTACCCTATGGCTGGGCAATAGCAAGAAATATAGATGAAATAATAAGAAAATTGATGTTTTCCACATCGCATCAAGAAGTTTGTTTTCCCCTGTTGATACCTAAGGATCAATTTGCAAAGGAGGAGGAGCATATAATGGGTTTCGGAAAGGAGGTGTTCTGGGTGGATAGGGGGGGTGATACACCCCTTGACATACCACTTGCTTTAAGACCTACGAGCGAGACAGCGATGTACCCAATTTTCTCGCTTTGGATAAGAACGCATGCTGATCTGCCCTTAAAAATTTTCCAGATAGTAAATGTTTTCAGGTATGAAACTAAACAAACAAGAACGTTTATCAGGGTAAGGGAGATACACTTTTTCGAAGCACATACATGCCACGAAAGTTTTGAAGATGCAGAAAATCAGATAAAGGAAGATAAGGAAATATGGGAAAAATTCTGTGAAAAAATGGCTTTGCCTTACATACTAAATGTAAGACCTGAATGGGATAAATTTGCCGGTGCTTATTACAGCATTGCAGCAGATACTATAATGCCATCTGGAAGACCTTTGCAGATAGGTACTATGCACCAATATAAGCAGAATTTTTCTAAAGCTTACAACATTATGTTCACAAATGAGGATGGATCAAGGGATTACGTATACCAGACAACTTTCGGCATAAGTGAAAGGATCATAGGTGCAATTGTTGGCATACATGGTGATGATAGGGGACTAATATTACCACCTGAGATTGCACCATTTCAAATAGTTATAGTTCCAATAGTAACGGAGGAAAAGGATGTAGTACTTAAGGAATCAAAGAAATTATTTGATGAACTTTCAAAATTTTTCAGGCTAAAGCTTGATGACAGGGAGAATTATACGCCAGGTTACAAATTCTATGATTGGGAACTCAAAGGCGTTCCGCTGAGGATAGAAATCGGCCCTAAGGACCTGAAAAACAATGTAATCACAATATCTAGGAGGGATACATTGAAAAGGTTTATTATTTCAAGAGAAAACTACATTGAAAAGATAGCTGAATTGCTGGATGAAATACAGAAAAACTTGAGAAGGATTTCTACAGAAAACATGAACAAATTAATAAAAGAAGCAAAAAATCTCGATGAAATAAAAGAAACTGAGGGTGTGAACAAGGTATTCTGGTGTGGTTCAAATGAATGCGCAAAAAAGATAGAGGAATATACGGGAAAATGGATACTAGGTACACCTCTGAATGGCGAAAAGAAAAAGGGCAAATGTATAGTTTGCGGGAAGGATACCGATACTCTTTGTTTTGTTGGAAAGTCTTACTGAGCTTCCTTTTCATTCAGTCTGGTCAGAATTACGCCTAACACACCAAATATTAAAATTACAGAAACAAAGGAAAACAAACCCACATCCGTCCAGGCATTGTATTTCAGTGACCATCCTATATAGAATATTAAGGACAGCCCTATTAACATGAAACTGAATATCTGAAGTACAGTGTTTCCAAGCATTAAAAGAAGCAAAACATAAGGATATAAAAAGCTTTTTTTATAACATGGGTTCAATTATTAATTTTAAAGCAATTGCATTATTAAAATTTTTTTCCTTGGAAGCGTATGTGAAAAGAACATCACCTATTTTGCTCTTTTCTCTTATCAAATCAAGAAATTCATTCAATTTTTCCTTACCTAATAATTCTCTCTTATATTTTTCTAAAAAATCATACCACTTTTTTGGATCATGAGAAAACCACATTCTTAATTCATCTGATGGAGCAATTTCTCTTGCCCAGTAATCTATCTGTTCCTTTTTAATACCCCTTGGCCAGAGTCTGTCAACAAGTATTTTATATCCATTAGGGAAAGGCTTTTCATATATCCTCCAGGCAATGATCATAAAAATAAAAAAGATAATTGTATATTTAAATATAATTAAAAAAATGCTGAAAAATTCATGTAAAGCATATATATGGCAACAAGAATGATAATTACAGCAAATATCCATGTCAAGGTCCTCCTAGATACTTTGGATGCAAAATGAGTGCCTATCCATCCACCAAATATGCCTCCAATTACATAAAATAAAGTAATAAGTATGTTAAGATCACCATTCAATGAGTATCTAAGTGCTGTTACAAGTCCAAATATTCCCACTGAAATAAGTGATGTACCCACTGCCTGGATAATGTTCAATGCACCTGAATATATGAGACCTGGAACTATAAGGAAACCACCACCAATGCCGAAATAACCAGATGCAAAACCCACTGCAAACCCTATGCTCAAAAGTTTCGGATATGAAACCTTATGAGTTGGTTCAACTGATTCATTCACGCATTTCCTTTTTAGCATATAAATTGCAATAACAATCATTAAAATGGCGAATATGAAAAGCAATTTTTTGCCAGGTGTAAGAAGACCAAGTTCCGCTCCTATCAAAACCCCTACCACCCCAGGAATACTGAATAATAGACCCTTCTTGAAAATAACATGTTTTTTTCTTGTATGTGGAATCAGGTTCAGGAATGCATTTATACTCACGGCAAGTGCAGTTGTTCCTATTACAAGATGGGGATGATCGAATCCTACGAAATATATTAGAAGAGGTATAGCCAGTATGGATCCCCCACCTCCTATGAGGCCGAGCGAAAATCCCACTAGAAAGCCAGAGATCACGGATAATATCATCTGTATAAATGTAATTTCTAACATAGGATCAAAATGATATTATAGAATATCCTTCTTCAATTTTTCTGTTTGTTTCCACTCCACCTAGGACAAGTTCCACTTCAGGAAAAATGTCATTTTCTGAAAGACCTTCATTCTTTATGCTTACAGAACAGGCTTTTACAGGAATGCCAATTTCTTTTGCCTTTAAAATCTGTTCTTTGAATTGTTCCGAGTTTGCCTGTTTTTTATTAACTGCCTGAACGCCTTGACCCAGAAATAGTATCTCTATCTCTGCATGCGCATTCTTTACAGCATTTATTGAAAAATTGAATGCAACCATTATCTCTTGTATATTAAATTTCCCTGTTAATACCATTACTAATATTTTTGCCATATACATCACCTTACCTGTATCCTCTTTTATTAATTCTTAAGTGTAGCACAAAATATAGTGTTACCCAAGAGCTTAACAATACAACTATCATAAAGACAAAACTTGAAATTGCCATTTGTATGTTTCCACTTAGAATATGACCAGATGCACAGCCATTTGCCATTCTTGCTCCGAAGAGTACCAAAAAAGTTCCTATAAATGATCCCAATGCTCTTAGCTTTCTGCTCGGACCAAACCTGTGCTGCCATACCTTAGGAATCTGAGGCTTATATGCCATAAACCTTTTTGAGATTAAAACGGCTGATATGAAACCTCCAAGAAATGTGCCAAGATCAGAGAAGGGCTCCCATCCAATTTCACTGAATGGATTATTTACCGGAATTCCATTTACAATATGCATTCCTCCAAAAAGTTGGAAATATGGATTTGAGGCTGCCCATGTTGGATTTAATAGGTATGATAACTGTGCGCCTATCCATGAATATGTGGTTGATTCACCGAAAATCTGGTGCAGTATTATTACTGCAACAGCAGCTATGGTGAATTCCAAGCCTAAAAATACAACATATCTAGCATTCCAGATACTGCTTTCATTGGTTATTCTTCTTACAAAATTCCTGGATTTAGGATATTTTTCTTTTTCTTCTTCTATTAGTTCATCGAATCTTACAACATCCTTGTTTTTTCCTATAAGATGTGAAAAACAACATTGTTTTAATGGTTGTCCTGGATACCTAGGCAGGAAGAAAAACAGCAGGAGAAGAATGATACCAAAAACCAGACTTACTATGAAAATCTCTGGCCTTGTAACTGCGCCAACTATACTGGCCCATGTAATTGGACCAAAATTGAGAGTGTTCCAGAAAAATCCCTTAACGGGACCGAAGATTAAAGACCATGTGAATGCACCTAACAATCCCCCTAAAACTGCCCATATGGCATCCCTTCTACCTTGACCAAGTGCAATCCAGACTGTTCCAGGAAAATAACCTGCAAGACCAACACCTGTTCCGAAAAGGATACCTCCTATAATTATACCGGGAACAAAGAAACTTTTTATGCCAAAATTAGGATGCGGCACAAATAAATATAATCCATATAAAAGTATTGCGCCCAGACCTATTGCAAAACCAAAACATACAAGTAGGAACCTATCTTGGAAAGCCATTACCCTGTAGAGTGTGTCTGGGTCTGAAAAGTTCCATAATTCAAGTGGTATAGCAAGCAATATGCCAGCAACAATACCGAGTATAAGCGGAGCCTTTGTTTGGTGAAGTATGACCTGCATATATATGCCACCTAAGAGCATCAAAACAGCAATGACAAAAAGTATAACTGTACTCATTAATAGTATCTTTACATCACCCTTTTCTTCAGACATTTTATCACCTTATATTGAAATTATTACAAGTATTTAAAATTTATGAATTTTTTTCATATATATGAAAAATAATCATATTTTTTCTAAACAATATCATTTTGAATGGATGAGTAAAATGCCAGTTTTTCAAGTGCTTTAGGTGCATCTTTTTTATTTAATAGAATAAAAATTTCATGACCTATTCTATAAATGTACTTAACTCTTATATCAAACATCTCTAGAATAGATATAACAAGAACTGTAATACCAGGTATTTCTGAAAAATTCTCCTTCATTTTTAATTTAAGTAAAGCAAATTCTGAATCCCTTTCCTCCTTTATCAAAATATCTATTTTCTCTCCATTTTTAACAGCTATGAGAAAATTTGTATCTGATAAATTATTGTTTGAAATAGTTTTTTTAGAATAACCATAATCAAGGGATATTGAAACCTGTTTAAGGGCCCTTGCAGGCTCAGTAGAATATATATTTTTTTTCTTGTACATAGTCAATAATTTTACAATTGTGTTTAAAGGTACATCTTTTCCACTTAAATTATCCACTTTTTTCTTAATTTTTTTTGCAAGTGCAGAATAATTCACAATATTATTTTCCAGTGCCATTCTATAAGCAATATTTTCGTGCACTATTAAATTAATGATGTCTGTTAATTTCAAATACATACACCAAATTAAAACAATGATAAATAGGATATAAAAATTTCTTTATCCCATTGAAATATGTTCTAACCTTTGCTTTTTAACTAATACTTCCTGATTATTAAATACAACTGTTTTTTCCGTTATATATAATGAAGATCTTTGATATGAGGTATCCTTGACCTTTACACAAAAATATGGACACTATAATTTTCTTCACTAAAGTATTTAAAATATATTTCTCACATTTTTATTTAATATTAAAAATTTATAAAATTAAAAAATTATAAGAATTAATTATTTTTGAACATAAATTTTTCAAGCAAATGCAAAAGAATTATATTTGAAATACTATGTATAATCAATGAAAATAGGAACCTGCGGTTTTTGTGAATCGAGAATGAAAATCTATAATGATTTTGAAGTTCTAGAGGTACAGAACACCTTTTATGATTTTGTAAAGAATGAGTGGTTAAAAAAGCTCAGGGATGAAGCACCGGATTATTTTGAATTTACAATAAAAGGTATTCAAGTAATAACCCATAAAATTAAATCACCCACTTACAGGCGATTTAAATCAATTTTTGGCAAAGTTGAAAATTACGGTCATTTTCGTGATACTGATGAAGTAAAAGAGGCTATGGAAAAGATGATTGAATATACGAGAATAATAGGTTCAAGGATAATAATACTCCAGAGCCCTCCAGATTTTTCTGAGAGCGATGAAAATGTTAAAAATATCAGAAACTTTTTCAAAATATTTAAAAAAAGATCGATTGTATATGGCTGGGAGCCGAGGGGAAAGTGGAATAATGAAACTATACGAGAAATTGCAATGGATTTTGGGATTGTACATGTTGTTGATCCATTTAAGGAACAAAGCACTTATGGTGAATTTAAATATTACAGGTTGCATGGAAAAAATAATTATTCATACAATTATACCATAGACGATCTTTATTACCTAAAAAAAATAACAAATGAAAATGATTATGTAATGTTTAATAATACACACATGTGCGAGAACGCAAGAACATTTAAAGAAATGGTAAAAAAATGAAATCAAGAACACCGGCCAAGGCCATATTATTCGGTGAGCATGCCGTTGTATACGGTGAGCCAGCAATAGCCATGGCTATAGATATTTATTCGCACGTGGAAGCTGAACTTTCAAGAGACTTCCTCGTGGATAATTCCCCCCCTGACAGGAGGTTCCATGCATATATCATAACCGCATATGAATTATCAAAATTCAGTGGCAATGTTCATGTGAAGATAAAAAGTCATTTGTCAGCATCCAGTGGTCTAGGTTCATCAGCATCCATCACTGTTGGTACATTATCAACATTGTTTGGAATGAAGGGTGAATGGTCCAGGGAAAATATTGCGAAGAATGCGTTTGAGGTTGAATACCTTGTTCAAGGCAGAGCCAGTCCAGTGGATACTTCAACAGTTACCGCAGGTGGTTTCGTTATTGTTTCGAGGGAGCCATATGGAGATAAGCTTTGGAAAATAAGAAAAAATAGCATAACTTGGTATGTTTCTAAATTAAAAGTCCCAGATATTTCATTTATTATTGCAAATTCAGGCGTTAGAGGATCAACGGGTGTACTTGTTCAAAAGGTTTACAATTTCGTAACAAGGAACAGCTTTGGTATGGATATAGTGCGTGATATTGGAAAAATCACAATGGAATCAATAAAATATCTTGAGGAAAACAACATTGAAAAAATAGGTGAATTGATGAATAAAAATAATAGATTTCTTACAATTCTAGGAGTTGGCCATAAGGCAACGTCATCAATAATAGATGCAGTAAGTGAATTTTCATACGGGGCAAAAATAACAGGGGCTGGTGGAGGAGGTTCAGTTCTAATACTTCCAAAAAATGAGGATAAGGTAATAGAAATACTTGAAAAAATGAAAATAAAATATTACAAGGTAAGGCAGGATAAATATGGTGTGACTTTATTTGAATGATGGAATTCTTGTGAGGGCAATTACCCTATCATTTTCCTTTATGTCCATAAGTTTCACGCCTGATGCATTTCTTCCATGTTCCGGTACCTGGTTAACGGAGAACTGTATGGTCATACCCTGAACAGTTTGAAGCATTATTACATCATCCTTTTCAACCTTGAGTGCTGAAACAAGCCTTCCAGTTGATTCAGAAATTCTCTGGCCCCTGATTCCATGGGCACCCCTGTGCGTTCTCCTGAATTCAGAAGACCTTGTTACTTTGCCCTTTCCTTTCTCTGAAACAGTTAGAATGTAATCATTATCCATTGCTATTGTAAGAGAAAGTACCTCATCCCCATCCCTTAGCCTTATGCCCCTTACACCTAAACCCTTTCTACCCATAGGCCTAAGATCCTTGGCAGGAAATTTTGCTATCTGCCCATTCTTTGTAGCTATGAGTATATCGCTTTCATCATCTGTTAGTGCCACATCCACAATTGAATCATCCTTTAATGTTATTGCAATGATACCCCTTGCCAATGGATTAGAAAAATTCTTCAAAGGCGTCTTTTTGACTATCCCCTTCGATGTAAGGAATATAACATTTCTTTCATTGAATTCTTTCACCGGAAGTATTTTCTGAACAATCTCATCCTCCTGAAGACTAAGGTAATTCCTTATGTTTTTCCCAACAGCTTTCCTTGATGTCTGTATAATTTTATAGCATTTAAGCCAGTAAACCCTGCCCTTGTTGGTAAAGAATAAAATATAATCCCTGTTGTTTGCAATTACAATCTGCTTTGGAAAATCACCCTCACCATATTCTGTGATTACACCGCTACCCCCTCTGCCCTGGGATCTGTATTCTTCAAGGGGTATCCTTTTTATGTAACCATTCGTTGTAAATGTAACAAGCATATCAATGGGTGGAATAAGATCCTCAATGTCCCTTCTGGTAATGTCTTCCTTAATGATTTCAGTTTTTCTTTCATCCCCATATCTCTTCCTTATGTCTTGCAATTCTTCAACCATTATATTATATATTTTTTCATCGTGTGAAAGTATATCCTTTAAATGTTCTATCTCTTCCCTTAGATCCTTTTCTTCCTTTATTATGGATTCCCTTTCTAATGCTGTTAACCTCTGTAATCTAAGGTCAAGGATTGCCTTTGCCTGTATTTCATCTAGCGAAAATTTTGAAATCAAAGAATTCTTTGCTTCATTGTAATCCATTGAACTTCTTATCGTGTTTATTACATCATCCAGGTTATCAAGAGCAATAAGATAACCTTTCAATATGTGTTCCCTTTCTTCATCCTTTTTGAGTATGTATAATATTCTTTTTCTAATTACAGTAAATCTGTGCTTTACAAATTCAGATATGAGATCCTTTAGGTTGAATGTTTTAGGTATATTGTCAATAAGTGCAAGATTAATTATTCCATATGAAATTTCAAGTTGTGTATGCTCAAAGAGCTGGTTAAGAACAATTTCAGAATTTGCATCTTTCTTTAACTTAATTACAATCCTTATGCCTTCTTTATCAGACTCATCTTTGATATTCTGTATGCCATTGATCTTATCTTCCTTAACAAGTTCTGAAATTTTTTTGAGCAGTTCAGATTTGTTAACCTCATAGGGTATTTCAGTAAAGATGATCTCCCTTGATTTTTCACTTTCCTCCAGCGTATATTTTGCCCTTATCCTTATTGATCCCCTACCTGTTTTATATGCATCAATAAGACCTGAATAATTCAAAACCGATCCACCAGTCGGGAAGTCAGGACCTTTTATAAAATTCATTAGATCTTCAACAGTACAATCCCTGTTCCTTATGTAATGTATTGTTGCATCAATAACTTCTGCCAAGTTATGCGGTGGCATATTTGTTGCCATACCAACAGCAATGCCAGAACTACCGTTAATCAAAAGATTAGGGAACTTGGATGGAAGCACGAGAGGTTCCATAAGAGAGCCATCAAAGTTCTGCATCATTGGAACTGTTTCCTTTTCTATATCCTCCAGCAATTCTTCAGCAAGCCTTTTGAGCCTTGCTTCTGTATATCTCATTGCTGCGGGTGAATCACCATCAATACTGCCGAAATTACCCTGGCCATCAACAAGCAAATACCTTAATGAGAATGGTTGAGCCATTCTCACAAGTGCATCATAGATTGGTGCCTCACCGTGTGGATGGTATTTACCCATTACCTCCCCAACAATCCTTGCACATTTCTTAAATGGTTTATCATGGGTTAAATTCATTTCGTACATTGAATATAGAATTCTTCTCTGGACAGGCTTCAGACCATCCCTTACATCTGGCAATGATCTTCCAACAATTACGCTCATTGCATAATCCATATATGAATACTTCATTTCCTCTTCAATCGGTTTAATATCAATCTGTGCCATTTAACCACCTTCATATATCAAGGTTCATTACTTCCCTTGCATGCTTTATGATATATTCTCTCCTTGGCTCTACCTGGTCACCCATAAGAAGAGAAAATAGCCTGTCCGCTTCAGATGCAGTTTCAATATCAATCTTTAATATCCTTCTTGTATCAGGATTCATTGTTGTTTCCCAGAGCTGTTGCGGGTTCATTTCCCCTAAACCTTTGAATCTCTGAACAACTGCATTTTCACCCATTTCTTTTATTATAGCATCCTTTTCATCGTCAGAATAAACATACCTAATATCATTTCCCTTCTGTATCCTGTAAAGTGGTGGCTGGGCAATATAAATGTGTCCATTGATTACAAGGTCTTTCATATACCTGTAGAAGAATGTTAAAAGCAATGTCCTTATGTGCGCACCATCAACATCTGCATCTGTCATAATTATTATTTTCCCATACCTTAACTTTGTTATATCAAAATCATCATTTATTCCGGTTCCAATTGCCGATATGAGTGCCTTTATTTCTTCACTCCTGAAAGCCCTTTCAATGTTTGCCTTTTCAACATTTAATATCTTTCCCCTCAGTGGAAGTATGGCCTGGAATTCCCTGTTCCTTGCCTGCTTGGCAGAACCACCAGCGCTATCACCTTCCACTATGAATATTTCAGTTTTGTCCTTATCCTCCAGTGTGCAGTCTGCAAGTTTTCCAGGGAGGTCAAGTACATCAAGAAGATTTTTTCTCCTTACAAGGTCTCTTGCCTTTCTAGCAGCTTCCCTTGCCATTGCAGTATTAATGACCTTTGCTATTATTGCCCTTGCACTTGAGGGATGTTCTTCAAGGTATTTTTTCATATTCTTGAGTGTCATTGAATATACTATGCCCTTCACTTCACTATTACCTAGCTTAGTTTTTGTCTGGCCCTCAAATTGTGGTTCAGGATGCTTAACAAGTATTACAGCCGTAAGGCCTTCCCTTACATCTTCCCCTGTTATGCTAATATTTTTTAGAAGATCATTTTCCCTTGCATAATCGTTCAATACTTTCGTGAGCCCTGTCTTGAAACCTACAATATGGGTTCCACCATCCTCCGTCTGGATATCGTTCACATACCCCAGCAATGTTTCATATGTCTGATCATTGTATTGCAGGGCTACCTCAACCTGGATGGGCCCTTCCTCATCATAAAAATTTGCAACATCTGGATGAACTGTTTGTACTCCTTCGTTCAAAAATTTTACAAACTCAGTAATACCACCATCATATTTGAACTCTTCAGCATTCCCAGATCTAAGGTCCCTAAGTACAATTCTAAGACCTTTGTTTAGGAATGCTAAGGATCTAAGCTTTCCTTTTACAACATCATAGTTAAAATATTTAGTTTCAAAAATTTCATGATCTGGGCGAAAATAAACAAAAGTGCCCGTTTGTGAATCCAGCTCCAGTTCAATATTTTCATTTATTTTTTTTGTACCCACAGAGCCAAGTTCAATAATATCAGATTTCTTCTGGCCCCTTTCATATTCCTGGGAATAAATCTTTCCATCCCTTTTCACAATTATCCTGAAATATTCTGAAAGGAAATTTACAACATGTATACCCACACCGTGCAAACCTCCTGAAACCCTATAAACTTTTTTATCAAATTTAGCACCAGAATGAAGCTCTGTTAAAACTATTTCCAATGCTGGCTTGTTGTAAATGGGGTGAATATCAACTGGTATACCCCTGCCATCATCCTCCACGCTTGCACTCCCATCTGGATAAAGCTTAACAATAATATTTTTGCAAACACCAGCTAAGGCCTCATCTATGCTATTATCCACTACCTCCATAAGGAGGTGGTGAAGTCCCTTCTCATCCGTGCTACCAATATACATGCCTGGTCTTTTTCTTACTGCTTCTGTATCATTTAGTATTTGAATATCCTCTGCCTTATAAGACATGTTTCCATTTTCCATAATTTTTTCCTCTTTTAATTCCATATGGCATACAAGAATAAAAATCTTTCTTGACTCATATCTTTATTCCAATGGCTACGAAGTTTACCATTTTATATGTATTTTTTAATATTTTTCTTTTGATTATCGATTCATCCATTTTTATTATATAAAAATTATTTAAAAGATTAAAAAATTCATCCTTTTCAAAATAATGAGTAAAAATATTGTTACCTCTTAAAAATGTGTTTTTTTCAATTTCTTTACCCTTACCGTATCTGAAGTCTTGGACAGAAAAAGATTCTATAAATAGGAGACCTTTTTCTTTCAATACCCTTATTAATTCTTTCATTGCGATGTACCTTTCATCTTCAAGGAGGTGTTCAAAAAGGTGAATGGAAATAATGGCATCGAACACCTGATCTTTGAATGGTAAACTTTTTACATTCCCTAGTATTTTTTCATTTTTTAGTACAGAATTTTTTAATGAGTTCATTGAAAAATCCAAAAGAATAATCTTGAAATCCTTGTAATATTTAATTGAACTTTTACCTGTTCCTGAACCTGCATCTAAAACCAATGAACCTTTCTTTACAAGTTCCAAAAAAGAATCTATTTCCTTGTACCCTTTCCAAGGCCTTTCCTGGGTCCTGTAAAATTTCTCCCACACCTTCCTTTGATCACGTTTCAAAGGCATAGCGCTGGGACCTTGCATATAACCTCCTCCAGAGAAGCCTGTTAAGTATTACAACGGTAATGGCCATGAAAATTACATAGATTATGTTCAATGTAACATTACCTTGAACATATGTAGCATAGTCTATTAAATACCCTATACCAAGGACAGAATACGTCACTCCATTTACAAGGATGTATTCTGAAACAATAAGAGCATTCCATCCACCACCCCATCCTGTAATGCTACCTGTTATCAATGGTGGATAAATGCCTGGAAGAAAAACTTTCTTGATATATTGCCATTTTGAAAATTTAAATGTTTTAGCTACCGCATCATAATCTGTTGGAAATGAACTTATACCAGATAGGACATTGAAAAGTATGTACCATTGCATTCCTGTCATGATAAGAAGAATTGATGCCAGGTTCACGCCGAATGGTGTTTTTATTAGAAGTAAAACAAAAAATGGAAATAGTGCAGTAGCAGGAATTGATGCCAGAATTTCAAAAATAGGATTAAGTACTTTTTCAGCATGCCTGTGCGATTTTATATAAATGGCCACAGGAATAATCCACGCAAGCGATAAAACGTAAGCAACTGCAAGTCTTCCTATTGAAAGAAGAATTGCTTCCGGCACAGGATATAATGCTGATATTGGAATATTAATCACAATACCCCTTCTTATTGTAACACCTATTGCATAGCCAACAAAGCCGAATATTATAATCAATGCAGCATATGAAAGATACCTTTTATATTTCCATAGCTTTACAAACACTCTGAAATGCCTTCCCTTTAATGATCTGCCAATCCTAAATTTAAAAAATTTTAAGATAAAATCCATAGATGGCATATAATCCAGTATTTTTGCAAGATAAAATCTTTTTTGTATCTGCTCTTCTGTTAATGATTCATATTTATATTTATCAGATGCCCTTGTTAATGGTCTCCAGATTAATATGTCCATAGCAACAATTATAATAATTAAAGTTGCAAGTGCTAAAAGGCCGTATTCTACTCTCCCACTCTCTACCATTTCCCACATAAATGATCCAAGACCTGGTATGGTATAGCTAGTATTTCCAACAGATATTATTTCTGCTGCAAACAGAAAATACCATCCTCCAGCCCAGGACATCATGCTGTTATAAACAAGCCTTGGAATCATAGCTGGTAGATAAAGTATCCTAAATCTCCTCATACCCCTTATCTTGAAAATGTTAGCCGCATCCCTTATATCGTTCGGAATGGTTAGAATGGATTCATAAACACCGAAGGCCATGTTCCATGCCTGGCTTGTAAATATTAAAACTATTGATGCAATTTCAACACCAATTGCAGTTGGCAAATACAAAATTAATAAATAAAGTGCAATCGGAAAAAATCCAAGTATAGGGATGCTCTGTAAAATATCAAGTATAGGAATCATTATTTTTTCTGCTTTTTTGTTTGTTGCAGCATATAAACCATATAATATGGAAAAAACAAGTGAAAGAATATATGCCGCTAGCATTCTTCCAAAGGAGAATGTTGCATAAAGCCAGACCTTTTCCACAAGGGATGGCGGAAATAGGGCATAAAATGCAACTATAATAAGAATACCAAATTCGATTATGGCATATTTTCTAAAAATTCCTGCCATCCCATCACCATCCCTATTCTTAACCTGTAAGAAATACCAATTAATATGATTTACCTTTTTTTTAGAATAAAAAATTTAAAATCAAAGAACAAAATACAAGGTTATGGGTAATGAACTTATAACTAAAGCGGACAAGATGTACGATAGGGAATTGTTTGACCAGGCCCTTAATTTGTATTTGGAGGCTTTGAAAAATGCAGATGAAATTGATAAACCATATTTGTTGAGAAGGATTGCTGAATGTTATTTCTATAAAGATAATTCTGATATTGATAAAGCACTTCAATACGAGGAGGAATTGCTGAAACAGAAAACAGGTGAGGATCTTCTTAGAGAGAAAATATTTTATGTTACTATCCTAGCAGAAAAGGACAGGGAAAAGGCATTGAATATGCTTAAAGAAATGCTTGAGGAGGCAAGGTCAAGAAATATAAAAAGCATTCTCCCTGAAATTTACAATACAATGGGTCTTTTCCAGTGGGGTACAGATGCTGCTGAAAAAAATTTCAAAAGTGCCATGGAAGAGGCTAGCAAAACAAAGGATCTAGAAAATTATATCCTTGCACTTCAGAACCTTGCCTATATGGAAGCAGAAAGAGGAAATAATCTAAAGGCATTGGACTATTTGAAAAATGCAATGGATACAATCGATGATGCCATGAAAGGCATTTCAAAAACAAAGAGGAAGGAATTTAAGGAATCATATGCTGATCTTTATGATCAGGCTGCAAACCTTGCCATGGATATGGAGGATTTCGACCTTGCAATGGAAATAGCACAAAGGGGAAAGAAACTTGATTAAAAGTCAAAGTTCTCCTTTACCATCTGCCAGAGTTTTTCAACAACATAATCATTTATCTTTTTTCCAAGTTCGCTTGACGATCCCCTCGGATCGCTCAGCGTACCTTCAGGATATATTGCACTATAGTTTGGAATTACCATAAATTTATTTTTGCCTGTAAATTGAAATTTGTATTCATTTTTTACGAGATCAGGCCTTATTGCCATCATCCTTGATGTTTCTATTATTCCAGCATGTGAATCATCTGCTGGGACGAGCTTTGATCTAAGTTCATATGCAATGTCATAATCAGATAAAAACATAATTTTCACGGGTTCATTTTTCAGTATTTCATTTGCGGCTGCTCTTATTGCTGCCATATGTATGGAACTTGCATGACCTGAAATGATCAAAATATTTTTTACACCATCCTGCACTATTTTAGAAAGTATATCAAAAACAAGATTATATATTGTATTGAAACTTATTGAAATAGTTCCCTTGTAATCCTTTAGTTCAGTATATCCATAATATATTGGTGGTAAGATTAAACCATTACATTTTTTTGCAATTTCTTCGGCAACGTAGATCGCCTGTACTGAATCTGAACTGAGTGGCAAATGTGGGCCGTGTTCCTCAACAGAACCTATGGGTAGAATCACTAACAGTTTGTCATTAATTCTCTTTTCAATTTCCCTAAATGTTAAATCTTGCCAGTACATAATAGATGAATGGAACATTGATATATATTTTTTTTATTTACATGGACAAACAAATTAAATAATGAATTTACATTCTCTATATGATTGGAAGTGGTAAAAATGTCAAATATTGATGATGCTCTGAAGATTAGAGAGTTTGCAATGGAACACAATAAATTCTTTGAAGAATCAATACCTCTTATAGCAAGTGAGAATGTTTTATCACCTCTTGCAAGAGAAATGCTATTAACAGACCTCGGATCAAGGTATGCTGAGGGTCTTCCTGGTAAAAGATATTATCAAGGTAATGTGTATGTTGATCAAATTGAGATTTTAACGACTGAGCTTGCTAAAAAACTATTCAATACAAATTATGTGGATGTAAGGCCAATATCAGGCACAAATGCTAATCAGGCTGTTGTTTTTGCATTATCCAACCCTGGGGATGTGATTACAACAATTCCATTAGCAAGTGGTGCACATATTTCAAGCGCAAAGTTCGGTACAGTCGGTTTCAGGGGCTTGAATCCAATTCCAATACCTTTTGATACAGAAATGATGAACATTGATGTTGATCTTGCCAATAAAATGATCAAGCTTGTAAAGCCAAAAATAGCACTTTTTGGTCAATCAGTTTTTCTTTTCCCTACACCACTTAAGGAACTAGGTGATGCACTTCAGGAAGCAGGATCTTATGTCTGGTATGATGGTGCACATGTTTTAGGTCTCATTGCAGGAAAGAGGTTTCAGGATCCTCTGAGGGAAGGAGCACATGTTGTTTCTGGAAGTACGCATAAAACATTACCTGGACCACAAAGGGGCATAATACTTGGAAACCCTAAAGATGAAGAAATGTGGGAAAAAATACAAAGGGCAGTATTCCCAGGCGTTATAAGTAATCATCATCTCAATACAATGGCTGCTTTAGGTGTTACACTTGCTGAACATCTTGAATTTGGTGAAAGTTATGCAGAACAGGTAATAAGGAATGCTAAAAAGCTTGCCCAGACAATGCATGAACTTGGTTTCAAGGTCCTGGGTGAAAAGGCGGGTTTTACCGAAAGTCATACTATACTTGTTGATGTAAAGGCACAAGGTGGGGGTAGAAAAATAGCAGAAGATCTTGAAAAGGCGAATATTGTCCTGAACATGAATCTTTTACCCTATGATGATCAGTCAAAGCCCAGGAATCCAAGCGGTATTAGAATAGGTACACAGGAAGTGACTAGGATAGGTATGCGCGAATCCGAAATGGTGCAGATTGGAGAATTAATAAAAAAAGTAGCAATTGACAAGGCAGATTTACAAAAAGTGAAGGATGAAGTAAAGGAATTAAAATCACATTTCAAGAGCGTAAAATACTGCTTTAACGAAAATTATGAGGCATATGGATATATAAAACTTGTTTAATTCATATATTTTCATTATCAAGAAAATAACAGATTAGAAAAATGTTTATCTCAGGTGCTTTAGCGATGAGTTTTGTGCATTTCCAATATGGTCTGTTGCATAATTACAGTAATCAATTTATTACAGAAGCCTCAAAATACAATAAAATTTAACTAATTTTAAATAGTGTGTCTAATATTTTCTCATATCACAAGATCCATAATTTTTTTTGATCTGTAAAGAATTTGATTCATCAAAATTATAATGTTATATGCAACTATCTTCATTCCTACTGAAACATCATAATTTCTATTTTTTAAGAACAGATATATTCACATCAAAGAATGTCCTCAAGTATCGCAAATGTTCTTTTAATTTAAAAAAGAGGAGGGGCTTATATATTTGCAAAAGGCATTAAAATATATATAATTATCCATTTTAATTTATAAAATTTATAGTTTTTATAAAAGGTACAATTACGTTATTAAAATTTATATATATAAATCTGACATTTGTCGGATTATTGCCCAATAATATTTAAATATTGGAAACTCATAAAATATTAATAAGATAAATAAGATGAGGTAGTAAATATGAATGAAAATATTAAAAAATTAATTGCATATTTAAAATATCTTAATTTACGTATTGATATTAATAACTCAAGGGATAGATTTAAGCTCCAAAAATTAGCTTTTTTACTTAAAAGTATGGGGATTGAACTAAATTACGAGTTTAAATTTCATTATTATGGTGTTTATTCGGCTGAGCTTTCTAAAGAAAGTTATGAGTATAAGAATGAAATTAATAAATTGAAAAGCGATTATGAAATTAATGATAATGAAAAATTGATATTAGAAAGATTAAAAGAAAATTTTCCAGATAATAATATATTAGAGGCAACAACAACAATTATTTATGAAAATCTTGTTTATTCAGACATAAATGAAATTATAGAAAAAGTCAAAAAAATAAAGCCTCATTTATCTGAATTTGATATAATATTTGGAATTAATTTGGCTAAAAAATTACTTTTTAAAAAAGAATATTTCACAGAAGAAATAAAACAAGAACTAGAAGCGTGGGATTTGATTGACTGATCCAGAGGATATTCAAGTCGGAGAAATATATCTAATTAATTTAAACGTTGATGTTATTGGCCATGAGCAGAGGGGAGAAAGGCCTGCAATAGTTATTGCTAAGCATAGTGAAACATCGATTTGTATAGTAATTCCTTTAACAACTCAAGATGTAAATAGATTTTCTTATACATATCTAATTAAAAAAACAGACAGAAATGGTCTTCAACAAGATTCTTACGCTTTAATATTTCACGTTAGATCTATAGATTCCAGAAAACGGATAATAAAAAAGATTGGAATTGTGGATGATAGAGATTTAATGCTTATTTTGCAACAACTATCTGAGTACTTAGGATTAATGAGATAATATTACAGCTATTAAGCATATTGAGTCTTCCAAATCATAGTTCTATTTATTCAATCCAGGTATGTTCAAATGAACCCATTTTTTAGTGGCACGATGGCGTTCAGCATGTCAATTTTCTGAGTCACCTAGTCTGTCCTTGTAAAGAAGAGCAGTTCGATTGAAAAACTGGAGGACAATCCATCTGGGAGACGGTCAGACAGTAGAGCGGAGGGCTAGTCTCCCTGGAGCTAGATAAAGCAATGCAAAGGCACAGGTGTAGCAGTCTGGGGTCAAGGATTCAACCAGTCTAAATTTTGCAAAGCCCAGAATCCAGGCTGGGCTGAGGCACGGGGGGAGATAGCGGGCGGGTACAGTAATGCTTAGCGGTACAGCATTAGTCCTGCCCGTCTGTAGCACAGTGCCACTTTGTCCCGGTCTCACTGTAGTCCTGCCATACAGTGGCACAGTGATCCGAGGGTACAGTGGCACAGCACAGTCCTATGGGGTCCCAGGCGGTCCCGCCCTGAAAATAAATAAAAAATAAAAATAGATAGCAGATGAAAATAACAGAAGCAAAAAAGAAAAAACAGTACCAACAAAACAGAAAAAAAGAATCCAATAGCATAATAAAAAAAACACTCTGATAAAAACTTCAGAGATAAATATCCGGGATATTCTTCAATGGCATTCATTTTTAAAAAACCTGTAAAGACAGGAGATCTTACATAAAGATCTGAAAGATATCAGAAAGGCATTTAGTTAAGCTTGATCTTACTGTGATATTGAATTGGCAAAGTCAAGGATTTTTAAAACCTAGTCCTATCGTGCAGAAAACTATTCTGCTATTAGTAGTTTTAACGGGCCTGCCGATTTTTGCTTATAATTATAATCAAATACTTTAAAATTTACATTTGTTTAGTAATTTTTTCTTTTTTTATATTTATAGTATCTCCGAATAAACTAAAGATTTAAGAGCCACTTTTCTATTAATTCCTGATGGGAGGGAAAAAGGAAAATGGGCCCGTAAATCATAAACTCAATAACTGTTTATGATCTAATTTTCCTTTTTCTCTCCTCGTTATCCACCATCTTTGAACAGGTTTCACTTAGCTCTATTATAAATCTCTTAAAGCTCATCTCCTCTGAGAAATACAGATACCATATTGCCTCCAGAACCTGCTCATACGCAAACAGAAAATACCTTACATTTATGTTCAGGGATTTGCTCTTTATCGTTGCTTCATCCTGTACCCTGAATATATTCTCTATCCTCCATCTTATCTTGTATTTGCCTACTATTTCATCAAGATTCACCTCCTTTAAGTTTGTTGCAAATGCCCAATCATAGTATTCCTCTGTCCTGTGGTCAAATATCTTCCTTAGAAATGCTATATATGTTGCGTCACTTATTTTCTTTCCATCTTTGTAATATGTGAATTCATGAAGTTTGATCTTTTTCTCACCAATCTCCATCGATTCAAGCTCTCTTCTTATTTCTGAATTCTTCCTCACAAATATGAGATAGTTCACTATACTGTTCAGTGAAAGCATCAACTCTTTTGTATAGAACCACCTGTCGAATAAAA
>Ga0080006_1273979_pt1 | contig 31044 bp, 33 predicted proteins | sample RS3BMetagenome_FD_69209 | JGI IMG/M metagenome (GOLD analysis project Ga0080006, IMG submission 69209) | Ferric oxide microbial mat and aquatic microbial communities from Rainbow Spring, Yellowstone National Park, USA - RS3B (SPADES... ...
ACTAAACATATGCGTTATTCATAGCGGTTTTGCCTCAGTATTTACGGATACCCATAATCTTTGAGAATACTCCTTAAATCCGATTTTCTCATAAACGTGGATAGCTGGGATATTATCCTTTTTTACGTAATCATATGTTTGTATATAACTCTATTTTTAGTTTCTTTGCCAGCATCTATAAAATTAAACTATAATGTAGCTAAAAATAAATTGAAATTATTAGAAGAAAATGAAGTACCTCTTTATCAATTCATAGATACTTTTTTAAAAGAGTTGAATGTCAGAAAAAGGCTTTCTGAGTTTACCACAATTAATGAAGCTTTGAAATATTCTAGGTTATTAGTTGACATTGTTAACAAGTCAGGCAACCCCATAATTATAGATAATTCAATAGCTGAACAATATATAAGAGATTTATATTGATCATCTTATTTTGAAGCTTAAAGTAATAAACAATTTAAGATTAATACATACGTGAGATATTATCTTTCGTATGAATAGGCTTAACTTTAAAACATATCCAACCTACCAATCTCTATGAGAGACAAAATATGCACAGAAATTGTATCTCACAAGAACATCAAAAATTAGTAGGGTAATATTATTAATGAGCAGTATATCCTCCATCTACGTATATTATTTGTCCTGTAATCCAATCAGATGCTTTGGAAGCTAATAAGATTGCAACGCCAACGATGTCTACAGGTCTACCTAGCCTTTTAAGCGGAATTTGATTAATTATCTTATTCCTAATTTCCTCATTCTTTAAGAAATTTTCTGTAAGAGGTGTCATTATAAAATAGGGGGCAATTGCATTAACCTGTATATTATATTTAGCCCATTCGACAGCCAAAACTTTTGTAAGAGCATCAATTCCTGCTTTTGATGGTGAATACGCTGCATATCCAAATTCATAGCCTGATGTACCAGCTGTAGATGAAATGTTAATAATTTTTCCATACCTTTGGCGTATCATGTATCTCCCAAATACTTTACACGAGATGAATGTTCCTTCAAGATTAGTTTTAACAACTTCTTCCCATTTTTCTACAGGATAATCTTCTGTTGGGATTCTTATGTTTATCCCATGGGTGTTAACTAAAATATCTATATGATTATATTTTTCGAATATCAGTGAAGCTACCTTTTTTAGAGATTTTTCTTGAGTAACATCAGCTATTTCATATGAAACATTTTCTATTCCTATTTTCTTTATGGCACTTTCTAATTTTTCTTTATTTCTTCCAATTAGGATAACTTTTGCACCGAAAACTACAAAGGATTTAGCAATAATTTTTCCTAAAGAACCAGAACCACCTGTGATCACTGCAACCTTATTTTCTAAAGAAAATAATTTGGCTAAATCTTCTTCCATGATTTTATTATTTATGTATTAATCTTAAATTTTAGTATATTAAGCGGTATTATTTTAAAAATGCTTGAATGAAACCAAGATAAATGCTAAGAAGTAGCTCTTGAATTCAAGCGATTAAATAATGAAGAATTGATTTCTCAATTAAATCTTACTATTGAAATTATCACCTTTATTTAGAATATGAATTATAAAACTGATCGTTCAACTGACACTTATGCGGGGTTATAAAAATAAAAGACATAAAAACTGACCTTATCAATTAATGTTATTTTTACAAATGGAAAGATAAAAGGTAATTCATTTATTACCTAGTTGCAAGTTGTATAGTGATTGCAAAGAAATGAAAGCCTAATCCTTTAGAGTAGGGAAAGGTCAATTTAAATGAAATAGATGATATTTGGAATTTTCTTAAAATTAAGAGAAATATTTAGTTAATTGCCTCATAATTTTACTTAACTGTGTATATTCATTTATGAAAAAATTATAAGAAATCATAAAAAAGGAAATTAAATATACTATTATAAATCGAAGCTTATAATATACCTAAGTTTAGATTCATATTCTTTAAAAATTTGTCCAATATTTTTAAAATTTACATAATCGTTTATTAGTGAATTTAAGTCAATTTGATTATTTCTAACTAAATTAATTGCATCTATAAAATCCTTAGGTAAACTTGATCTCGAGAAGATAATTTTTGCCTCTTTATAGTACAACTCATACATAGGAATATTTCCAATTTTAGTGGTTATTCCAAAAGATAAAAACTGACCAGCTGGTTTGAGATGTTTAAGCATACTATATATTAATTCTACATTTGCACTAGTATCAATTAATATATCAACCCCTTCTCCTTCCGTGATTTCATGTATTTTATCTTGAAAATTTTTATCCATAATATTTAAGAAAAACTCTCCACCGAATTTTTTAACTAAACTTGCCTTTTCTTCAAGCCTACTAACACATATAACTTTTGCACCTTTTTCCTTTAGTAACCTTGTATGCATTAAACCTGTTATTCCCATACCAATAATCATAGCATAATCATTAGGATTAACGGTTAACATTTTCTGAGCATGTATTACTGTCGATAAAGGTTGAATCAAAGGTGCAGATTTAATGTCTACCGAAGTTGGTAATCTATACAGATTCTTTTCTTGTAATACTATATATTCCTGTAATACACCGTCTTTCTCTCTACCTAAAAGACCACCATTTAAACATAGGTTAAATTTTAATGCTCTACAACTAGAACAAACTCCATCATAAATGTTTGGATCTATTACAACCTTATCACCATCCCTAAAAGAAGTAACGTTTTCGCCAGTTTGAATAACCTCACCTACTGCTTCATGACCTAAGATGACAGGAAATTTAACTTTTGAAATCTCACCTCTATAAATTTTTAAATCTGTTTCACAAATACTTGCATGTTTTATTTTTACAAGAACTTCGTCTTTATTTAATTCCTTATTGATAACATTATTTTTAATTTCAAGTGAATAAGGCTTTATTAAAAAAATAGCCTCATTATCTTTGATATGCATCTAAACAGTAATTATTTCATCGACAGGTATTTTGTTAAGTATTTCAAATCCACTAGAGGTTACAACTAGCATTTGTTCAATTCTAACACCCCATTTGAAAAGTTTTCCATGCTGGGTTTCTAAAGCTAAAGTCATGTTCTCTTTAATTTCATATGGGAACTGAAGAGAATTTATTCTAGATATGAGTGGAAGATCGTAATGGGATAGCCCTAACCCATGACCCCAAAGATTAGCTGCTGCTTCTTCTTCTTCCCTATATCCCCATGTGTCTTTTGCTGAAGGCCATTGTTCAGCTATATCTTTAGTTGTTATTCCAGGTTTAACCACATTAATTGACTTATAAAGCCAATCTAGCGCAATTTGATAATAGTCCTTTTGCTCAGGTGTAGGTTGTTTACCTACACTGTATGTCCTGTATACACATGTATGATATCCATTGTAGGCAATTACCACGTCAATCAAAACAAGGTCACCATATTCTATCACTCTATCAGTGAAATTTCTATAGTTTGGCCATGTATTTGGACCTGAACTAACTATTATTGTGACTATATTATCGACATTGGGAAAAGAAAATGCATACTTATATAAATGAGCCATAACCTGATTTTCAGTAAGACCGGGCCTTAGTATTTTCATTGCCTCGTAATGAACAGAATCAGCGATTAATGCGGCTATTTTATATAGTTCAATCTCATCCTGAGACTTAATAGATCTTGCGCTATGTATAACTCCTAAACCATCAACTACTTTAATTCCAACTTTTTCAAAAGCTCTTAACATATTAAAATCTATAAAATCAACGCCCACGGGCAAATCAGCTACACCATTTTCCTTCAATTCTATCTTAAGATCATTGGCGAATTTTTCAGCTTGATGTAAACTTGCTGGGCCTGAAGCTCCCTTTATCCAAATAGCGTAGGAATATTTAACTTTATCTAGCCAAGGACAGTTTCTTTTAGTATGATACCAATTGTCACCCTGTTCATACATGGTTACTTTACCATTTAAAGTCAACAGTGCATACCTTAATCCAGGTTTATCTCTTGTCCAGGGAGCCCCCCTTGTAGATGAAATGAACCTTATATTTTCTTCATAAAAAGCAAGAAATGCTCCTAGCCCAGCTTCTTTCATTTTCTCCATAGCTCTTCTTTTTCTTTCTTCCCTAATTCTACTCCAATTAATTTTTTCCGCAGCTTCCGTTCCGAAATTGCCCCAAGACATTTTATCACAATTAAATTTTTTTTCCGTAATTTAAATTTTATTATATTTATTGCATAAGTAAGACCATATTTTAAGAAACTCTAAGTTTTAGTGACCCTTTAAAAGAATATATCTAAAGATCTTTAGAAGGTTTACCAATATTTTATTCATTAAGATAAACGATAATGCTTTAAAACTGTTCTTCAATACTATTTGTTGCTAAACCTAAGAGCAATAAGTTCCTATAGGAAACGCTTCTCTTCTCTTTATATTATATTCCAAGCTTTAAAAGGAATGTATTAATATTGTTTTAAAGGACTTTAAACAAAGAATGAGAAGCAAATAGTCAAGAAAATTGGGAAGTTATCAAGCTTTTTAGTAAAAAAGCAACGATGCGTAGTGCAGCATTTGGACTTATTGATTTGCAAATCCCGGTCCAGGAAGAAATTTTCCTCTGCCAGGTTTACCTAATACTTTTCCTTCTTCGTAAATAATTTCACCTCTAGAGATAACATATAGTGGTTTCCCTTTTAGCTTAATTCCTTCATAAGGAGACCATTTTGCTTTGGTATAGATCTTATCTCCTTCTATAACTTCTTCAGCTTGCAGATCCACAACAACCACATCCGCATCAGCTCCTTCTTTTATTGCGCCTTTTTTAGGATACAATCCATAAATTTTAGCAGGTGTCGTAGAAGTAACCTCCACTAATTTCTTTATGCTAATCCAGCCTTCATTAACAGCGTGTAGCATCAATCTTAATGTTGTTTCGACCTCTGGTAAGCCGAAAGGAGCCTCCATTATAGTTTTGCTTTTATGCAATTTTGTGGAAGGTGCATGGTCAGATGATATATGCGTAATTTTATTCTCATTTAACAATTTCCACATCATACTTTTTTCATATTGCGAAGTAATTCTTGTAGGTGGAGTAAATTTTCTAAAACCCCCTTTTTCGATAACTTCGTTTTCGAAAAGGTAAAAATATTGAGGGCAAGATTCTATCCAAAGATTCGCTCCTTTATTTTTCCATTCATTAGCTATTTCAATTACATCTGGATGACTGGCATGAGCTATTATTGCTTTAACTCCTGTTAATTTTGCTAAAAGTCCTACAGTATTCACAGCTATAATCTCAGCTTCTTTATTTCTCCATAAATAGAGAATCTCATTTCCCTTTATTTCGCTTCTTCTTAATTTCTCTAACTCACCATTAACTATCGAGTCATCTTCACAATGACATAGAACAAGTCCATTGAAGGAATTTATCTTTTTAAAAAACTCTTTTATTTGAAAATTATTCATACCTGGGACACCGTGAGTTGTTGTGGTAAATAATTTAAACATAGTTATTCCGTTTTTCCACAATTCTTCAAGATCTTCAATATTGTCTCCCCAAATATGTGCAGTAAGTCCAAAATCAACAACTGATTTTTGTGATACATAACTTAGCTTGGATTTAAACTCTTTCAAATTCCTTATAGGACTTGAATGAGTATGTTCTATTACTGTGGTAACCCCGCCAGCAGCAGCTGCAGATGAGCCTGTTATAAAATCTTCTCTATCTATCTCAGAAGGATCCATAAAATGTACATGCCCATCAATTAATCCAGGTATTACGTACTTATTTTTTGCATTTATTATAGACTTGCTTTTATATTCAAATTGAGATATTTTTGCTATTATATTATTTTTTATGTATAAATTTGCTTTTATTATACCAATATCTAATACAATATATCCATCAGCAATGCATAAATCAAAATCCATACTCACGTTGACTATATTATTTTAAAAAGTTTTATATATGTCTACACGAATTATGTAATAAGAATGTCTGAATTAGGCGTAACAGATGCTGTAGGGAAATATCTACAAATATACAAAATTAATAGAATATTTATAGCAATTATCATTACTGTGATTCTCGCTGATATGTTAGAATTTTACGATTTTGGTCTACTCAGTGTTGTAATTCCTATATGGATTAACGTATGGAAAATAACTGGTTTCGATGTCGGCTTACTGGTTTCTTTAGTGGGTGTTGGAGGAGTAATAGGGGCATTCGGTTTTCCAGTATTGGCCGACAGAATAGGAAGAAGACCGATTTTCGTTATAACAGTACTTTTAGTTGGAATATCAACTGCTTTGATATCTGCTGTCCCTCATGCTGGCATTGCATATGTTTTTATTTTAAGGTTTTTACAAGGTATAGGAATAGGAGCTACATATTCCATAGATTATACAATAATACAGGAATTTGCACCAGAAAGACGGAGGGGATTTGCTGCTGGAATTACATCAGCATTGCTACCGTTAGGAACTTCCCTTGCAAGTCTATCAGGCTATCTGGTTATTCCTGTTTTTGGTTGGAGAGGATTATTCGTATTAGGAATAATACCCGCAATATTATCGCTCTTAGGAAGATTATTGATGCCTGAATCTCCTAGATGGCTGTACTCAAAGGGAAAAATAAAAGAAAGTGCTAGAGCTTTAGCTTGGTTGTTACGAATACGTGATTCTACTGAGGTGAATAAAATTGAAGAAGACTTAACTACAGAGTATAAAAGAAATCCGCCTAAGTATTTATCATTAATAGAGCAATTATCGCTTTTAGTTGCAAATAAACGATCTTTTTTATATATTATATCGTCAGGATTCGTCATAGGTTACGTATGGTATTTTGTTACTCCATATATGCCAACTTACCTAGTCTATAATTACAAAATTTCAGCCGTTGCTGCAGCTGGATTATTTACTGTAATTGCTCTTTCTGGAATGATAGGCAGATTTGTAATGTCTGCACTTGTAGATATAATAGGAAGAAAATTGACAATAGCAATATTTTCATTACTACCATTTATATTTCTTATTGTCACTTCGGCATACTTTTATACATGGTACTTTTTACCTTTTATTCTTCCTGCTTATTTTGTTTTAGATTCAATATGGTCTACTGTATTTGTGTATGCAAATGATTTATATCCTGCACGTTCAAGAGCTTCTGCAAGCGGGATTACTTATACATCAGCCAGAGTGGCAAGTATAGTAAGTCCTGCAATATTAGGATTTTTAATAGGCACCCCGCCTAATTTATATAATTTAATTCCACTTTTTATTTCAGGAAGCATTCTGTATTTAATACTTGCTATAATGACGTTCTTACCTTTTACGCCCGAAACTAAGGGAAAAAGATTAACAGCATAAATAAAGTAAATATATTTTTTAAATAAGAGATAATTCCCAGTGAATGTTCTATCTTGAGACATATAAAATTTTAATTTATGCTCGTAGACTAATTACATTTAATAAGGCATGAATAAGGTTATAAATGTAGGAATAGTAGGTATAGGTTGGTGGGCCTCAGTTCATGCAGAAGCCTTAAAGAAGAATAAATTTATGAAATTAGTAACATGTTATACTAGAAATGCAGAAAAAGCGAAAGAATTTGCATATAAATATAACTGCAATTATGAAGATAGTTACATCAATTTATTAAAGAGGAAAGATTTGGATGCTGTCATAATAACTACTCCGCATACCACTCATAAAGAGCTAGCAATAATGGCAGCTAATTCCGGCAAACATGCGTTGGTAGAAAAACCGTTAGCTAATACTGTGAAAGACTGTAAAGAAATAATAGAAGCATTTGAGAACCAAGATCTAATATTAGCAGTAGGTCACGATAAAAGATGGATGGGCCAGCATAGAAAAATGAAAGAAATGATAAAAGAAGGTAAGATAGGGAGAGTGATTTTTTCAGATGGATACTATTTTAATCCGCTAGGTCTAAATTTAACTCCCGATAAGTGGAGGTTTTACAGAGAAGAAAGTCCTGGCGGATCTCTTGCTTATTTAGGTATACATATGATAGATACTTTAAGGTTTCTACTGGGTTCCGAAGTTTATGAAGTAACAAGTATGATGGATAAGATTGCAACCCCTGCTGAGATAGACGATGTAGCAATTGCCTTATTAAAATTTGAAAACCATACGTATGGTTTTATAGCAAGTGTTTTTGTAACTCCTAGAATATTTAATGTAAATTTATATTGCACTGAAGCTAATCTTTTCAGCAATGAGAATGGCGAGCTCTATATTCAACCGCGAGACCAGCTGAATAAAATGAAAATTGAAGTAGAAAAAGTGGATCCAGTATTAAAAGAACAAGAAGATTTCGCATTAAGTATTATAAGCAAAAAAAAGCCTGAAGTTGACGGTTATGAAGGAATGAAAAATGTAGCTATTATTGAAGCTATAATTAGATCTGCGAAAGAAAAAAGAACAATTAAAGTAGAATCATTCTAATTTGAATAGTTTTATAGCATTTTCTATTAATATCATGTTTTTAATATTTCCTGCAAGTTCTAATGATTCAATCACATCAACTGGATTGTCGTATCCCATATCGAAAGGATAATCACTACCCATAATAATCTTTTCAGGACCAACTTGTCTAATTAAAAAATTAAGGGCTTCTTTATCGTGCAAGATCGTATCAAAATAAAAGTGTCTTAAGTAGTACTTAGGTGATTGTTTAGCTTTAAATTTTGTTTCTTCTCTTACATGATACCCATGTTCAAATCTTCCTAATTGATAAGGAAAAAATCCTCCACCATGTGCCAGTACAAATTTTAAATTGCTTAGCTGATCTAGAAGCCCACTGAATATAAGCGACCCCACCGCAATTGTTGTATCTAAAGGATTCCCTATTATATTCGTCAAATAATATCTTTTTAATCTGCTTTTAGCCGCAACATACGCGGGATGTAAGAATATGGGTACATTCAATCTATTAGCTTCTATAAAAAATTTCCTTAGAGTAGGATGATCTAAATTCTTCCCTACCACATTTGTTCCTATTGCTACACCCTTCAATCCCAAATCTATTATAGCTCTCTTTAATTCCTCAATTGCTTTGCTAGGATCTTGAAGCGGAATTCCTGCCATAAAACTAACAATATCTTTATATTTTTCACTTAATTCTGAAGCCAAATTATTGAATTCTCTATATAATTCATCAGCTATTTCAATGTCCAACTCATAAAAGAATGATATTGGAGCAATTGAAATTATTCTAATGATCTTATGTTTTGTTAAGGAATCTTTAATTAACTTATCAAAATCTAAAAACCCACCCTTTACTGTGCCGCTATATCTTATATTACCTATATTTATTCTAATATTTACTAAATCTCCCTCAGATTTTATATCTAGATTGAATTTATTATATTTCTTACTTAATTTTTTAAATATACGTATTGGAAAAAAATGACAATGAACGTCTATTGCTTCGTGGTCAGACATAGCGATTAAAAATCAAAGATAACCAATAGATAATTCTCAATCTGTGGAAACAGCCATTCTTTTATATCTTTATTTACTAAGTTCCAATTAATTTTTGCTGAAAACTCTATTCCAAATGTCCTCAAAGGTAATCATTAGAATTTTAATGTTATAATTATTTAAATTTATTGCAGATTGAGTAACATATTTACCAAGTTATTAGTTTAAAGTTTAAATACAATAAATTATAAAAACAATGTTATGAAAAAGGAAATTAGGGATAATATGATAATTGAGTGGGACGTAGAGATAAAAATGGATGACGGTGTTGTTCTTAGAGCTGATGTCTTTAGACCTATAAAAGAGGGAAAGTATCCCGTGATACTTTCTTATGGACCATATGGTAAGGGGTTGCACTTCAGTATTGGATATCCATTCCAATGGCAGAGACTCAAGCAAATTCCAGAAGTATTCCAAGGAAGTTCAGGTAAATATATGAATTGGGAAACTGTTGATCCAGAAAAATGGGTACCAGATGGTTACGTAATTGTTAGAGTGGATTCAAGAGGTGCTGGAAGATCTGAGGGCTTTCTAGATCCACTTTCTTCAAGAGAAACTAAAGATCTGTATAATTGTATAGAATGGGCTGCTGAGCAACCTTGGAGTAATGGTAAAATAGGTCTTGCTGGCATTTCTTACTATGCAATAAATCAATGGGCAGTAGCTTCCTTGAAACCACCTCACTTGGCAGCAATATGTCCATGGGAAGCAGCAGCTGATTTTTATAGAGATATGACTTACCATGGTGGCATTCCTAGCACTGCATTTTGGCGTGTTTGGTATGAAAATCAAGTAGTCAAAGTACAACACGGAGTAGGTGAGAGAGGTCCAGTAAATCCAATTAACGGAGAATTAGTAGCAGGTCCAGAAACTTTGCCAGATGAAGAATTAAGAAAGAGAAGGGTCGATATGGAAAAGATAATATTAGACCATCCGTTATACGATCAATTTCATAAAGATAGATCTCCCGACTGGAGCAAAATAGAGGTCCCATTATTATCATGTGGTAATTGGGGAGGACTGGGTCTTCACTTGAGGGGAAATGTTGAAGGATTTATTATGTCTGCATCAAAGGAAAAATGGCTCGAGATTCACGGAAGAGAACATTGGATTGAGTTTTATACAAATTACGGTGTACAACTTCAAAAGAAATTCTTTGATTATTATTTAAAAGGTATAGAAAATGGGTGGAAGGAAACTCCTAGAGTAATTCTTTGGATTAGACATGTTGATGGAAGCTATAAGTTAAGGGCGGAAAATGAATGGCCAATTGCTAGGACTAGATGGACAAAGTTATATCTAAATCCGGAAAATCTTACTCTTGAATTTAACAAGATAGAAAAAGAAAGTAATGTTGAGTATGAATCTCTTGGAGACGGTGTAACTTTTCTTCTACCCCCTTTGCAGGAAGATACTGAAATAACTGGGCCTATTTCTGCAAAGTTATTTATATCATCCTCAACATCCGATGCTGACATATTTCTAACTTTGAGGGCTTTCTCGCCTTCTATGAAGGAAGTATTCTTTTATGATTACCTAGATCCTCATACTCCACTATCTCATGGATGGTTAAGGGCTTCTCATAGAAAACTAGATGAAAGATTAAGTACAGAATGGAGACCTTATCATACTCATGACGAATTAAATTATCTTACACCCAATGAGATTTACGAATTAGATATAGAACTTTGGCCAACTTGCGTATATCTTCCAAAAGGTTACAGGATCGGTTTAACAATAGGGGGTAAAGATTTCGAATATTCTGGAGAACCTGTGAGATTAGGTCATTTCCTAATGTCAGGAAGCGGACCATTTTATCATGAAGTTGGCGATTTTTTTAGAAGACCAAAGAATATTTATGGAGGAAAAATAAGAATTTATGGAGGAAAAAATAAGGCCTCGTATTTATTACTGCCTATAGTACCTCCAAGAGATCCAGAAGAACAGAAAAAACTTGATGAAAAAATTTCTTGGTTAGCTAAACATATGAGAGTTAAGGAATAATTGTAAAGGTCATTTTTGATATTTTTGAATTTACTCGATTAGTCACCTTTTATTCCATTGGATTTAGTAGCTCTTGACAATGATTAAATAACATTATGTATTACCAAAAATTAGATAAGAGAGCTAACAATTTTATATATTTCCTATTCATAATGGATTTTACAGAAATCTAGGCCTCATCAATATTAAGTTAAGACCATAATAATTTTTATCTTATTGTACTCATTATCTAAAGTTTTCTTAAATCCCATTACACTCACTTTATCTTGATTACATACATTAAAATAACTTATAATTTATTAAATAGAATGTCATAATTGAGGTTCAGAAGATTGCAATGATTGGAAAAATCATTAAGAGCTTTCTTTATCAATTAGCTTAAAGAATTCTTCTTTAGTTAAAACTCTACCAAAGGCAGTTTCAATGATTCTGAGTGATGATTGATGAAGAGACGGCTCATCCATAGTGTCTACTCCATCCGATATAACAATTACTTCAAAGTCTCTTGAGCATGCTGAAGCTGCAGTTGCTAGTACACAACTGTTAGTATTAACGCCTATAATTGCTATTCTTCTGCACTCTAAACTTCTAAGAATGAATTCCAAATCGGTCGAATAGAAAGCATCATATCTCTTTTTATTATTTATTAGGAAATCACCTTCCTTATATATTCCAGGCATCAATTGAGTTTGGGGAGAGCCTATGAGGTTATGATTTATCATGTTTTTTCTTTTATTTTGAACATCGCTTTTTTGTAGTGAACTCCAGAAAGGATTTGAAAGGATTTCTTCTATATTTCTGTACACAGTAACGACGTGAATAATTGGTATTCTTCTTTTTCTCGCCTCATTTAAGATATAAATGCAGTTTTCAATAACTCTTCTTGCCTTTTCTTCAGGAAGAGGTAAGGTTCCTATTTCAGGATCTAAATGACCCCTATGTAAATCTATGGTCACTATACAAGTGTGACCACTTCTCATCTGATTCGCTATATCTGTATTATTCATTAATCTATTTAAGCTTTGTATTATATAGAATTGTTGAATTTTCAATGTTTATTAATGTCAATTCGATTAATCACTGTTATTTTTGCACATAATCAAGTGTTATATATATTTAGTATACGTTTGAAAAAATATTTTATGCAAAGACGCTAGATTATTGGTTTATAATCCTGAAATTAGTAACATGTTGGATTAATCGTATACATAAGATTTATTAAAGATTAAACTTTAAAATCAACTGACTGTCCAAAATTTAATTCCTTATTAATAATATTTAGGAAAAAGTTTAAATAAAACTCCTTGATTTAAAATTGTGGATGAAAAAGTAGTAAGTCTTGAAGCAGAGAAGTTTACTGCACCAGTAATAAGAGCGGTGATTTCTCAAGTATTAGGATACTTTTTTGATGCATACGATTTATTAATAGTACTAAGTCTAGCTACTGTACTCAATAGGGTTTTTTTGCCACCAAACGTACCTGTACTACTCTCCCAAATAGCAATTTTATCCGGATTTGTATTGAGCGAAGTTGTTAGACCTCTTGGATCATTTGTATTTGGTCATTATGCAGATAAATTAGGGAGAAAAAATACCTTAATAATTACAGTAATAGGTTATTCTGTATCTGGAGCGCTTGTCGCAGCCTTACCTTCATATACTGTTGCCGGTTACTTAGGATTCATAATCTACTTAATTTTAAGATTTCTGGTTGGGTTTTTTATTGGCGGTGAATATGCAGGAGGGCATACATTAGCTATGGAATGGACACCTCCTAAATGGAGAGGATTGGTCAGTGGACTTATACTGTTTGGATTTATTTTGGGCGGTTTAGCTAATACTGTTGCAATCTATTATCTCTCTTTATATTTCGGAAGTAATTTTGTAACTTATGGCTGGAGATATCTTATATTAACTATACTAATTCCTCTCCCAATAGCATTGTTCATAAGATTGAGAGTAGAAGACTCTCCGATGTTTAAAGAAGTTGTGAAAAACAAACAAGTTGAAAAGCTTCCTGTAAAATCTGTTTTGGGAGGAAAAGCTTTGAAAGATTTTATTCAAATCTTAATAGTAATGACCGGGATGTTTCTTGCATCATTTGCAAGCTACTCTAATCTTTTGCTAGTACTACAAAATAAGCCATCAATACTTTCGTATGGGAATTCACTCATCGTTTATATGATTGGATTAGTTGGAGGCGGAATAGGCGCTATAATTTATGGGCATCTTTCGCAAATCTTTGGTAGAAAATATTTAGGAACAAGGTGGCATATAGCTACTATACTACTGGCAATCCCTATTTATTACGTTATTATAAATTCTGCCACCGTCAATAATATATTTGTCGCAAGTCTATTCTCATTCATTCTAGTCTTCTTAGCTTATGCTCCGTGGGGTTCTACAGTAGCATATCTAGCTGAAAGGTATAGAACTTCTCATCGATCTTCGGGAGTTGGTATTGGATTTTCATCTGGACTATTCATAGGCGGCTGGTATACATTTTATACATTAGGTTTACATAGCCTATTACAAGGAATTGAGGGTGCCAATATTTGGTTTTCTTCTGGTATTTTACTTATAATAGCTGGACTCTTAGTAATAATAGGATTTAAATTAGGTCCTGAAACTAAGGGAATTAGTTTAGCCAAATAACCTTATAATATATTATATTAAATTTTTCTATTACTACATACAATTTATAATTTTGATGGGTACAAAGTTCTATAGACGTTACTCTTCCTTTTAATTTATTAATTCTTTATTTTAAATCCCTTGCAATCAAGGTTCGATTACTCAATTTTATCACTTACCTCTTTTAGTAAATTATTTGCTAAAACTTTTTTCCATCATATGATATAATTATAAAAGTTTCATAAAATTTTATTTATAAGTTAATTATTCCTCTGCCTAGTATCTTATTCTCCTTTAAATCAGTAATAGCATTATTTATTTCTTCCATATTATACCTATTAGTTACATTAGATTTAATATAGCCGTTGATTGCAAGCTGTATTACCTCATAAAGGTCGTTAATTGAATTTCCCAAGGAACCTATTATTTTTATCTCCTTATACACCAAAGTTTTATTTGGAATTTCACTCAAAGTAGACTCAGTATAACCTACCTGAAGCAATTTTCCTCCTTTTCTAAGCGTATTTATTCCCAGAATTTGGCTCTCCTTATTACCCACGAAGTCTAAAAATATATCTACATTATCTTCAATACCTGAAAATTTTTGATAGTTAGATACATCTATTGCAATGTCAGCACCAAGTTCCATGGCGTAGTTAATCTTCTCTTCTTTCTTATCAAAAGCAATTATCTTACATCCTGAAATTTTAAGAATTTGAATAGCTAACGATCCTAATCCTCCTACTCCCATTACTACTACATTTAAGTTGGGTTTTAGCTTGACTTTCTTTAGTGCTCTTAATACTGTTGCTCCAGCATCTGCTAGAACCGCATAATCATATGTTAAAGGTTTTGGTAATGGAACTAGATTTGATATAGGAACTTTTACATATTCTGCAAGTCCACCATTAATTTCGAAACCTATTCTCCTAACATTATAACATAAGTTTCTCTCGCCTTTTATACAATATTTGCAAACCCCGCATCCTACATATAAATAGACTATTAAATTGTTGTCACAATTTCTAATAAGTTTAATTATATTTCTTTCAACTTCATTAGAAGGTAGAGCGTCTATAAGCTCTCCTGTAATCTCATGACCTATTATAAATGGATAATAGGGCGGTTCTATAAACTTATGCACAATCTTTACATCAGATCCACACAAACCTAGAACTCTTACTGCCACCAAAGCTTCGCCCTTATCGATATGTGGTTTTTCTACTTCCTTTATCTCTATTATACTAGAATGCTTATATAAAAGTCCTGCTTTCAATTTAGCTTCAATTAAGAAATAAGCCATTAAAGTTTAAATTTTTATTATATACAGGAATTTAATGGTCCTACGCAATATTTTATGCTTTGGATATAAATTATGTATTATTCGCGCTTTCAAAAGATCGTATCTTCGTCTTGAAATTTAGAATTGGAAAAGTTTCAACTTAAATAAAATTATTTTGATTCCTTAAAATAAGGGATAATTTTCTCTCCCCAAAGCTTTATCTGATCAAGAACCATTTTCTGTGGAGGATTACCATCTCCTTGCTGAAACACCATCACTATTTCCTTAATATTATATTTTTTCTTACAATATTCTATAAATGAAATCGCATCGTCCACCGAACCAAAAATCCATCTATCTTCAGCCATAACTTCTACTGTTATTTCATCTTTTTTTGAGAGATCAGGGGTACTATCCGCTTTGTAAAACTTTGATGGTAAATCTAATATGCCTCCTCCTGACCAATAATATACAAATGTACTTAGCATGTATTTACCGGCTTCTTTGGCAGCAGATTCCTTGTCTTTGGATACCCATCCATCTCTGCATAATATAATGTACGGATCTTTTCCTTGTTTTTTAATTTCTTCTTCGTAAGCCTTTATAATCAGGTCAAAAGTGCTCATTTTTGTAGCAGGTGCAAGTGCTAAGCCATCACCTAATCTTGCCGCTCTCTTTGCACCGGGAACTGTCCATGCTCCAAGGTATATAGGAAGATTCTCCTGAATAGGTTTAGGTTGTAGTTCAAAATTTTGTACTTTATACCTTTTTCCTTTGAAAGATATTCTTTGACCTTTAATTGCAGCTCTAATTATATTTATACATTCCTCATATCTAGATACTCTTTGCTTTATAGGAACCCCAAATACCTCAAAATCTAAAGGTTGATATCCTATTCCAAGTGCAATATAAGCTCTTCCGTTGGAAAAAACATCCAGCATAGCAATTTCCTCTGCCAATCTTACTGGATGGTACAATGCAGCTAATGCAATATAGGAACCAACTCTCACTTTATTTGTATGAGCTGCTAAATATGTAGCAACTATAAAAGGGTCAGGCATATATTCGGATAAAGCATGATGTTCCCCAATTAGAACACTTTCAAAGCCGTATCTTTCTGCCCATTTAGCTTGTTGAAGAATGTGATAAGGAAATAGTTCTGGTGAAGTAACACTTCCTACACCTAAATATTGAACAATTCCAAATTTCATTTATTGAATAATATTTTTTTTGCTATTAGAAAAATTCTAAAATATTCTTCTTTGCAGAAAAGAAATACAACCTTTTGTTTCAGAAGTTTACTTATAAGATCAAGGACTCTTTTATAACTCATCCTAAAGGAACTTCCGTTATCTCTTCAATAGGCCATTTAGTTATTATCTCTACGCCTCCTTCAGTGACCACCAACATCTCCTCAAGCCTTACACCTTGTCTAGTTTCTTTGTCTCCCTCTTGAGTCTCTATTGCAAAGGTCATACCAGGTTCTATTCTAACCGGATAATCAAGCGAAACAGCTCTCCAGGCTACAGGCGGTTCATAAAGCGATAACCCTATTCCGTGAGCCCAGTTATTTCCAGCAGTCATATCTTCGTTTGTGACTCCGTACCAACCCCAAATTTCTGGTCCAGGTGGCCATTTTTCAGCTATATCTTTAGTTGTTATTCCAGGTCTAATAACTTTTATACCATCATAAAGCCAATCATAAGCCCTTTGATATGCATCCTTTATTGACTTTGGGGCCCTCCCAACAAAGAATGTTCTATAATAGCATGTTCTATAACCTAAATACGCCATATTATAAGTATCGAAATAAACTACATCACCGGGCCTTATTAATCTTCCTGTGGTAGCTCTCAAGTTTGGCCAAGTGTAAGGACCTGATGTAACAAACATTCCATTCCATACTTCTGCCCCTAATTTATAAGCAGTATAAAAAGCTGTTGCTAATATCTCGTTTTCTGATATTCCAGCTCTAATTACCTTGGATATAGCCGCAAATATTGCGTCTCCTACCATAGCAGCTATCTTCAAACATGCTATTTCCTCTTTTGTCTTAATCATTCTCGCACTTATCATCGCTTCAGCCGCCTTTGAATACTCCACCTGAATTCCTTCAGCTTTTAACGCATTTACCAAAGCTTCATCATAGAAATCTATTCCTAATGTTCCATAAAGCTTAAAATCAATTAATAAATTATCCAAATCCTTTTTTAAATTAGCTTCCAAGTTAAATATACCTCTTACCAGTCCTTCACTTATTTTTATCTTTGAAGACAAAGAATTTTCTTTCAATTCCTTAATTTCTTCTAGTCCCTTAAGGCATTTTGATATCATTTGCATGTTGCTGAGTAATTCTGTCACTTTTTCTTTACTGCTACTTACAAAATAATTTCCTTCTATGTTTACTTTTCCCATTTTCTATATCTTTTTATTGAATAAGGTTTCGCATCAATAACTTTTGACTTCTTATAAATTACAAGTTCTGAAATCATTCTTCCTATCATAGGAGAAAGCTTAAATCCATGACCGCTTGATCCACATGCAATATAAAGATCTTCTTCTATTTCATCTATTATAGGCTCCCAATCAGGTGTAATATCAACGTAAGGCATCAAATCTCTTACTACCTTTATTTCCTTCAGATTATCAAACCTAAATCTCAATCCCTCTAGATAAGCTTTCAAAGTTTCATAGTCTGCTCTATGGCTTACTTCAGTATCAACTTTTGACCAATGGAATATTTCATCTGGAACATATCCTTCTGCACTACTATAGCTCATTTGCGGATGAACTGCTCCTACTATAATTTGATTAGGTTCTTCAGGTCTTGTGTAATAGTTTACAGAAAAATCAAAGAATACGTAATTTAAAGAACTGAAATTATATGGCCTTTTTATGTAACATATAGGAAAAGGTATTAAATAAACTGGTAAATTAAGGCCTAAATTGCTTACAATCTTTGGTGTTTCAATTCCTGCTGCAACAACCAGCTTAGATGCATTATATTCTCTATTTGTTGTTTTAACAACCCAACCTTCTTTTTTACCAATTGAAACAACTTTTTCTCCTTCTATGATTTGAACGCCTTTATCCATCGCTGCTTTAGCAAAATTCCAAGTTGTTTCTATAGGATCTACGTATCCTGCCTCAGGTTCATATATCGCAATTTCATCATCCCTTACTTTCAAATTCTTGTCAATTGATTTCAAAGATTCATTATTTAGAACCTCATATCTTATGCCCAAATTTTTAAGTCTTTCTATTGTGCTTAGCATTGAATCTTTCTCAAAACTTACAACAACCAAGCCAACTTGATTGAAATCCAGATCGTAACCCACGTTTTCTTTGAATTTCCTAAAGACTTCAAGGCTCATTCTTGCTATTTTGGCTGTTGTTTCATTGGTATATAGTTGCCTTACAATTGCACTTGTATGGCCGCTTTGACCACTTGCAATGTAATTCCTTTCCAACACAAGAATATCCTTAACTCCTTGATTTGCTAAATGAAAAGCTGTGCTTAGCCCCCATGCACCGCCGCCTATTATTAGAATGTTTTTATTCATTGATATACATTCAAATTTGGTTTATAAATTTGTTTATCTTATATTCTCTTCAGTATTTCTCTGTATTTATCCATTCTTATTTTATCCCCTTCAGATTGTATTAACCATGTCATCCATGTTAGCTCTATTGGTCTATAGCCTGTTAACTTAGAAATTTCTTCAACTCTCTTTATGAACTCAAAATCGTCTTCAACTCTTTCATATCCTGCTTTTTCAAATATCTCGTTCAAAACCCTTTTAACAATTTTGTCAGGCATGCATGTATCGACACCTCCCATCATTCTTAGATATTGATATGTAACCAATCCAACACCTTTTATTTTTCCTATAGGATCATTTTTCCAATTATCCAACTTAGAGTTTCTTGCCCAATTCCTTATTGAAATCTTATCATCTTCATTCAAGGAGCTTAAATATCTTGCTACGTTTATCGCAACATTCCAACTCCTTTCGAATCTCCATATGCTTTTGAGCTTTTCTATATCGTATTTTGCAAGATCTTTCAAGCTATTTATCTTGCTGTTCTTTACAAACTTATTCTCAAATTCTACAACCTTTGGAACAACAGCCGTGAAATAATTTAAGCCACTTGAAGTAAAGCTTGCATCAACGACCATTAAAACAACTTTTCCTCCCCATCGCTCTGTAGCTAAGCATCTTTACAGCCTAGAGTCTCTAAGCTCCCTTACAACCTTTCCTGCATCTGTTTTAGTCGCAGATTCGACTGGAGTTATCGCTAAAGGATTTTTCTCAGAACCTAGTAATTCTTCAAGATTCTTTATTATCAAATCTTCACACAGCTCCTCTTCTATAGCTTCTTCAACAGCTTTGCTAAGTCCTTTTAAGCCTTTTTCGCCTACAACTTTAGTCTTGAATCTCTCCCATAAATCTTTATCAATAACTATGCTTGTCTTTATCTTCTTATTCATACTTCAGACGCTAGATAATTATAGAGTAAAAGAGTATAAAAGTTTCGGTTGTTTATCTCAAAATCTCTTCATTTAGTGCAAGGTATAAAGATTTAATTTTGAAAAATTCTTTCCTTATGTATAGCTATGCTGTATTATTCATTTAACCGAAGTTAATAAAACAAATTAATCTAAATCTTTCTTCGTATATTTCAAAGCGGCCTGACCTGCAAGTACGTTAATTATAATCAAAAAGCTCAAAAGAACTGTAATTCTTCCCTACAATAATCTTATTTGTTGAAGGGTCTAACTTAATATCATAAAACTCCATGACCTTAACTCCTATAATGAGTTCTTCAGCTAATTCATTAATTACATAAGCTATATCATCTATAGGTGAATCCTCAAGAACTGTTGAAATTGGAATATAACCAAGTACATTCAACTTCGTCTTTACATCAGCCAAAGTAACCTCCTTCACATCAGTTGGAAGAATATGACCAACCTTCTCAGCAACATCCCTTCTTATAACAGTGAAAGATGCTCCTGTATCGAAGAGTGCCTTCACAGCCAACTCGCCCTTGGAACTACTTATCCTCAAAACTCTATAAATTCTCAATTCCCCCTTCACCAAAAATAATTAAATTTAACTTACTATTCAATTTATCGAAACTATAAACAATCGTAACATTCCACTTATCAAAATCTTTAAACCCAACCTTTGAATTTTCCTAGCATGCTCATTAATATTGAAACATTAGCTAATCTACTTTACCTGATCAAGTAGTTTTATGTATTGCTTGAGCAATCGTCTGTATTAGAGACATAACCCAAGCCTGCAGTGCCCCCGAAATAAAGGAAATACCTGAATATAAAGCATAACTAGGCTTCGCCTGTAGCGAAACAAGTCCTGCAGAAAACAGTATAGCTATTCCGAATCCGAAAGCTGCGCCGACAAAAGGATAAGTAATGTAGTAAATAGCATGGTATTTTGAAAACTGTAAGCTATGCACGTTCTTTCGCAAATAAAACATTGAATAGGCACATCCTCCTAGAAAGCCCCAAAGGACCGCATCGGCCGTCACCACCCACTATAAGATTTGTTAAATACTCATGTAGAAGAAGCGCCAAATCAATAAGTATTCCAAGAATTAAGAAAAGCCAAACGTGTATTGCGTACAGATACAACAATCTTACCTTTAAAGGATTTGAATTAATTTTATGATAAATTTCAAATCGCACTTTATTTAACTGATTTCCTAAGGAATTAACATCAATATTAGGAGTATGTTCTAGCTCATTCTTTATCTGATAAAGTCTTTCAACTATCTTACACGAGTCATTTTCATCAAGTATTCCGTTCAACGTTTGAAAGCGCACAATACTCAAATAGTTTTTAATACCTTCTCTAATATTTTTTAGAGCATCCTGCATCCCTAGCGACTAATACCAAAATGCTACCTTCTTAGTAATAAAAGTTCGTCTTCTATTTGATGGAAAGTTACATCCCAAGAATAAAATTGCAGTTGTCTATCAACCATTTGCGCAATTTCATGATATGTTTCTTGCGTCATATTAAATAACCTATATAAACCTTGTTCCTCGCCTCCTAAGGAGCACTAATATTTCAGCGACATTTCTCTATACTGCAGAGACTTTAAAAATCCCTTTTCTAGTTTGGACATTAGTTTCAATAAACTATTCCCATTCAGAGTAAAGTCTTATTAACTTAAAGTTTAACAATGTTTATATGATAGTTTTACATTGTATAACATATGGTGAAACTAAGGCTTAAAGTTGGGCCTAAGGGACAGATAATCATACCGAAGATCTTACGTGAGAAATATGGGATCAGAGAGAATAACTATGTTTTTATTGAGATCAGGGATAATGAGCTTGTTATAACCAGAGCACCAACTATTGATGAAACTCTTGAGTGGATAAAGCTCAGAAAAAAGAGATTGAAGGCAAAACAAGCTTCCCTTGGAGAACTAGCTGAAGTTGATCTGGAGGAGGAGTTTGATGAAAATATTTATTGATGCTAGCCTCCTTATTTATCTAAACGTTCCAATGCCAGAAAATCAGACACAATTAATCTATTCATTCTGGAAGGATCTTCTAAGTAAGCATGAGATCTTCACCAACCTCCTTGTCTTGGATGAAGTTATCTATATCTCTAAAAAGAAGTATGATGTCGAACAGAAGGATACATTAGAGTTCATAGATCATACAATCTTACCACACGTTGAAATACTTCCAATGGGAACAGAACTCTATCCATTCTTCAGGCTCTACACGATTAAATTCAGCCTTAAGCCATCCGATGCTCTGCATGCAGCTACTGTTAAGAGGTACGGGCTGGATGCTATTGCAAGCGAGGATAGAGATTTCGACAGAGCTGGAATAAAGAGGATATGGTTGTAGTTTATTCAATAATGTTAGCTATATGCTTTAAATCGCTTATGGACGTATGCTGTTTTACGCGTTTTTGCTTATTGAGCAATTTAAGTTAAAATGTGCAAGACCTTTCTTGAAAGCTGTTTTTCAGTTTAATTTATATCTGTGTTGTTTGTGTGTATTGATGGATCGTAATCTACCGAGAGATAGCAGGGTTTGGTAGATCATTTATTGCTTTGCTAATTACTTAGACTATTAGGATTGCATTATTTTCGTTTTCACAACAATATTGATACTTTGTAATTTTCCTACCAGTTTATAGGTGCAATATGTTTGCTTTAACATTTTATTGTTAGGGAAATATCTTATAAACCTATAAAAACTGTTTTAACCACTTTTCAGTAGGTTAAGTTCATATTATGTTATCTAGCACCATTATTTATCAACACAATAACTAAGAATCTCACCGATTCGGAATTGTGTAAAAGACTTTTATATGATATTATGGGAAAGAGTCTGCTAGACGCACTAGGGCTTTCTTCTAATTGTGAGAAAAGCATATGTAATGGTAATTTAATTACTGAATGATAGAATTATGAGGAAAGTGGTGATAAGAAAGATTGATAAGCAGGGGAGGATAGTTATACCTAAGGAGTGGAGGAGCAGATTTACCGTTAAGGATTTTATCTTAGTGTTAAATGATGATAAAGTTGAGATATATCCTAAGACATCCAATCTATTAAAATTCATTGACAGTGTGGAGGTAGAAGAATTACCAGAGGATTGGCATGAGCTCAAGAATAAAGTTTATAGACTCTAATGTATTCGTTTATGCATATCTGGCTTTCTCCACGCCTTGAAAAAGTAAGGGTTCTCTTTCCAAAGCGATTCATCGTTCCCCTCAATTGATTCTTAGCTACATCTCGCATTTGATGGACAGTAAGTAGCTAAGAGAACCACCCTCATATATATTTCTCAGGATTCAAAATAAAATGGGGATCTTCATTGAAAAATAAAATAAAAGTTCATTGTATACTGAATGCTCCTTCCTAAGTTCCATAAAGCCCTCTATCGAGCTTAGGAGGAGCGTTACTGAATTTCCTAAGAATTTTTATAAAATAAATATTTAAATCTATTCATTCCAACCCTAAAGGGCAGGACTTTCATTTATGTAACTGTTCTTATCTTTTGCAATCGAGATTGCCACATAACATAGATGCTGTATTATGTTTAAATCTGTGAAAAATTTAGAGGAAAACTTCGCCTTTAAATTATGTTATGTTGTTTATGCTGAAGTTATTATACAAAAATGAGTTTTTTAAAGTTATGTTTCATAGTTCTAAGATAAAGTGTTTTAATTTTTGGCTTTTCAATAAGAAGTTTTTTGATTTAATAAGATAAATTCTGAGCAAGGGTTTTAATATGTGATCACAAACTAATTAAGGAAATTTATATTTATATTATAATGGGCGTACGGTTAGTAGTAATAATCGAGAATGTTAAAAAAGTGAGTCAAGAAGAGATAAATAAAGCTTTTGGGGTTCATGTTTTTGAATATAATGAATCCAAAGATGTGATTCCTACATGGGAATTATTTGAATGGGAAGAAAAAATTTATGCAACCTGGAACTTTCCTCCTAGAGTATTCGAAGGGATGGATGAGCTTTTTCTTTTAGAGGATCCTTTGAGCGAAGTAGATAAAGATATAAAAATGAAATGGGAATCGCTTAGAAAATATTTAGCGAGGGTTCGTCAATTTCTAGGAAATGGCAAAGTATACATAGGAAATGATTTTGTATATTTCTCTCATCCTGACATTGCTAAAAGATTTAAAGAAGAGTTTATTTTACCTCCTGAAATTCCTGAAGAATTGCTTAAAGAACCTGATTATAATAAATATCCTGAATTGAGAGATATAAAGGAACTTCAAAATTTAACGTGGTAATACCAATGTTTAGTTAGAAGAACAGCCAATTCCCTTACTATCTTTGTTTTTATATCGCATGCATTCAATAATACCGCATAGCACCTAAAGACTCAAAGAATAAGGAACTTTTGAAAAGTATTCTGGGCTAATTCGAGTATCTTTGCTTATTATCAACTTTTTTTATATATATTATATAAACTGAAAAGATTTAATTAATTAAGAGTTATTTTGAAATCAAACTGATCAAAATTTTATGTAATATTAGAAATGATTTTTTAGTTTTTAATTAGCTTAAGAATATTACATAATTTTAAAGGCTTTTGATACCCTAGAATCTAGCTCCTATTCTTTCCATATCTGCATCGTTACTTATAATTTCACAATTGTTCTTCAGTGCACAATAAAAATGAATAGAATCTTCGAAATCTAGATCTAATTTCCTTGAGACATTATAAATTTCAATAAGTTCGTTAGGTTCTATATGTACAAATATAACATTTAAATTCTCTAAAGCCACAGCAACCTTTTTCATAACTTCTCTAGGATCTTCCTTTGATAAGTATGATATTATTATAATAAGCTGATAAAAAGTTATTTCTGAAGTAAAGATTTCTTCAGTTGTATTAAACCAATTTTCAGCTCTATCTGCAAAATCAGGATGATCTGTTAGGTAATATACGAATACATTTACGTCAAAATATCTTTTAACCATGCTTTACTACGTTCTTTCATGGCTTCTTCCAAAATTTCATCTACATCTTTTGATATATTCCAATTTACTTTGAAAATTCCTCTATAATTAAGATTTTTTAAAACCGGCCTTATTTCTATAACATCATTCTTCGCTATAATCTTAACCTTACCATGAATATTCATTTTATCCCTTATTTCTTTAGGTATAACAATTCTGCCTTTTTTGTCAACGTTAACCAAATAATATTTCTCCATAAGTTCCACTTAATTTCCCATATATAAAAAACTTAATGATAAATCGGTTATTTTTGCTTTAAACTAAAATGTAGAATAGAATCCTACAGTGAATCCGAGAGATAAAGTGAGGAGAAGATTCAATGAGGTCCCCTGTCATGGCCAGAAGCCCATACTTCCTAACCTAGTCACGGAGAGCATGGGGAAGGGACGAGGATTGATATGAAATTTTTTAAAACCCGACCCTTTAGAGGACTTAAGAAAAGGTACAATTACAAAGACATAAGCTAAAGTAGAATAATATAATTAATTTTAAAAAAATTATAATGGAAGTATCCAACCTAGAGCAAATGAGGTTATAGCTGCAAAAGTTAAATACATAAGCCATACGCCAGTGATTAAATGGAAAGCACCTTTTATTCTAGTCCATGTCCTTGAAGCTAATAGACTAGCTGGTATGTCAGAGATGTATACTAAAGCTAATAGTGTAAACAATATTCCAACTGGTAAGTCACCAACACTATAAAACACCAACGCACCAATTATTGATATCCAGAGAAAAGCGATGGCCATATAGCCGTCGACTCGAATATCACCACCGTAATGTTTATTTAACCCTAAAGCGAACCAATGAACACCGTAAGCCGTGAAAGCTACAGCAGCCATGTATAACACATTAGATGCAGAGATATGAAACAAGGCTATATAAGTCCATAAGATTTTATAAAACTGTTTTAATTTTCTTTGCCTTACTTTATTGTTGTTCTAGCCTAATAGTTCTTTCACAGCGTTTTTAGTTACGGGATCTGCTATTACGTATCTTTCATTTATTTTCTCAATAATTGAGAGGTCTAGTAGCGTGGTTAAAAGATCACTAAGTGTTTTGTCATTTATTGTTCTACCCTCCATGTCTTCGAGTCTACTTTTTATTTCACTCCAGCTCCTCTCAGTTGTTAGCAACTTTAAGAGGATTCGGTATCTCTCGCTTCTTCTACTCTTCAAGAAATTTTCTATTTCCTGCTTAGCGACATCTACTGCTATTTTAATGATTTTATCAATGTTCTCGGAGCATGTATTAGCATTCATGTAGCAGTTGTAACCGAAAAGCGTTAACCAGCCTATAATGCCACCAAATGCTCTAGCAGCGCTCTCAATGGCCTGCCTAGAGATTGGAATTCCGATTTCTCTAAATCCCTTTTCAAGAAAATCTACGGATTCTTCGAAACTAAGCCTTCTCGTAGATACTATGTGCATATATCTACCGTAGAGAGGAGACGTTGTACTATCAACACCTATGAATTTAAATAGGAGACCTATCTCGGAACCTGTTAACAGTAATCTGACATACTCTAAGTTATCGTAAATGTAAGCGAAAATTCGTGAAAAGTTTATCCAGGTTATTTTCCTGAGCTCCTGTGCTTCATCAAAGGCGATAATAATAGGTTTTCCGAGGTCGAAGCCGATCTTATTGAGAGCTGTTAAAACATCTACGAGCTCGAATTTCTTATCACCTCTCCAGGAAATGTCCACCGATAATTGTGATAGAGAAATAGAAATACCGCTTATTCTACGAAAATTCTCCACAATCTTCCTACGTAAGGATGCGTTCCTTGCTATGAAGTCTTCTAGGGAGGCTTTTACGATATTGGCGAAGTCCCTATAGGTTGGATTCGAGGAAAGCCTAGTATCTAAGTATACATATGGATCTCCAAGTTCGCTCAAGGCAACTTTGAGAAGCGAGGTCTTACCGGTCCTTCTTACACCGATTAAGAAAGTAATGGGAGTTTTTTCTAAGCCCTTTTTAAGTTCTTCAAGTTCTTCTCGAAATCATAAAGATCAATTCTCCTTTCCTTAGGCCTTATATCAAACAGCAAAACTTACGCTACCCCAAGTTTACTTGGGGTAACCCAAGTATATATTTTTGATTTTTATGTTCATTCATTTTTCTACCAAGATTTTTCTTTAGTTATTTAACAATTCTATAAATTGAGACAAACATCTTAGGTGTTATTGTTATTCTTCGTAGTATAATGAAATTCTTTTAATTTTGAAACAATGCTTAACAAACATTTATTATGGACAAAATTTTATTTAAAAGTTCATTTGACTTTTCCCAATATGCTTTGAAAGAAATTAAATCCCCGTCCTTGATTCCTTCATAAAATAATATATGAAGCTGATATACGTTATCATATAAATCTTTAAACAAATTACTTAAAGTGGAAGGTAAATTGGCATTGATGTAGTTTCTAATTTTTCTATGGTCCCATTCTAATATAGGAATGTTGTTCTTAGCGGCATGATATTTTACCAGAGCAGTAAAGCTTCCCCAAATCTTTTCTGCAGCTTGACTATAATCTTTGTTATTAAACTCGTTTATAGCATTACTGAAGTACTTATCAAACAAAGATTTGTAATGCTGAGCTCTTTGTGAAGGATCTGCATCAAGATTTTTGATTTCTTCTATAACGTCTTCTTCTTCCCAACCTATAGCTTTTGAAATCGCGTTAATCCAATCCAAATCTTTCTTAGTTAATTCTTTGTTAGTTTTAAGACTAATATGAATATCATAAATTTCTGGCCATTCATTAATATCGATGTATAAGTTACTCGTTTGCTGTTGCAATTTTGTATACTCTTCGTAAATTGTCCCAGCGACATTAATTGAACTTGGATTTCCAAATTCTGTATTTATAATGACGTTATCTTTAAAGTATTTATAATTCGATATATTTACATTATACAGAATCATATTTGTATTAGCTATAATTCTTCGATCGGTTAAAATGACGTTTTGCATCATTCTTTAATTTTTTTCCAAGATATTTTAGTAATAGTGTTTAATATATATAAAGGCTCATTCAGGATATTTTTGTATAAAAGGTTACGAGCGACCATCATAGGTTCTGTTACAATCTTTACTTCGAAATTACCTTTCGAAGAGGTTGTTTTTATATTAAGTGTTGCAGGTTTAGCACCGACAATATCTACAGTTTCCCAACCTTCTTGAGGTAATTGAGCTGGAGATAAAGGTCTACTGCTAACGCTATCTTTCAAATTTTGAGGAACAGAAATTGTTGATACTCCTATAGATAAACTTACATTAAAATTTACTCCATCAAAATATGAAAAACCTATTTCCTTAATGTCTATCAACGTAGTTCTAAACCGTAGTTTAGTACCATCGCTTAATTCTACTTCTCCATCGGCTACTATTTGGCCCTCCACAGTAATTATTCAAAATTAAATTATATAAGGTCACAAAAATCTTTGATAAAGATTGGATAGACCACTCTTAATGTTCTTTTATTTTCCAAAATCTGATCCCCATGCTTTGAAAAGGTTGAGGGTTGCCTACTTCAAAACGTTTCATTGTTCCCACCATTGATTCTAAGCTACATCTTTCATTTGCTTAGCAATAAAGTGACGCAGACTGCCTCTAGCTATATTTACCATAATCCCTAGATTTAAAACGAGAACCTCATTGAAAAACAAATAAAATAATTGCTTAATGCTCCTCTTTAAGTCCCATTAAGCCCTCTATCGAGTTTAAGAGAAGCGTTGCTGAATTTCCTAAGAGAAATTTAAAAGTAAATATTAAATTTATTTATCCCCAACTTAAAGAACAAGGCTTTATTTCTTTCTAAGAGAAGAAGCTCTTGATTGGTGGAAAGAAGCATTATATAATTTAAAACAAGCAAAGAAAATATTTGAAATAAAAGAATTTAGTATATCTTCGGTTTTTCTCATCAGGCAGCTGAAAAAGCCCCTTAAAGCATATTATATAATATTAAAAAAAAGATTGCCAGTTAAAGGACATAATTTAATTAAGTTAGGAAAAATACTAGAGGCTGAAGAAATAATGAATGAGCTAAAATTTCTTAACCCACAATCTATAGCAAGATATCCTAACGCTTCTAACGCGATTCCTTAGGAAGCCTATACTGAAGAAATTGCAAAAAAGATGCATTGAAGCTGATGAAAAGTCATAAATTGGATTAAAAATAAAGCAAATCTTAGTGAACCTACATGAACATAGAAAAGGAACTTGAAAAAGTTAAAATTTCTAAAAGAGAGAAAAAAGAATTAGTTAAATTATTGAAGAAATTAAAGGATGAGCTAAAAGTTGAGGAAGTGCATATATTCGGTTCAAGAGTTTATGGGACTCCGTTAAAAGAAAGCGATATAGATATTTTAATTATTTCAGAAGAATTCAAGAATAAAAGCTTTATAGAAAACATGATAAGAGTAAATAAGATGCTCGATGGAAATTTGGATATAGAAATCTTTCCTTATACACGTGAAGACATTATAAAATACAAAGGAAAAAAGGTTGTGATCACAGAAGCATTGGAAAAGGGGTTAAAAATAGAGTTGAAATAATTCTTTCAACTTTTTTCAATTAAATTTCTACCATAAATGCTTTGAAAAAATAAAGTAACAGAAGATTGTGATTTTAATAAAAAAATTATAAATTTAGTTTAAAGGTATTAAGTAAGTTATCTTGCTTTTATTATTTTATATAGCTATATCTATTAAATAAAGCTTTAGCATATCTGTCTTATTCATGCGTTTTAAAGCTATATGTTTTAAGGATCATCGATAATAAGTCTTTAATAACCTTTAGGTTTAGCTTCGCTACCTCTCTATATTTTATGAAAATTTTAATATACTATATTTTATATGTTAATCATTATAATTTTCTTGTTTATAATCTTACTAAAAAATTTTAAATTTTAATAATTATATTTTCATAAATAATAAAGATCTATAAATTCTAGCTCAAAATCTTTTATTGTTCCGACAAGATATTCACTATATACTTGCAGAACGACTGACCTCCTCGCTACCCTAGAAGGGTGAGGGTTCCCTTTTAGAGAAGTTCATTATTTCCAGCATTGATTCGTAGCTACATCTCGCATTTGCTGGACAGTCGAGAGGATCAGAGCTTCCCCCATTTGATCTGGTTTCAAAGAAACCTTCATATAAAGGGTAGCCAGCCCTATATCTGGATTCTATCAAGAATCCTTCATTAAAAAGAAATACTGAATGCTCCTCCTTAAGTCCCATAAAGCCCTCTATCGAGCTTAGGAGGAACGTTGCTGAATTTCCTAAGAATTTTTATAAAATAATTATTTAAATCTATTCATTCTAGTGATAAAGGTCGAGGCTTTCATTTAGCGGTAAAAATAGTAGAAGCAAATGAAATTATTTTATTATAATAACTGTTTCACTAAGAAAATTAATACATCTAATTGAGAACATAGCAACATTTAGCTAAGGATAAGACTTCCTTCAAAGCAGTTCATCAGCTTCTCTTAAAATCAGGATTTAACCCCTTCAACAGTTCGCTTATTCCAATTATTTCAAGCGCTGTGATTTCATTTGTTTCTTCCTCTGTGAATAAAGTTGCAATAGCTTTGATTTCTAGTGGTTCTCCAACTTCAGTATTTCTAGGCTCCTTAAATCTTATGAACAGCATATCATGCTCCACATCCAAATACGTCTCAATAACCCTCCTTGGTAGCTTTATGCCGCATCTACTCTCAATACTCAATAACAGCTTCTCAAGATCTATTTCAAGTAAAGATCTAACCCCTATTTCCAATCACCCTAATCCATCGCCTTATTCTATATTTAACATATTTTTCCGAATTTATAAGGTATGCTGTTAGAACTTCATCACCGACAACTACTATGCACAAAAACCTATTGTTGATTATTCGCAGAAAGTACTTCACATCGCTTCTAACTTTATCCCTATACACTTCATCTGGTCTAGACAATACTTGAACTAGAAAGTTTCTCACTTCTTCTTCTGAACTCAGCCCCAGCATTTTTATCCAATCCATATGCCTCTTAAAAATATGCTTGATTACCTTCTCCGAAATTCTCACATTTCAGCATGACCTATTAAGATATAAACTTGAATAA